>Ga0207836_1000087_pt1 | contig 28091 bp, 31 predicted proteins | sample LuqExpMetageno18_FD_187776 | JGI IMG/M metagenome (GOLD analysis project Ga0207836, IMG submission 187776) | Tropical forest soil microbial communities from Luquillo Experimental Forest, Puerto Rico - Sample 18 (SPAdes) | ecosystem: Environmental > Terrestrial > Soil > Tropical forest ...
TCATTCGAGCCATATCCTATGCAAAACGTCAGGTTGCTTCTCGAAGAAATACAGCTTACAGCACCCTGCCTAAATACACCATCTCAAGATTGGAGGTATTACAAGATATACGGCCCCAAATCAACAGTAGAGTTAATAAACAAAACAATTGTAGATCCATCAAATAATGTTGCTGCCAACAAAATTAATTCCGGTGGCACTACATACAGCATTTCTGGAACGCCAGCTATAGGTGATGTTCTCACTAACACAGCAACGGGAGTATTAACATGGGGACCACCAAATAATCCTCCTAGTTTGTCTGACCCAATTATATATATCTACAATTTAGCAGCACCTGGAGGTGATGGATCCATATCAAAGCCATATCAAACTATTACCGCCGCAGTGAATGCGTATGCCACAGTTACAACACGAAAAATATTCGTTATATGGCCTGGCGCATATGTCGAAAGTGTGACGTATTATGCTAATAGTGTGTTCGTTGGTGTAGGGTCTCCGAATGTCAGTAGCTTTGCATTTTCATCTGCACACGGAGATGGTGGGCTGAGCATGTTCGACGGACTATCTGTGACTGGATTAATAGATGCTAGTCCGATTACTGCTGTCGCTGCAACATTGTACATCAAATCTTGTGCCTCTAGAACAATGAATGTTTCTTTTAATTGCTTCGGAGCGGCTAAAGGCCAGTGTAATATCTATAATTCTGAGTTATTCAACGCCACATTTACAAACTGTGATATGGATACTTCTAATACTGTGTATCTAGGAAGTATTGCCTTGACACAAAATGATACACTGCCTGCCTGCGAGATTGATATCGCAAACTGTAATTTTTATGCTTCATTGACTGTGTCAGGGACAAATACTTACGTGTGCAATATTACGGGTTCACCAATAATATTCTTTAATCTCGTTGGAACTCCGTCATTGAACAGAGATTTTATTTCAACTAATGGAGCAGCATCGACAAATGAAGGTTACTTTGGTGGTAATTCGTTGCTAGCAACATCTGGCAATTCCACAGGAATAGGTAGTGGTGTAGATATGACTTCAAGGGCTGATTGTACTTTTATTGGGCGCGGATCTACTGCAGCTGCACCTGAGTTAGTAGGCTGTATTAGTATCGGTGTCAATGCAGTCGCGCAAGAAAACAATCAGTGCACAGTCGCAAACAACATTGTTAATTTACGTGCTGTAGGTCTTAGCGGCCATGCTGCAGCAACACAGATGACGTACGATTCTGTCACAGGAAAAATTAATTATCTGTCATCCACACGGGCACATAAAACAAATATTCTTGATATGGATACTGCCGATTCATTGGATGTTATTTCTGAGTTACGTCCTCGAGAATTTACCTGGAAGTCGAATGGTTCTCAAGATATCGGTTTTATCGCAGAAGAGGCTGGCGATGTAGATGATCTTTTGGTGGCAAAAAATAAAGATGGTGATATTGTATCAGTTAATTACTTCCGTATAGTCGCGCATTTAGTTGGTGCAGTAAAAGAGCTTCGTGGTATAGTCGAACGCCAACAAGAAGTAATTAAAAAGCAACAAGAGATCATAAATGATCAATTATTGTAATAATCCGAAGTATAGTGCTTTGTACAAAGCACCTCAAAATATCTTGGACGGCATGATCTTTTTGATCGATCTTCAATGCAAAACTTTCCAATAAATGAATACAACGATTTGTTTTCATCTTCTGCACATTCTTTGAACCAGAATTGTTCACTGTCGATTAGGTCGTTCATATGAGCAATACTATGTTTATCGTTGACTGCTTTCGTTACACAGAGACCATCAATATCTATCTGTTTTACGTGTCTGTCGGTGTCAACATACAACTTTTTTTTGTTGAAATGACACATATAGGTTAATCTTGTATCAAGATCAAGCCACTTGATAAAGTTTCCGTAATATATTTTCCTGACCTGTATGTTTGTTGATACAGACTGGATACTGTCCACAATCATATCATGGGTTGTATCTACAGTGGTCATATCACCTTTGCCATCTAAGACGAAACTTTCACCACCATAAGAATAAGATTCTACAATAAAACGCTGTTCGCCAGTATCGGAGAAAACGATGTTTCGTGTTGTAATCGTTTTATAGTTATCAACTAGAATACCATATTTGTTGATGACATGTTTTTGCATCTTGTAAGAGCCGATCAACCCTAGTTGTCTAACATTAGGGATCCATGAAAGTTTGTTGCTAAGCTTCTTAACTCGGACCAATGGATAATCACGAATAATATTCGACCATATCACAGTGCTATTTTCTAAACGGACCTTAACAAATATCTGATTCAAGATCGCCTTGCTGATGCGATTAAACTCGGCGCTTACAAATAAGCAGTTCCACAGATCAACAAGTGGCAAGTATGACATAATATCTGAGTAATTATCAGTGGCAATAGACATGAAATATCAAGAATTAGATAATCAAAAAAATCAACATCAATTTTACGCTGTGTATTTTAGATGGAAACCATACCATGGCGACATATCAATAGTTCCATCTAACATCGTATGTTTTGTTACATTGATGCACTTTATGTTTTGTACCATATCATTAACATCTATGATACAGTATTTTTGGTCAAAGTTGTACATAACACGTCTATCACGATTGAAGAATTTAGGTACCGGGCCTGAAAAGGTTGGCGACTCACGTGTTAAGCCGTGTGGTTGTTGAACAAGATTTATATTATTTTTCATGCGAAACTCGATCCCATCGATGATTATGTCTGTGCCATTTTCACGTGCTTCGAAAGAATCATACATGTAATAGTATCTTTGTCTAGATTCTAGGTTAGTTATTTTGACAACATTTCCATAATATCTTTCAAAAGATAGTCTATCAGAATTTAAGTCACTCAATGAATCGAGAATTTTGATATGTGATTTGTTTCTATAGGCCTTTGTTCCATCATTGGTAACGCATAATAATGTACGTTTGTTGGCTGAAGACTCAATGATGAGTTGTTTATCCAAAGATGTATCCATCCGAACGCTGCGGATAGTTTTTACGGTGGTTTTATCCATGATAAAGCCATATCTTGCTAATCCAGTAAAGTCATGTATTTCATAATGTTGTATGTCACACAAATAACACATACACAAGCTGTTGTCATGCATGAAACAGCTTGTTTGCGATGATTTTACTTCATCAAAATACTCAATATATTCTTTGCGCAGATTTAGCACATATACAGAGTCTATAAAAGATTTAAAATTGCTGCTGGGACTTTTGTGTATAAACCATTGAAATAAATCAATGGATAATCTCTGCATGTATTAACCCAATACACAGTAGCATCCGCAAAACTAACATCTACAGGAAGTAAGCCATGTATAATACTGTGGGCAACGGCGTTGAAATGTTTGTTTACAAACAAGCAGTTCCACAGATCAACAAGCGGCAAATAAGAGATGATGTCTAAATAATTGTCTTCTGCGATGAACATATTGGTAGTTGGTAAAGCTAGATAATCAAAAAAATCAGCATCAATTTTTGTAACAATCTTCAATAATTTCATCGATGGTATCATTCGTGTATTCCTGTGTGTGAGGATATTTTTTTGTAGACAATATTTCGAAGTGTCTCAAAATAGACGTCTTATCAGAAGCATCATCAACATAAATCTTGGCCCTAAAATTATACATTGCTTTTATGCGGCTATTATACCAAAACGGATTATCTCGGATATATACATCAACAGTATGCATATTACAGGTGCTATTATCTACTATATATAGGTCATCTATGATAACTTTATCGGCGGAACATACACATGTCTTCATATTATGCATACATAATATTTCTATCGTTGTATATTTATACATAGTCTTATGGTTCCATCCGCAACTATATAATTCTACATAGCCATCAGAATATATAGTTACTATCGTAGTAAGTGGAACATGTAACTTGCCACTTGTGTGTATAGGATAATCCTTAACATAAAATCCTGCGTTTGTAGTAGTATCAATTTTTTCTGTTGTTGAGTACCATTCAGGTGCTGTATATAATAGACGTTCTTCCAAAGTATCATTAAAACGCACTCTGTATACACAATCGTCATTAGATACCGTTTCTAAAACATACCCATATTTTTTGAGACAAACAAGATTAATGTACTTTGTACTACCATGCACATAGATAATTGGAAAGTTTCTACAAGATTGTATCCAGATCACGCGTAATTGTGTTGCATCCACAAATAGACCGCGAATTATTTTCGTTGAAATTATGTTGAAGTCTGTAGAGACAAAAAGAGCATTCCACAAATCAACAATCGGTAGGTATGAAATGATCTCGTTATAGTTGTCCGATGCAATCATATTTTTTTGATATCAATATAGCTAGCATCAATTTTGATCGTCATCATTGGAGGCAATGTTGTCATACAAATATTCATATTTTCTGTGCGATACTACGTCGAATTTCCGCATGGTATTTTTTGCATCAACAGAGTCTCCGATATACAAGTTAACATGCATATTATACATCACATTTCTGTCTGTAAGAAATATCTCGTGTAATGGATATTTTGACACGAATTCATTTCCTCCGTAGGTGCTGTCATCTCTATCAGCGCGAGAAATAGTGCGGCCATCAACTAATAGATCATAGAATTTTAATTCATTCGGCACAACAATATAATATTCGAACCCTGCATCATTTTCTCCGGAATGAATATGTGAATCACAGTCTAATGTATATTCCTCGACTACGTCAATTGAGTCGTAATAATACACAACATTTGGTGTACATGCATATACATATTTTTCGACAGAATTCCATACCCAGTCTGTTTCTTCCGTGACAGAATTTAGGTCTTCTGTGACGTCAATATGCGTCATGGATGTATGCAGCATGCTACCATTGGCCTTGAATTCATGCATAGTCAGCAAACGCGCATGCTCTAATAAAAGCCGTTCTTCTTGTGTATCCTTAAAACGTATTCTACGCAGCTCAAAACCAATAGATCTATTTATTATAACACCGTATTTTGCCAGCATAGACAAATTATGCTTGCGGCAACCTGTCTTCGACAAATGGTCCAAAACACATTTGCAAACTCCGTCCTTGAATATGTACTCTTTATAACTATGTTTATGCGGCCCAGAAACAGGGTTTATGAGATGTTTATCTTGTAGGTTTAATGCGATCAGAGTTGGATTGATATCATTTCCAGAATAGATGTTTTCATAACATTCATTAGTTTTGTCATTGAACAAAATAATTGGATGGTCTCGGCCTGAAGACATATAAAATACGGTAATGTCATGTATATTTTTTTCTCCCTGTGGAAAAAGCCCTGCAATAATAGACATGGCATATTTATTGAAGACTTTTGACACAAAGAGTGATGTATGTAAGTCTACAAGAGACATGTATGAGATAATATCATAGTAGTTATCGGCCGAAATGTTTTCTAGCGACATTTAAAGTATCTTGTTGTGATGTGTACAGCACAAAAAATAAAAACTATCTCTTTATGTATACAGCGATGGATTTACTTTACATAAATATCCGAGTCGCGGCCTTGGTTAAGGTGCGTGTTATATTACTGCAATGATAATGTCCAGTGTCAAGATTACATCTTATTTTTCCATCTGCGTTATGTAACTCCTGCAGAGGCAGTCTGATTTCAGCATCAGAATCATCTGTGTCAGAATCACTGAGAACATATAGATCATCGCCTAAATCATCATCTTTCTTGAATATACGCTCGTCCATTTTGAATGTGTCTTCGAAAATATCTAGAGTGTCATATCTGTATAAATATGACGCATACGGAGGTTCTACCTCTCTGCAAGACATAAGACCACACCCAAGATTCGCCCATTCTATTCCTTCATCTTTGAGATCATTAACATTGTGAACATAGATGTTATTATCGAATGATATATGCTGCGCGATTCCGTTTGGATGAATTTCTAAAACAATAGTCCAACCCGATAGTCTGACGAATAGTCGTTCTTCGCCGGAGTCATCAAACCTTACTCTATGGATCTCGAACATAATAGATCTGTTCATAACAAATCCGTATCTCGCGATAGTCGATGTGTTATACTTTCTGGTGTTATGTTTCTCGAATTCTGCGAGATGGCACGGACATACGCCTGCGCCAAGAATATGTTTATGATCATAGTTATGATCAGTAACATTTTCATTGATATATGCGATATGTTCGTCGCGTAAATTTAGCGCATACAATGTCGGTATAATAAAATTGCCGCGAAGAATAGATACTGTGTGCTCATTTGTTTTGTCATTGAAGACTATCACAGGATGTGTGGTGTTGTCTCTCGAATAGTACACCATAATGTCTGATAATGTCTTACCATCAGGAATTATCCTAGTCAGAATGTCCATTGTTGCTTGATACCATGCCCATGACACAGTCAATGTTGTGTGTATGTCACATATTCCGAGAAATGAAATAATGTCATAGTAATTATCGATAGAGATGTGCATGATGCCAATAAAGATATTTTATCTTCGACATCAAGCATCAATTTTGTTTTGTTGTGATAGTCTCCCGGAGAGCAAAAAAATATTGTTTGCTTAAAAGTTATCTGTTATATAACACCTTGGCCGTGGATATAACTCCATAAACATGATCGATTAGTTCATACACGCCTCTAGATTGGTTGTATACCACAGATTTCGAATAATCGATATTGTACAGCTCTGTGAAAGGTAACCATTCAGGATGTCCATGTCGGATATCTTTATAGCACTTATAATTATCTTCAGTAGATTTATATCCGTGATTGTTATGTCTCCTATAACGTCTATCTTTAGTCACAGCGATAGTTGATCTACTAGAAACTATCGCCATAGTGTCTGCATCACCAAATTTCATGATCATATATCTTGCGGTCGCATCGACAATATAACCATACTTGTGTAATGACCACACCGGAATAAGTAAACGTTTCGTGTTCATAGTTACTGTATATGGCTGTAGTCCATTTTTATTTTTTGCGATATTTCGCTTAGCATATTCATCGGATAGTATGATAATATCTGGGTTACTAGGATCTTCTAATGCCTCCGGAATAATTATGTTACTAATATTTGCATAATAATAGTCCCTAGAAACATGAGTGACTTCACGCGGCATTGCTGTACTTTTTATGCCGCCGTCTATACCCTGCACCTGCATAAGTCCGCAAGCATATTTTATGTGTTCCTTTGTGGTATTAAGCTGCATGAACATTGTCAGCAACCCACCGTTCAAGATTGTGTCGTACTGGAAGGATATCTGTTTTCTGATGATGATAATAGATCCATAGTCGTCTGCGCCATTACATATAACACGAATATCATCCAACTCTATCTCGGAACATAACATATTTTTTTTGATGTGTGAAATAGATACTGTATAACAAGTTTTCGATACGAATAGCATGTGCCATAAATCTATGATCGGAAGATACTTGACGACTTCAATAAAATTATCGGCAATAAGAGACATTTTCGTAGGATTTATACACCAGACTGAGTATCAATTTTGAGTTAATGCCTAGATTACCGCAACCAACCGACGAGCAACAAGCAATAATTAATGCCGTCAAACCAAATACGACAATAATGATAAATGCAGTTGCTGGTTCCGGAAAAACTACCACAAATTTGCTCATAGCAAAACAACATCGCACAAAAAATATCTTGTTGTTAACGTACAATAATCACTTGCGTAAAGAAACAATGGAACGGGCTCACAGCCTCAAAAATATTGATGTGCATACATTCCATTCATTTGCAGGAAAGATATTCGGAGAGACGTGCTTTAATGACACACAACTAGCAAAGTGCCTTGACGTCGAATATTTGGGCCACGACACAAACACAGATTTTGACTACAATGAATACGATGAAATAGATGTAGATGACAATGACGAATATATATCACATAATGATCTTGATGACCTCGATGAATGCGATATAAATGATTTATCCGACAATGAAACAATACCTGAGTTACGTGCTGGCCTATATGACATCGTCATTATTGATGAATCACAAGATCTGACTGAGTTGCTATATCGTCTCTGTAGACATGTGATCAGAAATTACTCTAAATCAGACGCCTGTCATATTATTTTGGGCGACATCAGACAAAGCATATATGATTACAATGGCGCAGATTCAAGATACATGCAACATTTTTATGCTTCACACCCAGATGGCAGAGACTATATTGAGCTGCCTCTAAAACAGACATGGCGACTTACAGGCGAGATGACAGATTTCATAAATAACATAATTTTCCGCGGTCAGAGAGTGTTGGATAGCCCAGATCAACGATATACTGGATTCAAACCTCGGTATATATTTGAGAAAAACGTGTGGGCAGCTGAAGAAGGATATGTATACAAAAAATTAGAAAGTTGATAGATAGTGGCTTGTATAAGCCTGATGATATATTTGTTTTGGGCGCTTCATCTACAGCCAAATCTGGCACTGTAGAAAAGAAAAACAAAGGTCAGTCTATCATAACAAAAAAAGAAGCAAGTCCGTTTGTTCGTCTGGCTAACGCGTTATCTAAAAAGGAACATCTTGTTCATGTTAAGAATGACCACAACGATGCCGCAAGTATTGAATGCACAAAGAACAAAATAGTGTTTAGTTCATTTCATCAGGCTAAAGGACGTGAACGCAAAGTAGTATTTTTGTGCGGGTTTGATGACTCTTATTTTGAGTACTATGCAAATAACATGTGGCAAGATAACTGCCCGAACACAATGTATGTCGGATTAACACGCGCAAAAGAACGATTGTACATAGTTCAGGATGCATCTAAACAGATGTGTAATTTTATGAATCTTAAGAATATCAAAAAATATGCCAAGATCAAAGGCACACATAGCCTCGATCCATGCCAATCATCACCTGAGCCATATAGCACAGTAAGAAAAACTAAATCTGTGACGGAGTTCCTCAGAAATCTATCATCATCCCGACAAAGATTCATTGTTGGCAAATCTGGTTTCTTGAAAATAACTCAGATCAAGGGCGAATCGACAAAATTAAATCTAACCAATGAATGCCATCAAAAAATACGTGGAACAAAGATCAAAGAACATGTATCAGATGTAAATGGTGTGGCAACGGTGTCTTTCTTTGAATATATTGTGGAAGGTCGTATGACTATCGTTACTGAGGGTTCTAAAGAGTCGACAGACCCTATTTTCAGAAAAAAGTGTCAATGGATGATATCACAACATAAAGACACTATAAAAGATATAGTGCATACTGATATTTTTGCCCAGGAACTATTAAAAACTGCGTTAATGGATAGGGTCATTAGTGCCAGCGCTAATTTTCGGCTCAATCAAATTACTGACTTTTCTTGGGTAGATAACATCAGTCTTATGGAAGCATATGCTAGACTGAGATCAAATGTTATCGTATCAAAATACGAAGTTTCGTCTAAGGTTTATTTACTGTCTAATTCCATTGATAGTGGTCTATGTGGTCGATATGATATGGTGGCAGGCTACAGAATGTATGAGATAAAGAGTGTTGCAAGTATCTCAGATGAACACATTATTCAGACAGCCATATATGCATTGATGCGACAACAAGAACATGACGACAATAAAGACAGCAAAAATATACAAGATAAATGCTTGCATTGTCAAACTAATGAAGCGATACATCATATCAAAAACAAACTAAACGACCTTATGCAGAAAGAAACATTCGATATCGGCGATCCTGTGGTATCAAAAAAATATACAGGATATATCTATCGCGTGCTGGATGATAAGTATGAAATCATAGACGTAAAAAATATTGCAGGTAAAACCATCAGACTCCCGAAGAAAAACGTTCGGCCAAATATCGAGTTCTATGAAACCCAGCTTCGGACTCTAGAACAGGATTTAATTGATGCCATCCCAAAGAACTATTTATACAATGTTCGAACCGATGAACTACATATGGTTGAAGTTATCGATCCAATCGGCCTTAGAGAATTTTTGTCTGGAATGGCATCCGAAAATTTAACCGATGAAGAATTTATCGACAGAATGTGTGCAATGTAAAATTGATTCAATACATACCTCTCAACATAATACTATATACTAAGTTATCTAATGGCACCAACTCAAACCACAAAACATAAGTCCGGTAGAAGTGAACTCGGCATTATCACAGATTTCTGGGTAAAGGTCAATGAACTTATCCAAGAAGGCCGCATCAAAAAATATGCTTTGAGAGTGCATTCCAAAACATGGCCTGGTACATGGAGATTTTATCAATGCGACTATATAGCCGAAATATACATTAACACAAATAAACCAAGCGCATACACTGTAGAATTTGTCAAATAGTCATCTATCGACACACAAGAATATATTTTTTTGGTTATAATCATTACGTCCGGCACACAAATAATGTCCGCAGCAGAACAAAAAAGATATATTTGTACAAATATTGCAAGACTATCATTCGAGGAAAAAAGAAGACTGATGGTTGTATATTTTGTTGCAAACGGCCTACAAAGTTTGATTAAAGAACAGTCCGACTCACTTACTATTGATCTTGATCTAGTCAATGATGATAAATTGATAGAAGGTATTTACTCATACGTCGATGAAATTTGCCGTCGAAGACAAGAATAGACTAATTTTGTTGTGTTGATTGTATTGTCAGCATGGCCTGTTTTCTGGCTTCTACTGACTGTCTAAAGACTTCAGTTGTCTCGTGTACATTACCTGCTGCAAAAACACTGAACACATCAGAGGCTACTTTTTTTGATTCTTGTTCAGATGCCGTTTGCAGGAGTTCTTGATTGTGGTCCGCATTAGATTTGTCTGTTTCATGTTGTTTTTTAAGTTCGGCCATAGCTTTTGTGAAACTGGCCTTCATTTCCATGATGTTCTCAAAGATCTTCTTTTTGTGGGTCTTAATTTCACGCTTTGTTATCTTGCCGCCTTTATTTCTGTGGATGGCTGCAGCAGCATTTGCTGTATATCTGGCTAATTGTTTCGCTTGTTGTTCATCTGAACCTAAACCATTTCTTCTGACATCATCAAAATATTGGAGGATTGATTCTTTGTGATAGATGCCTCGCGACAGAGTAAATAACAAGATTGGATATGCATTGTTGAATTTAGTGTGTTCTTCTTTAAGTCGTTTGTATAAACGACCAGTTAGTTCGTTAACTTTTTTGTCGTCTAAGTCGCCTGTATTGTGATTATTCCAGTATGTATTTGTTGTGGCCATGATTTCATCTATCTCGACTAAGATATCCGCAATTTTAATTACTTCAGATGTCTCAATTACTGCTTCAGCGGACATCTAAGAAAGTATAATTCACTAAAAAATCTTCGTCGAATTGTATATAATAATGAGCATCATAAATTACTCTGATGGTGATATAACATATTTTGGTGGCAAGGAATACATTACGGATGTCCCAAGTTTTGATCTTCCAAGCATCGTATTCAACAATGATGAAATTGTGTCTATGGAAACAAGCCGAAATAAAAAAGGAGGTGCGCAGACGGAGGAATATGTCAAGCAAAATTGGGACATGTTTCGTGATCTCGGATTTGATATAAAACAGATTGCACCAGTCGACGTATCAAATCAAATTGATGGACGACCAAAAAAGATGACTGGTGGTCATGTACATCCATTCGAATTGGGCATACAAAATAATGAAATTTTTAACGGACACAAACGAATAGATACTACAGATCACATAAATCAAGCACCAAAACACAAGGCTGCATACGAAGCTGCACATGAAGATCCATTTAATGAACTCTTGATTATGCATAATTCTGTTAAGTCGGGTGCAGCCGAATTTATTGAGGATGATAATGATAATGACTTTATCGATGGTGGCTATGAATATGACTCTATAGATAACGTAGGTGAGGGTTACATTTCCGGAGGTGATGAGTTCATAGATGACTTCATTAAAACACAAGTATCTGGAGGATTTGATGAAGTAGTTCCGGGAAGCGATCAACAATCTGATGAGGTTATAGGTTCAATGGATGTCTATAGAGCTGGTAATGATGCCGACGAAGACTATAACTTTTATTCTGATGAACATTCTCCAATTATTGATGGAGCACATGACTTTTATTCATCTTATTCTGAGTCACCCCAATCAGATTCAGAGTCATATGATTTCTATGAATAAATAATATATGTCTATAGGTAACACACCAACAATTGATCAAGTCGTGCATAGTTTTTCCACAAACAGCAATAATGAAATAGCTTTACTTAGAGTAAATGGATCAATACAAGCAAATATTTTTAGTGCCGGGAACACTGTTATTTCTCAAGACAGTATTAGTATGCCGACTGGTAATATTGGAGGCATAACTCTGAATAATGGCACAATTACATCCAATGATTTGAGTCTAGTATCAACAAACAATATCATAAATTGCAATGGCGCAACTCTCATAAATGTCGGCGGAATATCTAGTAATCCAAATAATTACACAGTTGTGTTTTCTGGGTTTCAGACAAATCCGTCGCAGACTGTTTTAGCCGGAAGCATTACCCTTCCATCTGGTGGCTGTGTATGCATATTGGACCCAGAGTTTATTGCCACAAGAAATACAGGTATGTCTGCAGTCGGGAATAATCCACAAAAAGTTAATTTTGTCGGCGGAGTAATGTCATTTGTAGATTATCGTAATTCTGCTTTCTTGGCTGATGATCCGGCTGTAAGTATGACAAAAATAACATTAGTGCAATCAGGCAACAGTGTCAATATCATGGCGACAGGTGCAGATTTGTATGTATTATCATGGGTTATTACAGTGATTGTAACAGTCGTGGGGTTATAAAATTGCTAACTCGCGATTATATGTACCTCCTTTGACTAGCTATCAACTGGATCTATATTGCCGTGAAGCTTTTAGTCGGCATAGAGATTAGTCATAGCCGACATCTATAATCTTCGTGGCAATGTTGTCTGCACAAAATATGCCATGCAACACATTTTTTGTGAGACGCAACACCACATAATTCACTATCGGACCATCCATTTTTCTAACTAACTCAAATGTTAGGATGCACAATCCCGTGTCGATTGTTTCTTTGCGGATGTTATTAACAAACAAATAATCTATATGTTTTCCGGAAGTGATTATTACCAGATGTCCGATATCAATATCCATAATAGGAGCCGCAAAGAATATTGTATGTTGGCATTTGTCATTAGACATGTAGCTTATTGACTTTATGTATTGGCTATCGATTTTATATGATCCTCCAGGTAGCTTATTTCCCATAACTACTAAAGTGTATTATTTTTTTGCGATCAAAAAATATAAAATGGCATCACGAACACAAAATTACGGTACTGCGAGAGAAAGTATTGCTATGAGATCTTCGAGTAATGCAGTTTTCACAGATACAACTGCACGACTTAATGTATCAACACAACTAGAACCTGCGTTAGGTGGTACGGGCATCAACACGGCTGCATCGACTGGTGTAGCAAAAGTATTGGCAGGCAATTGGTCAGTTGACTATATTAACGGTGCTGATTTCGGACTGCCATATAGCAATGCATATGTTTTGAGCATTAACACAGGGAATGTTTTAGCGTGGGTACCTAAAGCAAATATTGCACCGGATCCAGTCACACAGGTTAATACTCTTGTATATAACACAACAAATTTAGACTACGATTTGGCCGTTGACACGTCTATCGGGGCCATTACAATTAATTTGCCGCAAACAACTATAGGAAAGAGATTCAACATAATCGATGTTGCAGGATATGCAGGCAATAATTATATTACCATAGTTCCTTATGTGGGCAACACAATATTACGCTCGACCGCTCCGTTGGTTGTTCCGTACTCTAATTCTAGTGTTGGTATTGTTGGAGTGAGCTCAACAAATTGGCACATTGTCACTCAGAACTAAATAATTAACCAAAAAAATATATCATATGTCTCAGACAATATATCACATGTCATAGACATTTATTTCTTTGTTTTATGCGCCAGTAACAGGCTTGTCTTCGATAGCAACATAATTTGTGAATGTCCACAAGCGAACATGATAACTAACAAAACTGAGGATTTTGATGACTCCATTTTCTGCATCAGGCATAACTAACATCCATTTCATGACTTTCGACGCGGTCATGTATTTGACGAAATCCCTCGCAGATACTGATTCATAATCATGAAAATACATAGGGTGTATATTTGGGACATGTGCATCCAAGAAACATCTTACAAAGTTGACATTTATTTCGTTATGTTGAATCAACATTCCGACGGTAGGATCATACAAATTATAGGATTTATACTTTGCATTACCAATGATGCCTTCTGTTCTCATTCCAACACCAATGTTAAAGACTCCTTCTAACTCAACGCGATAACCGGTTGTATAACGCTTCAGGGTCAGGACTCCTCTGTTACCAAATTTACCAACAACAGTGCCAGTTTCTCCGGGGCTAATTGGCTTGTTAGTGGGTTTGTCATTTGATTGCTTGCTTATTTGCTTGCTTGTTTCATCGGCTGCCTTGTTTGTTTGTTCTTTGACAGCATAATAAACACTCTTCTTTTCCTGAGTTACTGGGACGGATGAAAATACATCAGGCTTCTTTGTAGCATTCAACGGAACATACAGATTATTGCCAGGCGTTGTTGCATAGTATTTTTTGGTCATGCCATTTCTGCGGGATTTATATGTTCTTGGTGTTCTGGTTGTTTCTGGAGTTGACATTCTTTTTTTGTTAAACCATCCTGAGAGTCAATTTTAGTTTCGGGCAAAAAAGATATTTACTCGGAATAGTTCCACATGTCTGTTGCATAAACGCTATCTCCTACGACACTGACAGCACCAACTACCTTTTTATCGGCCACAACAATATACAACGCATAGCTTTTTGATGTGATATATGGTAAATATTTAGCATATCTCTGAATAAGAGATCCAATAGAATCATTGTATGTGATTCTCGCTGGCCTATAATTGATACCGCTTACAGGATTTCTCTGGGTGTAGATGCTGGTGGCGTCAATGCTGATAGATAGACATTTAACGTCATCATAGAAACTGAGCAAATAGCCGGAAGTTTCTGTTGTAGACTGTGGTAATTTTCTTTTTTCTATGACGAATGCTCTCGGAAGAACAGATCTTCTGTCGACAGGACTCGGTATGATAGCTCTGCCAGGGATAAGTTCTGGAACATCCTGTTCGACATCTGCATCGCTCTGAGTTTGTGCGTATTTACTAAAATAACCGACTGGAAATCTGATCTCTGAGAACATTCTTTTTGGAATACATATTTATTGCAGCCTTCAATTTTATTTGGGACATGAAAATTGACATATATATCTATCCTAAAATCATGTCTGTACAAAAGATGCAAATCGCTCAATTCAATAAATTACGTATTTTCTACGATGATCTAACTGGCGACCAAATACATGCCTTAGAAAAATACGACTTCATAGAATATGTCTCAAATTATGCCTCGGCGGATGTCATCATAAATTCCGAACCCAGACAACTCAAGGTACAGGTCAATATAGGGGATAGCGCAGATTTCAAGGAATCAGGCGCCGTAGATTTACTCCTGAATCTGTATCGTGGGCTGATGCCAGAGGCCTACATCAATTATTTGCTAGACAAGCCATCTACTCCAGATATGTTTCGTGTACTTGATTCGTTGCCTGGAGAACAATCCGACGAAAATGCACACGACACATTCAACAGAAAGTATACAACTGTGTTACTACAAGGCTTGCGTAAAGAGTACGCGATAAAGATGCTTGCGACAATAAAACAACTAATAGAAGATAATCACAAAGGAATGTACGAACGGTTCTTAGCTACATACTCCAAGTCTACCGTAACCGACGATCAGATAGATGGCACAGGTTTATGGTCACCAGAATTGTTGCATGCTTATGTAACAAACTATTTGATATGGTCCGCACCTACTGTCGCAGATGTATATAATGAATATATTGACCTGCGAAGTAACACATTTCTCAGAAAACAACTCAAGATATTCTTTAGGACACTTCCGGAAAAACTATACACACAGGCTTTACGAGATGTATATCTAGATGCGATGGCCGTCAAAAAAGATTAATTCATCACATGACTATACAAGTGACATTAATGATCGCGCACTTTATTTTTTGTGATAATGCTTATTTTATAGGCCTCAATAAAATCTGCTAATGAAGGACATGCCTGAATATGTATGTCATCGTAGGAACATTGTATGCGACAATATCCGTATGGAAACTCACATGAAGTTATATAGAATTGTTTGCCATCGTACTTGAATACAAACACAATGTAAGCCTCCAGATTAAATCTGTACAAATCTATGTAAATAGTATCATTACTATCTATGAGTGAGCATATCATCTTGTGAGTCAACAATCCGCCATTACGCAGGACTCTAATAGTGTCTTTTGTAATACTATCAAAGCGCCAGTATTTGATGTACTTCAAAATGTTGTCTGGTGTATGTAGCATTGTTTCATATGTCATGCGTCCGAAAACGACGCCTGGGTTAGTATAATACTTCAAAATGAATAGCAATGATCTATATGATCTGTCAGATTGTCTGTGTTTAAGAACTTCATTCATCGTCCATCCAGCAAAGTTGGTCGTGTTGTATTTTGATATAATCTGACTATCTATTGCGACTGATTTGACGTCATCAAAATTACACACAACATAATCTGTGGATTTGTCAGAGGCGATGTCTGTTATTATGGATAAACCTGTAAATCTGTGAGGCATTCTTTTTTCTAGGCATAGTCAGCATCAATTTTATCCAAATAATAGCAGCTACCCACAAAATGCATTACTACACCATTTTTATGTCCCAATAGAGATCCGGAAATTATTTTTATTGTGCCTATGCTTGTTTCAAATGTTATCCAATAATCATTTTTTTGTTTATATCTAGCCGTGATAGTTACTTTATGTACTTTGTCTTTAACACAAAGCAATATTTTATCTTGTATTGTGGCAGTTAATAGAGACTTATCGGTGAAATCTATACTAGTAGATTTGTCACCAGACAAAGCGAAATAAAAGTCTCTCAGAGAATGACTTTCATCTGATATGGAAGTGTTTGTTTGTATCTGTGTAATCAAAATATCTTTGTATTTGATTGTTGTAGATGGATCCTGAATAACTATTTCCCCGGTAATTGTATCATATATAACTATCATTCTCGTTGTATTCTTATTTTTTGCAAGGGTTAATTTCTAATATTTCTCTGCCAAAGTAAACCATTCATCGTTTTTCTCATGTATATCAAGCATGATTCTTATCTTATTTTTGTCAACAGCAGGGAATTTATCTCCTGCGTCCAGTAACGCCATATACACATCATCTCTGATTGTCGTTCCAAAAGAAAAGGTCGACGACATACAACGATTGCCTGCGTTATTCGTGCTTTTTGCACAGGCACCAGTATTATATTTTTTGTCATCGTATTCTGCCCCAATGTTAAAGTGCTGTAAGTCATCAATAGTAGTTGACATACATTCTAGCGCATCAAAATGTTTTGACGTTAAGAATTTCTTTGTAATATATTCCTCGGACGAAATATCGTTCGTTGGAGCATCTACAAATACTCCGAGAATATATTTTTCTGCCTGCGTAATGTAGTCTGTTAGCATGTCTGTTATTTCTGTTGGGACATCCATTTTTGGGACACTTAAAGGATCATTTGAATTGGGTTCATTTCCCGGAGCATCTCTGATACGGCTGCTGATAAAATCTTCATCTATTTTTCCTGCACGGAGACCTTTGAATATTTCTAGAAGGGCTTTCGACAAAAATATTTCGTCTATTACGCCAAAAACAACATACCATTTCGGATTGGTGTTTATAAATTCTTCAATTCGCACAGAGTAAGTTTTATATAACTCAGGAATCGCCCTTTCTATACTGCGTAATAATCTCGAATGCTGTTCTTCGAGGACGGTAGTGATAGAAACAGCATTATGTCGTTCTAATAATGGCCCATGACCAGTTATAAACGACCTCGAGAAATCAATAATTCTACCAATATATGGTTCACCGGATTTCTGGATGTAAACTCGCATATTCTTTTTATCTTCGGACATTACAACATATTTTTGCTCGTATCCTGTGTAATTGGTGTACATAGTTACATTGCCGGCATGTAGATCACCGTGGATTATGCCTCCCACAAGATGCAAGTTGGATAATGTTACTAACCAGTTTAAATACAGCTGTTTAAAGACTAGCGGCTCCAGTAGTTTGTCACGCAACGACCATAAAAACGAATCTTGTATAATGCTTCCTCGTCCGCCTGTTAGTACATGACTAATACTGACTCCGGAATATGGCATAATTATTAGGCCTGATATATCGGTCATTTTGTATTCCGATATATTCATAGCGGCCATTTTCTCGACACGTGGATCGCTTTTTGTGTTTCGTTCTAATGCAATTCGTGCCTCACCTATATCACTAATGATTTTATTTGATGCTTTGAACTTCCTGATGATGTTTATATTACGATATTTATGTTCAGTCATCCCATAAATCGGACACACAACAGACATCAATGGCATTCCGGTGCCGAGATACATATAACATAAATCTGTACTGATTAGCAGCATCTCGCATTCTCGCCAGAACTTCAATGTAATATCATATGGGCGAGACACTTCTGCTTCTGTCAAGGGAACAAGTTTCGGAAATGAATTATTGCCGCGAGACATTAGAGTGTGATATTCTGATAGAGTGGCTAACAAATCGCTTGGAACAGTTAACTCAGAGAAAATATTGACCAGACTATGATTAGCCAGTTTGATTTGATGTCCCAGACGCCACATGTAGATGTATGAGTACACGATACAATCGAATGTTTCTTTGCGGGCTTTCACTCTGCGTACTAGCGCAGGATCATCTGTTGCGATTTCGTATAATATACTCAGACGACCTGAATTAATGCGTTCGCTTATCGCTGCAGAAAAGAACTCAAATAACTCAGTGACATTTTTGTCTTGATCGGATAATTCATACATGGTACCAGAACATTCCCCATCTGCAGAATCTATCACGTCGCCTGGAATAAACATTATTTCAGGATCATCAACTGGCAGATCACCACTACTGAACCACCATGGCTTAGATTTATGCGTTCGGATTTCTTCTTCTGAAGAATGGTTGATCATGTTGGCATACAAAATTCGACATATCATGTAGTTTAGTTTTAGGGCGTTGTCATATATAACACAGGTTACAAGGGTTCTGTCTGACATAACTTTGAAGAACCTTCTCCCTAGTAATTTACTAAGAGGCCATAATACACATCCTGCGTGATCCATTCTATAAAAATTGACTGGTTTATATCTTATAACCTGTATAAAATGGCTGAACAAGTAATACTCAACAAGTTTGCAGAAAATATCGCAATATACTATTACTGGCGTACAATAGCAATGCATACACCTGTAGACATAAATACCTACAGCGTCAAAGTATTTACTGTGTCAAATGTCGTAAGAATAACTGGCGTACCAAACTGTTGGTATGGGCAAATGGTCATGACAAACGAATTAATACCGCGGGTGTTTTTGATAACAAACGACTTTTTCTGTGTATTCGACTCTAATAATGATACAGAACAATACTTTGATTTTGATGGCATGGTCATTAAAGATCCTGATTGTTTAATGACTTTCTGCAGGCCGTCATGGGCTGATGTACAGGATAATTGTGTATATTTCATGACATTCCGTGCCGGTTTACATCCAAAATATCTGATCAAGTTGTCCGAACATGTTGCTAGATCGAATGCAGCAAAAAAGATAAATATGAATGCATACCATGATATGATAATCATCTCTAGAGCCAAGTGATAAGATGAATAACAATATTTTTTTTGCCAAGAATGTATATTAATCTTCTATGTCTGTACAATATTTGGTCAACAATGCATCAATTGTATCTAGCACATTAAATTTTGTTGGTAGCCTTGCAGCAAATCAGAGCATAACCGTCGGCCCAGAAATAGCGCAGCAATTCGGATCATGCAACCTGTCAATTGAGTTAGGTGTAATAGCACCGATCACGTTTTTCGTGTATGCAACAAATGACCAATCATCAGAAGTATGGACTCTCATAGAAACGTACCAGCCGATTGCATCATTGCAAACATTTCGCTTAAATCTGGGTTATCGCAAGTTGCAAGTAACTATAACATGTGGTGCAACACCAATAACAGGTATTAATTTCATGCTTTCATACAGCACTACTCCATTATCTGGTTCTGCAACAATCCGAACTATAGATGAACCTCTTCAGGCAGCGGATCAATATGGACTAGGAAGAAATATTGTAATGGGTCGTTCAAAGATATCCGGAAGTACAGTCAGAAATACGACTGTTGCAGGTGATAATTCACTGCGGGTAATCGACGGCAGCAAAATGTATGCTTTAAGTGATCAAAGTACTCTTTCTCCGCAAGTAAAAATGCAGATGTTGACTGGTTATGATCAAACATATGGAACTGTATCATATTCTGGCGGCCAAACCACACTAACAAGCACTCTTGGGGGTTTGTCTTTAGTCAAAACAATCGGCTCGGTGTCTTGTTCTAATGACTCTATTCTTGTGTTTAGGGGTGCTGGTAATTTCACCAACGGTGCCGCACCAACATCCGAAGGTGCTGTATATTTTGGAAATAAGAGAATCGGTATCGGCGCATTCGGCACTGGTGGTTTAGGACTAAGGTATGATACTACTGGACTATATAATATTGGCAGATTAGCTATAACAACCGCTGTGAGTGTTGCTGGCAATGTCACGATAACGCTAAACTCTAGTACATATACATTATCAATGCCGACTACAACGTCATTTGTTGAGACTGCCAAGCAAATTGTAGTGCTGTTTAATGCACAACAAACATTGTGGTATGCGTCACAGGTAGGTTTTAACATTTATTTTACATCTAGGATGCCGGCCCTACTAAGCACATTTACATTCGGTGCCGGAACTACTGGCATGACTGCTAGTGCCACAATATTAGATGCTGGCGCAGATCCAACATATGTATACATAGATAAGTCGACATTTAACATTGATACGATGACATCATGGACGAGCGGTTCGTATATAGAGTTTGAAGTTGTGTTAATGAACAACGGTAGATATGCGAAGTTGTCATACATTGACCCAGTAACGCATGATTTATGTGATGCACACGTTGTTACTTTGACGACGAAGCTGGGCGGATATGGTAATATCCCATTACAAGCGACTAGTATCGACGGTGGTAGCATAACACTGGATAGTGCTGTATTGAGTGCTATCGATGATGCTACGCCTAAGAGACCATTACAATACTATACGGTCCAGGCGACGGGTATAACATCAACAAATGGATTCAATGAGTTTCCAGTTATTTCTGTAGCAAAAACAAGCATGTCCGCACCAGTAGAACGTATCAAAAAAATTATCGTAGTTAACAACAATCCTAATATTGTGTATTTTAACTTGTCTAGAGGTTCAGCTTATGGTGGCGGCGGTTATACTGTCGGTACATTGACTGCCTTAGGAGATATGGCATACATAACTAGTACATCAACTGTAGTGCCAAGTGGTATTGGATACATATCAGGCAAGGTAGTATACACTAATACGGTGGCTGGTTCCGCAGAAATAGATGTTGATGTGGGCTTATCGTTCGGAGAATCCATTACATTGACTGTATGGTCAGGATCATACGTTACGGGTACAGCAGATATTTCTCTTGTGATCGAGGCAAGTAATTAATTTTAGTTTGAATATGGTCACATCAAATATATTGATGTTTAGCGTGACTACATTCCTTGATTTTTTATCTGGGCTAAGTAACTCAGAAGTAGCTGATCTTGATGATAGCTATTTTGTAAATTTGGTTCGATATGCCCCGATAGAGAAATTGCTGATATATGCATCCACAAACAAAATGACGCTGGTTCATTGCTCGCTTGTTGTGTATTTACGGCCCGATGTATATCCCGAATTTATTGAAATATCTGGGTTGCCATTAAAGACGACAATTAAAACATTTACACATATCGAGCCTGATATTTGTGGCAGGATTCTAGAGGTATATGGTTTGCGAGATCCTAAATTTAAGACCGCAGATTCATATATTCGCCACATAAAAAACATACTTGTACAGGATCCTGTATATGAAAAAATAAGCCGCGGCAATTCAGTTAGTTTACATGAAGTAACAGATCAGACAGCTAAACGGTGTCTTGAAAATGATGGCTTACTGGAGACGTTAGTGACAAGTGTCTTAGAATATTATGATGACCTAGACTAACTTGACTTGATTACATTGTAGTTGATCAGCTCCTTATAGAGTTCATTTTTTGTTAGTCCCGCGAATCTGATACCGTGTCTCTTTGCTAGGTTCTGTAGATCAGTTAGATTAGAGCTCTTTGATACCTTTTTAGGAGCACTTTTTTTGGTGCTTAGTCTCCTATTTTTTTGAAAAATATTCCTCATGATGTATTGATATATAATAAATGTGGCAAAAAACAAAAAACAATTAGTGCGCTCTAGTTCTGAGTGTTTGGATGATCGGCTTCATATTGGTTTGCTCGAGAAATCATATCACGTTGCATTTCTATGAGCGACTCTAGGGATGGAATTTTGATACGTGGTCTGTCAGGATTTCTTGGGCGGTTCATCATTGATTATTGTGTAGTAGTATAGTATACACAAAAAAAGAATCAATTTTGGTATGCAGAACGCGTTGTTGCAAGCGTATAATGCATACATCCTTGTGGATAGCAATATAATATAGCCTTAAGACTATCTAACCGTTGCTGTGTGTCAGCTTTATCATTAGCATTAGTATGTTGTGATAGCATTATTGATGTAATCAATATAATATAGAGAATATTCTACGTGCTCTAGAATCAATTTTATTGTAACTATCGAGCAAAAAAGAAATATGACTATTTTGTTGTTTGCGTGATTTGTGCCATCTGTGGTTGTGTATAAACACCCAATACAGATTGTACGTTGAACTTTGTTAATAAATATTTCTTTGGATTATATGATTTGTGCATCTTGTTGGTTGAAATATGGAGATTCAATTTTGTTGTGCAAATAGCCATTCAATGAATTCAGGATGGCATCTTTATTATTTGTTTCGGCATCTAATGCCAGTAGCAACAATGTTGTTTGAGTAATATTTTGAGTATGATGATTTAATAAATATCCGAGCATGAACACATTGTCAGTCTGTATTACATGTTCATATATCACGTCATATAATTGATTGGTGTCCAGATTTGTCTCAGTAAGGATTTTATCCACCAACGCATAATTTTCTTGTTGTATAGCAAACTGTAATTGTTGGCAGTCGAACATAGTTATATGGCAATGAAACAGTGTATATCTTGGTTTTGCTAAAGTTATCTTACCTAAAATATATCACTAATTTTAAATGCCTTAGGAGCATGTAAAGTACCAAGTTCGTCTGCAGCATGTGGCTCGATGAAGTGACTTTCTGGATGCTGGATGACGGGTAACTCAGGTAATGTTTCTGTGGCTTGCGTATTCTCCGAAATCATGTCTCTTTTCTTTTTTCTATCCAAAATACTCTGCAAGAGTTCATCTGCATCGGCATTGAGTTCATGGCTGCCATCATCGTATTTATTCATGATTTCTTGTGAACGGCCTGGATCAATAATATTGTCCCAAGATGCCGGGACATCAAAATTTACGCCATTTACATCAGAGCTAGCATATGAGTTATTTCGTGGTATCTGGCTGTCGGATATTCTGATGCCTGAGAAATATTCTGCAAGCGTTAATCTAGTTGTTTCAGGATCAATATTGTGTTTATCCAAATAATATGCCATATTGGCAAGAGCGGTAAGCGATTTACTTGACATCTTTGTATGCGATATATGTGATATTCGTTAAAATTGATACCTATCCGAATATACATTAATAGACAACAAATAATGCTCGCATTAGACAGAGATTCGATAAACATCATCAAAGAATTTACTGGCGATTTAAGTAATCGTCTTGTTGCACGTGACTGGTCAGATGCACCATATGACTATACTGTGATGTGCAGTCAAACATGTCCTATTGAGGTATATAATATGGCGGTTAAGATGTTCGGTAAGGATCGTGCTGCGAAACTGGTATTCAAGAAATTCAGAGTCGGGAAATTAGTTAGAAAGTTACTGACGCAAAAAAATATTGACATAGATTTGGGGCGATTTTTATTGGATATATATGAACATTGCTCTGATGCTGTGCAACCAACGAGCGCAAATTATCATTATTTCAAACTGCGATCTATAATTAACTCAGATGAATCGACGATGGTGTATTACTCTAGGGATGTTAATTTTAGTGATATCATCATGGCGATAACACCAGGGATAACTATAATGCTCATCGCCGTCGTTGTGATAATAGTCAGCGTGATAGCAAATGCACATACACGTTATCCGGAGCTAATACTTGGAATGTGCGGAGTGTTCGCCATTGCAACTGCACATTTAGTCATGGCATCCACATGGTTGATATATACATTGATTCGTGATCCGGAAAAACAGGCATACGACTGTTGCGGTAACGTCTAATTATCAGATATTTTATCTAATGCTGCGTAAAATGCATCACTTATTTTTTTTGGATCTGAGTATCTCCAACAATGTCCGACGCGAGGTTCTGCGGAAGTATACTCAAAAGAAAATGCTTGGAAAAGACAACCATAAAGATCTTTGTTGATTGTATCACTGCGGGCTAGTATAGTTGTTGGATCAATAGGATCATCCGGGTGGTGGTATTCAATCGCGGCTAGGTAAGTTCCACGATAAGAATCTTTTTTGATCAAATAAAAAGCCCCGGTAGCATCTCGCCTGCGAAATGGCAAACAGGCACAGAATAACTCAGATATACTTGATTCGGGATGATCGTAGTGTCGAGAATTGTCTTTGTCTGGTAAAATATCACGGTACATTAATGGAACGAACATTATTGGTAGAGTATGTATATCTTATGGTATCAAATTTCAAAGCTGCTAAATTACTATGTGCAAATGACAACCAAAAAATTAAGCAATGGCCAAATTCTCGATGATTGAGTCAAATGACCAATTCATGTCGATTAATCTTTTTGCTAAAATAACGTCCGCAATTCTACATGCCTGCGCTACTTCAAAACGTGTAGATGTGTCGATGTTGTCACCGACAGATAGCTTGTTTTCTGGAGACATATACAAGAAGCCTGTTTGCTGAGGTTCTGGTACTGGGATGTTATTCACAAACATAGTGTCGTTTATGATTATTCTAACAAATCCAGCCGGGTTACCAATACACAATAGCGCAAGCATAGAATCAAAGTCGAATGAATATTGATTCAAAATAGGCTTGAATTTCTTGGTCAGCCTGACAAGCTTTCCTTGATTCTTGAATGACAGGTTCGGACTGTCTGGACCTTTACTTAGGACTCTGGATACATATTTATCTTGCACACAACCATGATGCAATTGCTGTGTGACAGGATTACCTATCAATGGAAACAAATCAGATAAGTCTTCTTTAAGACCACTAAGAAGCGCCAATCGCATTACTACTGCAGATGTATATCTGCTGTCTATCGTAGATTTAATGTATCTGTCGAATGGTAGTTCATTAAGGCTTGTATCCATTCTAGCCGTTGGATATTTTGTTTTGTTAATCACGGTCTTAACCTTAAACCAGTCTTCTTTTGGAAGACTGTCTGTAGATTGATATTCCTTAATCAGATTCAGTTTAGTTGTTGCAGTAAAGTTACTCAATAAAAGTAACTTATACACACCAGTCAAACTGAAGAACAATCCCTTGATGTCTTTAGCTGAATCACTCAGAATGAGAGTCTCGCCCATGTTAAATAAACTGATATCGATGTCTGTGGTGAGATCAAAGTATTGTGCTAAAATACCACCATGATAATATGGAAAGTCATTAGCATAATCAGCCAGTTTAGATATTCTATCAGGCTGGATGTCTATAACTTTAGCGATATCTTTGAGTGTTTTACACACCGGCAATGATGCACGGCGGAGTCTCTCAAGCATACATGCTGTGTTATGGCTTTTAGTCGGCGTGGCTTGCGCAACAGTCTGTTTACTTACAGACTTCTCTGAAGGCTTCTTTTTTCCGAGAACAGGGAAATCGTTTTGTGATTTTCTTGATGGGATATTAACGGATGACATGATTATTTTGATGTGATACTAGGCCTTCAATTTTAGTCTAGTCCAAAGAAAATTGAATTCCAAGCAGCAAAATTAATACAAAAAAAGAATGTTTGACGAAGTTGTTTACCATAACATTGGATCGTTTTTAGATGAATACACACGTGCAAAAGCCTATTTTGTCATGTGTAAGGCCTCACATTATTGCCTTGATTCTAAGCTAATGTATTTAGCTGGAGGCATGAAGAAACCTCCATGTAATATGCATAAGTTTATGCTATTCTTGGCCGAGAATTATCCTACTGATGCATTTAGATCAGCAATTATGTATGAAAGAATATACATTGACGTAAGAAAGCTATATCATGACACATGTCTTATCGGCTATTTCCAAGCTGCAAACCAGATTATAGACCTTGGCCTTGTTAACTATGACATGTTGATAAATACTATCAAAGACATAGTTTGCAAAACAAACTATGTAATATCAAATGTTATTCCATATGTGGACTATCATTTCAGGTTGATAAGTGGAAATATTTTGCTTGATGTATATGAAATACTAAAAAAATCCATGCCGCATAGCATCGATGTACAAGTATTGGTTGCCGCAGGAATGTTTGATAAGTGCATTGTTGCATGTATAGATTCTGCGTATGAAGAATATGATGTAGGTATGATGTTAATGCTCGACGTGCGCAAAAATGAGTTGCAGAGGCTCAAGTAATTTATTTTTTGCTTGGAAGACGTATTCCACAAACAAAATTGACTGATACCACTAGGCAATAAATAATGGATGAATATATCTACTCTATCATTGGCAAGTTTCTTTATATATATGATCGCGCCAAAATAATGCGTCAATTAGAGTCTGCATCAAGAAGATCCACGCAATATTATAATGACATAGAGATCATCAAAAAATTATATGACAACAATCATCTGCCAGTTACATTTGTTTGTATTCTGTGTAAATACGGCGACATGCAGTTAGCACAGTTAATGTTATCAAGACACAGAAACACCATGATTACAACTATCACGTACGGCTTTGATTCTGCTATTGTTGCGAATAATACGGATCTAGCTGTATGGGCATATGACCTCTCCAAAACTATCGAACCAATGAGACAAAAAATGACTATTTTGTATAAGCTAAATGAATGTATAAAGCACAAGCAGCTAGAATATTTCTGTAGAATAGTCAACATATTTAAAGACAAGGCGAACATATTTTCCGCGGGTATGGTGCTTATTGTCAAGCTAATGATGCCATCAACTCCATTGCAGTTCTTCATTGCTATGGATGAACAACACAATATTGTGACTATGTATGGCCATAGAACGGTTTTAAGTTCGTCGGCGAACATGGCACGAACGGACATCCGCGAATATATCATCAAAAAATATGGACATGTGTATTAATTTTTGCGTATCATTACACACAGACTATTGTAACACAGATATCTATGAATGCTGGTGTTAGACAAACACCAACAGCGGTTATGTAACAAACATCTATTATGGGTCGCCAGAGAATGTCGTCCGGATTGCCGTTATATACAAGAACATCTTCATCGGTAGAGTCATCATAATTATACAACTTGTTGTCTTCATCAGACACATATAGATGCATACCAGCAATTGTATCTATATTTTTTAGAATATGTGCCATGTAAAGATGACCCTCACAACTAATATCAACAAAATATTTGAAGCTAACACAGCCATCACGCAAATAATCATACTGTGTAACTTTGCTGAGTCGATGCAATGCGGCCGGCGGCAGGCAAATAGTGATAGGCTCGTCTTCGTCTGTATCTGTGATATCTATAAA
>Ga0207836_1000089_pt1 | contig 27209 bp, 24 predicted proteins | sample LuqExpMetageno18_FD_187776 | JGI IMG/M metagenome (GOLD analysis project Ga0207836, IMG submission 187776) | Tropical forest soil microbial communities from Luquillo Experimental Forest, Puerto Rico - Sample 18 (SPAdes) | ecosystem: Environmental > Terrestrial > Soil > Tropical forest ...
CGCAGTATCGCGACGAGGTGGAAGACCTCGTGCAGGAGATTCTGCTCGCCGTGCACAACGCGCGTCACACCTATCGTCCCGACGAACCGCTGACGGCCTGGCTGCACGCCATCGCCCGCTACAAGCTGATGGATTTCTTCCGCTCGCGCGCCCGCCGCGAACTATTCACCAGGGACCGCGACTGGGCCGACCCCGGGCAGGTGCTCGGTCTTCGGACGACGCAACCTGCTCGGCTTTCGGCCGACGCTGTCGCCTCGCCTCGCCTCGCTGCGCGTGCTTGGTCCCGGGTCGGGTCCGGTATCCTCGTCCGGCCGGGAGATCACGAAACGACAGGATGAAGCCCCAGGTCAGAGCGCTGCACGGCGCCTGTCGGGCTTCGTGGGCTCACACGCAGCGAGGGCGGGCGCCGGGCCTTCGGCAGCGACGCTGATGCGGACGGTCTTGGCTCCGTACGTCGCGAATCCTGGGCGGCACCACCTCTCAGCGCGCTCCCCGCGCGCCGTTCCGCTGACGCGGTGACCGCGTGGTTCTACAGTCCGGCCGTGGACTCGCGTACGGCAGGCCGCCCAGGGCGTTCCACACGATTGCACCGTGACCGGGCCCGCGCGGCGGACCGAGCCCGAGGCGGTGCTGCCGCCGGCGTGGTGATCACTGTGGCGCTCGGTGCCGCACTGTGGGTCCGGCGTCTCGCCCAGCTCGGCCCGAGTCTCAGCGTCACAGGCATCGTCGCCGGCTCATGCGCTGCCGTCTTTCTCGGGCTAGTCGTCGCCACTCGACTCGATCTGACCGCCGCAACAAATGGGTTGTCGCGCCGACTGCGCATCGAACACAGTGTCGCCCGACGACTGCATGCTGTCGGTGGTCTCGTCGTGCTCCACGACCGCACCGTGGGCGATTCGGCGCCGCTGTCCCACATCCTCGTCAGCTCGGGCGGCGTGCTTCTCGTCGTCGATGCGTCCGAGTCCCGTTGGGCGCTGTGGCGCCCCCAGGCCGGTCGAGGGCCGGAGACCGCCTCCGTCTGGCAGGCCTGGATCGACGCGTCGGCCGCGTCGATCGCGCTCAACGACACCCTCGCGGGCCTCGAAAGCCCGCCACCGGTGAACGCCGCGGTGGTCACGGACGTCGCAAACCTGCCTGGCTGGGCGCAACGTCTCCCCATCTATCAACTCAGCGAGCTCCCCGCAGCGATGGGCATCAGCGGGACGCCCAGAACCCGCGAAACTGAAGAGCTCGTGACACTTCTGTTGGCGGTCACGAAGCCCGCCGCTCCGTAGCGCTGACTGCGGCCGGAAGGGCTGTCGATCTGACTGACACGTCTCTCGCCTGACCGACCAACGCCGGAGAACGCGGGCGTGTCACCGCCGCACGTAGGGCTGCAACTCCGGGGGCAGCTCGGCCCACGGCCGGTCCCACAACCGCTGGGCGACCATCACCTCGTTGCCACCTGCCCTGACCACCGCGTCCGCGACGAGCACGCCCGGGATGGCGTACGCGATCGCCGGGTGGGCCGACACAACGGAGCCCGGGTTGGTGTCCTGGCAGGGCGGCACCGTGCCGTGCAACTCGGTCCCGGTGTGCGGCACCGGCGCGGTCCCCTCATCGCCGCGGCCGCCGATGTAGGTGACCCCAGCGATCGTGAGCAGCGAGGCACACGAGCCTGCTTGGCCGCCGTCACCCCCACCCGCGGAGCAGGCCCCGGCGGCCAACAGCAGCACACCGAGAACCGACGCGGCTACCCCGCGGCGAAAGGCCCCGGCGGCCGACAGGTCACGGCGCACCAGCATGCCGGCCCGAAGGCCGGCGCCCAGCCCGAGCCTGGCCTGCATCACGAAACCTGACGGTACCGCTGACCACAATCAGCGGCCGCCCTTCCGAACCACGAACCGTCCCGAGCCGGCCCCCTCTGAATGCGGTGTGAGGAAGGGCTCATCGCGGTGAAGGAGACGAGCCCGCCGATCGGCTCTGGGAAGGGCTGACGGCTGCCACACTTCGGGGCATGAGCTCGCGCAGCGTGGCGCTAGCGGTCGGACTGGCAGCGATGTTGGTCGTAGGAGTACTCACCGGATGCACGAGCGCGCCGACGCCTCCGGTTGAGACCGAGATTCCACCGGTGGTGGTCGACTTCACGGCTACCGCCCAACCCGTGAAGCCGGTCGTCGTGCAGATCCCCGTCGGCGGTGCCCGGTCGACCGCCATTCGCCGAGAACGAGGCTCCGCCTAAGCGGCTCCTGGATCCACGTCGGCGAGGAGAAGCCTGGCGGGGCCCATCCCCCGCCTCGCGCGTCGCTCGGCGTGCTTGGTCCCGTGTCAGGTCCGCTACCATCGTCCGGCCGGGAGGATTCGCCTAGTGGCCTATGGCGCACGCTTGGAAAGCGTGTTGGGGTAACACCCTCGGGGGTTCGAATCCCCCATCCTCCGCTGTGGGAAGGGCCCGTGACCTGCGGTTGCGCGGGGAGCGGGCCCTTCGGCGTGGAGGACGAACACCAACCACGCTTCCTTCAAGCCCGTGACCCGCGCGGCAGCAGTTCCGGTGGCAGCCACCCGTTCCGGAGCGCGAGGTCCAGGCAAGATGGGCGCATGTCGTCCCGCCGCCCGACGCCCGGCCCGACTCGTCGGCCGCCGTTGTCCGAAGCCTTCATGTATCGGGTTCGGGTCGAACTGCTCGACACCGCCCCGGAGATCTGGCGGCTGATCGACGTGCCATCCACGCTGACGCTCGACGCGCTGCATCCGATCCTGCAGACCGCGATGGGCTGGACGGACTCCCACCTGCACCAGTTCGTCTTCGGTGATCCCCAGGTTCACTGGCCCGTGGAGCGCTATCTGACGGCGTTCGACCTCGAGGAGGGCGACGAGGGTGTCGCCGAGTCCGATGTCCGACTGGATGAGGTTCTCCAGGATGTCGGGGACGAGGTGCGCTACACCTACGACTTCGGTGACGGCTGGGACCACCTGCTGCGGTTCGAGTCCAGACACCCCCGCACGGACCAGGACCCGCCTGCGGCGCTGATCGACGGCCGGCGTGCCTGTCCGCCGGAGGACTGCGGTGGCCCCTACGGCTATGACGAGCTTCTCTCCCTTCTCGCGCGAGCGGTCGAGGGTGCCCGGCTGGATGACGACGAGGCGCAGCGGGTGGACTGGGCGTGCGGCGACGGTGAGCCAGCCGACGTGCTCGCCGGTGCGGCGCGGCTGGACGTCGCGCAGATCGACGCGGACCTGCGTGCCGGGCGGTTCGGCGGCGTGTCGGCTGCCGATCCGGGAGACCTATGGCTGTCGCTCGAGGACCACGGCTCGACGGCTGCCACGTCGATGTCCCCGGCGCTGGCCGACCTCGTCGACCGATGTGACTGGCTGGGCCGGCCACGCCTGCTCGCCCTCATCGCCGCCGCACGGCTCGACGCACCGGCGCTGGTGGACACCGCGAACGTGTCGCCGATGGTGGAGCCGTTCGCATGGTTGGTGCGCCATATCGGCGTCGACGGGCATCCTCTGACCGCTCAGGGCTACCTCAAGCCGGCGGACGTGACCGCCGCCGCCGAGCACCTGCACCTGGACGACGAGTGGATCGGCGGCACGAATCGCGAGTCGCTGACTCCTGCCGTTGCCGAGCTCCGCAAGGCCGCGCAGCGCACGGGGCTGCTGCGCGTCGCCAAGGGCCGGATCCACGCCACGGCGCGCGGGGCGGCGCTGGCCGACGATCCCGTCGCGCTGTGGCGGCATCTCGCCGAACGCCTCCCCGCGGGAGGCGCCGACTACGAACGCGACGCCGGCTTGCTCGTGCTCCTGAGCCTCGCCACGGGCAGCGACGGAGACGGTGATCTCGGTGCTTTCATGCAGAGCCTCGGTTGGACCGTTCGAGATGGCAGACCGCTCGGCGACCATGACGTCCGCGACCTGGCGGCAACCACCATCGAGGCACTGCTGCGCCTTGGCTGCTTCGACCCGACCGCTCGAGGTGATCGGCGGCCAACCGTCACAGGCCAGCAGTTCGCACGGGCCGCTCTGCGGTCATAGACGATCACGATGACAATGTGTAGCCTCCTGTGTAGGGAGGCACACATGGCAACCAACCTTGCGATCGATCCGGCGCTCATCGACCGAGCCCTGGAGGTCAGTGGCGAGAAGACGAAGAAGGCGGCCGTCACACTCGCACTCCAGGAGTTCATCGCCCGTCGCGAACAGCGCAAGCTGCTCGACCTCGTCGGCAAGCTCGACTGGGACGACTCCTTCGACTACAAGGCGGAACGCAGCCGCTGATGACCCTCTTGGTCGACACGAGCGTCTGGTCCCTCGCCTTCCGACGCGACACTCCACCGGACGTCCCCGAAGTCAAGGAGCTGAAGCGCGCCTTGGCCGGGGCAGAACTCGTCGTCACGACCGGCCTGATCCTGCAGGAACTCCTCCAGGGGTTCATCCCGACCAAGGCGCGCACCCAGATCGTCGAACGCTTCGCCGCCCTCGACCTGAGCCAACCCGACCGCGAGGACCACGTCGCAGCGGCCGAGGTGCGGAACACGTGCCGGAAGGCCGGGGTGCAGCTCGGCACCATCGACGCCCTCATCGCGCAACTGAGCATTCGACACGACCACACCCTCCTGACGACCGACCAGGACTTCGTCCACGCCGCCCGGCACGTCCCGCTCCGGCTGTGGGCGCCCAACACCGAGAACACTTGACGGTCGCCGCGCACCCGCCTCGTGGTAGCAGTTCTTCTCCGAACGCGACCGTCCAGCCGGATCCCCGGGTATCCGCTCAGGACGCCAACCTGCATCGAAGCCGCCACCACCGGCCGCCCACGTCCCCCGAAGGGCACTTGGAAAAGCGTGTTGGGGTAACACCCTCGGGAAATCGAATCCCCCATCCTCCGCCCAAAGGGCCTGTGACCTGCAGCAATGCGGGTTGCGGGCCCTTCGTCGTTGGTGGAATCGCCGCCGATGCCCCGTGCCGCTCAACCGGGCACTTCTCCCGTCATGAGGGGTCGGGGACGCCCGCGAACGTCGCCCCGGGGTTGCGGAGCACGGTCCAGCGGTCGGCCGGCCAGACGGTGAGGAACGCGACGCCGACGACGTTCGCCTCGGGGACCGACCCACGGCCGGGCTCGTCCTGGTGGTAGCGCGAGTCGAGAGAGTCGTCACGGTTGTCGCCCATCACCCAGAGCGAGTCGGGCGGCACGGTCGTGTCGAGGACCATCCCGCACGGCTGCGAGCCCGGGGCCAGGTAGGGCTCGTCGAGCGCAACGCCGTTGACGGCCACGGGGGCCGCTGGATCGGTGCACACGATGTGGTCGCCCGGCAGGCCGATGACGCGCTTGACGAGGTGCTCGCCGGCATCGACCGGGCGCAGCCCGACGAAGGTCAGGACGTCGTTGAGTCCGCGCTGGAACCGGGTGGCTGGCGGCGTCACCTGGTTGCTCAGCCAGTCGCCCGGGTCCTTGAACACGACGACGTCGCCCCGGCGGACCTGCAACGGGCCGGGCGCGAGCTTGCTGACGAGGATGCGGTCGCTTTCCTTGAGCGTGTCGTGCATCGACGCCGAAGGGACCCAGAAGGCCTGGACAAGGAACGTCTTGATGAGCAGCGACAGCGGGAGCGCGCTGACGACGACGATCGCGGTCTCCCGCAACCACGACAGCCGACCGATCCGCGGCGGACGCCGGGACGTCGGCTGGAGGGAGGCACCCGGCTCGGCGGTCACTCGCGGTTCAGGGCGCTGGGCCAACCGCCGCCTGGGTTGAGCGGGCCCGGCGTCGTCGGAGACGAAGACCCGGCCTGACGCCGGTGCTCAGCGAGCAGACGCTCGCGGCGCATCTCGTCCTCGTGCGCCTCCGCAGCGCGTTCCCGTCGCTGCTCGTCGTCGCGTGAGCTGCCAGCGGACGTTTCGTCGTGCGCGCGGTCCGCGGAGTTTTTGGGACGCCGCTGCCCCCAGAGCGATCGCATGCCGCGAGCGTAGGGCCGGGACCTGCGGCGGGGAGGTCATCTCGCGACCGCCTGTCGAATGTGCACGCATTGTGCGTGCGCTTGTCCCGCTGCCGACGCCGCGGTATGAGTTGACTCCCGTTCGGCGCCCGAACGGCCCATCCCGAGGACGCCCGAAGCGCCGCTCCGAGCCGGAGGCAGCCGAACATGACAGGTCTGTCGTATCTCCAGGCGTTCGTGCTCGGCCTGCTGCAGGGCGTCACCGAGCTCTTCCCGGTCTCGAGCCTCGGCCACGCGGTGCTGGTGCCCGCATGGCTGGGCGGCGACTGGCAGAACCTGGTCTCGCAGTACACGACGAAGGAGAGCGAGCAGTCGCCGTACCTGGCGTTCATCGTCGCGCTGCACGTGGCCACGGCCTTGGCGCTGGTGTTGTTCTACCGGTCGGACTGGGTCGCGATCATCTCGGCCTGGTTCCGCACCCTGCGCACCCGCAAGGTGACCACATCGACCGAGCGGCTGGCCTGGTTGCTGGTGATCGGCACGGTTCCTGTCGGCATCACGGGGATCGCCCTCGAGCACGTCTTCCGGGTGCTGTTCGCGATCCCGGCCGCAGCCGCCGCGTTCCTGACGCTCAATGGCTTCGTCCTGCTGGCGGGCGAGCGCCTGCGCCGCCGGGCCAACGCCCGCGCCGAGGTGGAGGCCGCCGCGGTGGGCGCCGGGGCCACGGCGGTCACCGAACAGCGCCGCGTCGTCGTCGGCGGCAAGGCCCGGCAACTGGAGACCCTGCGGTACACCGAGGCCGGGATCATCGGGATCTTCCAGACGTTCGCCCTGCTCGCGGGGATCTCGCGCTCGGGGGTCACCATGGTCGGCGGCCTGGTGCGCGGCCTGAACCACGAGGACGCCGCGAAGTTCGCGTTCCTGCTCGCCACCCCCGTGATCCTCGGCGCCGGGTTGTACAAGCTCCCGTCGCTGTTCGGCTCCGCCGGGGCGAACATCCACGGCCAGGTGCTGGTCGGCGCGCTCACGGCTGGAATCGCCGCCTACCTGAGCGTGCGTTTCCTCACTCGCTGGTTCACCACGCGCACCCTGACCCCGTTCGCGGTGTACTGCCTGATCTTCGGCGTCGCCTCGCTGATCCGGTTCGCCTGAGGTAGCGATCGGACGTCGCCGGGCCGCGCGCTGGCTGCCCGGCGGCGCCCCCTCGTTCAGGGCTGCGGTCGCGGCTCCGTCGCGAGCAGCGTCTCGAGCCGGGCGCGGTACTCCGCCTCGTCGATCTCGCCGCGGGCGAAGCGCTCGGCGAGCACGGACGTCGCCCCGCTGCGGCCCACCGTGCCTGCCCAGGGGCCGCACGGGCCGCGACCGGCGGCGGCCCACCGGCGACGGCGCGTCGCCACGAAGACGATGAACCCGACGAAGACGAGGAACCAGAACAGCGGGATCAGCAGGAACCAGGGGCCCGGCCACCACCAGCCGTACGCGACGGGGTGGGCCAGCGCGGTGGCCAGCGTGGTGATCATGACGAACCTCCGGGTGTGACGTGCGACCGGACGTCGGCCGCACGTCCACGCTCCCCCGCCAACACCGCCGCCGTCGTCGTCCCGGCGGAGCCTCCGCGGCGCTCCGGATGGAGCACCCGCTCAGCGCGCCCACCCCGGCCGGACCAGGCCGGACTCGTACGCCGCGACGACGAGCTGCGCGCGGTCGCGGGCGCCGAGCTTGCCGCTCGCGCGCAGCACATGCGTCTTCACCGTGAGCGGCGACAGGAACAGCCGCGCGCCGATCTCCTCGTTGGAGAGACCCTCACCGACGAGGACGACGACCTCCCGCTCCCGGGCGGTGAGCTCGGCAAGTCCCGGCAGCGGCGGCGCGTCCCGCGTCGCGCGCGCCACCCGCTCGAGCAGCCGGCGCGTGACGGTCGGCGACAGCAGCGCCTCGCCCGCCGCCGCGACGCGCACCGCCCGCAGCAGCTCCGCGGGCTCGGTGTCCTTGACGAGAAAGCCGCTGGCGCCGTTCCGGATGGCCTCGCCGACGTACTCGTCGAGCTCGAACGTCGTCACGACGACGACGTGCACCTCGCGCGCACGGGGGTCCGCGACGATGCGGCGCGTCGCCTCCAGCCCGTCGAGCCCCGGCATGCGGATGTCCATGAGCACGACGTCCGGCAGGAGATCCAGCGTGCGCTCGACCGCCTCCGCCCCGGTCGCCGCCTCGCCGACGACGGTCAGGTCGGGCTCGGCGTCGACGAGCGCACGGAGGCCGGCCCGGATCAGCTGCTGGTCGTCGGCCAGCACGACGCGGATCACGCCGCGCCCCGCGGCAGCTCGACGACGACCGCCCATCCGGTGCCGCGCGGCCCTGCCTCGACCGTGCCGCCGAGCGCCTCCACGCGCTCCCGCATGCCGCGCAGGCCGAAGCCGGCGGCACCGTCGCGCTGTGGCTCCCTACCTCCCTGTGCACCGCCGTCGTCGGCCACCTCGAGCCGGACGACGCCCGACTCGGACCGCACGCTCGCGGCGACCCGAGCACCGTCGCCGGCGTGCCGACGCACGTTCGTCAGCGCCTCCTGCAGCACGCGCACCAGGACGGTCGCGCGGTCCGCATCCAGGCCGGCGAGGACCGCCGCGTCGAGCTCGTCGTCCACGGTGATCCCCGCCGCACGCGCGGCGTCGAGCAGCGCTGGCACGGCGTCCGCCGGAGCGGTTGCGGCGGGCTCGCGCGGCGCGGGCTCCCCCTCGGCCCGCAGGATGCCGAGGACCTCGCGGACCTCGTCGAGCGCGTCGACGCTCGTCGTCCGGATGTTGCGCAGGGCGTCCCGCGCACGCTCCGGCTCGCGGTCCATGAGGTGCAAGCCGACGCCCGCCTGGACGCTGATCGCGGACAGGGAGTGCGCGAGGACGTCGTGGAGCTCCCGCGCGATGCGCAGCCGCTCGGCCGTCGCGGCCGCCTCCTCGCGCGACACGCGCGCCGACTGGACCGCCCGCATGCGCTCGCTGCGACCCCGCGCGCCCTCGCCCAGCAGGCCGCCGACCAGCAGCGCCGTCGTCCACACGACCGCCGCGGTCGGCCGCGCCGACGCATCGGTGAATCCGCGCGCCACGACGGCGGCCATGCCGAGGCCGGCGACCGTCCACGACAAGGCGCGCCGCCGGCCGGCGCCGAGCACGACGACGATGACGACGAGGGGCAGCACGACCGGCCCGAACGCGTAGCCGAGCAGCAGGTACGTCCCGACCGCGAGCGCCGCGACGATCCCCGCGACGGCGCCCGCGCGCCGGCCGAACGCGGTCGCCGGAAGGCATGCAGGGGCGACGAGGAGCAGCAGGTAGCCGAGCGTGTCGAGCGGCCGGGGCGGGTTCGAGAAGTGGTCGGCGACGGCCGAGCCACCGAGCGCGATGACCGCAAGGACGGTCGCCGGGACGGTGAGCATCGCGGCACGCATGCGGCGGCGCTGCTCGGGGTCGAGATCGCCGCGCATCCAGGGCGGACCCCACGGCCCGCCGCCGTGCATCCCGGGCGGCCCCCACGCGCGCACGTCGTGCTGCCCCGGGTACGGCATGCGGCCACGCTAGCCGCAGGCGAGCGCGACGGACGTCGTCCAACCAGAGCGACGGCGTGCTCCGCTCGGAGCGCGAAGCCTCCACCGGGCGGGAGTCTGACGCCTAGCGGGAACGCAGATACGTGATGACTGCCAGCACCCTTCGGTTCTGATCAGCGGACTCGTGCAGGCCGAGCTTGATGAAGATCTGTGAGACGTAGGCGTCGACCGTCTTGGTCGACAAGGACAACTCGTCGGCGATTGCACCATTCGAGCGGCCCTCCGCGAGCAACGCCAGCACCTCTCGCTCCCGGTCCGTCAGGACGTCGAGCGGGCCGCGGGCCTGCTTGCGCGCAACCAGCCTCGACACGATCGTCGGGTCGATCACGCAGTCGCCGTCGGCGATTCGACGGAGAGCGTCAGCGACCACAGCGACCTCCGACACGCGATCCTTCAGCAGGTAGCCGACGCCCCCAGGTACCTCGTCGAGCAGACGCGCCGCATACCGCGAGTCGAGGTAGTGGGACAGCACGAGCACGCCGACGCCGGGAAAGCCCTGGCGAATCTCCTGAGCGGCGACGAGTCCGTCGTCCTGGAGTCCGGGCGGCATCCGGATGTCCACGATGACCGCGTCCGGTGCGCGCTGCTTGACCATCCGCAGGAGCGCCTCGGCGTCCCCGCACGTGCCGACGACGTCGAAGCCCGCGTCGGCCAGCACCCGCGCAAGCCCTTCGCGCAGGAGCGCCTCGTCGTCCGCGATCACTACTCGCACGGCATCTCCACCCTCAGTCGGCCGTCGCCCAGGCTTGCTTCCCCCCCGACCGCGCCCGCCCGGTCCTGGATCTGGAGGAGCGCCGCGCCGGTCAGGTCGTCCGAATCGATCGTGAGGTACAGCCAACCGTCTTCCTTCACGGCGTCAACGGTCACGTCGTGCGTGGTCAGCCGCAGCGACTCGACGACGGCGAAATACACCGCCGACTCGACGGCACTCGGGAACCGGCCTGTCGGGAGCGCACCGGGCACCAGTCGCGGCGTCTGTTCGGACAACTCGTCCAGCGCGGCGGCAACACCCTCCTCGTCGAGCACGGCGGGGAACAACCCGTGAGCGACTGCGCGCAGCTCGACGGCCGCTTCGCGAACTCCCTCTTCCGCGGCACCGAGCTGTCGGTCCAGCTCCGGATCATCCGCGGACAGGCTGCGCCGCGCCAATCGGATGGCGAGTGCGACGGCGATCAGGCGCTGCTGGGCGCCGTCATGCAGGTCGCGCTCGAGCTCGCGCCGCTGCGCGTCGGCCACAGCGACGATCCGAGCGCGCGAGGTCCGCAGCTCGTCGAGCCTCGCCCGGCGGACCGCGTGCAGGCCGTCGTGCTCGGTCGCGAGGCTCGCGGTGGTCATCAGCTCCTTCAGGAGCCCCGGGTCGTCCAGCAGGCCGGGGCGGTGGACCACCGCGAAGGCGTCCTGCCCGCCGGCGCGGACTCGAGTCACCCGGTCGGAGCCAGCCATTGGCAGCGATGTCTCTCGGCCGTCGCCGTCCACCCACACGCCGTCGTCGAGCGGGTACAGGAGAGCGACGGTCGGATCGCCGAGTGACCGGGCAAGCCACGCTCGGACTTCCCCCGGCTTGGGTGCGGCACCGATGTCGAGGACGAGCTGCGCCAGCGCGGATCGTGTTCGCCGTGCACGTAGACGGGTGACGACCACGCCGGTTGCCACGAGGACAAGTGCAACCGCCTCGGCACGCCGGAGAACGCGGTCGGTCGGATCGCTGTACACGAAACCGCGCGCGGATCCGTGGGCCGCGTCGGCTCCCCACAGCGCGATGGCAATCGCAGCGGGCACCAGCACAGGTGCCACCGCGCGCCGACGCGCGGGCGATGCGTGCGCCAAGCGAACCGGCGCGAGAAGGACGAAAGCCGCGGTCCAGACGACGGCAAGGGCGAGCCCCACGTGGGCGGCTGTCGTCCCCAGTCCTGGTGCGCTGGCGACCAGCAACCGGTTCGACGGACAGGCCGCGCATCCCTCTGCCTTCGGGTCGTAGACCAGCGCGGGCACCAGCCCCAGAACGCCCACCGCGCTTCCGAAGGCGACCGCGACCACGAGGGCCGACGGACGATCGAGCCGCCGGCCGTCTACACCGCGCAGCGCAGCCGCCGCGAGCAGCGGTGCCCACGCGGCGTAGAGCACGAGTCCGAATGTGAAGCCGGCCCCGGCCACCGGTGAGTTCCACTCCGTGACTAGCCAGGCCATCGCCGTCGCCGCGAGAAGGACCGCAAAGGCTCGATCGGTCCGCCAGACCGCGACGGCGGAACCGATCAGGGCCGTGGCCACGACGAGCTCGACGACCATCGCAACGCTCGTTCCCGCGACCGAGTACGTCGGCTCGCGTCGCACGACCATCGCCGTGACGGCGGCGACGACCGCAAAGACGAGGGCGAGTCCGACGGGTTCCCACGCGCGGCGAAGCCCGTTCACAGTCGGTTCACCCCGAGCGGAAGCTCGACCTCCAGCCGGGTACCGATGCCCACCGGGCTCTGGATCGAGATCCGACCCCCCAAAGCCTCGACGCGGTCCTCGAGCCCGCGGAGCCCCGAGCCTCGCGAGGGATCGGCCCCACCACACCCGTCGTCCACGATGCGCACTGTGAGCGTGGGGCCCGCCTCGGCGACATCGATCGCGACGGACGATGCCTTGGCGTACTTGGCCACGTTCGTCAGAGCCTCGGAGCACACGAAGAAGACCGCTGCCTCGACGGGAGCCGGAGGGCGTTCAGTCGTCGACGTCAGGACCACGGGGACGGCGGCCTGGTCCGCCAGCTCGCGCAGCGCCGCGGTGAGGCCGGACTCCGCGAGCGACCTCGGATGGATGCCCTGTGCAAACCGATCGAGATCCGCGCGCGCGTCGTCGAGCTCGCCGATGAGCGCACGCAGCGTCGTGACCGACCCGTCGTCACGCGCGTCGGCGATGGCAGCAAGGTCGCGCGAGACCCGGGTCAGGGTTTGCTCGGCCCCGCCACGCAGCTGCTCGCGCAGGCGGCTGCGTTGCTCGTCTCCCGCCTCGACCAGACGCCGTCGCGAGGCGAAGACGTCTCGCAGCCGGGCCGCGTCCTCGGCCCGGAGCCTGACGTTGGCCAAGACCAAGCGCACGGCCGCACCGACCGACTGCGCCAGGACCGGGTCGCGCAATGCCGCCGGATCATGCACGAGCGCGGCGATCCGTGAACCGTCATCCTCGACGAAGGTCACCGCTCGCGGCCCGGCATCACCCGGAGCAGGCAGGCGCAGCGGGTTGCCGGCCTCGTCGACCCACGTGTCGTCGACGGCATATGCGATCTCGAACGTGGGATCGCCCACAGTCTTCGAGAGCACGTCCCGAAGCGCTCGGGGTTCGTGGCGGTCGGCGAGGTCGACGACGAGTTCCGTTGCGGCGGCACGAACAGGCTGGCCCGCGAGAAGCTCGACGCAGAGCAGCACCGCGGTAACCACGATCGCCGCGTCGTAGGTCCACGTGGCGAGCGTGTACGTCGCGGCTCCGGTGACCCGACCGGCGGCGGCGAGCAGCAGTGGGCCCATGAGAAGGGCGGCACACACGAAAGCCACGAGGGAAGCTCGGCGGTCGAGCGCCTGCGCCGTCGTGGCGCGCCGCACGGCGAGGACCAGGACCGCAGCTCCGAGGGCGATCGTCACGACGGGGACGCTGGCCGCAGCGGGGAAGAGCCCGTCGACGTACGCGGCGACGATGACCCCGATCGTGGCCTTCGAGCGCGTGCGTCCGGTCGGAAACGTCAGCACCACGTGCACGAGCGGCCCACGCGAAGCATGGACGAGGGCCTCCGAGAAGTCGCCCGCGAGCCACGTCGTTCCGGCCAGCACGAGAAGCGGTCCCGTTCGGCTGTCGCGGGCGAGGGCCCACGCCGCGACGCCCGCCGCCAGCAGAGCGAGTCCGGCGACGACATCGGTCACGGCGGCAAGGGTCACGTCAGCACGACGGCCAGGCACTCCCCCGAGAAATCGGCCTTCGTGATGAAGCCGCGCGCCGGCGTCGAGGCCAACCGACCGGGAAACGCACCACGGTCCCGGCTGGAGATGAGCACGACGACCGGCGGCATGGGCTCCTCGGAAAGCCTCTCGGCCACCGCGAAGCCGTCCAACCCTGGCAGCTGGATGTCCAGGAGCACGACCTGGGGCCGGAGCAGCCTGGACTGCTTGAGGGCCGACGGGCCGTCCGCCGCCTCGCCGATGACATCGAACCCGTCAGCCTCGAGCAGCGCCCGCGCGACTGATCGGAAGCCGGCGTGATCGTCGACGATGAGGACCGACCAGGCCACGGTGGCATCGTTCCACTGTCGTCGGGGCGCTGCGAGAGGGCTGCGCAGACGGCGTCGAACACCGACATGTCACTGCCTGTTCGTGCGGGTCATCGAAGGCTCCTTACGTTCGGTAGGGACGATCCGAGCCCACCGCTCTCACCTGCCGCGGCGCCACCGGGCCAGCACCAGTGATTGCGTGTGACGACCCCGTGCACTCACTGCCCAGACAGGGGCTACCTCCGATGTCGCGAAGGCCGCGCCGGAACTACCGTCGCCGACATGAACGGGTCAGGTGCCCGTGTGGCGGCCGCAGTCGCGTGCATCGTGCTCGCCGGGTGTACGGCGAGCGGTGCCGACCGTGTCGGTGCGGCCTCTGCCGGCACCGTGACGGAGCTGACGATCCTCGACTCGACCGGTGAATCGACCGAGGTCGGCGACTTCAGTGCCGAGGTGTCGAACCTGTCGCACGGCACGCTCCGGATCCGTTACATCACCCGCGCTCTGACCGGCGTCGACTACGACGCGGCCACGATCCGTGCGGTCCAGGACGGTCAAGTCGACCTGGGAGCGGCCGGCACCCGTGCCATGGACGCAATCGGCGCGCCGGGGATCGCCGCGCTCGGCGCCCCGTTCCTCATCGACAGCTACCCGCTGCAGGAACGCGTGCTGGCCGATCCGATCATCACGACCGCCCTGGAAGAGCTCCGGCCGTCCGGCCTCGTCGGGATCGGGATCATGCCAGGTCCGATCCGACGACCCTTCGGCCTAGCGCACCCGCTGGCAACGCCCGCCGACTTCGCCGGTCAGGTCATCGGCACGCAGCAGTCGGCCGTGGCGGACGAGACCTTGCGCGCGCTCGGCGCGCGCCCGGTCCGTCTGCCTCGCGACGTGACGGCGCCTTCGGGCCTCGCCGGGCTGGACGGCGTGGAGATGCAGATCAGCTCCATCGAGGGCGGTCGCCTCGACGAGCCGGGGTCCCACCTCATGACCAACGTCGATCTGTGGCCGCGCCCACTCGTCGTGTTCGCCCGCGCCGCGACCTTTGACCGGCTCAGCACCGACCAGCAGACGATCCTGAAGACCGCCGCCGCGGACACAGTGAGTGCTGGTTCAGCGACCGAGGCTGCTTCCGAGGCGGAGTCGGCTGCCAATCTTTGCCGCAAGGGCAACGTCTCGTTCGACGACGCTTCCGCCGCGCAGCTTGGGGAACTCCGCAACGCGGTCGAACCCGTCTACGTCGGGCTTGAGCGCGACGCTCAGGCCCGAGCGATCATCCAGGCCGTCGAGCAGGTCAAGCAGCAGCTGGCCGCGCCCCCGACACGACTTCAAGCCTGCCCCACGCAGCCACAGGCGCCGCCGACGGTGGCGCCGGGCGTGGTCGACGGCGTGTGGACGATGGACACGGTCAAGACGGACGCCGACCCGCAGTACGACGAGAACTGGGGTCACTGGGTCTTCGTCTTGGATCGCGGGAAGTTCGCGATCACCCAGGAGAACGCGACGTCGTGCACGTGGGGATACGGCACCTACGCGATCAACGGCAACCGGATGACCTGGACCTTCGTGGACGGAGGCGGGATCGCGCCGAACAATGCCACGAACAGGCCCGGCGAGATGTTCGCGTACGACGTCAGCGCCTATCGGGACACGCTCGCTCTTTCCGCGGTGCCAGGAGCGACCTCGCCGTCTAACTTCATGGTTCACCCGTGGCACCGCGTCTCCTCCACCGCATCGCGTGACTCCTTCAGCCAGCGTTGTCCTCCACCACAAGCCGCGCTGACCGGTTAGCGATGCGGCGCTCGGACCGGATGCCGAGACGGGCAGGTCAGGCCAGCGACCGGATCCGCACCACCAGCACCGACCCGAGCACGCTGACGACGGCGGCGAGGATGTACAGCCCCCGGTACCCGAGGTGCACGGCCAGCACACCCGCCGCGACGACGGGCGCCAGCACCTGCGGCAGCGCGTTGGCGATGTTGATGACCCCGAGGTCCTTGCCGCGGTCGCGCGCGGCGGGCAGCACCTGGGTGATCATCGCGAAGTCGACCCCCTGGTAGGCGCCGAACCCGATGCCGAGGATCACGGCGGCCACGTAGGCCGCGAGCATCGTCGGGACCATCGCGAACAGCAGGAGCGCGCCGGCGGTGATCATGCCGGACCAGATGACGAACACCTTGCGCCGGCCGACCCGGTCGGACCACCAGCCGCCGGCGATCGCGGTGACGACCGTGACCAGCCCGTACACCGCCGTCAGCGTGAACACACCGCTCGCGGCGGCCTTGTCGGACAGGCCGACCGAGTCCGTCAGGTAGTAGAGCAAGTAGAGGATCAGGATCGAGTTGCCAAGGTTCATGAGGAACCGCGTGAACCACGCCCACGCGAAGTCCGGGTAGAGCCGCGGCGAGACCCAGAAGCCGCGCCAGAACTCGCCCCACTCCAACGGCGGGCGCAGCTCGACCGGCAGCGCGATGTCGTGCGAGCGCACCGAGTACGGCACCGTCGTCACGACGAGGACGGCGGCAATAGTCAGGTAGCCGGCGGCGATGCTGCCGGTCGCGGCCGCGATGCCGGAGCCGACGACGACCCCGGCGGTCTGGGCGATCGAGACGATGCCACCGACCGTGGCGCGCTCCCTCGTCGGCACCTGGTCGGGAACCGCCGCGGTGATCGCCGCGAGCATCGCGTTGAGCGCAAGCTGCGCCAGCGCCCAGCCGACGACCATCACCCAGATGGTGTGCGCCACGGAGAGCACGAGCATCGCCACCGCGCCGCCGACAGCGCCTCCGACGACCCACGGCAGCCGGCGGCCGACGCGCAGCGTCGTGCGGTCGGAGAACGCGCCCCAGATGGGGTTGCACGCCATCGACACGGCGGCGCCGACGCCGGTGACCAGCGACAGCACGGTCGTCTTGTGGAGTGGCGAGACCACCGCGGCCTGCTCGGCGAGCAGCACCTGGATCGGGCCGAAGAAGCCGGACCACAGGCCGATGCTGGCCAGGACGACCCACGCGACCCAGAGCTTCGACGTCCGCTCCGTGGGCTCCGCGAGGGCCCGGTGCAGCGGGACGACGGGCGCGCTCACGCGCGATCCGCGTGGTGCGTCCGGACGAGGTCCGCGTACCAGTCGAACGACCTCTTCGGTGTTCGGACGAGCGTGTCGTAGTCCACGTGGACCAGCCCGAACCGCTGGGTGAACCCGTCGGCCCACTCGAAGTTGTCCATCAGCGACCAGCAGTAGTAGCCGCGGACGTCGACGCCGCGAGCCACCGCGTCCGCGACGGCCCGCACATGGCCGTCGAGGTAGTCGATGCGCGCCTGGTCGTCGACCAGGCCGTGCTCGTCGGGCCCCACGCCGTACGAGCAGCCGCTCTCCGTGATGACGATCGGCGGCATGTTCGGGTACCGCTCGCGGAAGTCCACGAGGAGGTCCGTGAGACCCGACGGGACGACCGGCCAGCCGAAGTCCGTCGTCGGAAAGCCGGTGAGCGACACCTGCTCGAACGGGATGGGCGAGCCGTCGGGGGCCGCCCGCACGCCCTGGGGGTTGTAGTAGTTGAGGCCGTAGAAGTCGAGCGGCTGCGAGATGAGCGCGAGGTCCTCGGCGACCGGGCCTGGCATCGCATCGGCGAACGCGTCCGGGTAGCGGCCCAGCAGGATCGGGTCGGCGAAGAGCCGGTTCCAGAGCAGGTCGAGGTATCCCGCGGCGCCGAGGTCGACTTCGTCGTCGGACAGTGGCCAGACCGGCATGTGGTTCGTCGCGGTCCCGACCTGGCCCGTGGCGCGGGCGCGCAGGGCCTGAACCGCGAGGCCGTGGCCGAGCAGCAGGTGGTGCGCGACGGGGAGCGCGTCGAACAGCAGGCCGCGCGCCGGCGCGAGCTCGGTCAGCGCGTAGCCGGCCATGGTCACGACGTTCGGTTCGTTGACCGGGCACCAGTGGGCGACGCGATCGCCCAGCCGGTCGGCGACCACGGCGGCGTAGTCGCCGAACCGCAGCGCGGTGTCGCGGTTGAGCCAGCCGCCCGCATCCTCCAGCGCCTGCGGCAGGTCCCAGTGGTACAGCGTCGCCATCGGCTGCACCCCGGCCTCGAGCAGGGCGTCGACGAGCCGGTCGTAGAACGCCAGCCCGGCCTCGTTCACCGCGCCCGACCCCGTCGGCTGGATCCGCGGCCACGCGATCGAGAAGCGGTAGCCGTCCGCGCCCAGCCGCCGCAGCAGCTCCACGTCCTCCCGCCAGCGGTGGTAGTGGTCGCACGCGACGTCGCCGGTGCTGCCGTCGACGATCCGGCCGGGCTGCGCGGTGAAGGTGTCCCAGATGCTCGGGCCCTTGCCGTCCTCGGTGACGGCGCCCTCGATCTGGTACGACGCGGTGCTGGTCCCGAACCGGAAGTCCGGCGGGAGGCCGGCGGCTGCGGAGGGAAGTGCGTTGCTCAAGGCGCCACTCCTGTCACCTATCGACCGTCATCGTCGACGGTCGCGCGCAGCGTACAGGGCCCGCCCCTGGGCTCAGCCCCGGGCGCCCCGCACGGCGTAACGGTGCAGGGTCACGCCTTCGTCGTACGACGCCTGCTCGAGGAGGTCCAGCTGCAAGGGCTCGGCCAGGCGATCGAACAGCGGACGGCCGGCTCCCAGCACCACCGGGTGGGTGAAGAGCATCAGCTCGTCGAGCAGCCCCGCCTCCAGCAGCTGGGTTGCGACGTTCGCGCCGCCCACGCCGATGTCCCCGTAGGTCGACTCCCTGATCGCGGCCAGCTGAGCGATCGCGTCGTCGCCGACGATCCGCGTGTTGTGGTCGGCGCTGGTGCGGGTCCGCGACACCAGCACCTTGGGGACGTCAGTCCAGATCTCGCCGTACTCGCGGATGTAGTCGGGCATGGACTCGTCGTGCCGCGCCGCGGGCCAGAACTCCTCCATGACCTCGTAGATCACGCGGCCCTCGACGGCCAGCGAGAGCGCCCGCGCCCGCGCGTTGAACTCGCGGTGCAGCTGCTCGCCGATCCGCACCCAGTCGCCGCCGCCGTTCTCGCCGGGGGTCGCCTCGATGCGCAGGTCGAGCGACACGTTCATCCAGTACACGAAGCGGCCCATGTGACGTCCCCTCCGATGGCGGGTCAGGTGCCGGCGAGACCACGGTCACCCGTCGGACGGCGGGGCGCCAGCGGACACGTAGGAGTCATGACCCGTGCCGCACCGCAGCCACGCCAGCGCCCCCTGCGCTGCGACGACACCGGTGCTGAACGAGGCCTGCAGCAGGTAGCCACCCGTGGGCGCCTCCCAGTCGAGCATCTCGCCGGCGACGAAGGTGCCCGGCATCCTGCGGAGCATCAGAGACTCGTCGACCTCGGACCACGCGATACCCCCCGCGGTCGAGATCGCCCGCTCGATCGGCATCGTCCCGGTCACCACCACCGGCACCGCCTTGACCAGCTCGGCAGTCGCGGCTGCGTCGGCGCGAAGCGGGCCGCCGTGCGACTCCCGCAGCAGCCCGATGGCGACCGGTTCCAGAGCGATCGAACGACGCAGCCAGTTCGAGTCGGAGTCCTTCGGTCGGCGGCGCTGCAGCCGCTCGGTGAGGTGCTCGACGGTGCGGTCGGGCCGGAGGTCGACCTCGACGACGCATCCCTCGCCGGTGTCGAGTGCGTCGCGGATCGCGGCGCCGATGGCGTAGACCGGGCCGCCCTCGATGCCCGTGCGGGTCACCATCGCGTCGCCGCGTACCGGGCGACCGATGTGCCCGCGGACCGTCAGTCCGACATTCTTCAGCGGCGATCCGGCGAACCGGTCGGCGAAGACGTCCGTCCACGCGACCCGCACCCCGACGTTCGCGGGCCGCAACGGTGTTACCGCCACCCCTCGGTCGGCTAGGAGATCGACCCATCCGCCGTCCGATCCCAGTCGCGGCCAGGACGCGCCACCGAGGGCAAGGACCGCCACGTCGGCGGCGACCTCGCTCGTGCCTCCGTCAACACCCGTGAACCGGAGGCCGCCGTCCTCGGTCCAGCCCGTCCACAGCTGGCGTCGCTCGATCCTGACCCCGAGCTCGGCGACGCGCGCCCACCATGCGCGCACCAAGGGCGTGGCCCGGAACGACTGCGGGAACACCCGCCCGCTCGACCCGACGAAGGTCGGCTCCCCCAGATCGGCGCACCAGGCACGTAGGTCGTCCGGTCCGAACACGTCGAGGATCGGCGCGAGCCTGCCCGACGAGCGGCCGTACCGGGCCAGGAAGGCGTCGCGATCCTCGGAGTGCGTGATGTTGAGGCCGCCGTGTCCCGCCAGCAGGAGCTTGCGACTGACCGACGGCATCCGGTCGTACACCGTCACAGCGACGCCGGACCTCGCCAGCTCCTCGGCGGCGATCAGACCAGCCGGTCCGCCGCCGACGACGGTCGCCGTGCTCATCGGTCGTGCCGGACGAGGCCCGCGGCGCGCATCGGCATCGGCATCCGTCGAACGTAGTTCGTCGTGCGCGAAAGGGGGTGCCTTTTGTCGGTGCGGGTGCTTAGCCTGCGAGGGTTCGTTCACGGCGCGGCGTCAGCAACGGCCGCGACACTCGACGGGCCCCAAGACCCACGGCCGAACCACAGGAGACGACGGTGCTTCGACGACTGCTGTGGCGCTACCTGCGCCCCTACCGCTGGCTGCTGGTGGGCGTGCTGGTGTTCCAGTTCGCCTCCGCCCTGGCGATGCTCTACCTGCCGAGGTTGAACGCCGACATCATCGACAAGGGCGTCTCCACCGGTGACACCGCGTACATCTGGCGCACGGGCGGGCTCATGCTCGCCGTCTCGCTGGGCCAGATCGCCGCGGCGATCGTCGCGACCTACTTCGCCGCGCGCGCCTCGATGCAGGCCGGCCGGGACATCCGCGACGGGGTCTACGAGCGTGTGAGCGGGTTCTCCGAGCGGGAGATCTCGCAGTTCGGTGCCGGGTCGCTCATCACGCGCAACACGAACGACGTCCAGCAGGTGCAGATGCTGGCCATGATGGGCTCGACGATGCTGGTCAGCGCCCCGATGCTGGCCATCGGCGGCATCATCATGGCGCTGCGCCAGGACGTCGACCTGTCGTGGCTCATCGCAGTCTCGGTGCCGGTGCTGCTCCTCATCGCCGGCCTGGTCATCAGCCGGATGGTGCCGCTGTTCCGCTCCTACCAGGGGAAGCTCGACGCGGTGAACCGCGTGATGCGCGAGCAGCTGACGGGCGTGCGCGTGGTGCGGGCGTTCGTCCGTGAGGTCATCGAGGCCGAGCGGTTCCGCCTGGCGAACACCGACATCATGGTCGTCGGCCGGAAGGTCGGTTCGCTGTTCGTCCTGCTGTTCCCGGCAGTCATGCTGGTGCTCAACGTCACGACCATCGGGGTCCTCTGGTTCGGCGCCAAGCAGGTGGACGCCGGCACCGTGCAGATCGGGACGCTGCTCGCCTTCATGCAGTACGTCGGCCAGATCCTCTTCGGCGTCCTCATGGCGTCCTTCATGACCGTGATGATCCCGAGGGCCGCGGTGTCCGCCGAGCGGATCACCGAGGTGCTGAACAGCAAGACGACGCTGGTCGAGGCCGACCGCCCCGTCCACGAGCAGCCGCGTCCGGGCGAGATCGCCTTCGAGGACGTGACCTTCGCCTATCCGGAGGCCGAGCACCCGGTGCTCGACGGCATCACCTTCACCGCCGAGCCCGGTCAGACGATCGCGGTCATCGGATCCACCGGCGCGGGCAAGACGACGCTGGTCTCGCTTATCCCCCGGCTCTTCGACACCACCGGCGGCACCGTGCGGGTCGACGGGGTCGACGTGCGCGAGCTGGAGATGGAGACGCTGTGGTCGGGCATCGGCCTGGTACCGCAGCGCGCGTTCCTCTTCGCCGGCACCGTGGCATCCAACCTGCGGCTCGGCAAGGAGGACGCCGATGACGGCGAGCTCTGGGAGGCCCTGGCTATCGCGCAGGCCAGCGACTTCGTCTCGCAGATGGACGGCGGCCTCGACGCCAAGATCGCGCAGGGGGGCACCAACGTCTCCGGCGGCCAGCGGCAGAGGCTCGCCATCGCCCGGGCCGTGCTGCGCCGTCCGCGGATCCTGATCTTCGACGACTCGTTCTCCGCGCTCGACCTCGCCACCGACGCCCGGCTGCGGCAGGCGCTGTGGCGCGAGCTCCCCCAGGTGACCAAGGTCGTCGTCGCCCAGCGCGTGTCCACCGTCACCGACGCGGACGCGATCCTCATCCTCGAGGACGGCCGCATCGCGGGCCTCGGCACCCACGCCGAGCTGCTCGAGTCCAACCGCACCTACCGCGAGATCGCGGAGTCCCAGCTCTCCGTGGAGGCCGGCGCATGACCACCGACCAGACCCTCACCGAGGAAGAGAAGGCTGAGGAAGAGGCCGGCGAGCAGGCACGCATCGCCTCGAACTCCTGGCAGGGCGTCGCGCCCGGCAAGGCCGACAACTTCAAGCAGTCCTTCTTCCGGATGCTCGGCCTGCTGGCCCCGCACAAGCTGGCTCTCGTCGTCGTCACCTTCCTCGGCAGTGCCGGGGTGGTGCTGACCGTCATCGCGCCGAAGATCCTCGGGAGGGCGACGGACGTCGTGTTCGAGGGCGCCTTCTCGCGCCTCCCGTTCCCGCCGACCGTGACGACTCAGGCCGACGCGGTCACGGCGCTGCGCGCCGCGGGCCAGAACCGGGTCGCCGACATGGTGGCCGCCATGGACCATTTCGTCCCGGGCGCCGGCATCGACTTCGTGCGGCTCGGGCAGCTGCTGCTGCTCGTGCTCCTGCTCTACGTCTCCGGTGCACTGCTCATGTGGGCGCAGGGCTACATCATCAACGTGGTCATGGTCAGGGCCATGTGGCAGCTGCGCGAGCAGGTCGAGGCCAAGATCAACCGGCTGCCGCTGTCCTACTTCGACCGGGTGCAGCGCGGCGAGCTGATCTCCCGGGTGACCAACGACATCGACAACATCACCCAGACCATGCAGCAGTCGCTGTCGAGCGCGCTGACCTCGGTCCTCACGGTCATCGGTGTGCTGGTCATGATGTTCACGATCTCCTGGAAGCTGACGCTGGTCGCGCTGGTGTCCCTGCCCCTCATGGCCGTGATCTTCGGGGTCATCGGCCCGAGGTCGCAGAAGGCGTTCGGCATCCAGTGGCGCAAGGTCGGGCGCCTCAACGCCCGGGTCGAGGAGTCGTTCTCCGGCCACGCGCTCGTCAAAGTGTTCGGCCGGCGGCGCGAGTTCCAGACGAGGTTCCGGGCCGACAACGAGGAGCTCTACCAGGCGTCGTTCAAGGCGCAGTTCCTCTCCGGGATCATCTGGCCCGGCATGTCCTTCGTCGGCAATCTCCAGTACGTCGGCATCGCCGTGATCGGTGGGCTGATGGTGGCGAACGGGACCATGAGCCTCGGCAGCGTGCAGGCGTTCATCCAGTACTCGCAGATGTTCTCCCAGCCGCTGTCGCAGCTCGGCGGCATGGCCGCGGTGGTCCAGTCCGGCACCGCCTCCGCCGAGCGCGTGTTCCAGCTGCTCGACGAGGACGAGCAGGACCCGGACGCGCAGGACGCCCCCGCGGCGGTCGACGGCAACGGCACCATCGTCTTCGAGCACGTGAGGTTCTCGTACAGCCCGGACAAGCCGCTCATCGAGGACCTGTCGTTCACGGTCCGCCCCGGCCAGACGGTCGCGATCGTCGGACCGACCGGCGCGGGCAAGACGACGCTGGTCAACCTGCTCATGCGGTTCTACGAGCTGGACGGCGGGCGCATCCTCGTCGACGGCCAGGACATCGCCACGCTCACCCGGCACGACGCCCGCGCCCGTACCGGCATGGTGCTGCAGGACACCTGGCTGTTCTCCGACACCATCCGGGAGAACATCCGGTACGGACGCCAGTCCGCCACGGACGAGGAGGTGCTGGCCGCCGCCCGCGCCACCTACGTGGACCGGTTCGTCCACTCGCTCCCGCACGGGTACGACACGGTGCTCGAGGAGGACGCGGCGAACCTCTCCGCCGGAGAGCGGCAGCTCGTGACGATCGCCCGCGCGTTCGTCGCCCAGCCGTCGGTGCTCATCCTCGACGAGGCCACCTCGTCGGTGGACACCCGCACCGAGCGGCTGCTGCAGCACGCGATGGCCACGCTGCGGGAGGGACGCACCTCGTTCGTCATCGCCCACCGGCTGTCCACGATCCGCGACGCCGACCTCATCCTCGTCATGGAGCACGGCGCGATCGTCGAGAAGGGCAACCACGAGGGGCTCATCGCCTCCCGCGGCGCCTACCACCGGCTGTACCAGTCCCAGTTCGCCGGGGCCCTGGTCGACGAGGAGGTGGCGTAGGGAGACGTGACGCCCTTCGAGCTGTCCACCGACCCGGGCGCCCTCGACGACCTCTACGCGCGGCTGCGCGCGACGAGGTGGCCTGACGCGCCCGACGACGCCGGCTGGGAGATGGGCGCGGACGTCGACTACCTCCGTGAGCTGGTCGCGTACTGGGCGGACGGGTTCGACTGGCCGGCCCGCGAGGCGGAGCTCAACGCGTTGCCGCACGTGCGCGTCGAGGTCGGCGGCCTCGGCATCCACGCGATCCACGCCCGCGCCGCGACCCCCGACGCGGTGCCGCTGATCCTCTGCCACGGCTGGCCGGACTCGTTCTGGCGCTACCTCAAGGTGATCCCGCTGCTCACCGACCCGGCGGCGCACGGCGGCAACCCGGCGGACGCGTTCGACGTCGTCGTGCCCGACATGCCTGGCTTCGGCTACTCCGAGCGCCCGACGAGACGCCCTCTCAGCACGCTCGACGTCGCGCACCTGTGGGCCGACCTCATGACGCAGCTCGGGTATCGGCGGTTCGGCGCCGCGGGCGGCGACATGGGCAGCATGGTCGCCCGGTGGCTCGCCCTCGAGCACCCTGACAGGGTCCCGGCGGTGCACCGCACCGACGCCGGCATCCCGCGCTACACGGGAGACCTCGCCGCGCTGACCGAGGAGGAGCGCGCCTTCGTCGAGGGCGCGGCCCAGTGGCTGGCGACCGAGGGCGCGTACGGCGCCATCCACCGCACCAAGCCGCAGACGGCGGCGGTCGGGCTGACCGACTCCCCCGCCGGGCTCGCCGCGTGGATCGTCGAGAAGCTCCGCTCGTGGGGCGACTGCCACGGCGACCTCGAGAGCGTCTTCACCAAGGACGAGGTCCTCACCCTCGTCACGACCTACTGGCTCACCGGAACCATCGGCTCGTCGATGCGGACCTACCGCGCGAACGCCACCATCCCCGCCGAGCAGATCGGCCGCCGGGTCGAGGTCCCCTCGGGCTTCTCGATCTTCGGCGGCGATGTCGTCCGGCCGCCCAGGGCGTGGCTCGAACGCACCGCAAACGTCGTCTTCGCGACAGAGCCGCCACGCGGCGGCCACTTCGCGCCGTTCGAGCAGCCGGAGGCGTACGCGGCCGAGCTGCGCGAGTTCTTCCGCCCGTTCCGACGTGAGCTGCGATGAGCGAGCACGTGATCAAGCCCCTCACGCCGGAGACCTGGCCGGCGTTCGCCGCCCTCGCCGATAAGCACAACGGCGTCTGGGCGGCTGCTGGTGCACCTGGTTCCACGCCGACGAGCCGAAGGGCACGGATCTACTACCGCAAGGAGCACGAGGAAGGGCTCGTCGAGCGAGCCGACTACCGGATCACATGCTTCTTCACCGACCGGGACCGCCGCCGCTCAGGCCTCGCCTCGGAGGCCCTCGCGGGCGCGCTCGACCTCATCGCACAGGCCGGCGGCGGGCTCGTCGAGTCGTTCCCGCAGGACACCGGCGGCGCGAAGAAGAGCGCGTCGTTCCTGTTCAACGCGACGCGCACCATCTTCGAGGCCGCCGGGTTCGAGGCCCAGCGGCCCATCGGCAAGGCCGACCACGTCCTCATGACCAAGCGGGTTCCCCCGCGCTGATCAGTCGGGAACCGGCGCCTCGGCCGGCTCGACGACGTGGTGCCGCCGCTCGAGCGCCGCCCCCTCGACGTCCACGTTCGGCAGCACCCGGTCGAGCCACTTCGGCAGCCACCACGCGGACGACCCCAGCAGGTGCATGAGCGCCGGCATGAGGAGCATGCGCACGACGAAAGCGTCGACGAGCACGCCGAACGCGAGCCCGAACCCGACCGAGCGGATCATCACGGAGTCGGCGAAGACGAAGCCGCCGAACACCGAGACCATGATCAGCCCGGCGGCCGTGACCACCGCGCGCCCGGCGCGGAACCCGCGGGCCACCGCCAGGCGTGCGGGGGCGCCGTGGACATAGGCCTCCCGCATGCCGCTGGCAAGGAACAGCTGGTAGTCCATCGCCAGGCCGAAGAGGACGCCGACCAGGATCGTCGGCAGGAAGCTGAGGATCGGCCCCGTCGAGCTCATGCCGATGAGGCCGGCGCCGAACCCGTGCTGGAACACCGCGACGAGGGCCCCGTACGTGGCGAACAGCGAGAGCACGAACCCGCCGGTGGCGACGATCGGCACCAGCAGCGAGCGGAACACCAGGATGAGGATGAGGAGCGACAGCCCGATGACCACCGCGAGGTAGGCCGGCAGCGCGTTCTGCAGCGACTCGGAGATGTCGATGTTGATCGCCGCCTGACCGGTCACGCCGAGCGGGTACTGCCCGTCGACGGGCGGCAGGTCGCGCAGCGTCCGCACGAGCGTCTCGGTGCTCTGGCTGTTCGGGCCGTCGGTGGGGACCACCTCGAAGGCGGCGAGCGTGCCGTCGGCGGACACGGCGACGGGCGCGACGGCGACGACGTCGTGCACCGCGGCCAGCGCCTGGGCGACGGCGAGCTGTGCCTGGCTCTGCCCGGCCGCGTCGAGGCCGCCACGCATGATCGTGCGAAACGCAAGCCCACCGACAACATGGTGGCCTATGAGTGCGTGCTGGCCGCCAAGGTGCTGCATCACCGCTCGACGCGGGCTGACAACGCGGAAGCACAGCGCCTGCTCGACCGCGCCCTCGCACTTGATCCGAGCTATGCTCATGCTCACGCTTGGAAGGCATGCGTACTGGGCCAGACGTGGGTTTATGATTGGTGCGCGGATCGCGATGCCACCTTCCAGCAGGTAGCCGCGGAGTTAGAGACCACGCTGGCGCTCGATGACAATGATAGCGACGTACACCGGATTCTCGCCGCGCTGAACCTGAACCGGGACGATCATGACAAGGCCGCGTACCATCAGGAACGGGCGCTCGCGCTGAACCCCAACTACGATCTTGTTGTTGTGCAGCAAGGCGAGCTTCTGACGTGGCTTGGACGGCCGGAGGAGGGAATCGACTGGATCAAGAAGGCGATGCGCCTCAACCCGTATCACCCGGAGCGATTCTGGAGCCACCTAGGGCGCGCCTGCTATTGTGCCGAAAAATACGCCGAAGCTGCCGAGGCGTTCTCGCGGATCACACGGCCTGACCACACGCATCATGCCTTCCTCGCAGCTACTTTCGCGCAAA
>Ga0207836_1000092_pt1 | contig 26188 bp, 19 predicted proteins | sample LuqExpMetageno18_FD_187776 | JGI IMG/M metagenome (GOLD analysis project Ga0207836, IMG submission 187776) | Tropical forest soil microbial communities from Luquillo Experimental Forest, Puerto Rico - Sample 18 (SPAdes) | ecosystem: Environmental > Terrestrial > Soil > Tropical forest ...
GGCCTGCCGCTCCTCGCCCTCCGGGGTCGAGGGCCAGGAGGGGATCTGGTAGTCGTTGAGGTCGTCGATCTCCGGCGGCATGAGGTGGCCGGACACGATCGTGGTCTCGGTCCAGTGCAGGGGGAGGCCGAAGCGCGCGAACCGTTCGAGGATCCGGCCGGTCTTCTCCTCGCCCCAGTAGCCCTGGTGCATGTGCGACTGCAGGCCCAGCGCGTCGATGCGGATGCCCGCCGCCAGGCAGTCCTCGATGAGGTGCTCGTACTCCGGGGACAGGTTGAAGTCGTTGAGCAGCAGCGTCGCGCCGGGGTTGGCGGCGCGGGCCGTCTCGAACGCCAGCCGCACCATCCCGACCCGGCCCTCGCGCCGGGCCAGCCGGGTGACGGCGTTCTCCTCGGCGGTGAACACCGGCATGATGACGACCTCGTTGATCGCGTCCCAGGTGTCGATCACGCCGGCGAAGTCGGTGACGTCGCGGGTGATCCGCGCCCGGAGCGTCGCCTCCACCTCCTCGTCGGACAGCCCCGAGAGCCACTGTGGCGCCAGCGTGTGCCACGCCAGCGGATGACCCTTCACCGCGATGCCGCGATCCCGGAACCAGCGCGCGCCGCGCAGCAGGCGTGCGGTGTCGGGGCGGCCGCGCTCGGGCTCGAATCGCCGCCAGTAGAACGGGAGCGTGGCGGTGTTGAACAGGTCGACGTACAGCTCGGCGAGACGCGCGAGGTTGCCGTGCGCGCCGTCGAAGTCGGCGGACGCGTCGGCCACGTCGTTCGCCAGCGCGACGAGGTCGAAGCCGATGTTGCCGAACCCGAACGCGTGGCGCCGCTGGGTGACGCGCACCTCGGTGTGGGCGAGCGGCCTGCCCGCGGTGTCGGTGACCGCCACGGTGGCCCGGGCGGTGCGGTGGGCGAGGCCAGCGGGGCAGGGCACGACGACGTCAGGCATGGGATTCCTTGTGGGAGGGATGCCCGTCAGAGGCGCGCGGTCGAGCCCCGACGAACGAGCGAGACCGGGAGCCGCACGTGCGGCGACTCCAGAGGCTGGGAGTCCATGAGCGCCAGCAGCATGCGGATCGCCTCGGCGCCCATGCGCTGGAGCGGCTGCTGCACGGTGGTCAGCGGTGGCGTCGACTGCGCCGAGTCCGGGATGTCGTCGAACCCGACGACCGACAGGTCCCGCGGGACGTCGATGCCCAGCTGGCGCGCGACGTCCATGATCCCGAGCGCGGACAGGTCGTTCGCCGCGAAGATCGCGGTGGGGCGTTCCGGCAGCGACAGCAGCTCCCGCGCCGGCGCGTGCGACTCCTCGCGGCTGTACGAGCCGATCCGGACGAGGTTCTCGTCGACCATGACTCCGGCCTCGGCGAGCGCCTTGCGGTAGCCCGCCTCGCGGAGCCGGGACGACTCGAGGTCGGGGCGGCCGGCGAGGTAGCCGATGCGGGTGTGGCCGAGCTCGAGCAGGTGCTTGGTGGCGAGGACGCCGCCGGTGAAGTTGTCGGAGTCGACGGTCGGCAGGTCGGCGGGCCCCGCGTGCGGGTCGATGGCGACGACCGGGATGTCCGAGTCGGCGTCCATGACGGTGGGCGTGACGATGACCGCGGCGTCGATGAGGGTCCCCGACAGCCGCGACAGGTAGCGCCGCTCCCAGCCGACACCGCCACCGCGCCGCGCGCCGGTATAGGCGAGCAGGTCGTACTGGCTCTCCTCGAGCACCGTCGCGGCGCCCTTGAGGATCTCGGCGCTGAACGGCTCGAAGCCGGCGACGAGCACGCCGACGACGTAGGTCTTGTGGGATCGCAGGCTGCGCGCGACGAGGCTGCCTTCGTAGCCGAGCTCGTCGATCACCGCGTTGACACGCGAGTACGTCTCGCGTGCCACGCCGTCACGCGAGTTGATCACCTTCGACACGGTCGACACCGAGACGCCCGCGGCTCTGGCGACGTCGGTGATGGTGACCCGTTGTGCCACGGTCGCAGCATAGACCCAAGAGAACGTTGTCGATAACGATCCCGGCTTCGCGGGCCTGCGTCGGCGGTTCGAGGACCGCGCGCTGCCTTCACCCTACCGGGAGGCCCGTCCCACGGTGACGAGGCCGGCGACCTGGGGTGTGGCAACGCGTGGCTAAATCGTTATCGAGAACGTTTGACATCGTTTTCGTCGCGGGTGCAATCTGACGCGGTCGGACCCCAAGGCGTCCGTCAACGGCGACCAGGTCACCGGTGACGAGCGCAGCCAGGGGGGCGACACTGGTTCAAGATCAGAGGGCAAGGCGCCCGGGTGCCTGTCGTCGTTGCCGGGTACACCCGGAACGGGCGGTCGCCGGCTTGTCTGTCAGGGTCTCAACGAGGAGGACAGATCAGATGAATGCGAGGAAGTCCCTTGCGATCACGGCCGTTGCCGCCGTGGCCGCACTCGGCCTTGCTGCATGTAGCTCCAACAACACGCCCGCTGCCACCACGCCGGCCGCTGCGCCGACGGGCGGCGCCACGACCGGCGCCGCTGCTGGTACCGACAGCGGCACGCTGACCATCTGGGAGAACAACACCACGGGCACCAAGGGCCCGGCGTTCTGGCAGACGGTCAAGACCAACTACGCCAAGATTCAGCCCGGGGTCACGCTCAACATCGTCCCGGTCCAGAACGAGGACCTCGACGGCAAGCTGCAGACGGCCATGAACGGCGGCACGCCGCCGGACGTGTTCCTGCAGCGTGGCGGCGGCAAGCTCGCCGACATGGTGAGCGCCGGCTACGTAGCCGACATCACCAGCGCGGTGAACGCCCCCGACATCCCGGCCGGCGCGTTCGCGGCCGACACGCTGGGTGGCAAGAAGTACGCGATGCCGCTGACGATCCTGCCGGGTGGCTTCTTCTACGCGAAGGACCTGTTCACGCAGGCCGGCATCGCCACCCCGCCGACGACGCTGGACGAGCTCAACCAGGCCGTCACCAAGCTCAAGGGGATCGGCGTCGCCCCCATCGCCCTCGGCGCGCAGGACGCGTGGCCGGCGGCTCACTGGTTCTACTGGCTGTCGCTGCGTGAGTGCACGCAGGACGCGCTGGAGAAGGCGGCCACCACCGCCAACCTCTCCGACCCCTGCTTCCTCAAGGCCGGGACGGACCTGCAGACCTTCGCCGCCACGAAGCCGTTCAACGACGGCTTCCTGACGACCTCCGCCCAGAAGGGCGCCGGCTCGTCGGCCGGTCTCGTCGCGAACCACAAGGCGGCCATGGAGCTCATGGGCGCTTGGGACCCGGGCGTGATCGGTGGCCTGACCCCCGACCAGAAGAACCTGCCTGACCTGGGCTTCTTCCCGTTCGTGTCGGTTCCCGGCGGTGCCGGCGACCCGACCGCCATGATGGCCGGTGTCGACGGGTACTCGTGCTCGTCCAAGGCGCCCATGCCCGCGTGCTCCAACTTCCTGAACTTCCTGGGCACCACGGAGGTTCAGAAGGCGTACGCGGACGCCAACTCGGCCCCGCCTGCAAACACGGCCGCCGCGTCCGCGGTGACCGACCCGGTCCTGCAGCAGGTCATGGGCTACAGCCAGAAGGCGGCCTACGTGTCGCTGTGGCTCGACACCCGCCTCGGCCAGAGCATCGGCAACGCCCTCAACACCGGCGTCGTCAACATGCTGGCCGGCAACGGCACGCCTCAGGGCATCATCGACGCGGCCAACAAGGCCGCTGCGAAGGGCTGAAAGTAGAAACACCATGACTGACTCCATGCGCGAGAACAACGCACCGGTTGCGGTGAGCTCGCCTGTGGATCTCTCGACGGACGGGGGTAGCGCCCGCGTGGCGCTGCCCCCGTCCGGGCTTGCCCGGCGCCGCCCGCGCGGCGCCGGCGTGGCGGCCCGTCTTGAGATCGCAGCGCTCTCGGCGCCGGCAGTGATCGTCTTCGTGACGTTCGTGATCCTGCCGGTCTTCCTGGCCGCCTACTACGGCTTCTTCCGGTGGAAGGGCTTCGGGAAGCCGACGAACTTCATCGGGCTCCACAACTACAAGGTCATCCTGACCGACCCTGACTTCCACCAGGCGCTGACGCACAACATCGAGATCGTTGTGCTGTCACTGGCCATCCAGGGCCCGATCGCCATCGCCTTCGCGCTCCTGCTCAACCAGAAGATGCGCGGCCAGTCGATCATCCGCGTGCTGATCTTCGTGCCGTACGTCATCTCCGAGGCCGTCGCCGGCATCGGCTGGAGCCTGCTGCTCGGCGGTCAGGGCGCGTTCGACGCCCTCATGCGCGACTGGCACCTCAACTTCCTCGATCGCGACTGGCTCGCCAACCCGAACGTCGCGTTGTGGACGCTGATGATCATCCTGACCTGGAAGTACATCGGGTACGCGACGATCCTCATGCTCGCCGGCCTGCAGGGCATCCCCGAGGAGCTCAACGAAGCCGCTTCGATCGACGGCGCCTCCTACTGGCAGACCCAGCGGCGCATCACGCTGCCACTCCTCGGCCCGACGATCCGGATCTGGGCGTTCCTGTCGATCATCGGGGCGCTGCAGCTCTTCGACATCGTCTACATCATCTGGGGCCAGTACGTCGCCGGCGTGGCCAAGGTCTCGACGATGGCCACGTACATGAACACGAACGGCCGCAGCTCGGGCAACTTCGGCTACGGCTCGGCCGTCGCCGTCGTGATGTTCCTCATCTCGCTGTTCATCGCGCTGCTGTACCAGCGGTTCGTCCTGCGGCGTGACACCGACGGCGCGCTCACCGGGGGCGGAAGGAGGACCCGATGACTGCCACGACTGTCGCCGACCGCGACGTGACCATCACTCGCAAGGTGCGCAAGCCGAAGTCGTCGAAGAAGCTCGAGTGGGGCAACCCCTTCGTCTACTTCGTCGCGCTGTGCTTCGTCGCTCTGATGATGTCGCCGGTGGTGTACCTCATCATCGGCGGGTTCCGGAGCAACTCGCAGCTCACCGTCAACCCGGCGGGCTGGCCGAACCCCTGGATCATGGACAACTACATCCAGGTGCTGCAGAACCCCGTGTTCTGGCGCTCGTTCATGAACTCGACGATCGCGGCCGTCGCCACGACGATCGGCGTGGTCGCGCTCGGGCTCATGGTGAGCTTCGTGCTGGCCCGCTACTCGTTCCGGGGGCGCGGCTTCCTCTACACGCTGTTCGTCACCGGCCTGATGTTCCCGATGACCGTGGCGATCACGCCGCTGTACATCCTCATCCGGTCGCTGCACCTGATGAACATCCTGCCCGGCGTCATCCTCCCCGGCATCGCCTTCGCGCTTCCGGTGACGGTGATCATCCTCGTGCCGTTCCTCCGGGCGATCCCGAACGAGATCCAGGAGGCCGCCGAGATCGACGGCTGCGGTCGCATGGGGTTCTTCTTCCGGATGGTGCTGCCGCTCTCGATGCCGGGTGTCATCACCGTCGGCATCCTGGCGTTCATCGCCAGCTGGAACGGCTACATGCTGCCGCTGTACATCCTGAACGACCCCGCGAACGCCACGATGCCGCTCGCGGTCCAGACGTTCGCGACCGGCCAGTACTCGGCCGACACGGCGAAGATCCTCGCGTTCACCTCGATGGCCATGCTGCCGGCGATCGCGTTCTTCAGCCTGTTCGAGCGCCGCATCGTGGGCGGCCTCACCGGGGCGGTCAAGGGCTGACGTCGTCCGGTCCGTGCCGGGCGCCCTGAGAGGCCCCGGCACGGACCGGTGCCAGTCGCACCATGGGCCGATCGGCCCGATCACAAGGGAGTAGTGCTGTGTCGTTCGACGGGGGCGGAGCGAACCGCGCCATGACCATCAAGAACCCCGTGCTGGCGGGCTTCAACGCGGACCCGAGCATGATCCGGGTCGGCGACACCTACTACCTGGCGACCTCAACCTTCGAGTGGTTCCCGGGCGTCCGGATCCACGCCTCCCGTGACCTCGTCCACTGGAACCTGGTCGCGAACGTGCTCGACGAGACCCGCCTGCTGGACATGAAAGGCAACCCCTCGTCGGGCGGCATCTGGGCGCCGGACCTGTCCTACGCGGACGGCAAGTTCTGGCTCGTCTACACGGACGTCAAGGTGACGCAGGGCGCCTTCAAGGACATGACGAACTACGTCACCACGGCGACGGACGTCACCGGCCCGTGGTCCGATCCGGTGCGGATCAACGGCGTCGGCTTCGACGCCAGCCTGTTCCACGACGAGGACGGCCGGAAGTACTTCGTCCAGCAGACCTGGGACCACCGCGAGTACCGCCACCAGTTCGACGGCATCACGCTGACCGAGCTCGACCCGTTCACGCTGACGCCCGACCGCAAGACCCAGCGGACGATCTACGCCGGCACCGAGCGCCGACTCGTCGAGGGCCCGCACCTGTACAAGATCGACGGCTGGTACTACCTCTTCGCGGCCGAGGGCGGCACGGTCTGGGAGCACCAGGAGTCGGTCGCCCGCTCGCGCACGCTCGACGCGCTCTCGTTCGAGACCATGCCGCGCAACCCCTTCATCACCAACGTCCACACGCCCGACTTCCCGCTCCAGAAGCAGGGCCACGGCGCGCTCGTCGAGACGCCCGGCGGGCAGTGGTACTACGCGTCGCTCGTCGCGCGTCCGTGGCGGCACGAGAACGAGGACGCCGACGCCCCCCGCGGCTGGTGCACGCTCGGCCGCGAGACGTCGATCCAGCAGGTCGAGTGGGACGCCGACGGTTGGCCCCGCGTGGTCGGCGGCCAGGCGGGCCTCGTCGAGGTCCCCGCGCCGGACGACGCGATCCTCACCGAGGCCCCGGCGGACCACTCGCAGCACGACGACTTCGAGGCGGGCGTCCTCGACCTGGAGTGGAACACGCTGCGCGTGCCGTTCACGCCGGCGATGGGGTCGGTCGGCGGTGGCTCGCTCGAGCTCGTCGGGCAGGGCTCCCTGGCCAACACGCACGACCTCTCCCTCGTCGCGCGCCGCTGGCAGGCCTTCGACTTCGACGCCTCGACGGCGGTGAAGTTCGAGCCGGAGACCTACCAGGCGATGGCCGGCCTGACGAACTACTACAACGACACGCACTGGTCCTGGGTGTTCGTCACGTGGGACTCGACGCGCGGGCGCGTCATCGAGGTCGCCGAGAACAACCGGGGCGAGTACCGCTCCTACCTGCGCGACGAGGCCGTCCAGGTTCCGGACGGCGTCGAGTGGGTGTACCTGCGCACCGTCGTGCGGACCAGCCACTACACCTACGAGTACTCGTTCGACGGTGCGACCTGGCACGGCACGGGCGTCGACCTCGACGCGAAGGTTCTCTCGGACGACTACGTGATGCAGACGTACGGCGGCTTCTTCACCGGCGCCTTCGTCGGCCTGGCGGCCGTCGACCTCTCCGGCTACGGCGAGGCCGCGACGTTCGACCACTTCGACTACCGCGAGCTCGGTGACTGACTCCGCACAAGTCTCCACGGCGCGCGGCGACGGGCTGGTTGCCGCGCTGACGTTCGACGACGGCCCGAACCCCGGCGAGACCGACGAGCTGCTCGACTTCCTCGCCGAGGCGCGGATCACCGCGGTGTTCTGCGTCATCGGCGCCAACATCCTGGCGCCGGGCGGGGCCGAGGTGCTGCGGCGGATCGTGGCCGAGGGCCACGTGCTGGCCAACCACACGACGACCTTCGAGGACATGGGCGGCTGGCCCGCCGATCGCGTCCGCGACGACCTCCTCGAGAACCTCCGGATCATCCGTGAGGCGGTCGGGGACGTGCCGGTGCCCTACTTCCGAGCGCCCAACGGGTCGTGGGGGCTGACGGCCGGCGTCGCCGCCGAGCTGGGGATGCGGCCGCTCGGGCTCGGGAACGTGATCTTCGACTGGGAGACGCAGGACGAGGAGTCGCTCGTCGCGAACCTCGAGGCGGCCATCACGCCGGGAGCCGTGGTGCTCGCGCACGACGGCGGCGGGGAGCGATGGAGCACGGTCCGCGCGGTGCGCCGCGTCGTCTCGGCCCGGCTTGCGCAGGGGTGGACCTTCACGCTCCCGGCGGAGTGAGTCAGTCCGTGGCCGGCGCGGGACGGCTCCGGGAGGAGCGCATCTCGTCGGCCATCGCGCGGTGCGCGGCACGCTGATTCCGGCGGAACTCCTCCGCGAGCTGCTGCGCCTGCGCGTGCATGAGCATCCGCAGGTCGTCGCGCAGCCCGAGGGTGCGCTGCTCGGAGGCGCTCGGGTCGTCGAGCGCGGCCAGCCACAGCCGGCGCGCGAAGCGGATGTCGTCGTCCGTGACGTCCACCCGGAGCTCGTGCGCGTTCATACTCGTCCCCCTGATTCCGATCCCCGACGCAGAAAAGGTGCGCCGAGCACTGCTCGTGATACAGGCACTTGTGCGAGTTACCCGGTCAGGGGACGGCGGATCCGGGGGGTAGATTCGCCGTCCCCCGGCCGGAGCTCAAGTCGTGGTGAGGCTCCGCCGGTTCATGAGGACTGGGACGATCCAGCGACCGTCGACGGCTGTGGGATGTTCTTGGCGGGGAGGATCCGCTTGGCGATGAGGCCGACCGCGATGCCAGCGACGAACCAGCCGATGATGCTGCCCATCACGTGGCCCCCTTGCATGTCCTTGCGAAACCCCCGCGAACGAACGTAAGGCACATCCCACGGTTCCGCTCGGCGAGTGGGTGAGGCGCGGTGAGGGCACCGGGCTCCGCCGTGCCACGATGGGCGCCGTGCAGGCCGCCGATCAGCCCCGCGGCGTCGCGGGAAGGGCCCGGGCGGCCGTCAAGGCGGTCGACCCGCTCGTCGCACTTGTGGTGCTCGCCCTGCTGCTCGGGCTCGTCGTGCCGGTGCACGGCAGCGCCGCGGTAGGGCTCGACCGGGTCACCACGGTCGCGATCGCGATCCTCTTCTTCGGCTACGGCGCCCGCCTGGCGACCTCGCAGGTGCGCGCGGGCCTGCGCAACTGGCGGCTGCAGGGCTCGATCCTCGTCGCGACGTTCGTCGTCTTCCCGCTGCTGGGGCTCGCGGTGCAGCTGCTGCCCGACGAGGTGCTCGCGCCCTCGCTGCGCACCGGCGTGCTCTACCTGACGCTCCTGCCGTCGACCGTGCAGTCGTCGGTGGTGTTCACGTCGATCGCCGGCGGGAACGTCGCCGGCGCGGTGACGGGCGCGACTGTGTCCAACGTCGCCGGCATCGTCGTGACCCCGGCGCTGGTGGCTGCGTTCATGGGCGGGCACGGCGGGCTGGGTGCGGGCGGGGTCCTGGGGACGCTGTCCGAGCTGCTGGTGCCCTTCGTGATCGGGCAGTGCGTACAGCCCTGGACCGGGGCGTGGCTGCGGGCGCACGGCTCGCTCACCAGGGTGACCGACCGTACGACGATCGTCCTCGTGGCCTACACGGCCGTCTCCGAGGCGACCCGCACGGGCGCGTGGGCCGGGGTGACCGTCGGCACGATCGCGGGACTCCTTGCGGTGAGCGCGGTGCTGCTCGTCGTGCTGCTCGTCCTCACGTGGCGCGCCGGCGCGTGGTGGGGGCTCGACCGCGGCGATCGGATCGCGCTGCTCATGTGCGGCTCGAAGAAGAGCCTCGCGACCGGGCTGCCCATGGCGGCGGTGCTGCTCCCTCCGGCACTGGCCGCGACCGTGACGCTGCCGGTCGTGGTGTTCCACCAGCTCCAGCTCGTCGTCTGCGCGGCGATCGCGAGACGCCTGGCCCTCAGGCCCGCTGGGCAAGCGCAGCGGATGCCAGGATGAGCGCTGTGTCGGAGGGCGTGATGATCGAAGGGGACGGGAAGCCGTGGCACGGCGTCGGGCGGTCTCGATCGTCGCGACGCTCGTCACCCTGGCTGCGGTCGGGTGTACCGGGCCGCAGGGCGCACCGGCACCGTCCGGCGGGGGCACGGCGATGACCGGGGTGCTGCCGCTCGTGCCGGCGCCGCTGCACGCCGCGCGCATCCCTGGCGAGCCGTTCACGGTGACGGACGCGACGGTGGTCGTCGCGGCGCCCGGCACTGAGCAACCGGCCGCGCTGGTCGCCAAGGCGCTCGGCGCGGCGACGGGGAAGGCCGTTCCGGTCGGCGCCACGGGCGGTCCAGGGGCCGTGGTCCTCGAGATGTCCGACGACGCCGCGCTGCCTGCCGGCGACGAGGCGTACCGGCTGACGGCCGGCGCCGACGGCGTGCGGATGGAGGCCCGCACCCCCGCCGGGCTGTTCGCCGCCGCCGCCACCCTCCGGCAGCTGCTCGGCGCGGACGGGGTCGCGACCGCGATCCCCGCCGTCGAGATCGCCGACGCGCCGCGCTACCCCTGGCGGGGCCTCATGGTGGACGTGGCGCGGCACTTCCTTCCGGTCCACGACCTCGAGGTCGTCGTCGACCTCATCTCGGGCTACAAGATGAACGTGCTGCACCTGCACCTCACCGACGACCAGGGCTGGCGCCTGGACATCCCGTCGCACCCGGAGCTCGTCGCTCGCTCGTCGGACAGCGCCGTCGACGGCGACCACGGCGGCTCGTACAGCGCCTCCGACTGGGCCGAGCTCGTCGCCTACGCCGCGGCGCGCGGCGTCACCGTGGTCCCGGAGATCGACGTCCCCGGCCACACGAATGCGGCGCTGCACGCGATCCCCGCGCTCAACCCCGGTGGGGTGGCGCCCGACGCGTACACCGGCATCGAGGTGGGCTTCTCCACGCTGCATGCCGACATGCCCGCGACGGCGCCCTTCCTCTCCGACGTGTTCGGCGACGTCGCGGCGATGACGCCGGGGCAGTACGTGCACGTGGGCGGCGACGAGGCCACGTCGACGGCGGATGCCGAATACAGCTGCCTCGTGTGCACGGCGATCGACGACGTGCACGCGGCGGGCAAGAAGGCGATCGGCTGGCAGGAGATCGCCAAGGCGCAGCCCCTGCCCGCGGGGACGGTGCTGCAGTACTGGGACGAGCGGGAAGACCCGACGGCGATCCTCGCCGCGGTCAAGGCCGGCGCGAAGGTGCTCATGTCGCCCGCCTCGCGCGTGTACCTCGACATGAAGTACACGCCGCAGACGCAGCTGGGCCAGGTGTGGGCGGGCCTCATCGAGCTCCGCCGGTCCTACGAGTGGGACCCGGCGACGGAGCTGCACGGGCTCGACCCGAGCGCCGTCGTCGGGGTCGAAGGCGCCCTCTGGACCGAGACCCTCGGCACGCTCACCGACGTCACCTACATGCTGCTGCCGCGGCTGGCCGCGGTGGCGGAGGTGGCGTGGTCGCCGACGAACGACTGGCACGGCTTCCGCGAGCGCGTCGCGCCGCAGGCGGCGGCGTGGGACCGCTCCGGGCTCGTCTGGTACATGTCGCCGCAGGTCGCCTGGCAGCGCGGCTGAGCGTCCCGGCCTCAGGGCCGGGGGCTCGTCGCGTCCGGAACGGCGGCTAGATCCAGGACGGGAGCCACATCCGGATGTGCCACTGCGTGTAGGGGATGGTCTGCGCGGTCCATATCGGGTAGAAGAACAGACCCACCGCCACGACGAGCACGACGAAGACGCCGACCCCCCACATCGCCCCGCGGCGGCCGCGTTCGTCGCCCTCCCGGGACGGGCCGATGATCAGCCCCAGCACGTAGACCAGCGTGAGCACGACCCACGGCACGAACGCCACCGAGTAGAACGTGAAGATCGTCCGGTGGGCGTAGGCGAACCACGGCACCCAGCCGGCGGCGATGCCCGACAGGACGGCACCGGCGCGCCAGTCCCGGTGGCGCACCAGCCACCAGATCGCGACGAGGAGCGCGACCGCGCCCGCCCACCAGATGAGCGGATTGCCGAGCGACGTGATGGGCTGCGAGCAGCTCGTCGCGCCGCACGCGTTCAGCGCGTCCTGGCCCTTGAGGCCGGAGATCTCCGTGGGGTACCAGAACGACGTCGGGCGCCACTGGATGATCCATCCGAGCGGGCCGGCCGCGTACGGGTGCGGGCTGGTCAGCGTGTTGTGGAAGTGCCACATGTCGAGGTGGTACTTCCACAGGCTGCGCAGCGCGGGCGGCAGCCACTGGACGCCCTGGGTCGGGTTCTGCGCCGCCCACTGCCGGCCCCACGCGTTCGGGTTGAGGAACCACCCGGTCCACGTGGCCAGGTACACGAGGAACGCGCCCGGCACCATGATGAGGAAGGCCGGGACGCCGTCGCGCAGGATGCCCGTGCGGACCCAGTGGCGCACGCCGACAGCTCGTCGTGCGGTGAGGTCCCACCACACGGTCATGACGCCGAAGACGGCGAGGAAGTAGATGCCGGACCACTTGGTGCCGCAGGCGAGGCCGAGCAGCACGGTCGCCGCGAGGCGCCACCAGCGGAAGCCCAGCGCGGGCCCGGTCTCGAGCGTGCCGCCGCTGTCGAGGATGGCGGCCGTCCGGTCCGCCAGCTTCCGTCTGGACTGGTAGCGATCGAGCAGGAGCGCGCCGAACGCCGCCAGCACGAAGAACATGAGGAACGGGTCGAGCAGGCTGATCCGCGACTGGACGAGCGCCTCGCCGTCCACCGCGAGGAACAGGCCGGCGATGGTGCCGAGGGCCGTCGAGGCGAACAGCCGCCGCCCGATCCGGGCGATGAGCAGGATCGCGAGCGTGCCGAACACCGCGACCGCCAGGCGCCACGCGAACGAGCTGGTGACGCCGCCGCCGAGCTGGATGCCGAAGCCGATGAGCCACTTGCCCACCGCCGGGTGGACCACGTACTCGGGCGCGGTCTGGAGCCCCGAGGTGTCCCCGGCCTCGAAGGCGGGGTTGGGGTTGTCGCCCCAGCTCGCCTCGTAGCCGTGGGTGATCATCGAGTAGCCGTCTTTGACGTAGTACGTCTCGTCGAAGACCAGCGCGTGCGGGTTCCCCAGGTGCCAGAAGCGGAGGATGCCGCCGAAGAGGGTCACGAGGAGCGGGAACACCCAGCCGAGCACGCGGGACCGCCGCGTGAGGTCCAGGGCGAGGAAGGCGTCGCCCAGGAGCCTGCGCTGCAGCCGCACGAGGGTGGACTCCTCGGGGAGCCAGCCCCTCGGGTGGGGCGACGTCTCGGCCTCGGTCGCGCTCGGCCCTTCCAGTGCGTCCGAGGAAGTCAGGGGCAGGGGCCCGACTTGCTCGGACGTTGCGGCGGGGTGGGTTGCGGTCGCGTCGGCGGGCTCCGCGGCGTGCTGGGCGGCCTTCGGCTCGTCCGCGTCGTCCGGCTCGAGAGCCGGGACGGGGATGGACCCGGGCGTCACCTCGCCCTCGGGCGTGGGGGACTCGTCCTGCGAGGCGGGGTCGGCCCGATGGCGACCGGTAGGCGGCACCCGGCCATGGTAGGGGGCAGCGATGTGCCCGGGGCGTGAGTGAGAGGCTTGTGCCGTGACCTCGTCGGATGCCGGGCGGCTGGTGCTCGCCGCCACCCCCATCGGCGACGCCGACGACGCGTCCATCCGCCTGCGCAGGCTCCTCGCCGAGGCCGACGTGGTGGCGGCCGAGGACACCCGCCGCACGCGTGACCTGGCCCGCCGGCTCGGCGTCACGATCGCCGGGCGGGTGGTGAGCCACCACGAGCACAACGAGGCCGGCCGCGTCGACGAGCTCCTCGAGGTGGTCGAGGGCGGCGGCACGGTGCTGGTCGTCACGGACGCCGGGATGCCGGCCGTCTCCGACCCCGGCTACCGCCTGGTGACGGCCGCGGTCGCCGCGGGCCTGCCGGTCACGGTCGCCCCGGGGCCCAGCGCGGTGCTCGCGGCGCTTGCTCTCTCCGGGCTGCCGACCGACCGGTTCGCGTTCGAGGGGTTCCCGCCCCGGAAGCCGGGAGAGCGGGCGCGGGCGCTCGCGGCGCTGGCCGACGAGCGTCGCACGCTCGTCTTCTTCGAGGCCCCGCACCGGCTGGGCGCCTTCCTCGCGGCGCTCGCCGAGGCTTTCGGGGCCGACCGCCGCGGCGCCGTCTGCCGCGAGCTCACCAAGACGTACGAAGAGGTGCGACGGGATTCCCTCGGCGGGCTCGTCGCGTGGGCCGGGACCGGCGAGGTGCGGGGCGAGATCGTCGTCGTCGTCGAGGGCGCCCCCGAGCGGGCGGCCACCGCGAACGCGGAGGACCTCGTCGCCCGGGTGCTGGCGCGCACCGACGCCGGGGCGCGGCTCAAGGACGCGGTCGCCGCGGTTGCCGACGAGACCGGCGCCGCGAAGCGCGACCTCTACCAGGCGGCGCTGGCGGCGCGCGGGCGCTGACCGCGCCGGTTCGTCGTATCGGGCCCCGCAAGAACGGAACCAACACCCGCAAGAATGAGCGCGGAATGGCGCCACAAGCCTCGCTACGATCGCGCGGTGAGCATCGCGCTCGAGCCGCGCCTCGAGGACAGCTACGACGGCACCCACCCGATTCGCCAGGTCGGACGGCTGTACCGCGGGCAGGGTGGCCGGCTGGCGTTCGCCGCGGCGGCGTTCACGGTGAAGCACTCGCCGGTGTGGGTGATCCCCGCGCTGACGGCCAACGTCATCGACATCGTCGTGCAGCACCGGCCGCTGCACGAGCTCTGGGTCGTCGCGGTGGTCCTCGGCGTGCTCATCGCCCAGAACCTGCCGCTGCACTGGCTCTACGTGCGGGCGCTGTCGCGATCGGTGCGCACGGTGGAGACGAACCTGCGGATGGCGCTGTGCCGCCGGCTGCAGGAGCTGTCGATCAGCTACCACCGCCGGACGAGCGCCGGCGTGCTCCAGGCGAAGATCGTCCGCGACGTCGAGAACGTCGTCGAGAGCTCCCGGCAGACGGTCGACTCCGGCCTGGCGGCGCTGACCACCCTGCTCGGGGCGCTGGTCATCACCGGGATCCGCGTGCCGGAGTTCCTGCCGGTGTTCGCCCTCGCCGTGCCCGCTGCGGCCGGGCTCACCTATGCGATGCGCCGCTCGATGACCGCGCGCAACGCCCGGTTCCGCGCCGAGGTGGAGCGGATGAGCGCCCGCGTCAGCGAGATGACTCACCTCATCCCCGTCACGCGCGCGCACGCGCTCGAGCAGAGCGAGCTCGACCGGGTGGGCGGCACGCTCGTCGGCGTGCGGGAGGCGGGGATCCGGCTCGACGTCACCAACGGCTGGTTCGGCGCGATCTCGTGGATCCTGCTGCAGCTGATGTCGGTCGGCTGCCTGATCGGCGCGGCGTGGCTCGCGTGGTCCGGGCGCTTCGGGCTCACGGCCGGCGACGTGACGATGCTGTCCGCCTACTTCGTCTCGCTCACCGGCGCCGTGACGGCGCTGCTGGCGATCGTCCCGATCGTGACCCGGGGCCTGGAGTCGGTGCGGTCGATGGGCGAGGTGCTCACCGAGCCCGACGTCGAGCGCAACGCCGGCAAGGCCCCGGTCGCGGAGGTCGCGGGCGAGTTCCGGTTCGACGACGTGACGTTCACGTACCCCGACGCGGGCGAGCCGGCGCTGACCGGGCTGGACCTGCGGGTGCGTGCGGGAGAGACGATCGCCCTGGTGGGGCCCTCGGGCAGCGGCAAGACGACCGTGCTCAACCTCGTCATCGGCTTCCTCCAGCCGAGCGGCGGGCGGATCCTCCTCGACGGGCGCGACATGGCGGGCCTCGACCTGCGCCAGTACCGGCGCTTCCTCGCGGTGGTGCCGCAGGAGTCGATCCTGTTCGAGGGGTCCGTGCGCGACAACGTGACGTACGGGCACCCCGACCTGTCGGACGCCGCGGTGGTCGGGTCCCTCGAGGCGGCCAACGCGTGGGAGTTCGTCGACGAGATGGGCGGGCTCGACGCGGTGATCGGGGAGCGCGGGGCGCGGCTCTCCGGAGGGCAGCGCCAGCGGCTCGCGATCGCCCGCGCCCTGGTCCGCGACCCGCGCGTGCTGGTGCTCGACGAGGCCACGTCCGCCCTGGACACCGCCTCGGAGCGGCTGGTGCAAGAGGCGACGGCGCGGCTCATGGCGGGCCGGACCACCTTCGTCGTCGCGCACCGCCTGTCGACGATCCGCAACGCGGACCGCATCGCCGTGCTCCAGGCGGGCCGGATCGTCGAGCTGGGCGCGCACGACGAGCTGCTCACCGCCGGCGGGCGGTACGCCGAGCTGCAGCGCCTGGCGGGTGTGGTGTCCTAGGCGGCCGACGAGGGGACGAGCTCGGCGCCGGCGGCGGCCATGTCCTCGCGCGCGGCGGCGCCCAGCTCGGGCGTCACCGGGACGGTGAGGTCGGTGAAGACCCGCGCGCGCAGGCCCTCCGACAGGGCGTCCAGCGTCGTCGCGCGGACGCAGTGCGACTCGGCGATGCCGACGACGTCGACGTCCGTGATGTCGCCCTCGCGCAGGATGTCGGCGAGCATGCGCCCGGCCTCGTCGGCCCCCTCGAAGCCGGAGTAGGCCGCCTGGTAGGCGCCCTTCTTCACCGAGGCGTCCGGGTGGAGGCCGGCCAGCGCAGGGTGCAGCTCGGCCTCCGCGGTGCCGGCGACGCCGTGCGGCGGCCAGGTGTCGACGAAGTCCGGGCGCTCGGAGAAGTGATGCCCGGGCGAGACGTGCCAGTCCTGGGTGGTGACGACCAGGTCGTAGCGGTCGCGGTGCGCGGCGGCGTACCGCGCGATCGCCTCGGCGGTCGCGTTGCCGCCCTCGACCGGCAGCGCGCCTCCCTCGCAGAAGGTGGGCTGCACGTCGACGACGAGCAGCGCTCGGCGGGTGCTCATACCGGAAGTGAACCACCGGGCTGCGGTGGCCCTTCCCCTCACGGACACTGACCGCATGGGTGGTCGGGCGGCGGCGGTGGTCGTGGTGGCGGGCGTGCTGCTCGCGGGCTGCACGGGGGCGCCCAGCCCGGTTCCCACGGCCGTGCCGACGGGCGCGCAGGGTTCGTCGTCCGCCAGCCCGACGGCGACGCCCGCGGTCGGCGCGACGACGCGCGCGCCGGGACCGACGACGGCCGGCTTGGGCGTCCCCGCGACCGGGACGGTCCGCGACGTGCCGACCGTCCACGTCGCCTCCGCGAGCGACGTCGCCGCGAACCTCCCCGTGCCGTGGGGCATCGACTTCCTCCCCGGCGGGCAGGCGGTCGTCACGCTGCGCGACGAGGCGCGGCTGATCCTGGTCGGGCCGGACGGGACCGTGACCGACGTCGTCGGGCAGGGGGCCGACGAGATCCATGCGACGACGAAGCCCGCGGGCGAGGGTGGGCTGCTCGGCGTCTCGGTGCTCCCGGGTGCCACCGCGGTGTCCGCTGATCTGGCGATCTACCAGACGACGGCCGACGACAACCGGATCGTGCGGGCCACGCTGTCCGGCTCGACGCTCGGCCCCACCCGGCCGATCCTCACGGGCATCCCGAAGGGAAACATCCACAACGGCGGGCGGCTGGCCGTCGGCCCGGACGGCATGCTCTACGTCGGGACGGGCGAGGCCGGCGACCGGCGCCTGGCGCAGGACCCGATCTCCCTGGGCGGGAAGGTGCTGCGGATCACCCCCGACGGCGCCCCGGCCCCCGGCAACCCCGACCCGTCGTCGCCCATCTGGGACACGGGCCACCGCAACGTGGAGGGCATCGGCTTCGCCCCCGACGGCCGGGTGTTCGCGAGCGAGTTCGGCCAGGACACGTGGGATGAGCTCAACGTCCTGGTGCCTGGCGGCAACTACGGCTGGCCGGCCGTCGAGGGCATGGGTGGGACGAGCCAGGGGTTCATCGACCCGGTGGCGGTGTGGCGGACCGACGAGGCGTCGCCGTCGGGGATCGCGGTGACCGCCGACGCGGTCTACATGGCCGCGCTGCGCGGCGAGCGCCTGTGGCGGATCCCGCTGCACCCCCTGGCGGCCGGCGCCGCGCCGACCGATCCCGCGGGCATCGGCACGCCCCAGGTGGTGCTCGACGGGTACGGGCGGATGCGCGCGGTCGTCGTCGCGCCGGACGGCTCGCTGTGGGTGCTGACCAACAACACGGACGGGCGCGGCACCCCGCGTGCCGGGGATGACCGGATCCTCCGGGTCGTGCTCGGCTGAGGCCCGAAGTTCATCCGGAGCACGCCGCCAGATACGGCGGAAAGTCCTCTCACCAGGACGCACGCCCCTGCCAGGATGTCAGCCGCCGGGACGGTGGGGCCGCGGTACCCGGCGGTCGGGGGCGGCCCCTGCGCTGAGGAGCCCACGTGTCGTCGTACGACCCCTACGCCAACCCGGACCCGAACCAGCCGCCGGCTCAGCCGTACGGCCAGCAGGCGTACGGCCAGCCGGCCCCCTCGCCGTACGGGCAGCCGACGGCCCAGCCGTACGGCACTCCCGGGTACGGTCAGCCGCCGGCCCAGGGCTACGGGCAGCCGCCGGCGCAGGCCTACGGGCAGCAGCCGGCCTACGGCGCGCCGCAGTACTCGCAGTTCGGGACGCCGCAGTACGGCGCCCCTCAGTACCCGACCGCGCCGCAGTACGCGCCGTACGGCTACCAGCAGGCGGTCGGTGGCAAGTCGTTCGTCACCACCTGGCTGCTGGCCTGGTTCCTCGGCGTGTTCGGCATCGACCGGTTCTACCTGGGCAAGACGGGCACGGGCGTGCTCAAGCTCCTGACGCTCGGCGGCTGCGGGATCTGGGCGCTGATCGACCTCATCCTCGTGCTGGCCGGTGCGACCAGGGACTCGAACGGCTACCCGCTGGCCGGCTACGAGGAGCACAAGCGGACGGCCTGGATCATCACCGCCGCCCTGTGGGCGCTGGGGATCCTCACCAACGTGCTGAACCACTCGGCGTGGACCAACCTGCAGAACGACTTCCCCGCCAACGGTGCGGGCGTGGTCGTCGAGCGAGCGGTGTGACCCCTTCGTATCGCCCGACCTCGTCTAGACCGGGGTTCGCGCTGTGTAGTGCGTGTGCAGCAGCTCGTGGGAGAGGTGCCCGTCGGGCACGCCGAGGAACTCCGCGTAGAGCTGCTGGACCGCCGGGCTCGTGTGCGACCTCCGCAACGGCTTGCCGGCGTCCTCCCGGTAGAGCGCCTCCATGCGCTTGCGACGGATCTCGTCGTTGGTGGGACGAGGCTGCCCGCCTCCGCTGATGCACCCGCCCGGGCAGCCCATCACCTCGATGAACAGGTACGGGCTCTCGCCGGCGGCGATCTGGTCCATGAGCACGGCGGCACCCTTGAGGCCGCTGGTCACCGCGATCGGCACCTCGACGCCCTCGAGGAAGGACCACTGCGGCAGCACATCCTCGAACCGGATCGTCGCCGACTTCATCCTCTCGAGGCCGCGGATGGCCTTGAGCTGGACCGCATCGTCGGGGAGGACCCGGCCGGTGATCACCTCGTAGACCGTGCGCAGCGCGGCCTCGGCGACGCCGCCGGTGGTCCCGAAGATGTCGGCCGCGCCGGTCGACTGGCCCATCGGGTTGTCGAACTCCCCGTCCGGCAGGTGGGAGAAGTCGACGCCCGCCTGGTGGAGCATCCGGCCGAGCTCGCGCGTGGTGAGCACGACGTCGACGTCGGGGACGCCATCCTCGTTCATCTCGGGGCGCCCGGCCTCGAACTTCTTGGCCGTGCAGGGCATGACGGACACCGTGACCACGTCGTGGGGGTCCAGCCCCGACCGCCGCGCGAGCCACGTCTTCGCCAGCGCCCCGACCATCATGTGCGGGGACTTGCAGGACGACAGGTGGGCGAGACGGTCGGAGTAGAAGTGCTCGACGTACTTGATCCAGCCCGGGCTGCAGCTGGTGATCATCGGCAGCACGGGTTCGGGCAGGTCGGCGAGTCCGAGGGCCGCCACCTGATCGTCGTCGATCACCCCGAGCTTGCGGAAGTGCGCGACGAGCCGTCCGAGGAGCTCGTAGCCCTCCTCGAGGATGGTGAGGTCGGCGCCGAAGTTCGTGTCGAAGACGTGGTCGAAGCCGAGCTCCCGCAAGGCGGTGACCATCTTCCCGGTCACCAGGGTGCCGGCCGGAAGCCCGAACTCCTCGCCCAGCGCCGCCCGGACGGCGGGGGCCGCCTGGACGATCACCGTCTTCGACGGGTCGGCGAGCGCCTGCCACGTGCGCTGGGTGCCGTCGGCCTCGTGGATCGCGTCGACCGGGCACACCACGGTGCACTGCCCGCACAGGGCGCATGCGGCGTCGTTGAGCAGCAGGTCGCCGCCGGGGCCCACCTGGCTGAGGAACCCGCGGTTCTGGACGTTGAGGGCGCCCACGCCCTGCACCTCGTTGCACACGGACACGCAGCGACGGCACAGGATGCACTTCGAGGCGTCGAGCACGATGGCGCGCGAGCTGTCGTCGATCTGGCTGCGCGACACCTTCCCCGCGAACCGTGACTTCGAGGCGCCGAGCGTCCGCCCGAGGTCCTGCAGCTCGCAGTCCCCGTCCCGGATGCAGTGGAGGCAGTCGGCCGGGTGGTCCGACATCAGCAGCTCGAAGAGGACCTCGCGGGCGTGACGGGCACGGAGGCTGTTGGTCCGCACGACCATGCCCTCCGTGACCTCCGTCTCGCACGCCGTCGCCAGACGAGGACGGCCTTCGACCTCGACGGCGCACATGCGGCACGCACCGACCTGGTTGACCCCCTCCAGGTAGCACATGGTGGGGATCTCGATGTGCTCTCGCTCCGCGGCCTGCAGGATCGTCGTCCCGGGCTCAACCTCGGTGACGTGGCCGTTGATCTCCAGACGAACCATGACGGCCTTCTCCTATCGCCGGTCGCAGTGCAGGCAACGCAATGACTCCGCTACCGCGTCGACGCGGTGGTAGCCCAGCGCCACCTCGTCGTAGCTGCGGGCCCGCTTCTCGGGATCGAGGTAGCACATCCCGAAGCGGCCGTGCTCCCTGGTGTCGTCGTCGTCGATCCACGGCTCGGGGACGTCGATCGCGGGGCCCTTCCAGAGCTCGCCGTCGCCGCCCAGGTACCTGTCGATCGAGCTCGCGACGGCCTTGCCGTCGGCGATCGCGTCGATGACGACGTCGGGACCGCGCATGGCGTCGCCGCCCGCGAAGACGCCGGGCACGTTGGTCATCGACGTGCGGCTGTCCACCTCGAAGGTGCCCACCGAGCTGATGCGGACGGCCGCCGGCTCGGTGAAGGCCGAGTCGACGAACTGGCTCACGGCCGGGATGACGAGGTCGGCGGTGAACGACTCCTCCTCGTCCGGTGAGGGCACGACCCTCCGCCTGCCGTCGTCGCTGAACCCCTCAAGGCCCATGCGCCGGCAGCGTACGGTCAGGCGGTCACCCGCGGTCTCGATCGCGACGGGGGCCACCAGCTCACGGATCTCGATGCCCTCCTCGCGCGCCTCGGCGATCTCCTCCGCGGCGGCGGGCATCTCCATGACCCGGCGCCGGTAGAGGATCGTCACCTTCTCGGCCCCTTCGCGCAGCGCGGTGCGGGCGGCGTCCAGCGCGGTGTTGCCGCCGCCGATGACGATCACCGAGCCCTGCTCGGGTGACGCGCCGCCCAGGTTCACCTGACGCAGGTAGTCGAGCCCGTGAACCACGCCCGGCAGGTCCTCGCCCGGGATGCCCAGCGTCCAGGACACCTGCGTCCCGACGGCCAGGTACAGCGCGTCGTGACGCGCCATCAGCTCGTCGAAGCTCACGTCGCGCCCGACCTCGACGCCGGTCTGGATGCGGACGCCCGTGACGCGGATCGTGTCGATCTCGCGCTGCAGGGAACCCTTCGGCAGCCGGAACTCCGGGATGCCGACCGCCAGCATGCCGCCGGCGACGGGCTGCTGCTCGTAGACGTCCACGTCGTACCCGCTCAGCCGCAGGTAGTACGCCGCGGTGAGGCCCGAGGGGCCGGCGCCGACGATGCCGATGGACCCGTCGCGCTGGCGGGGGATCGCCTCCGCGCCCACGGCGCCCGACTCGTACGCGACGTCGGCGGCGTACCGCTTGACGGCGCGGATGTCGACGGGCTCGTCGAGCTGGCCACGCCGGCACGCGAGCTCGCACGGGTGCGTGCACACCCGCCCGCACACCGAGGGGAACGGGTTCTCCTGTCGGATCAGCCGGTAGGCGTCGAGCGGGCGTCCGGCGGCGATCAGCGACAGGTACCCGGGGACGTCGACGTGCGCGGGGCAGGCGTTGACGCAGGGCGCGACGAAGAGGTCCGAGCACACGCCCGCGCGGCAGTAGTGGTCCCGGATGTGCTCGTCGTACTCCTCGCGGAAGTACCGGATGGTCGACAGGATCGGGTTGGGCGCCGTCTGGCCCAGCCCGCACAGGGCCGTGTCCCTCACGACGTCGCACAGCTCGGCGAGCTTCTCGACGTCCCCCTCGCGCCCCTCGCCCTTGGTGATCCTCGTGAGGATCTCCAGCATCCGCGTGGTGCCGATGCGGCAGGGCACGCACTTGCCGCACGACTCGTCGGCGCAGAACTGCATGAAGTACTTCGCCACGTCGACCATGCAGGTGTTGGTGTCCATGACGACGAGCCCGCCAGAGCCCATGATCGCGCCGAGCTTGACGAGGGAGTCGTAGTCGATCTTGGTGTTCAGGTGTGCCGCCGTCAGGCAGCCGCCCGACGGGCCGCCGGTCTGGGCGACCTTGAACTGCCTGCCGTTCGGGACGCCACCGCCGATGTCGAAGATGACCTCGCCGAGCGAGATGCCCATGGGCACCTCCACCAGGCCGGTGTTCTCGATGTCGCCGGCGAGCGCGAACACCTTGGTCCCGCTGCTGCCCGCGATGCCGATCGAGGCGAACCACTCCCCGCCCTCGGCGATGATCGGCGCGATGTTGGCCAGCGTCTCGACGTTGTTGATGATCGTCGGCCGCCGGAACAGGCCCATGTCGCTCGGGAACGGCGGCTTCTGGTGCGGCTCCCCGCGGCGCCCCTCGACGGAGCTCATGAGGGCGGTCTCCTCGCCGCACACGAACGCGCCGGCGCCGATCCGGATCTCGATGTCGAACGAGTGCTCGGTCCCGAAGACGTTCTCGCCGAGGAGCCCGACCGCGCGGGCCTGCCCGAGGGCCGTCTCCAGCCGCTCGACGGCCAGCGGGTACTCCGCGCGGACGTAGACGACGCCGTGGCTCGCGCCGATCGCGTAGCCGGCGATCAGCATCCCCTCGATGACGCTGTGCGGGTCGCCCTCGAGGACGCTCCGGTCCATGAACGCGCCGGGGTCGCCCTCGTCGCCGTTGCAGATGACGTACTTCTCGCGGTCGGGCTTGGCGGCGGCCATCGCCCACTTTCGCCCGGTCGGGAAGCCGCCTCCACCGCGGCCCCGCAGCCCGGAGGTGAGGACCTCGTCGACCACGCCCTTGGGCGTCATCTCGGTCATCGCCTTCAGCGCCGCCCGGTAGCCGCCGCGGGCGACGTACTCGCCCAGGTCGTCGTGGTCGGCGCGTCCGCAGTTGCGCAGCACGATGCGGCGCTGGCGCGCGAAGAAGGGGATGTCGTCGAACTTCGGGACGGCCTGGCCGGTCTCGAGGTCGTGGTAGCAGAGGTGCTCGACCACACGTCCGTTGAGAAGGTGCTCCGTGACGAGCTCGTGGACGTCGCTCGCCTTGAGGTGGCAGTAGAAGACCCCGTCGGGATCCGCGATCAGCGCCGGCCCGAGGCCGCACGCCCCGATGCAGCCCGTGTACTTGACGAGGGTCCGCTCCGCGAGCCCCGCCGCCGCGAGCTCCCGCTCCAGCGCCTCCGCGATCTCACCGGCCTTCGACGACAGGCAGCCGGCTCCCGAGCACAGCATGATCGTGAAGTCGACGTCCTTGGTGCGCTCGATGTAGTCGTCGCGCACGGCGTCGAGGTCGTCCGCGGTGACGATCGCCCGGGCAGTGGTCACGCTCATCGGTCGTACCCCTCCAGCACGTCGTTGATCTTGTTGGGGTTCACGCGCTTGTGGACGTCGTCGTCGACGGTCACCACGGGCGCGAGGCCGCACGCGCCCACGCAGCGCACGACCGCCAGGGAGAACGCCTGGTCAGGCGTGGTCTCGCCCTGTTCGATGCCAAGGGTCTCGCTGAGCTTGTCCAGCACGTCCCGGCCGCCCCGCACGTAGCAGGCCGTGCCCTGGCAGGCGTTGATCGTGTGACGCCCGCGCGGCTTGGTGTTGAACAGGGAGTAGAACGTCACGACGCCGCGCACCCGCGAGTAGGGCAGACCCATCTCGCTCGCGACGATCGAGAGCGTCTCGTGGGGCAGCCAGCCCAACAATGCCTGCGCTTCGTGCAGGACCTGGATCAATTCGTCGGGACGGGCCCTGTGCTCGGCGACGATCTCTCGCAACCGTGCCCGGACTTCGTCGCTCAAATCGTCCGACGAATCGGACCCAGCGGCACGGTTCAGCGACGCCGGAGGAAGCTCGGTAGTCGTCATCGACTTCACCCGTCCTACAGAACGAAGGTATGTGACAACTTGAACATGCCAGCGTGGGTGCGGCAAGGGGCACTTGGTCCCGCGCTCGGCGGGCCGTCCGAGCGGGCGCCGGGCCCGCGACTGGCACCGGGTGGCGCCGCGCCGCCGCCGGCCTCGAAAGAATGGCGGGACTCGTCGTAAGAATGGCGCGACTTTTCATTCTGAAAAGGCCAGTTCGCACTACTTCGCACGATTCTGCCGAGGTTGGAGCCGGCGCTTTCCAGGACGTTGCGGGCGAGGGTCGGCGGGGGGAGTCGTCCGTGGTGGTCGTCGGGCGGCCGGCCTGATCCGGGCGGGCTCCTAGGATTCGCACCATGTCCCGCATCCTGTCGGCCGTCGCGTGGCCCTACGCGAACGGCCCTCGCCACATCGGTCACGTCGCCGGCTTCGGTGTCCCCTCGGACATCTTCAGCCGGTACATGCGGATGGCGGGCCACCAGGTGCTCATGGTGTCCGGGACCGACGAGCACGGCACGCCGATCCTGGTCGAGGCCGAGAAGCAGGGCGTGACGCCGCAGCAGCTCGCGGACCGGTTCAACCGCGTGATCGTCGAGGACCTCACGTCGCTCGGCCTGAGCTACGACCTGTTCACCAGGACGACGACCCGCAACCACTACGCCGTGGTGCAGGAGATGTTCCGCACCGTCCACCGCAACGGCTACATGATCGAGAAGGCGACGCTCGGCGCCATCTCGCCGTCGACGGGCCGGACGCTGCCGGACCGCTACATCGAGGGCACGTGCCCCATCTGCGGCTACGACGGCGCGCGCGGCGACCAGTGCGACAACTGCGGCAACCAGCTCGACCCGGTCGACCTCATCAACCCGCGCAGCCGCATCAACGGCGAGACGCCGCGGTTCGTCGAGAGCACCCACTTCTTCCTCGACCTGCCGGCGTTCGTCACCGCGCTGGGCGACTGGCTGCGCACGCGCGTCGACTGGCGCCCCAACGTGCTGAAGTTCAGCCTCAACCTGCTCGACGACGTGCGCCCCCGCGCCATGACGCGCGACATCGACTGGGGCATCCCGGTGCCGCTGCCCGGGTGGGAGGACAACCCCAACAAGCGGCTCTACGTGTGGTTCGACGCGGTGATCGGGTACCTCTCGGCGTCGATCGAGTGGGCTCGTCGCACAGGCGACGCCGACGCCTGGCGCGCGTGGTGGAACGACGGCGAGGCGCTGTCGTACTACTTCATGGGCAAGGACAACATCACGTTCCACTCCCAGATCTGGCCGGCCGAGCTGCTCGGCTACGCCGGCAAGGGGGCCAAGGGCGGGGCGCCCGGGATCTTCGGCGACCTCGACCTGCCGACCGAGGTCGTCTCCAGCGAGTACCTCAACGTCGACGGCCAGCAGTTCAGCTCGTCGCGCGGCGTCGTCATCTACGTGCGCGACATGCTGTCCCGCTATCAGCCGGACGCGCTTCGCTACTACCTGGCGGCCGCCGGGCCGGAGTCCCAGGACGTCGACTTCACGTGGGCGGAGTTCAAGCGCCGGACGAACGACGAGCTCGTCGCCGGCTGGGGCAACCTCGTCAACCGCGTCGCGACCCTGGTGAACAAGAACTTCGGCGCCATCCCGACCCCGGGGACCCTGCTGCCGGGCGACGACGCGCTGCTGGCCGGGACCCGTGGCGGCTTCGACTCCGTCGGCGCGCACCTGCGCGAGCACCGCAACCGCGCGGCGCTCACCGAGGCGATGCGGCTGGTCCAGGATGCGAACCGCTACGTCTCGGACACCGAGCCGTGGAAGCTGAAGGGCGACCCGGACCGGCTGGCCACCGTGCTGCACACCACCACGCAGGCGGTGCTCGACCTCAACACCCTGCTGTCGCCGTTCCTGCCGTTCTCGGCGCAGACGGTGCACGAGACGTTCGGCGGCACCGGCACGATCGCCCCGATGCCGCGCATCGAGGAGGTCACCGACCTGGACGACGAGTCCCGGCGCTACCCGGTGATCACCGGCGACTACCGGCTCGGCG
>Ga0207836_1000095_pt1 | contig 25619 bp, 18 predicted proteins | sample LuqExpMetageno18_FD_187776 | JGI IMG/M metagenome (GOLD analysis project Ga0207836, IMG submission 187776) | Tropical forest soil microbial communities from Luquillo Experimental Forest, Puerto Rico - Sample 18 (SPAdes) | ecosystem: Environmental > Terrestrial > Soil > Tropical forest ...
GAATGATGACATCTATATATCAACAAAAAAATATTCGCTTGTGCGAAATGTACATGGCATCTATCACAAATCGCCAGTGACTAGTACCATTCACTAGGTAACGTTTCGATAAAGTTATATTTGGATATGTTATGTGCACAAACTACATTTGCAAGACGTTTTATGAGTTCGGCTACTTTATTATCTAGTACTAACATCGTATTAAGACTCAACGAATCATTTTTTTGGATCAAAATATTATCAATTCCCGTTGTTGGTATTTCAAATGTTACGTGTGGACTGTCGTCTGTGACGCGCACATAATATACTTCTGCGTAATTCTTTCGCGCTAGTATGTTTATTTTGTATCTTCCTTCTGTAGGCCGTTGTAGGATTTCTGTGCTAAAATAATTACCATAGATATTTTTAAGTGTCACTTCGAAAGTGACCAACATATCTGTGATACTATCATTATTTTCGGAAACATATTCTATTGGGCCGTGAATTTCGTCTAAAGCAACGTCATCAAGCTGATTTTGTAGAAGACCTAATAAATCGATCTTGTCTGGTATAATCGGAAGGATGATTCTTTGCATGTTTTGTGTACTTTGTATACTATATTTCTACGGAGCGACTAAATTTAATAAAATCCTTCCGATGATGCATCCATGCTATCCTGTATATCTCCAACAGTGAGCATTGCGATATATCCAATACTTGCAGCACCGGCAATTGCTATTGCCCAATTAACTACCTTTTCTGTCATTGTGATAGATGCGCTTTGTGGAAGCGAAGCCATCATTCCCAGAACAAACAATACAATATATAGTACTATGAGTACGATGAAGAGTCCGATTTGTTTGATGAACATTATTTTTTTGGACAGATTAAAATTCGCGATATAATCTATTCAGTGAGTACAAGGCAATCAAAAAGTACCCAAATACAAAGAGTGGTGCTAGCCTCACCATAGATGGACTATTGCCGCGATATGATGTTACTCCCATCATAATTGCGATACCTGCGAATAAAAAGATAACCATGGCGACGAAAATCGCAACGATAATTCCTATTTTTCCAATGATACTGTCCATTGTAGTTATTATTTGGTCGACATAAAAATTTGAATCTATCAGAATGCTGTATATATACTTGTTGCCCAATTTTCAGACAAATGAAACTTATCACAGACACCTCTGCCAATGCAGTTATGCACGACAATTTGTGGATCTTTGATCTTGATCAGACTCTCATCAGAACACGTTCAGGTCGCAGATTCCCAGCAAATAACACAGATTATGTGTTTATGCGTAAGCCTGCAGTCAAAGATTGCGATCTAATGATATATACGAATCAAGGTGGAATAAAATCTTCCAAAGACATGTCTGAATTCTGTGTCAAGGCGCATGCTATCGTTGAAGAACTTCGTAAATATAACCCCATGGCAAACATATACATGGTAATTGCTGATGGCCATACCAGATATCGCAAACCTTGTTCCATCGGATTCTGGGAGTTGGGTCTAAAAGAATACAAAAAAATGATTGTTGTGGGAGATGCTGCAGGCAGAGATGGTGATCATGCAGACAGTGATTATAAGTTTGCAGCTAACCTAGACGCTTATTTCATGGTACCAGAAGCCTATGATATATTTGTTGACCAAAAAATAGATCACACAAATCCGGCATCGATCAAGAAATTTATACACTGGGCCAATAAACATATCGATGAACAACAGAATGCTTCTATCAATTACATAGATTTGGAGTCTTATGTGAAATCCGGGTATCGTACAGATGACAAGAGACTTGACTTGAATCCCAGCAGTGTATATTTATTGTGTGGGAGACAAGGATCAGGTAAATCAACTTTCTGCCAAGGTTATTCTTCGAAAGAAGCCATTCGATTGACGTATGCAACAAAAATAAAAACAATGTCAGCATTAAAGACTGCCATGAAAAGTGATAGTTGTCTCCCAATTATCGTCGATGGAACTTTCCCAGATAAGGATCTTCGAAGTGCCTTTATAGATTTGATTAAATCCCACGAACGAACTCCTATCATTGTATTCTTCGACACTCCAAAAGAAATATGTCAGCATAACAGATTGTATAGGGAGTTCAGTCTCGGTTTGGAGCATATCCCTAGTATCGCTGTGAGTATCTTTGACAAGAGACTTTCACGTCCGAGTACAAAGAATGACTCTTGTGAAGTAATTAAGTTGCTGTTTACATTGCCGGATGATATGCCACAAGAATATTTCTTGTATTATTATTAATCAATGTATATACCATGCCACGCGAGTATGATTATTATAGTCCTTTGTCAGCAGAGACATATGATCCTTACACAGCTGCTCCATATTATCAATATCTTTTTACCGATCCAAGCGGATTAGGGCCACAGGGCCCTATTTCATCTAAACGTGATGCACTTGGCGAACAACTTGCGCCTAATTCAACGGGTGTATATGATGCGTTGCCTCCACCGCCAAAGAAATTCGGTATAACTACATCTGAGGCATTTTCTTCTTCTGGGAATGAAGGTTCTAGTAGCTCGGGAAGTGTATCTATCGGAGGATTTACATTCGACTTTAATACATTGTTGATTATTATCCTAGCATTTATGGTTTGGGTTTTGCTGATGCGTTCTAATAAAGTATCTAAAATTCTCAAAAAATTAAAGAAGGCGCTTCACAAATCATCCTCTGGTAATATCACAGGTGCAGGAGAAGAATCAATCTTCGAATAAATCTTCTGGTGAATCAATTTCTTCTGAGCTAGTGTCAGATAGATCATCTATCAACTGAATATCTTTTTTTGGGCGTAATGGATGCTCACCATATATCAAAATATCTGCTAGACGGCCTGTCAAACATTCAGGAAACATATACATTGACTCAGCTTGTATATATTTATCGTTGATGTTATCAATCAATCGAGTCATTACAAGGCTGATATTGTATGTTTTCGTATCAAATGGCACATCGAAGTTTGTGAACACCGACGACATCAAGACAACATCTCCGCTAGAAAATGTTTCTGATATTATTTTTTCTGTGACAACATTGAATGCCATGTTGATGCTGTAGTTGTGCTTGAATGCATGAGTCTTCAGAATGTTCAATGATGATACACAATGAATATAGTAACATGCCTCGTCTGAGAGGTAGCCCCCACTAATATCGATACCGTTTATATTAATGTACTCAAACACAGCCGGAACTATATATTCAGCAAACAATTTTAATGTTCCAAATATATCGAATTTTGTTCTTGGCTTGAATCTACGACAACCCTGAGCACCTAAAACAGAAACAATAGAGTCATAGCAATCATCAGTAAACTTACCATATTTGCCATCAACCATTATGATAATTTCTTTTTTGATTTCTATACCGGCGATTGGGATCTCAAAATCAGATGAATTAACGCAGAAACATGTTTTATGGTCGTGAAGTTGTTTGTAATCATGTATTTTGTCTGGGGTATTAATCATATCAATCGATTTGAGCATTCTTTTTTGTTACAGATGATTGTATCAATTTTAGACGGGCTTTTAGTATGATTTTCTGCGGATACCAATTCTGGAATTATTTTTTTTCTTTGTTTCCAGGCCTCGATATACACGACCCACACAAATGGCAGTAGGTGCAGTTTATACAATTATTGCGAACCAAGGTAAGATGGATAACTTGTTGACCGCTAACAAGTTCCTTAAGATGAGAATTTCTCAAATCGTCTGTGCCAAGAAGAAGTTGGCTGCTGGTAACCCAGATGCTGATGTCTTGCCAACACTTAACGATATCGAAAAGACTCACATTCTCTTTGTAAATGCTAAGTACAAGCCATTCGTTACTACCGCTATGGAATACTATAAGCAAACCCTTGGATCACCAGTTTCATATGGTGCTCAAGCCATCCAACTCCAAATTCCACAATTCGGTGATTTCTTCGCTGATATGGCCATCAGAACTACATTGACTGATATTTCAACAACAGTTGGTACTGTCCCAGCTATGCCAGATAAAATTGGTACATTGGACGGTTTGGCCATTGCTGATACTAATGTTCAAACATCATACAATCAAGCTGGTATCCCAGCTCCTGGTGGCGTTGTTACCAGATACCTCCAAAGATATGAGAACTTCGCCGGTGTTTCACAGACTCCATTGACTGGTGCTGCAAGCAACTTTGTCAGATTCTGTGAATATCCAGGTGTCAGAATGTTCTCTGAAACAAGATTTGAGGTGGCTTCCGCTATCTTGGATAAGTATACTTCATTGGCCGCTATTACTGTTGCCAAGAAGTCAATTCAACCAAACAAGATTAATGCTTGGAAGAAGCTTGTTGGACAAGAAGTCCCAATCGAATCATATACTGAACTTGTTGCATTGGCCGGTCAAAATGGATATCAAGGACCAATGGGAACTGGTGCTATTGTTTCTAGATTCGGTGCTCCAGATCCAGCTAACGATGCTTTGTCTACTGCTACATACAAGCAATCAAAGCAATATCTGTCAGGTTTGCAAACTCCACAGGCCTCATTCACTGGTGTCCAACTCTGGACTCCATTGTGGTTCTGGTTCAATACTGATGTTCACTTGGCCATTCCATCTGCTGCTATCCCATTCAACAACAGATTCATTAAGTTCAATGTTGCTGCTAAGGCTGATATCTTGAGTGTTGCCCCTGGTAATTTGTTCTACAGAGTTGATGTTGAACAATTCACTACAAGCACTGGTGCTTTCGATGGTGTTTTGCAAACTGTGCAAAACGTTGCCACCAGAAGAGTTCCTGTTTTGGCTACTAACTCAACAATCAACGGAGGTGAAATCTCTGAAGTAGCTTTGTACATTAACAACTTGTTCATTGATCCAGATGTTCACGAAATGTACATCAGAAGAATCGGATTCAGCATGATCAGAGTGTTCTTGGAACAAGATGAAGATGTTAATTCATCCAAGAAAGACATTTTGATGCAAATGTTGAAGTATCCAGTTGAATTCTTCTTCGTTGGTGGTTTGCCAAAGGCTAATTTGGGTGCCACAAATAACTGGAGAGATTGGCATAGATATCAGGCAGTTACTATTGATCAAATCGATCAGATTGCCACAACAAACGGCTACGTCTGGGATGTCGCTGCCGGAACTATTGCCACCGCTCACCCATGGCATGCACAGAGACAAGTTGGCACTGATAATGTTATCAACGGCGCATCCACAATCAACACATTGAAGGTGTATGTATCCGGTGTCGATTTGTACCAAGAAGAAGTAGAAAAGTTCTACTTGAACTATTTGACATACAACTTCGGCTGTGACACAATCAATACTCAAGTCGATGATGGCATCTTGTTCGTCAACTTCTCATTATTCCCATGGATTTATCAACCATCTGGTCACTTCAACGTTTCCAGAACCAACCAATTCTATGTCTCCGTCACAAGCAATTATGCCAATACCTCTGGTAACGTCATGACTGTTAAGTTCGTCGCTAAAGCTATTAACTTCTTGTTGATCGCCGATGGATCTTGTGTTCTCAGATACACTGCATAAATTGTTTGGTGCAAACTACATCAATACTTTTATACATTGGTATATTTTTTTGCTTATCACAACAAAAAAGAAAGTTATAGTCGGATATCTTTGTAATTCGACTATGTAACTAGTTATAGTCTTTGTTCCGCGTATTAATGTGTATTTTTTTGCGCCACCGATACTTGTATAACGCACGATAGTTTCATTACGGCCCTTCAAAAATATTATAGTATCTATTTTTTTGATCTTTGCCTTTTTTGGAGACACAAATGTATACATGTTATCTTCTTCTGAGTGTTTGTGCGGTCTATCTTCCGGATGATCTGCATACGACTCAACAAAATATATAACGACATCAAATGTCACATAATACACACGCTTCTTTTTTGTATCTACAAACCGACAGGCATATTGTCTGTAGAATTGATCATCATCATAAGAGCAATGCATAAATGAAGTCTTGAAGAGTCCTTCAACACAGATAATATCGTCATCTGAGTCATCCATATTACGTTGCCAACCATCTTCACATGCAATTATTTCCTTGCGGTAATTATTGATGCTAATGATTATTTTTGCCAATACAACATCGCCAAATTTGGGTGGCAAGTAGCGATTATGTGATATTGCAAAGAATATGCGGCTAGTCGGCACACGTAATTTATTGGCGCATTTGACCATAAAACTGACGCTATCATTTTTTACATATTTTTCGACGACAAACATTACAGCCCTATAAAATAACATAGACACACGGCGAATATTCTGCATATCATTTTTGTGGGCGAATGATACAATCTCATAAATGATGTCCTGATATAATTTAGCCTGCATTTGGTCAGAATTTATTGACCTGTTGTGTATCAATTTTGCAAGATAAAATTGACTTATGTTTGATAGTATTAACAATGAACAAGTTCTGTGTTTTTATGGCTGTGATGATTATCATGACTGGTTTGAGTATATCGACAATCGCGATAGTCATCATGTCCCTGGAACTAGATAATATACGTAGTAACGGAATATATCTCAACGCGACTATTACGGGTCAACAAGAAGTACATTGGAACAAATGTGTCAGTAAAGACTGTGGTGACGTTATACCAATGCATAAGTGTTTTGTGACAATGAATATAATAAATAATTCATACACTCTGTCTACAGCTGAATGCTTTGTAAATACTACTAGCATCAAAGTATGGTATTGCCCAGCTTTAATGTTTGAGACGGTTGTTGAATGGAAGCCAAAATATGATGCATTAGTCATGTTGCTTATACCATTCTGCATAATGCCTGCCACATGTCTTTGCTCAATGATGTGTTGTCATATCGCAGAAACCAAGAAAAGACCCGCATAATTTTTTGCAACAAAATTGATTGCCAGTCGCTTTGAGTATAGTACTAAAGAATGGGTCAAGTGATAACAAAAAATAATGTCGGCGTTATCAAGCCTGAATGGACAGTATACTTTGTGAAGCATACAAATAAATCTGAGCAAATCAGCAACTTGCGAGAAATGTTCGAGGAAAGGGGTTTGCATAAATTATCTCTTGATCCTAATGCTCCATTCGGTCATGCAAATGCATATCATCTCCTAGTCTCGGAGCCAACCGTGTCAAAAGAATACTATAAATGGTCATTTGCACAGGGTTATGTTAGTCATCATTTTGGAGAAATCCCACAAACAGAAAATCCACAACATGTATTCGAAATCGGTGATGATATGTACGACATTAAATTATTCTTGGAACCTGCTGCCTTGGCAAAATTATCTGCAATAACAGGATACGACTATCTACGAGCAAACCACTATGAACTTATGTCGTTGACTATTGATTATAACATAGTTTTAGTCCCTTGTCATTGGTTTAATAAATACACAATCAACGAAGACTGCCAAATTAGCTTCTGCAAGAACGAATTATACCAAATCATAGATGATGACTCCACCGCAGAGCACAGCCAAACAGAAATCTGCCTAGCTACAGGCAATAGTATCAATGAAGTGTGCCATATGACACAGATCGATATTCACGTCACATTATTCAGTCGTGTTAAGGTCGATTATACAGATATAGTTGTAAAACAATAATCCACCAACGCAACAAGATATATTTTTTGTTTCTTGGGACTGGTGCCTAAAATTGATGCTTTTTCCAGTGATCAAAAAATAATGGGTCAGGCGCTTACCACAACAAATATTTCTGCGATACGTCCTGAGTGGACTGTATATTTTACATACACTTTGGATTTTTCTGAAGAACAAGAACATTTTGCTGAGACGTTTAGGCCGGCATCTGATCCAACAGACATGTCAGATATCAGAAATGCATTTCTGTCTAAGCCATCCATAGAACACGGATATTATAAATGGTCACCAGAACAAGGATATGTATCATATCATTCAGAACAACTAGTCGGCGAACATGAACATGTATTTACTATAGGCGATACATATCATGATATAAAGTTGTTGTTTTCGGACGCAATTCTAATGCGACTAACAAAGCTTACAGGCTATGATTATTTTAGTGCCGGCCACTATGAATTGTTTCATGTTAGGATAGATGAACAAACGGCTCTTATCCCGAAACATTGGCTGAATGGTATTGAATATGATCCAGACCACGGACTCAAGTTCAGTGATGGGAAATTATATCAAACAAAACCATCATTAAATGTCTTCAAAAAAGGTGATACGATATATGACGTCGTCTACATGTCTCATCCAGATATTTATGAAACACATTTTAATGTCACGCGATACAAAATCGCGATCAACAATAACACAGATATTAGTTTTGTGTGTCGATAGTATCTGTAAAACTACATCCAAAAAAAGAACTGGAAAAATTACTTAATCCATCCGTAGTATTCATCTGCGCTGATAACTGTTTCTGGAGTATCAGGAGCAACCTCTACAAAATCATCTGATGGCGGAGCGTCATGTATGTCTGTGTTAACCGGCATACATATTTTTTCTGTTGATGTTGTATTTTTTTTCTTTTGTTTCTCATGCGATATTTCTGTTACGAGGGTGTATTTGTCTATGCGTGTAACGCCATGAGTAGCATGTATACATACACCGTGATCTGACAACAAGAAATAATCGTTCTTATGTCGAGACTTTTGCCCGACATATCTTATATCTTGTTCACTGGCGTATTTATAATACTCGCCGCAATGTGCAATTCCGCCCTGGCTAAGCGCGTATGATTCATACCTAATTGTCGCGTATGTATTTTTCTTTGTATCAATCAAATATCCGTGAGATGTTATTTTATCGATATACAACAAACATCTATCTTCGATAGTATGTTTTGCCTTATATTTAGGTGTTATACGTCTTGTGTATGTGTATCTTGGGCCCCATGTTCCAAGTAGGATGTATTTCCCAAGCATAAATATGATCTTTGCAGCAACCTGCTTTTTTACTTGTTTACTATCAGAGTCATAGTTAACGTTATATGGCAGATTAATAAATTGCAAGATGTCAAACATACTATATCCGTTTTCCTGCATAATAGAATGGTACAATCTGATAGCCTTCATAAGATGACCATTATCGTTGCGGTCAAGCGTTTCGAATATTACATTCATTGACGCCTGCATAAAAGTTTTGTTTACGGCCCTGATTGTATATACATTGCCAATAGGCATAAATTCTAAGATCACTCTCACGACGTCTGGATATAGATATCTGGTCTGGGACATGTTTTTTTGTTGTCTTTTGGCGAATCAATTTTGTATCATTACTTTTCGAATAATACTATAGTCTGATACGATATATATTGAGTCATGAAGGTGTATACATTTTTTGTCTTCGTGCAATAAGACACATTTCCCGTAATCCGTGATTGACTTCCGTGGTGAATGTTCACCAAGAAATATTACATATGAATCGTCCCTAGTGACTGAGTGACAACCCGCAATAAATATGTGTTTATTTGGGGATAGTTGATAATGCATTACTCGTATGTACCGTTGACCGAACCAATCTATTGCCCATCCGAACCCAGTTGTTTGGTTTATAAAGAATTTCACAGTGTGAATATTTATGAGAAATTCGTTGGTGTCATGATACAATTGTCTGTGTGTGTATTTGAGTAGACTTTCTGTTGATGCTGATGTTAGGATGATTTTGTTTGATATTTGTGTTATACATACATCTAGTTTATTGCCGGCGATATGATCAAATCTTGTTCCGGGCAACAACAGCATATATGGCAGTACTTCGTATGAGCCTTTCCCAAGTATACATGAATACGCCTGTAAAAGATAGCTAACGCAGGAAAGGCTATCATCAGTATCAATGCGCGATTTTATCGTACAAATATATACGTCCCTAAACACGGTATTTATTGTGCGAAAGCGGACGATTTCTTCTGGTTTCAAGAATGAAGTAATTTCGGCGATGATATCGAAATATAACACTGGCTGATTTTTTGATTGCGTAGTTGGCATCAATATTTTTTGGGACAAATCCAACACAAATGTCAAAATTGATACCTTGTGAAGCAAATTATACTAAAAAAAAGAATGAACAAATTCAGTTACTACATGCTCAAAGAACACCTCGAATGGAGTGACGATCGAACTGTCATAATTAACGACAATCTTGGAAATGTTACTGCATTGGCAAAAGAAATATCCAAAATAAGTATGCGACTTAATATCAAGGCACTCACAAATTATATATCTGTAAGCTATAGACGGTACAATACTCAATATTCTATGATTATATACTTTAGCCTAGACCAGACCAGAGTTTTCGTTCCAAAGACGAGTGTATACGATGAAATAGATGATAGACTCATAGAACGCAATCAACATTTTACTGTGAAATATGAGCCAGGAGATACACTTGCAAAAAGAGCTGTTAGTTGTTTGTTTGGCCCCAACCAAGAGATCAAAAAATATCCGAAAGGCTACATCAAGCAATCAAGCAGATTATGTGATATAATTATTCGTGCGGAGAACTGATAATGCCATGATGCCACAAATATCATGATGCATTTTTTTAGTTCTTGTTATTTTTATCGATGGTTATTTCATCGATTACCGTGTATTCGGACACACAAAACAACCCATCCTGATCATGCAGACATAGGTTATCATCAACAAGCATCTTATAACTTGCATGATCGTATAAATGTACTCCGATAACTATCACACCTTCACGATTGGCTTTGATATTGCGCTTAAAACCATGAGCCGCAATAATACCTGTTGAATCGTCATATGTCGCGTGACAATATTTTCCGTCAGAACAGAGAATAAATGCATTGTCCCGCGTTATAACAAATATCAATGCCCATAGACGAAATGTCATGTCAATGTTTCCATGACCATCTTTTTTTGCCAAATGATATTCGTCATATGTCATACGAAAATATGTATACATACCTTTGCTGATAATATTAACTCTCGGGCCATTAGGCATAAATATTCTGACTAACGCAACAGATAATTTATCTGTCCCGATTTTCGAGAAACGGAGCCGAGCGTTACGCAGAGCTAGATAAGGAATAATATGTTGTCTTGTATTGCCATATTTTGTCAGTTTCTTCGTGAGTTGCTCAAATACAGAGTTTATGTCGGAATATTTTTTGCATGTTTTTAGTGCGGAGATAACCGCAAGATGAGATGCACGATAAAATCGTAGACTAGTACATCGCAAATAATAGATTTCTACGGGCTCTAGAAATGTAAGCACTTCAGTAAGAGCATCCAAACAAACAAACTGTCGCAGCATTTACACAGGGCTTGAGGATAGTGATATTGATCTGTGTAATGGACATCAATTTTATTGCCGCAAAAAATAGTCATGGCAAAGATAAGCATCCAGACATTTTGACATATTAGTCTTACCACGCAATATCTGGGAATGATTGCATTAAACTAATAGTACATAGATGCTCATATTTTACTGTGATAAGTCTGCCATTTCGCATGGTGATGTATAGTTCGTCATCTATAAGATAATACTTTGTTAGTCGAGTATAAGCTGGTTCACCGAAGAATAAAAATCCATTATTATAATAATACTCTCCTCTTGACACATTGCCGTATTTAACTACTTTCCTTCCATAGACATCAGTGCAGTACTCTATGCTGTCATATTGCCCGGCGCCATGGTAATTGTTTTTATATACACAGAATCCTGTGTTATTGGATAAATCAATAAATACGGAAGACAATGAATTGTCTATACACATGCCGCGTTCTTTGTTGAAGGTATTTATGAGAATCTTCAACGGCGAGAACCTACTATTTCCACATAGCGCTACACGACCATCATTGAATCGTAGCAATGTCGCATCTCCATAATGACGCAATTTTCTAGGATCAACTTCAGCATCGAAATCAAAGAATCTCAATAAATCAAAGTCAAGGCTATCACAAGGAATATGTTTTTTCGCTGCAGATGAGTATTGTTTGAGTGCTCTGTAAATATATTCATATCTATGGTCATTACATAGCCTTGGAAGCATAAAAATATGCGCATAACCCAAAAAAGTACTGCATACCACACGTAGTCTGTACATATCACCATATGGAACAAACGACATAATTTCGTAGATCATGTCGTTTGGAAGATCTATTTTTATGTTTGCATCTGTGTTCATCATGTATTGTATAATTATAATGGTCTATATGGTGTACTTTGAATCTTCAGACCACAATAATCGACTGGGGATTTGGTATAGTCGACATATGTATAGACTCCTGCCTCGATTGCGTCTTGCAGAACAAATGCAAACACCGTCCAGAAATCTGATGTATGGCCGAATGTCCAATATGCTCCTATATGAGAGATTTCGTGCAAGATAACAAACATCAAAGTATTAATGTCTACGAATGATCCGTCCTTGTTACGCAGACATACATACATTTCACGTCCCTTTTGTACTGTGTAACTGGTGCTGCCCGTCAGATTATTTGGGTTGTTCTCATATACTCTCTCAGGGTTAAAAGAATACAAGATTGCCTCAATTATCTTTTTTGCCTCGTGTCCTGCTACCTCTGGGTTGGGGCCTGGACCCAGTTTGCTAGTTTCTTCTTTAGTTAACCCGACCCGATACTTCGTTTGCTCATATTCTGTGAACTTAATTATGCGCTCATGCACTATGCTGAGTATTTTTGCTGCGTCATCTCGCGATGTTGGATATTCATTGAGGACGTGATATTGGTCACCATTGATGTTTATGGTGTCATAGCTTCTTGCCCAGTATATATTGATGACTATGATCAGTATAAGGATGATAATCAGAACCACCTCCAATGACATATTTATTACTTTGCCGAGACCAAAAATTGAATGAATAAGTGTACTATTATACAATGGCTACTAAAAGTGTACGTTTTTCGGATGTTAATTCTATCGGCAAAGTTTACTCAAATCCTACCAAGTTCTTCTTGGAGGAGTTCTGCTCGAGAGGATCGTCCCTTAAAACGTATCGCGAAAGTCTTGGGGCTAATGCCCCTCCAAAGGTTATCAAGAAGGTATCCCCCATAACTGGCCATGAAACAAAGTTTAAGCCTGTTTTCTTGAACTTTTTGAAGTGCGAGGATATCCAGCTGGATATCAATAACCGCAAGAAAACTGCTTGTTGTCTTATGAGTGGTGTAGATGTGGTCGGCAATCGTATTATGATTGTTCAGACCGATATCAGGCCATTCTGCCTAGTTTCTGTGCCAGAACATTTTCACAGAAACACTATAGAGTTCAAAACTCAGATAAAACAAGAACTGGGGTTCAATTCCCCAAAGTTCGAAGACATCAAAATGTATGATTATCATGGCTTTCAGCTACATAAGACACCTAAACTAAAGCTAGTTTTCGGTTCATTGATGAGTCGTCGTATGGCGATCAAGATGCTTACAACAAACGGTTATACTGTAGGTGAAGATGATAATGACTATGTACCTATGTATTTGCGTCATAACAAACGCATCCCAATCGATGAGTGGCTCGGACTTCCGGTTCATACAGACAAATTTACTGTGCCATTCTTTAGAGATGGTATCTTTGATAAGATATATCATATCGGATCCGACCATGATTTCGTATCACTCGATCGTAATGAGTTTCCGTTCAAGGATAACATGCTCATTAATGCCTGGGATATAGAAACCAAAAAAATAGGTCAAGATATCACAGTACCTGCTCCAAAAGATGATTACTACATATCAGCAATCTCAACAAGCATCGGTACATGGCATGATGCAGATCCATTGATCAGCGTTGTGTTTACAGTGATCGGCGTAAAGCCAGAAAATCTTAATGTATCAGGCAAGGTTCCACCTATTCTTGTGACATGTCGCAATGAACAGAAGATGCTTGAGGCCTATTATACATTGATTTCCAGGTTTAGACCTGAGTACGAACATGCTTTTAACGGCGGTAATTTCGATTATCCTATTATGCGTGATAGAACGGACTTCTGGACTGGTGCCTATATAGAAAAATTTAAGCGGGGCGATAACGTTTGTATTGATGAACCTATAACATGTAGAGATCATTTCATGTCTGCGTATTGTCACACAAACGAATCACTTTGGAATGAAGACTATGAAACCTGTATGCATACCTACAGAGTAAAAATGGAGGCTGGTACAATGAAACCAATCCATATGCCATGTATATTTGGTACAGCATTCGTAGATAGCATGGTACTTCTCGTTAAAGCATATCCAAAAATCGAGCAAAAAAGTCTCGCAAGTTTCTTGCAGAGAGCTAAGCTCGGTAACAAAGAAGATATGCAGTATGTCGAGATGCACAAACTTACTGATGCTACAGAAGTATATGACGAGGAAGGAGATTATATTTACAAGAACTCTATTCCGGACGACATTGAAGCTACCTACAATAATTTCCACGAGAAAATGTGTAGATTCATGTATTACTCTTATATCGATTCCTTGAAACTTCATCACTTATTCCACAAGGAAGCATTTATGCTATCCAGACGTGCACTAGCCGCGCTTGGCAGATTTCCTGTGATAGATACATTCTACAGAGCTGATGGTGCAGTGTTGACTAATATGTTGGCATCTGCTGCATGGGACGCTGGTCGCATGTTTAGTACAAAGTACAAAAAAGATGATCACTCGGAAACAGAAGAATCATTTATGGGCGCATATGTAGTTAATCCTGTGTATGGGCTCCATATCGATAGACCTATCACAGGTATTGATTTTAGCAGTCTGTATCCTAGTCTCATGGCGGCATTTAATCTGTCACCAGACATGATTGTCGATCCAGATGAACTAGATACAATCAAAGCCATGGGATATAGTGTCTTGACTCTTGAGATTCCATATAATATTGTTAAAAAGGGCAAGAAAAAGGATAAAAATAAAGATAGCATCGTTTCAACTGAAACATGTGTCGCACATATTGTGCAACATAATGGAATCATTGATCCAACCACAGATACTCATATCACAGAGAAATATGTCAAAAACATGAAATGGACATACAAGAATTCTGTGGTGATGAAGATCGATGGAGTAGAGATGAATAACACAGTTAACATTCTACAAGGCGCAAGTCAGATGTTGCGAGATGCTGGCTATAACCCAGATGAATGCGTATACCAATACGAACTTGTACAAATTAAGGGTCGCAAAGCACTGCCAAACGAATGTATGGGTGTGAATGCTAAGCTCGGACAAGAACTTTTCCGTCTGCGTAATCTCATCAAGAAGCCTTTTGCCGCAGCAAAAGCTCTTAAAGAGTACATGGCAGCTAATGGTCTGCGTGAAGCACCATGGGATCCAATCAGAAATGTGTCTGTTAAAGATGCTCCAATGCATACATATGAGCAAATCTGTGAAATTTATGAGATCTTTAATGCCAAACAGCTTGCCATCAAGATTATGGCAAACACCATTTACGGAAAGTCAGGCGAAGCAAGATCATTCATTTATGCTCTTGAAGTTGCCGCAGGTATCACATTTACTGGTCGTAACATGGCCATCAAACCAGTAATCAAACTTGTTGAAAGTCTTGGATGCGAAGTAATGTATGGAGACACGGACAGTAATTACATTAAGTGTCCACGCAAGATATATGACGCAATTATTGAGGCATATAAACAACTGCGTTTTGAGAAATTCGGCGTGCCACATGAAGTCAGCGTATATGAACATGAAACCACATTGTCTGAAGAAGAAACCAATCTCAAAGTTGAGTTCTTATGGACACCGATGGTCGTAGAAACACGTAAATATATTGAGTTTATCACAGAAGTGATTGCCGATACACTTTGTGCAATGAACGGCACCAGATTCTTGACCATGTCTTATGAAGAAGTAGGTTTCCCTACATATTTGAGTGGTAAGAAAAAATATGCTCTGATAGCTCACGAGAAAGAAATCAACTTTTACCCAGATGAAGTATTTTTGAGAGGGTTCGATTTCAAGAAACGTGGTCAGACGGCCATCGCAAAGAAGATAGGCAATGAATTCTTGAAAAAGATTCTACATCCATCATTCCATGGTAACACCCTAGAACTGATGATTAGCACACTAAGAGATTTTAAGCTGCAACAAAGCAACTATCAGGATTTTGTGTTGTTTAAATCTTTCAAGCTGACAAAGAGCTCTGCAAATTCTACGAATGCAGCAGGTTCGAGAGGCGTCGTTAAAACAGGTAACCTTGAAGTACAAGGTATTATTGATTATATGCGCGAGAGACATGCTGCTCTGAAAGAAAATGATGATTTCATTGGGGCTGAACTATATACGCCTCCACTTATCGGAGAGTCATTCCCTATTGTCTATGTAGACAGAGTTCGTGGATATGACTTGAATGGTAAGCTTGAAACTAAATTCAAGGCTGCGGAATTAGCCGAACCATTACGTGTTATTGAGCATGCCCCAGAAAGTTACACAGTAAATCTGTCAAAATACTTAGAAAAGATGAAAGGTTTCCTCGGCAGATTGATTATTGCGGAAAAGATCTTCGATGTTGTCGTACCTGATAGATTGTCTGACGAGAATGACGATGATTATTACAAGCGTCTAGATAAGGCACGTACTAAGGCCGCACAAAAATATATTCTTGATGTATTCAAAGCTATCAAGTCTGATACACAGGATCTAACATTCAACTCCAGATACGCAAAAAAAATATCGCGTGTTGCCAAGGATCTGGACATAACACAGGTATTGATTGATTTGATAAAGACTATCTGTCTTGGATATTATGGCCAACATCATATGCATAACTTCGTATGTGCATTCAGCAGATGGATTGCACCAATCATTAATGTCACAAATATACCAGAGTGTTGTGCACCTAACGGGGTTAATAGTACTCGCAAAGAAATAGCAGATTTATACGAAGCCCGTAAGAAGCGCGTTGATTGGATTATTCGTGAGACTATCGATGATATAGTTACTACTTTGGTAGGTATGCATATCAGAGAAAATGACGCTGACGCATTCGCAAATAGTATTGCACGCGGTTCAATCAGTATTCATTTCGGTGCTGTTCACTTAAAACACGAACATAGACATATTATGAATAAGTTCGTCAGATTAATGGATTTAATCAAATGTACAGAGTCGCGCAATGCTGAATTGACATTCTTAATGCAACAAAAAAATAAGCCGCTTGTCGCAAAACAAGTAATAAAGGATGATGCATCTACATGGGCAGAAAGCAATGCTATGAGATTTAGTTACTAATCAAATAATCGTATGTGGTTTCATCAACCAAAAAAATATTTTTTTGCTGGAATGCCAGCCAGCACTATTCTTGCGGCGTGAGATTTATTCAATCATATCGAATGCGTAGAATTCGGTATTGCTGTCGTCCAATAATTCATCTGGCTTGGATGCAATCTTTGCATGCTTGTTCTTAGCATCTTGTCTAAGTCTGTGCAATACGATTCTGTAGGCATTAACCATGAACACGATCATTCTTACGAAGACTGTATTCATACGCAGAGATTTATGAGCCATGATATCATCATTCGACATGACTGTCTTAACGGTTCTGATACGGCTAACACCCATCTTTTGTGGATCAATGTAATTCAAGTCACCATCAACATTTGCAGCATTGTAACCCTGTCTTGGATAGCTTCTAACGAATCCAGTCTCTGACTTGAAGTATCCGATAGTCTTTGGTGTCATTGGTGCGGTCTGTGTTGTTTTAATGGAGCCGGACTTGGAAGCAGAACCCATCAATCCGAGTTGGTTATTATGGCCATTCTTTCTCAAGATATTGATGAGATATTCTAATAAAGCAGAGCCGGTTAGATTTTGTGGTCCTGCATGTGTTTGGCCGACTAGTTTCTTGATATCTGTAAATATCGTGCCTGGATTGAATACACCTATTGCTGCGTAAACCACCTGCAACAAATCCTCTCCCGTGGTGCCTGTCATGTCATACAGTGAACCCAAATTATCTAATGCTGTTCTTGGATCTGTCATTGATTCCAAGGTAATCAATTTGATTGGTTCACGATCATTGCCTCTAAGCATAGATCTAAGAATTTCATCAGTATATTCTGTGAGAGTTTTCTGTCTAGCAAGACGTCTGCTATCACCACAACTTTCATTGATGTATGTTATGACATCATGATCTACCATCAGTGTAAGATAGTCTTTCCAATCATTTTTAGATGCGATATTGCTAGATGCACCTGTTGGTATTGGGGCTACATTCTGATCTATGATTGCTCTTCTGACATGATTAACAGTGAATGCTATCCAACTGTTACCCAATGATCGATTTGCCACAGCGGTAGAATTCAATGCTGCGTTAGGTACATCATTATATCTGAATACCTCTTCTCCACGTACATTGTAGATGATAACATCTGACTCGCCGGCACGTCCAGAAGCAGCTGGCATGATAGATACACTATTGTCAACAAGTTCGTCATCCAAGAATCTACCTACGTGGATATACTTTCCCATTATTGGGAATCCTGCTGCTGGTATTATTGGAAGATCTGCTTCGATACCATCATTGTTATCATTGAGGCCAGTCCATGTTGCGGTTCCTGGAACTGTTCCAGCAACGAAATGAGTACGCACCAACATTGTCATAAACATTGGGACAACTTGGTTAACCAAGTGATCAAGACCAAATGCTTGTCTTCTAAGGGCATCACTTTCTCCAGAACCTCTATATGTTGGAATGTCAACACTTTCGTTATTACGAACGGCCCGACTAGAGATAGTTGTTCTATTATCTCTGCGATGATTGACTTGACGACCGAGTTCATTATATTTAGTTCTTTCAGCGAAGTTCTGTCCGAACAACAACTTTTGATAGAGTTGATCGTCCAAGAATTCAGGTCTACCCAGTTCGATCTCGTAGTTTCCTCTAAACATGTCGTCTAACAAAGCCCATTGCAGCTCGTTGGTTGTGATAGGTGCAAATGGATTAATGAGCAATGAATACATCATACTTTCTGAGTCAAAGACAGCAATCTTCAAGTTTTGCACCATGTCGCTGATGATTTGATCATGATCAAGTTTGTTTGGAATCAATACATCCAAAGCGATTCTCTCAAGAGTGTATGAGTAGTTCATGATATTACTGAATGGAATGAATCTACTGAAGCCGCTAAAATCGATAGGAACGATATTCATGTCAAGAATGTTTCTCACGACGAACTCTTTATTGGTTCCTCCGACCATTGTAGCTCTAACCTTAAATCTCTCGAAGATCTGCTTCATCTTTTCCATTGGTGCCGTGACTACAAGGTTAGCGACAAATGATTCGTAGTTCATCTCGATGAAGTATGAGTTAAAGTATCTCAGACTACCGGTGGCCAAATTCAATGTAATACCTGGACTGTATTCTGCGCTAGAATCGACAAACAATCCAATATTCCATGGTGTTACGATGTCGATACCGGCAGGTATCTTGGTATATGTATTGGCTGTGAAGTCAACAGATTCTGGATAAATCAATCTATCCAGATCCTTGAGATTAATGACAGATGATGTGTATGTCACTGGCAGTACGAACATAGACTTGTATTGACGGCAATAACCAATATACTCAGCCAGCTTTGTATAACCTGAGATAGCGTTAACAATGTCATCTTTTTGCAATCTCTCTGGACCATTAATTGTACCGTCAAACTGTCTGATGAGTGAATCGACGACAGCACTTTGAGCAGCTCCAGAGATACTATTGACGAAGTTTGTCATGTATCTGTAACTAGTTCCTTTGGTGGCTGGGATGAATTGAATGTTATCGTCTGATTCGATAGCAGCGCGATTGAAAATATAACCATAAATCAAGCTTGGTGGAACGAATGGTAATACACCAAAACGTGCCTGATATGTTTTCAAGAAACCAGGGAACAACTCAGCATATTCATGTGTAATGTTGAGTTCCTTGATGAGATCATCAACAGTCTTTTCGAAGACATTTGCGATATCGACTATCTTGGCCAGCAAATGATTGTAGTATTCAATGCTATTGCTTTCAGCTGGCTTCTTGATTTGTCTTGGATAGACATGATTAACGACAGCATGCAATGTTCTTGCTAAGGAGTGCTTATCATTCAACTCTCTAAGCATACTGGCACGGACACCCAGTTCGTAAAAGTATTTCTTGAACAATGGGAGTTCTTCACGCATGATATCCTTTGTAGATTGACTGATCTCGCTCCATGATTCTGCAATGTTCAATGCACCACCTGCAGAATTCTTGTTACTCTTGATGTTTTGAATGATATGTGCCAATGATGCTAGAAGTAGGCCTTCTGGGTTGGGCAAATTTCTTTGATACATGTTAACAACATTACCTCCGTCTGGATATGCGGCATTATCAATTCCAAGAATTGATGTAAGATTGGTCAATGAATCAAACATCAAGACTTTGTTTTTATTTACGTCCGTGCCGGGACCAATGTTGCCTCTTGTGCCTGGAGGTTGAATCATTTCCTCGATATTGTATGAATCCTTGTTTGTTAAGACTGCTCTTCTAGCAACTACCTTATCTTGGAAAATAGTTGGCCAGATATCAGGCCATGCGTTGGCGAATGGATTGGTAATTTCATATCCAAACACTTTGTCGAATGGGCTCAAGACGCCTTTATACATCTTCTCTTGATTAGCATCAAAGCAACGAGACATGAAACGAGCGATAAGTTGATTCATGCTAGAGAACAGATTTCTGTTGTAGTTGAATGGACCATCAAAATCGTACATTTGCGTGTATCTAGCACCGAATCTTAAGTCAACAGCGAACTTGTCTCCATCAATGGTCATGTGCATTCTTTCGATACCAGAACCCTTTGCATGATACCACTTAACCATTTCTGGATTCTTTGCACCAGGCAACAATCCGAGAGTTTGACTTGTTGGATCATATGTGATATGCTTTGCGATCACGTCTCCAGTACGCTTACCTTGTGTAATATAATCACTCAGAGCAGTAAATGCTTGTCTAAGACCATAGTATCTTCCTAGAATACTGTCTAACTTTTGTGCATCAGTATCACCACGCACTTCGGCACCGTTGAGTTTGATACGAATCAAATCATCATACAACTTGTATATTGTGTTTGTATTGACGTTATCAGAAATCTCTCCGACATACAGATTGTAGATTTCTGAGCTAATGTGTGGTCTGAACTTTTCAAGTGTGCTCTTTGCAGAAGCATACGTCTTTTCGACGACATCTTGAAGCTTAGAATAATCGAACGCAATGTTTGTTTCTCCGATTCTGACACTAAATAATTCATGTCCTGAAACAGCATACAGAATGTTGATTGCGTGTTCCAAGAGAATATTTGGCGAGATAGTTTTATTTTCTAAGGCGACGATCTTGCCTGAGTCTTTGGTGATATCAATCAGCGCACCAGCGGCAGCAATCTGTGATGTTAAATTAAGTGCCTCAAGAATCTTTGACACGGCCTTACGATTGACACCTGATGCAACTGTCATGTTATTGATTCCGGCGATGACATCATTGACAGTAATAAGACCTTGACCCAATGCACTGCCAGCAGTCTTACTACGATCAAAGATAATAGCATTACCCAGACCTAACTTATCGATGATATATCCGACAGCGATAATATTTGTGACGAATGCATCAATAACACTAACACCATTTACGACACTGACAACGAACTCATGGAATGCAACATACTTTGATTTCTCAACTTCTGACATATCGATTCCTGAATCCAAGAATTTGCTGAGCAATTCCAGACGACGATTCATGTTGGATTCTAGCTTGATTTGCTTGCTCATGCTAGAGATGACACCGGACAACTTTGGAGTGTTACCTGTATCATTGTCAGCAATGTATTTATCGAGCTTACGTCTGAAGTTTTCGTACAACTTGTAGTATTCACCATAGAACTTCTTGTTGTAGTTGTAGTCAACCACATCTGATCCGAAGATACCCTTTGGTAGAGCTCCGCTAGTTACATATGAATCGGATGGTAGACGCATGAAGCTGCTGATATCTTCATCTTGATCCATGACGATCGTGTTAGACGAATATTCACCTGCATCAGGTCTAGTCAACTGACCCCACAGATTACGTTCATCATCTCGCAGTTTCTTGTAGTTCTCGTAATCTTCCTTTGTTACCAAAGTAAAACGACGATTGATGTCTTTAATGAATCCCTTAATGATAGACTTTGTCTTGTCTTCTGCGTCAGAACCAGATGCCTTATCAATGATACTGTTGATCTTGTCGATAATCACGGCCATCTGACTGTCTGTATAGTTCTTCACTCCCAAACGATCGTTAGAGAACATGTATTGAACCAGTGGTCCATAGACTCCATCGATGTCCGGCATCATACTGATTTTAAGCATCTTTGATTGAGATCTATCCAATCGCTTGTACTCGTCCTCGTATTTTGGATCATCAATCTCGAAGATGTCTTTATAGAACTTTACTAACAACACGAGACGAATGTACAGTTCAGTGTATTCTGGACGAACACTAACTTCAGCACCTCCTAGGATTTGTCTAACTGCTGAGTTACTGACGTTATAAAGCATTGGCTTCTTCATGATTTCGAATGTCTCGACACAAGCCAAGATCTTTGCCAGCATGGCTTTGATCATACTGCAGAACATTTCATCAGTCTTGACTAGCAGGTGATTACCACGCATATGCTTGTATGATTCAGATCTCATCATCAACTCGTACGAGTCGTGAGGACGGGATGGTCCGGCGAGGGATGTTCCACTGATAACTATTCCAATATTTGCGGTACGTGTACCAGTGGCTGTCAACTCTCTTCTATGCAATACATCATCTCTGGTTTCTCCGAAATCTTCTAGCTTTTGACCAAAGTTATCTGCAGCCAACTTAGACAGATTTTCGTAGACAGACTTATTTGGGCCTGTAGACAATGCGGCGATACTTGCTGCATCATATCTGTTACCAGTCAATGCACCAAGTGCTGTGTAAATAGTATCCATTGTGTCGAGTTGTTTCTTGGAAACCATGACGAATGATCCGAAATGGAAGTAATCCATAAGAGTCTTCAACAAAGATCCTGGGGTCATGTACTTCATTGAGTCCTTTGTTTTTTCGCGACCATACTTCGATCCTAAATCATAGAACAAGGTAACGATATTCTTTAGCACAGCAAATCTGGAAACGAATGCCTTGGATTTCTTCAGAGCATCGATACTATGTGCCATATCAGCCGTGTATAAAACGTTACCTGGAACAACCGAAGCCATGAATTCGTAGTAATGTTGTGATCCATCATTGTTGATGAGTTCCTTTGGTGCATAATCAAAAGCGGCACCGTTCCATCCTGTTGGGAAGTTGTCGTAAACACCAGTCAACAGATTTCCTAGCTTGGCATCATACCAATTCTTGTGAACAGCTACACCTTCTAGCAATGAAGCGATATCCTTGACATCTGATGCGCTGATACGAATATCGTGAGTGAAATTACCCAGATAATAGTCTACTCCTTCTGCGGCTCTCCACACGTTTCGCAGGGCATCAAATTGTCCGATGAAGAACTCTCTTGCCATTGCGCATCTCTTACGATCATCTTCTGTTGTTGCATCTTCGAGTTCCTTGTCAACTGTCTCAAGATATTTCTTCTGGAGTTCATTAATTTCGTTAAGCATACCTCCTACACTCTGTCCAACAAGTGTCTCGTAATCTGCATCAACTCCCTTAAATTCGGACATGATATCTCTAATGTTATCGCGTACCTTGGCAGATTTAGCAAATGCGTTCATCTTATCGATAGCCTTTCTCAGATCGATAAGACTTCTTCCGATGCCATATTCAACGCCGAATGAAGCGCTGATGTCAGCACCACCAGATACACCACCTACGATTTTCTTGAAACTATCAGCACTGTTATCAGACAATGAAATAAGTTCCTCGATGGATGATTTAAGTTTCATCAATGCAGACTTACCTTGATCCTTTGACTTGTTTACTAGGACTTCGATTGCCGCAATCAATGATTTGTATCGTCCGATCAATTCCATTCTGACTTGCAATGCAAGCGGATCGACAATAGCACCAGCCAAAGCTTCGTATGTCTTGCCTTTGAGGGTTTGATCTTCGTGTAAGAATTCAAGACGCTTGATGAAAATATCTAGATCATCGTCATGTGGAATACTTTCACCGACGAATGGAACAATTTCATCAATTGCACGTTGGATGTTGCTGAAAATCTTGATCAACTGCGTGGCAAACACCCTCAATTGCACAGCACGAACGTTCTTACGTGCCGAGATTTTCTTTTCTGTTTCAGTTGGTGGATATTTTCTTTGAGCACCGCCGTGGAAACCTTCATTAGATTCATCATCTGAATCGTCGCCGCCGACCTCTTCTGGATAATCCTTTTCGCCTGAACCGAATACACCGATTTCTGTTCGTCTGTCAAAATTCTTCATTAATACTTCTGCATTACGCATGAATTTATCTTGAATCGTGTAATCAGTATTCTTTGGCAACAAATCGGCAATCTTTGTCTTGAGCTGATCCAAGTTTTGTGTCTTCTTGTATTCATCGATTGTCATACCGATACCTCTCAAAGCACTTTCAATGTATGCAGCGACAGCTCCGGTGATTACGACCATGTCCAACAACTTATATAACATCAATCTGAAAGATTTATTTGATGGATTCTTTTCAGAAATATCTGAAATATCAGCACGCAAAATAGAACCATTCTTGATTAATTCAAGAATCTGTTTATCTGTTCCGTCAATAGTGCCGGTTGTAATTGCTCTGAGCATGGCGAACTGACGATCGCGTTCTTCTGATAGAAGTTTAATACCATCTTTCTTAGACAAAGCATTAATTTTTTCGCCTTCTGTCATATCTGGCTTCATGGCGTCTAAGATTTCATCCAAGAGTTGTTGATCTAGCTGCGAGATAAATGTCAGATTGTCTTGGATAACATGGATGTCTTGTTGGGCAACAAGGTATTCAATGTGCATACCCATAGTCAAACTATGCAACATTTCTGCTGCTTGGGCGCATTTTGTTACTCTGTCGAGATTTTTGGCAATGACTTCCTTACCAACATATCTATTGAGGATAGCAATCAATGAATCACATGCCTTGTCGAGTTGATCCATAGAGATTTGCTTGGTATTTTTCTCTCCGCCTGGCATATGAGCCAATAGCCAGTTAGCCTTCTCTACTTCTGTGAGAGTTTCTGGAGGCTTTTGATCAATGTATTTAGCGATGGCCACATTGATTTCCTTTGCCAAATTAGTCTTGGCAATACTTGATGCACTCTTCATGTACTTGATTGCGCTTAGCACAGTGTCTTCTTCTTCAGCTCCACCAATTTTATCGCAGTCACATGCTCCATGTTTAGCACCGTATAATCTCTTCAGATCGTCGTATGCACCGGCAAATCTCTTGTTGCTGCTCAAAAGACTGAAAATCTTTCTCTTGCCAATGGCAAACTTTGAGGACAATGTCTTCAAGAATTCCGGTGTCTTTGTTTTCTCGGCCATGTTAATGATGCTTTGTTCGATCTTATCAGCGATATCAACAGCTTTGTCGGCAGCATTCTTTGATTGAATGCCCAAAGGAACATTTCCTTCGGATGCAACTGTGGCTACGATTCCAATAACATAAGGAATGGCCTGG
>Ga0207836_1000102_pt1 | contig 24594 bp, 26 predicted proteins | sample LuqExpMetageno18_FD_187776 | JGI IMG/M metagenome (GOLD analysis project Ga0207836, IMG submission 187776) | Tropical forest soil microbial communities from Luquillo Experimental Forest, Puerto Rico - Sample 18 (SPAdes) | ecosystem: Environmental > Terrestrial > Soil > Tropical forest ...
CCCGCGCCACCGGCGCCACACCATGACCAGCAGGGCCAAGCTCGCCGCCGCCGCCACCCCCTCCGCGACGGCAGCGAGCGTCTTCTCCGGGTACCAGTACGGCTCGTACATGTCCGGAAGCGGGCCGATCGGCCCGATGTCCCGGTAGGCGTAGAGCAGCACGGCGCCCAGCGCCGAGGCCGCGACGAGGAAGGCCAGGCCGGCGATCACCATGCCGGTGGCGGACGCCCGTCGCAGCGCGACGAAGAGCACGAGCACGGCCAGCACGGCCGACGCCACGGCCTCCGCCCGGAAGAGGTCGCCCTGGCTCAGGCCGCCCTGCCGGTTGCCGTCGTACAGCCCCGCGAGGTGCCAGTGCACGACGGCGTCGGTGCCGAGCCCTGCCGCGGCGAGCAGCCGCAGCGGCCACAAGACCAGCATGATCAGTACCCGCTTCCGCCGTAGTTGGACGACGACGACGGGCTGCCGCCGCCACCGGACGTGCCGGACGCGGTGGCGACGTGCCAGGTGAAGGAGGTGGTGCCGAAGCTGTCCATCTTCCCGTCACCGGTGACCTGGCCCGCGCCGTGGTCGAACGAGAACGTGTAGAGCGGCTTGCCGTCCCAGGTGACCTGGGTGGTGCCGTCGGGGCGCATCACGGTGCCGAGGTGGCTCGACACGCTGGATGCGCCGCTGGGCTGCTGCCCGCTCGGGACGGTCAGCGGGACCCAGATCGCGGTGCAGGCGCTCGTGGTGCAGAGCACCTTGCCGGCGCCCTCCTGGTCCGTGACGTACAGGGCCTTCCCGGAGGAGTCCTCCAGGACGTTGCTCATGCTGCCGACGGTCTGCGCCTGCACGGTCATGCTGCCGCCGGTGGTGGCGCCGCCGCCCGCGCTGTTCCCTCCGTTGCTGCTGCCGCAGCCGGCCAGGACCAGCGCGGCCCCGGCTCCGAGCGCGGCCATCAGTACGCGCGATCGCATGGTGAACCTCCCGGTCGTTGCGGGACGGCCGCCGGCTCGTCGTGCGCCGGCCGTTCCTCGCCCATGCCCTACAAACGAGGGCGGGGCCGCGGTGGCTCAATGAGGCTCGGGTGCCGCCTCGACCTGCGCGCCGGGGGCGCGCGCCAGCACGAGGCAGCCTCCGACGGCCGCCGCGATCGCCAGGGCGGCGGGCAGAGCCCAGCCCTCACGGACGGTGTCCCCGAGCACGACCAGCCCGATGAGGCCGGGCACGACGACCTCGCCGACGGAGACGATCGACGCCGCGAGGCTCGCCGACCCGCGCTCGAGCGCCCGGACGTAGGCGACGACGGCGACGAGCCCGGACACCACGACGACGATGGTCATCGGCTGCCACACGATCTCCCGCAGGGTCCCCTCGGTGTGGGCCCCGCGCACCCCGATCGCCACCCCGGAGTAGCCCAGCGCGCTGGCGGCCCCCATCACCCAGGCCGGGCCGCGGGGGTAGAACGCCACGGTCAGGGCGACGAGCAGTCCCACCGCGATCAGCGTGACGCGGACGACGGCGGCGTCCGCGGTCGTCGGTGGCTGCGTGCCCGCGGCGCCGGCGAGCACGACGAGCGCGGCGACCACCACTGCCGCCGCGACCAGGTCGGCCCGGCGCAACGGCGTCTGCAGCACCGGGTGCGCCACGAGCACGACGACGACGAGGGACGCAGCGACAACGGCCTGGACCAGGAAGAGCGGGAGCCGCGCGAACGCGACGAGAGACGCGAGGAAGGCGATGAGGTCCAGCGCGAAGCCGCCGATCACGGTCGGCTGCCGGAACGCCGCGAGCCCGCCGGCCCGGCGCGCGCCGACGGCCTGCAGCACCGTCGCGACGCCGTACCCGACGCTCGCTGCGACCGCGGCGATCAGACCGACGATCACGCCTCCCCCTCACCACGCACCGGCCCCGACCTGCACGGTATCGGCACGCGGCGAGCGCGGGGCGTTCAACCGGTGGCAGGCAAGAATGGCCGAGGCGAAGGGCGGGGCATGGACGAGACCGTCGTGAAGGACGCCGCCGCGTGGCGGGCCTGGCTCGACGAGCACGAGGACGCCTCCGACGGCGTCTGGCTGGTGCTCGCGAAGAAGGGCACGGTCACGCCGACCTCCCTCACCTACGCACAGGCGCTCGACGAGGCCCTCTGCAGCGGGTGGATCGACGGCCAGAAGCGGCCGCACGACGCGGCGACCTTCCTCCAGCGGTTCACGCCGCGCCGCTCCGGCTCGGTCTGGTCGCGGCGGAACACCGGGCTCGTCGACGCCCTGGTCACGCAGGGGCGCATGCGACCACGCGGCCACGCGGAGGTCGACCGCGCCAAGGCCGACGGCCGCTGGGACCGGGCCTACGCCGGCGCGGCGACCGCCGTGGTGCCCGACGACCTGGCGGCCGCCCTCGCGGCCTCCCCCGCCGCCGCCGAGCTCTTCGCGCGCCTGACGGCCGTCAACCGCTACGCGGTGATCCACCGCGTGACGACCGCGAGCCCGGCGGCGCGCGCAGGAAGGATCGCCACGCTCGTCGGACGCCTCGCGGAGGGCCGGACGCCGTACCCGCAGTGACGCCTACAGGACGGTGCGCTCGCCGGGGGTCAGGATGCGCAGGCGATCCACCAGGCCGATCTCGTCGAACGCCGCCACGACCTCCGGGATCCCCTCCGTGAAGTGCGCCCACCCCTCGGCGTGGACCGGGACGACGATCCCGGCGCCGAGGATCTGCGCCGCCTCCGCCGCGCGCTCGCCCGTGAGGGTCATGGGCTCGTCGCCGAAGCGTCCGACGTTCGCGGCTCCGACGAAGAGCACGGCGACGTCCACGGTGCCGACGCGATCGGCGATCTGCCGCACGATGTCGACGCCCGCGTTGTCGCCTGCGACGTAGACGCTCGGCACGCCCTCCCCGGTGACGAGGAAGCCCATGACCTGGCCGGCCACCACCTCGGCGCCCTCCGGGCCGTGCCGCGCGGGCAGCGCGGTGACCGTGAGCGGGCCGACCGTCGCCCGCTCCCACGTCTGGATGCCGGTGACGGCGTCGATCCGCTCGGCGGCCGCCGGCGTCGACAGCACCACGGGCACGCGCTCCAGGAACGTCCGGCCCGAGTGGTCGAGGTTGTCGGGGTGCTGGTCGTGCGACAGGAGCACGAGGTCCACGGGGCCCAGCTCGTCGGGGCCGACGGCGGGGCCGAGCACCTTCGTCAGCGGCTTGCCACCCTCGTAGACACCCGGCGGGTCGAACGTCGGGTCCACGAGCACCGCGACGCCGCCGACTCGCATGAGCAGCGTCGGCCCGCCGACCAGCAGGAACTCGATCCCCAGAGACGACATGAGGCCATTATCGAGAGGCGTCGAGCGACTGGCGGCCACGGGTCACCACCAGCACGGCCGCGCACGCCGCCGCGACCACCACGCCGCCGCCGAGGGCCAGCCAACCGGTGCGCCACGGGCCTGCGCCATGCGGATCGCACTCGCGGGTGATCGCGGTGCGCTGCTCGTCGCTCAGGTCACCGCCCTTGACCAGGTAGCCCGAACCCGGGTGGAAGTGCCACGCGCTCGCGCACAGCTCTCCGGCGCCGTCGTAGACCGGGGTGCTCCAGGCGATGGCCGCCCAGCTCACGCCGATCACGACGGCGATCGCCAGCACGCACTGCGCGGCGATGCGGACGACGAATCGACGTGTCCTGACGGCGCTTCCTTGCGTCACGGCACGACGGTCCCACATCCGCGGCGCACGCCGATCCGAAACTCCTGCTCAGGCCGTCGACGGCTGTTGGGCCTGCGGTCGTCGGGCCCGCGCCCGGCACCCGACCTACGCTGACCGCGTGGGCGACTTCGCGGGGTTCCCTGATGCGGCGCTGGACTTCTACGAGGACCTGGAGCGCGACAACACCAAGGCGTTCTGGGAGGCGCACCGGCGCGTCTACGACGACGACGTGCTGGCGCCGATGCTGGCGCTGACCGAGGCGCTCGAGCCGGAGTTCGGTGAGGCCAAGGTGTTCCGGCCGTACCGCGACGTCCGGTTCTCCAAGGACAAGACGCCCTACAAGACGTACCAGAGCGCCGTGGTCCACGCCGGCGCCGCCACCGGGTGGCACGTCGGGATCTCCGCGGCGGGGGTGGACGTCGGCGCCGGGTTCTACGAGGCCAGCCCCGAGCAGCTCGCCGCCATCCGGGAGGCGTTCGCCGACGAGGCGACGGGCGCGCCCTTCCAGCGGCTCCTCGCCCAGTACGCCGCCGATGGGTGGCAGATCGGCGGCGACCAGGTCAAGACCGCCCCGCGCGGCTACTCGGCCGACCACCCTCGGATCGACCTGCTGCGGTACAAGCAGCTGTTCCTCGGCCGCAGCTACGGGGTCGAGGGGCTGGCCAGCCCGGACGTGCTGGGCCGGGTGCGGGCCGACTGGCGCCGGCTGCGCCCGTTCGTCGACTGGCTGGCAGCACACACGGGGCCGTGACGGTCCCGGTACACGCTCAGCGGCGGGTGAGGGCGTCCAGGACCGCGTCGGCCTGCTTGCGGCCGTCGGCGATGCAGTCGGGCACGCCGACTCCGTGCAACGCGCTGCCGGCGACCGCCCACGTGGGTCGATACGTCGCCAGGGCGTCGTCGACGACGGCCACCCGCTCGAGGTGGCCGACGGTGTACTTGGGCATCGTCGCGTGCCACCGCGTGATGTGGACGAACGCGGGATCGTCGGTGACCCTCAGCAGCGGGCGCACGTGCTCGAGCGTCGCCGCGGTGACCTCGTCGTCGTCCGCGTCCGTCAGCGGGCCCCGCTTGTCCGGCACGAAGATCCGCGCCAGCACCATGCCCTCCGGCGCGCGGCCGGCGAACTTCACCGAGCTGACGGTCAGCCCGCTGAAGGGTCCGGGGTCGGCCTGCAGCCAGCCCTGCGAGCTGGGGACCGCGGCGAAGGCGGACTCCGGCCAGGCGAGCGTGACCACCGTGGTGGAGGCCAGCGGGATCTTCTCCAGCGTGTCGGCGGCCACGGGCACGTGCGCGCGCAGCAGGCGGGCCGAGTCGGCGGCTCCGCCGGCGAGGACGAGGGCGTCGGCGTCGAGCAGCCGCCCGTCGGACAGGCGCACGCCGCGCTCGTCGAGCGCCTCGACCCTGGTCCCGGCGAGGATCTCGACGCCCTCGGCTCGCAGCCGCTCCCCCAGCACGTCGACGAGCTGGCCCAGCCCGCCGGTCAGTGTCCGGAACGGTGATGATCCGGGGCCGCGCACCGCCGCGCCGGCACGCTTGCGGGCCGGCGCTCCCGACCTCAGCGAAGCGATCATCAGGGAGCGGTGGTCGCGCTCGTTCTCGCGCAGCGACGGCAGGACGGCGTCCAGGCTCAGCTCGTCGATGTCCGCGCCGTAGATCCCGCCGACCATCGGGTCCGCGAACCGCCGCACGATCCCGCCGCCGAGCCGCGCGCGCAGGAACGTGCCGATCGCCACGTCGCTGTCGGGGAGCCGCCGCGGGATCACCAGGTCGAGCGCGGCCCGCAGCTTGTCGGGCCAGGACAGGACCGTCGTCGTGACGAAGGGCCACAGGCGGGTGGGGAGCACCATCCCCATGCCGTCCGGCATCGGCCGCAGCCGGCCCCGCGACAGCAGGCTCACCCGGCGGCCTGGTGACGGAGAGATCACCTGGTCCGACAGTCCCAGCTCCTCGATGAGCTGCGCGGCGGCGGGCCTGTAGGCGACGTACGAGTCGGGCCCCTCCTCGATGACGAAGCCGCCGCGACGGGTCGTCCCGACCTTGCCCCCGAGGCGGTCGTCGGCCTCGACGAGGGTGACGTGCGCGCCTCGTCGGGCACCCTGCCAGGCGGCGGCCAGGCCGGTGATGCCTCCGCCCACGACGACCAGGCGCGGGGCGTTCTGCGACGCCATCACTCAGGCCGCGCCGAGGTCGGGTCCCCGACGACGGAGCGACGCGGGCGTGTACGGGCACAGCGGGTCGGACGCGAGCGGGTCCCCGGTCCAGACGTACGCGCGGGAGCGAGAGCCTCCGCACCAGCGGTTGAACTCGCAGGCGCCGCAGCGGCCGGTGAACTCCTCGGGACGGCGCAGCGCACGCATGAGGTCGGTGTCGCGGTACAGCTCGACGATCGACCTCTCCTTGACGTTGCCCACCGTCACCGGGAGGAAGCCGGAGGGGAAGACCTCGCCGGTGTGCGAGATGAAGACGACGCCGTTGCCGTCGCGGACGCCATAACCGCGGGACATCGGGCCGTTCTCGATCTCGTCGCGGGTCATCCCCGCCCGCAACAACGCCTGGGCGTTGATGCGCCGGTACTGCATCGCCTCGGTGGTCTTGATGCGGAACGGCGCCGTCCGCGCCTTCTTCCCCCACGCGATGAGCGTGCGCTCGGCGTCGCCGGGGCTGAGCTCGCGCAGCTGGGCGCCGCGGCCCACCGAGATGAGGAAGAAGAGGCTCCACTGCATCACGTGGTACTGGCAGAGCAGCTCGTAGACGGCGTCGAGGTCGGCCGCGGTCTCGTCGGTCACCAGGGTGTTGATCTGCGCCGGCATGCCCACCGCGTTGGCGTCGGCCAACGCCTGCATCGTCGCATCGAAGGTGCCGGTGACCTGGCGGATGCCGTCGTGGCGCTCGGCGGTGGAGCCGTCGAGCGACAGCGAGACGACCTGCACGCCGAGGCCCCTGAGGTCCGCCAGGCGCTGCTTGGACAGCAGCGGCGTGACCGCAGGGGACAGCGAGACGCCGAGGCCGCGCCTGCCCGCCTCGGTGATCAGCTCGTCGAGGTCGAACCGACGCAGCGGGTCGCCGCCGGTGAAGATCACGTGCGGCGCGGGTTGGCCGAAGTCGGCGATCTGATCGAGGACGCGCAGCGCCTCGTCGTGCGTGAGCTCGCCGGGCGCCGGCTCCGACTGGGCGGTGGCGCGGCAGTGCCGGCAGGCCAGGGCGCACGCCGTCGTGAGCTCCCAGTAGATGATCATCGGGGTGGCGTCGAACGCCCAGTCGACGGGCTTGACCGAGCCGATCCCGGCCGGACGCTGCGCCATCCCACTTCCCTTCGCACGACGAATGGCCCACGGGCCGGTCCGCATGCTAGACCGCCCCGCGGAGGCGCGGACGCGCCGGACGGACGGTGGACCCCACGGCAGAGGCCGCCTCTCCGGTGGGAGAAGCGGCCTCTGACCTGCGTCAGCGCCAGAAGTCTCTGATCTCCGGCGCGAGCGCCCGGCCCTGGTCGTAGCCCGCCCGGGCGGCTGGGACACGCGTCGACGGATCCATGAGGTTGCCGCCGAACGCCTCGAGCGAGGGACCGTCCGGGCCGATCGTCTCGACGGTGCTGCCCGCGGCCCGCAGCTCGTCGACCTGCGCCGAGAGCTGCATGCCCCACTCCAGGGGATGCCGCGTCCGGCCGCCGAGAGGCGACAGCACCAGCACCCGCCGGTAGCCCGCCGCGAGGTCCGCGTTCTCGTTGCGCCGGTAGCCGCCGTCCAGGTACCGCTCCATCCCGATGGGGTAGGGCGGGACGCCGAAGCCGTTGGACGTGCTGGCGGCGACAGCGTCCACGAGGTCGACCCCGCTCGCGCGGTCGAAGACCACCGGCTCGCCGGTGCGGGCGTCGATCGCCGTGATGAGGATCAGCCGATCCGGCCACTGCTGGCCGCCGGTCAGCCGGGTGGCGACCGTGGCACGCCACCGCGCTCCCTCGGTGCCGTCCGACTCCAGCTCGAGCGCCGCCGCGCCCATCCCTCGACGCATGGCGGCGGCGTCCTCGGCCGCGGCGATGATGCGGTTCGTCCGCTCCATGTGGTCGGCCATCGGCTGCGGAACGCCCGCGGCTCCGGCCGGGCGCGTCCGCGGCGGGGGCGGCGGGGCGTCGAGGATGTGGGCCAGCAGCTGGGCCGGGGTCGCGGCGGTGACCTGGGCCGCGGCCGTCGCTCCGGCCGAGGTGCCGATGATGACGTCGGCCTGCGTGACGTCGAGGCCGGCGTCGAACAGACCGGCGAGGACGCCGACCAGCCACGCGTTGCCGGCCGATCCGCCGCCGCCGAGGACGAGCGCTCGTTCGCCGCCGGGGATCCGTCCGGTGGCGTCGATCTGCTGCCGAGCCTCGTCGGACACCGGGCGGCTGCCGGCCGTCGTCGGACGGGCATCCGAGGGTGAAGATGGTGTTGCGTTCATGGGAGTCGCCTTTCGCGAAGTGCCTGACGGACGCTCCCGGAGGCGACTACCTCAGTCGCGCGATCGTGGACTGCAGGGGAGCACCCACTGTGGTTACCGCGTTCACGGGGCTCACCTCCTGTCGGTAGATCACGATCGCCAGGGACGTTAGCACGTAGTCCTCACACACGACGACAACCGACCAAGCACTCTTCGCGGGCCGATGAGCTAGACGGAGGAGAGCTCCTTCAGGATCAGACCACCGTGGCGCGCGATGAGCGAGAGGTGACCCTCGTCGGGCAGTACGCGCAGCCGCGCGCCCGGGATCTGGTCCGCGAGCCAACGCGCACCGATCACGGGCGCCTCGCCGTCCTGATCCCCATGCCACAGCGTGATCGATGCCACCAGCGTGGAGAGGGGCAGCCCCCAACTGCCCACCGCGAGCGCGGTGTCCGCTTGTCCGCCCGCGGGCCCCGGCCTCAGGCACGCCGAGAGGGCGCCGAGATAGGCGTCCGCGACGGATGGCCGCGCCAGAACCTCCTTGTCGACCGGCGGAAGCGCGGCAGCGGTCTGTCGAAGGAATGCCGCCGGGTCACGCTCGACGCCCAGCCTCATGAGCCGCAGCGTCAGCCGGGCCAGCGGCGGGCTCGTCAGGCACAGCCGGAAGAACCTGCGCGGCGTCGGATGTGTCGCGGCGGCGATGCCCGGGTTGCCGAACGGGACGACACCGCTGACCAGGGCGACGGCCCTGACCCGGTCGCCGAGCCGCTCCGCGCAGGCAAGGGCGTAGGGGGCACCGCCGGACCAGCCGAGGACCGCAAACTGCTCGAGGCCGAGGCCGTCGGCGAGGGCCTGCACATCGTCGGGCCAGTCGACCAGCCGCCTCTTCGGCTGCGGGTCGGACCGCCCGCAACCGGGCCGGTCGACGCTCAACAGCCGGATCCCGAGCTCGTCGGCCAGCCGCGGACCGTCAAACATCCCGACGTCGAGGCCCGTGCTCGGCACGCCATGGAAGTACAGGACGGGTACACCGTCGGGGTGCCCGTACTCCTCCCACGCGAGCCGTCTGCCGCGGGCAAGCTCGGTGATCCCAGGGCGACCGTCGGCCACGATGGCTCCTCCTCAATGGACGCATGCTCCCGAGTGCAGGTCGCACCTGGACGTGCCGCGCATCGCGTGGTCAGCACGAACAGCGCGCTCTGACGATGGATGGTGGCGACGGCGCCACACAGGGTCGAACGTCCTCGAACGCCGACCCTCGGCGGCGCCGCTCTCCGGATCCGTGCGCCAATCGCCGCGAGTAGCGCGCCTCAGCGGGCGATCACGCGGCCGACACGGCGGTCCGGCGCCACGTCCACGCATACCAGACGACGAACGCTGTCGTGCCGATCTCCACGGCGCTGAACAGCAGGTACGAGGCCGTGTTCCCGTTGCCCGCGAACAGTGTGCCCACCTGCACGACGGTCATCACCGAACCCGCGACCAGGTTCGCGATCCGGTTCGGGCGTGGGCGAAGCACCCATGACAGCAGGATCATCGCCATCGGGATCTCCATGAGGACCGAGGCACCGAGCAGGAACCCGGGGGTCATGTCCATCCCGCCGACACTGCCGGCCAGGACCTGCCGCAGATAGTCGTGGTCCATGAGTGCGATCACGTCGCAGTAGATGTAGTTGACGGTGACGAACACCCACAGGATGGAGAGCGTCTTCCCCCGGTCACGCCGGACGTCCGCACCCGCCACAGTGGGACCCAGCTGCTGTTCGACCGTCGCCATCGTGAACCGCCTTCCAGTGGTTGTCGTTGGACACTCACCATCTGGGTTCAGCACTCCGACGCCCTAAGGGCCTTAAGTCCCCCATTTAGGGTCTGTAGTGCGTGTTCGTGACATGCGAGACGAACGGCGGATGTATCCCGATCGACGCGATGCTGCCCCGCCACCCCGCCTATCCATGCGCGACCGGCGGGATGTTCTGGTTGCCGTGGAAGACGTTCTCCGGGTCGTACCGCGCCTTGATGCGCGCCAGCCGCTCGTAGCTGCCGCCGTACGCGGCGCGCACGCGTCCGTCGCCCTCGTCGTTGTGGAGGAAGTTCATGTACACGCCGCCGGTGGAGTGCGGCTCCAGAGCGTGGAAGGCGCCGCGGCTCCACTCGATGTCGGGGTGGCCGGGCCCGCCGTCGGTCCAGGCGGCATTCATGACGATGGCATGCGTGGCGTCCCGGCCGCTGGCGGCGGACTCGTCGGCGGCTGTGCGGGCGATCTGGCCGCCCAGGTGGAACACGATCGTGTACGAGGCGGCCGACGTCTTCTGCCACGCCCGCTCGACCAGCACGTCGATGGCGCCGTCGGTGAGCGGCGGAAGGTAGTGCGACTTCCAGTAGTAGCCCCACCCGTGCGGCACGTTGGCGTCGAACATCGACTGGTGCGCCAGGTACGGCTTGACCTGCGCCAGGTCGACGACGGGCCGGCCGTGCTCCCGCAGCGGGCGCAGCAGCCGCTCCCCCACCTCCGGGTCGCCCACGTAGAACGGGATCAGCATCACCACCGGCTTCCCGCGCAGGTCGTCGGGCACCCAGTCCAGCGGGGGCGCGCTGCGGAGGTTGAGGTAGACGCTCAGCTCGTCGGGGGCGTCCTCGATGAAGTCGCGGTAGAAGCGCAGCACGTCGCCGGCGTCCTCGGCGGGGTGGAGGATCGGGCCGGCAAGGACGTGGTTCCCGATGTCGTGCAGCCGGAACTCGAACTCGGTCACGACGCCGAAGTTGCCGCCGCCGCCGCGCACGGCCCAGAAGAGGTCGGGGTGGTCGCTCTCGCTGGCGTGCACGCGCTCGCCGTTCGCCAGGGTCACGTTCGCGCCGACGACGTTGTCGCTGACCAGGCCGAACCGTCGGCTCAGCCAGCCGAACCCGCCGCCGAGCGTCAGCCCGGCGACGCCGGTGTGGGTGACGATCCCCGCCGGGGCGGCCAGACCGAGCTCCTGGGCGGCCGTGTCGAGGTCCCCCCACAACGCGCCCGGCTGCACCCGGGCGCGTCGATGCTCGCCGTCCACCTCGACCCCGCGCATCCCCGAGAAGTCGATCGCCACCCCGCCGTCGGCGAGCGCCCAGCCGCCGACGTTGTGCCCGCCGCCCCGGATCGTCACCGGCGCGCCGACCTCGCGCGCGTAGGCGAGCGCGACCGCGGCGTCACCCGCGTCGGCGCACCGGGCGATGAGGGCAGGGCGGCGGTCGATGGCGCCGTTCCACAGCCGCCTGGCATCGTCGTACGGCGCATCGCCGGGGCGGATCAGCTCGCCGTGGAACCGATCGAGCGTTCCCATGCGTGAAGCCTGCGCCCTTCACCCGGGATGCGGCGAGCGGGCTACCCCTCGGCCGCAGCCAGCTCGTCGGCCGCAGCCTTGAGCTCGACGGCCTCGGCCTTGTCGACGGCCTTCTCGACGATCGCCTCGGCCTTCTCGAGCGCCTTCCGGAGCTCGACCGCGGCCGGGTCGGAGACGAGCACGATGATCCCCGAGTGGCCCGGCGCGAGGGCGTCCCTGAGGTCCGCCTCGAGCCCCTTGCGGCGGCGGATCTCGAGGCCCTTGCCCGTCGCGGCGCCGACCGCCCCGAGCGCCACGGCGCTGCCGAGCACCGACGGCGGGAAGATCAGGCCGAGCGCGACGCCTCCGACGACGCCCCACTTCAGGCCGCGACGGGTGCTGCGGTCGGTCGCCGTGACGACCTTGACCTCGCCCTCGGCCTCGCGCTTGACGACGACCGCGCCCTCGATCTTCACGGTCGCGTCGTCTTCCACCTTCTTGAGTGCCTCGTAGGCCTCCTCCGCGACCTCGGTATCCCCGAAGTCCGCGATGAGCAGGGTGTATGCGCCGTCGGTGACAGCGGCGGCGGCCATGATGACGTCGTCCGACATGGTGCTCCTTCGATGGTGACCAGTACGTCCGCGTCGACGCTAGTGAGGCCGCCGCACTCGTCGCGTCGCTCGTTGCGGGTGAGGCCGCCTCAAGACGCCTCGGGTGGCGCCCCGGCCCCGGCGAGGTCCGGGTGGGGGTCCAGGTCGGTCGCGCGCAGCTCGGGCTGGTTCGTCACGAGCAGCCACGCCGCGAGCGTCGCGATGAGGATCGGGATCAGCAGGAGCCTGTCGGGGACGATCTGGGCCGCCAGGAAGAGCGACAGCCAGCCCGAGCGGGTCGCGGCGACGACGATGCCGACGGTCGAGCACGCCACCGCGAGCCCGATGGGCACACCCGGCCACAGGGCCGAGATGCCGAATCCGAACGCAACGCCGGCGAAGGTCGCCGGGAAGATCCGTCCCCCGCGGAACCCGGAGCCGCTGGCGACCAGCAGGGCGACGACCTTGATCGCCGCGATCCCTACGAACCAGCCGGCGGGCCGCTGCCCGATGTAGTCCGGCAGCTCCTTCATCTGGTCGAGGCCCTTGAACAGCGTGATCGGCCCCCCAAGAGCCCCGAGGCCCGCGAGCACGAGCCCGCCGACCAGGATCGCCACGAACGGGCTCCCGATGCGCCGGAAGGCGCGGTGCAGCGGCGTGAACACGTACGCCGCAACGACGCCGGCCATGGCCGTGACCAGCGCGATCGCGGCGCCGATCGCCAGGTCCCGGAGTCGCAGGTCCGTGTAGTGCGGCAGGTCGAGGTGGAAGTCGAGGTTCGTGAACTCCGATATGACGAGCGACCCGGCGGTGGCTGCGAGCAGCGGCGGGTAGAGGCGGTTCCACAGCGGGATCCGCTGGTCGCCTGCGTTGAGCTCTGTGAACATCAGCGCCGCGGCGATCGGGGTGCCGAACATGGCGCCGATCGTGGCCGCCGTCGACAGGGAGACCCAGAGCTCGGCCCGCGTGCCCTTCGCGATGCGGCTCCCGAGGAGCGCGACCAGGGCCGCGTTGATCGCCATGATCGGGTTCTCGGGTCCCAGCGAGACGCCGCCCGCCAACATCAGCACCAGCGCTACGGCGAGGCCGGGCAGCACCGACATCTTCAGCGGTGTCTCGACGAGACCCGTGGTGGCCGGGTCGGGCCCCGCGTGCCCGGGCGCGAAGTGGACGACGAGCCCGACGAGGGCCGCCGTCAGGACCAGGATGATCGCGATCCAGAGGCGCGAGTCGCTCGTCAGCCCGAACGCCCCGGACAGGTCGACCCACAGCACGTGCTGCAGCCCCTCGGCGAGCGCCGAGAGCCCCCACAGCGTGAGCGCGCACCCGATGCCGACGACGAGCGCCGGCAGCGTCAACCGGAGCAGCGGGCGCAGCGGCACCCGGAACGGGACTGCCTGCGTGGTCACAGGCTCGTCGGACGCCGCGGCCATGGGTAGTGCGTACCAGGTGCCTTCGCCCCGCGCGCGTCAAGGCCGGAGCCCCGGCTTCGGTGGGGCCCTACAGCCCGACCATGGACATGCCGGTGTCGTTGTACCGGTTCCCGACGACGCCGACGTCGCCGGCCAGGTGGTCGAGCGCCGCCCGCTCGTCGGCGGACAACGCGACCTGCGAGCTTCCGGCGTTCTCCGCGACCCGCGACAGGCGCCGCGTCCCGGGGATGGGCACGACGAACGGGCGCTGGGCCAGCAGCCACGCGAGCGCGACCTGCCCCGGCGTGGCCCCCTTGGCCTCCGCCAGCTCACGCACGCGCGCGACGAGGGCCTCGTTGGCGTTGCGGTTCTCGGCGGTGAACCGCGGGATCGTCGTGCGGATGTCACCGGCGGCGAACTCGGTGGACGACGACACGGTGCCGGTGAGGAAGCCCTTGCCGAGGGGGCTGAACGGGACGAACCCGATGCCGAGCGCCGCGCACGTGGGCAGCACCTCGGGCTCCGGGTCGCGCGTCCAGAGCGAGTACTCGGACTGCACCGCGGTGACGGGATGGACGGCGTGGGCCCGCCGGATGGTGTCCGCACCGGCCTCCGAGAGGCCGAAGTGCCGCACCTTCCCGGCGGCGACGAGCTCGCCGACCGTCCCCGCGACGTCCTCGATCGGCACGGCCGGGTCGACGCGGTGCTGGTAGAAGAGGTCGATCACGTCGGTGCGCAGCCGGCGCAGCGAGGCGTCGGCGACGGCGCGGATCTGCTCGGGCCGGGAGTCGAGCCCCACCGATCTTCCGTCCCGGATGTCCCAGCCGAACTTCGTCGCGATGACGACCTGGTCGCGGAGGGGCTCGAGCGCCTCGCCGACGAGCTCCTCGTTCACGTAGGGGCCGTAGACCTCCGCGGTGTCGAAGAACGTGACGCCGAGGTCGACCGCGCCCCGCAGCACCGCGACCATCTCGTCGCGCCCGCCGGGGTTGGGGCCGTAGCTCTGCGACATCCCCATGGCGCCGAGGCCGATCGCGGAGACCTGGAGCCCCTGACCGAGCGTGCGGTTGTGCATCGTGGCCTCCCGGCACCATGGCTCTGGCTCAGAAATGGACTTCCTTGTCGCCCATGAGCTGGGCGACGTGGTCGGGTACGTACGTCGAGAGCTCCCGTGGCGGCCGGATGTATCCGGTGCTCGGCGAGGGCCGGTCCGGGAGCGCGATCTTCGGCTGCGGCACGTCGGCGTACGGGATCGACCCGAGGAAGTGGCTGATCATGTTGAGCCGCGCATGCTTCTTGATCTCCGACTCGACGATGAACCACGGCGAGGCCGGCACGTCGGTGTGCACGAGCATCTCGTCCTTCGCACGCGAGTAGTCCTCCCACTTGGAGATCGACTCCAGGTCGGTGGTCGAGAGCTTCCACTGCCGCAGCGGGTCCGACAGCCGCGACTTGAACCGCCGCAGCTGCTCACCGTCCGACACGGAGAACCAGTACTTGCGCAGCAGGATCCCGTCGTCGACGAGCATCTGCTCGAAGATCGGCGTCTGGCGCATGAACTCCGTGTACTGCTTCGGCGTGCAGTAGCCCATGACCCGCTCGACGCCCGCGCGGTTGTACCAGGAGCGGTCGAACACGACGATCTCGCCGGCCGCCGGCAGGTGCGCGACGAACCGCTGGTAGTACCACTCGGTCTTCTCCCGCTCGGTCGGCGTCGGCAGGGCCGCGATGCGCGCGGTGCGGGGGCTCAGATACTGGGTGAACCGCTTGATGGTGCCGCCCTTGCCGGCCGCGTCACGTCCCTCGAAGACCACGACGATCCGGGCCCCGCTGGCGCGTACCCAGGTCTGCAGCTTGACGAGCTCCGTCTGCAACCGGAAGAGCTCGGCCTCGTAGACGTCGTTGGGGATCTTGTCGGAACTTCTGCCCGCGCGCTTCTTGGCCTTCTTCGCCTTCTTGCCCGAGCCGTCGTCGCCGTTCGTCATGCCTGGACGCTACGCACCTGACATCGGAACCGCGATGGCTAGCCCGCGTGCTCCACCGCGAGACCGCCGAGCAGGGTCCGCACGACGACGAGCAGACGTGCGTCGAGCTGCGCGCCGACCGAGCCGTCGACGGCTGCCGTCAGGCCGAGCATGATCGCCGAGCCGAGCAGCAGGGTGGCGGCGGCCTCCGCGTCGAAGGTGCCGAGCCGGCCGAGCCGCTGCTCCCCCGCGAGGTACCCGGCGATCGGCGCCACCATCCGCTCCGGGCCCAGGGGGCTGCGGTGGATCTCCTCGAAGAACCGGTGGAGCAGCGCCGGCTCGGTGAGCAGAGCGCCGGCCGCCGGCAGTGTGTGGCCGACGAGATCGATCGCCGCCCGCGCGCACACGGCAAGGTTCTCGACGACCTCGCCGGCACCCGGCTCGGGCAGCGCGAGGTCGTACGCGCCGAGCGTCCGCGTGTGCCGGCGCACGAGCGCGGTGAGGACCAGGTCGTTCTTGTCGGCGAAGTAGTTGTAGAGCACTCCGTCGGACACGCCCGCCGCCCGGGCGATCTCCCGGGTCGTGAGCGACGACGGAGTCCGCTCGTCGATCAGCCGCTCCGCCGTGTCGATCAGCAGGTCTCGCAGCGCGACGGCCGGGTCGTCGCCGACCCGGCCACGCAGCGCTCGAGCAGGTCTAGGTGACATCGCGCCTTACGGTAGTCGTGACGGCGATCAGGGCGAAGACCAGCGCGTACGCGGCGACGACCAGCGCGCCGCCGCCCTGCGACAGGCCGTTGCGGTCGATGCCCTCCATCGCGACGCCGCTCGCGAAGGGCAGCCACCGAGCGAGGCCGGTGCCCAGCAGCTGGCCGACGATCCCTTCGACGAGCGCGAGCCAGGCGAGGGCCATCGCCACCGCGCCGACGAGGTTGCGCACCAGCGCCCCCAGGCCGACGCCGACGGCTGCGAAGCCCGCGTTCCACCCGACGCAGCCGATCAGCGTGCGCCAGAGGTCGGCGTCCGCGAGGTCGAGGGAACCGCCCTTGGCCGCGAGCCACACCGCGGTGGTGGCGGTGGCGACGACCGCACCGACCGCCCCGAACACCGCACCCGCGAGGGTGTAGACGCCGAGCTTCCCCCAGACGACCCGGGCGCGCGTCGGCGTCGACAGGAAGGTGTCCGTGATGGTCCGGTGCCGGTACTCGCCGGCCATGCCGAGGATGCCGAGGACGAGCGAGAAGAGCGACACGAGGCCGGCGTGAGCCACGGCCCGGCGGACCGTCTGCGGGTCGGTGGGGTCCGCCCCGCTGACGAAGAGGCCGCTGGCGCCGGCGATGATCACCAGCTGGGCACCGGCGAGCAGGAGGAGGGGGCTGCGCATCGTGCGCAGCTTGAGCAGTTCGGTGGCGAACATCGCGAGGCCTCTCAGTTGCGAGCGGTCAGGTTGAGGAACGCGGACTCGAGCGGGCCATCGAGGTCGGCGAGCGGTCCGGCGTAGAGGAGCCGCCCCTCGTCGAGGATCGCCACGCCGTCGACGGTCTGCTCGACCTCCGCCAGCACGTGGCTCGACAGGACGACGGTCCGACCCTCCGCGGCCAGGTCGCGGAGCAGGCGGCGCAGCCACGCCATGCCGGCCGGATCGAGGCCGTTCGCCGGCTCGTCGAGCACCAGCACCGCAGGGTCTCCGAGCAGCGCCCCTGCCAGCGCGAGTCGCTGGCGCATCCCGAGGGAGTAGCCACCCACCCGTCGCTGCGCCGCGTCGGTCAGGCCGACGAGGTCGAGCACCTCGTCGACCCGCCCGTCGCCGACACCCGCCGGGCGCGCGAGGATCCGCAGGTGGTCGCGCCCTCGACGGCCCGGGTGCGCGGCCGAGGCCTCGATGACCGCGCCGACCTCCCGTCTCGGGTGGGCGAGCCGGGTGTAGGGGCGGCCCCCGAACAGGGCCTCGCCCGCGGTGGGCCGGATCAGGCCCAGAGCCATCCGCATGGTCGTCGTCTTGCCGGCGCCGTTGGCACCGAGGAAGCCGGTCACCTGACCGGACGGGGCGTCGAAGGACAGGTCGTCGACGGCGAGAACCGGCCCGAACCGCTTGGTCAGGCCGCGCACGGAGACATCAGTCATGGCGTCGATCTTTTCGTGAGCGCATGTTCATGAGCATACGCTCACCATGAGACGAACACCAGATCCTGCGCGGAGCGGGAACCACGGCGAGGCCCCGGGGCAGCGCTAGCGTGACCGCCATGTCGGGGTTCATCGCGTGGGTCGCACACTCCGGGGTCGTGCAGGGCGTGATCATCGGCGGCGCACTGGCGTTCTTGACGGCGACGCTCGTCCTGACCGTCGTCGCCAGATCGGTCACGACGACCGTCGATGGCTGGAAGTCGATCCGTGCCTGTGGGCGGCCCGGCAACGGCGTCCTTGTCCGGGCGGCCTCCGCGAGGGCACTTCCACTGGTCAACGTGTTCGAAGAGGCCGCGTACTGGACGACGACGAAGGACTCGCTCGGGCGCGCGTTGAGCGGTTCACGCGCCTACGTCCTGCGCTTCCCTCCGGGGCAGCTGCCCCCGAACGACGCGTTCTGGTCGCTCACGCTGACGGACCCCGTCGGGTACATGGTCCGCAGCTCGATCGACCGTTCCAGCCTCGACGACCTGTCCGACCTGGCGGCGAACACCGATGGTTCGATCGACATCTACCTCCAGCACGAGCCGCCGGCCGGTCATGAGCGCAACTGGCTGCCCGCTCCCCCGGGCGGCTTCAAGCTGATGCTGCGCGCCTACCTGCCGGCTGCGGCGGTCCTCGACGGCACCTATCGGGTTCCACCCGTGGTGGAGGTGAAGTGACGTGAACCGGCTGATCCTGAGGCACGGGTACATGATCACGGCGGTCATCGCGCTGATCTTCGCCTGGGTGATCTACCGGCGGATCTCCACCGGGAGCGGGATTCGCACGCTCGCCATCACGGCCCTGATCGTGTGGGTGTGTGGCACGTCGGCCTTCGTCGTGCTGTGGCCCCGGATGGTCGTCACGGGCTTCAAGCGGGCGGCCCTCGGGCCGGGGGGCTTCGGCGGCCACCCGATCCCCGTCAACACGCTGTACGCCGAACCGGGCACCGCGTCCGCGTCGGCGTCGAACGCGAGCCTCATGGGCACCGGCACCGACCACCTGATCTACCTCGGCGGGTGGATCGACCTGAGCGCCGGACCGCAAGTCCTGCGGGTGCCCGACACCGCCGGCCGCTACTACAACGTGCAGCTCACGGAGCCATCCGGCGGCACCAACTTCGCCTACATCGGCAAGCGCACCACGGGCACCGCGGCGGGCGCCTACGCCCTGACCGGGCCCGGATGGACGGGCACGCTCCCGGACGGAGTGGCCCAGGTCCCCTCGCCGAGCCACGGCGTGCTCGCGATCGGCCGCGTCTACCTCGCCGGCGATCACGATCAGCCGGCCGCGTACGCCCTCGCGGAGCAGTTCCGGCTGACTCCGCTGTCGTCGCACGGCACGATCTGACGGCAACGACGTCGAACCGGCCGCCCCCTCCGCGGCGAGCGCACCCGCGCGACCGGTCGATAGCATCGACATCGAGCGGCTGGCCCGTTCGGTGCGGGTCCCGCTGGGGAGGCTCGTCATGAGCAGCGTCGCCGTGGACCAGACCCCCACCGCCGGTGAACGGAAGGCTCGCGAGGTCGCCGAGGCGGCCCGGGAGAGGCAGTGGACCCGACCGAGCTTCGCCAAGGGGCTCTACCTCGGCGCGTTCGACGTCGGGCTCATCCACCCCTACCCGGAGTCCGACCCGGACGACGCCGCGCGCGGCGCGGCGTTCCACCAGGCGTTGCTCGAGGTGTGCCGGACCATCGACGGCCAGGCGATCGAGCGAGAGGACCACGTCCCCGACGAGGTGATCGACGCGCTGCGGCGCATCGGCGCCTTCGGCATGAAGATCCCGCAGCAGTACGGCGGCCTGGGACTGTCGCTCGTCGACTACGGCAGGTCGTTGATGCTGGTCAGCACGGTGCACCCGAGCCTGGCCGCGCTGCTGTCCGCGCACCAGTCCATCGGCGTGCCCGAACCCGTGCACATGTTCGGCAGCCCCGAGCAGAAGCAGGCGTTCCTGCCGCGCTGCGCCGCGGGGGCGATCTCCGCGTTCCTGCTCACCGAGCCGGACGTCGGCTCGGACCCCGCCCGGCTCGGCACCACCGCGACACCGACCGGCGACGGGACGGCGTACCTGCTGGACGGCACGAAGCTGTGGACCACCAACGGTCCGATCGCCGAGCTGCTGGTGGTCATGGCCGTCGTCCCGCCGCACGACGACCAACAAGGCGGCATCAGCGCCTTCGTCGTCGAGGCCTCCACCCCGGGCATCACGGTCGAGCACCGCAACCGGTTCCTGGGGCTGCGCGGGATGGAGAACGGCGTCACGCGGTTCCGGCAGGTGCGCGTGCCCGCGGCAAACCGGCTGGGACGCGAGGGCGAGGGCCTGAAGATCGCGCTCACCACCCTCAACACCGGCCGGCTCTCGATCCCGGCGATCTGCGCGGGCGGCTGCAAGTGGGCGCTGTCCATCGCGCGGCAATGGTCGGTCGAGCGGGTGCAGTGGGGCCGGCCGGTGGGCGATCACGAGGCGATCGGCACCAAGCTGGCGTTCATCGCCGCCACGACGTTCGCGCTGGAGTCGGTCTTCGACCTGTCGTCGCGGCTGGCCGACACGGGCCAGAAGGACGTGCGCATCGAGGCGGCCCTCGCCAAGCTGTGGGCCAGCGAGATGGGCTACCGCGTGGCCGACGAGCTGGTGCAGATCCGGGGCGGGCGCGGGTACGAGACCGCCGACTCGCTGGCGGCCCGGGGTGAGCGGGCGGTCGGCGTCGAGCAGCTGCTGCGGGACATGCGGATCAACCGCATCTTCGAGGGCTCGTCGGAGATCATGCGCCTCCTGATCGCCCGCGAGGCCGTGGACACCCACCTGGCCGCCGCGGGCGACCTCGCGTCCCGCGACGCCACCCTCGGCGCCAAGGCGCGCGCGGCGGTCGGCGCCAGCCGCTTCTACGCCCGCTGGTTCCCGACCCTGCTCGTCGGCGAAGGCTCCCGGCCCCGCGCCTACGGCGACTTCGGCCGACTGGCCCGCCACGTGCGCTTCGTCGAGCGGTCGTCCCGCTCACTGGCCCGGCACACCTTCTACGCGATGGCCCGCTACCAGGCCCGCCTCGACCGCAAGCAGGTGCTGCTGGGTCGCGTCGTCGACATCGGCGCCGAGCTGTTCGCCATGTCCGCCGTGTGCACCCGGGCCACCGCGATGCGCCGCGACGATCCGGCCGTCGGCCGCGACGCGATCGATCTCGCCGACGCGTTCTGCGCCCAGTCCCGCCTCCGGGTCGAGGAGCTGTTCCGGGGTCTGCGCGGATCCACCGCCTTGTCCGACGACCGGCTGGCCGGCGCCGTGATGACCGGCCGGCTGCGGTGGGTCGAGGACGGCATCGTCGATCCCTCCGAGGGCACCGGCCCGTGGATCGCGCCCCGGACGCCCTGACCGCTGGAGACGTCGATGCAGTCCCGCCGTCACGTTCGCATCGCGACAGTGCGCCGCGACGAACGGATCGACATGCGCGGCGCCGCCCTCGTCGCACTGGGCATGGTCCTGTCGGTGCTCGGACTCCAACAGGCGCAGTCGTCGGGCTGGACCGACCCGCGCACCTGGGCCTGCATCGCCGCCGGGGCCGTCGCCCTCACGTTGTTCGTGGCGATCGAAGCCCGGACGCCGAGCCCGCTGATCAACGTACGCATCTTCAAGGACAGGTCGTTCCAGGTGGACAACCTGGTGCTGTTCTTCTCGATGATCGCGTTCGTCCCCGTGTTCTTCTTCGCCAGCGTCTACGCGCAGGTCAGCCTCGGCTACAACGCGAACCAGGCGAGCCTGTACCTGCTGGTGATCTTCGCCGGGTTCGCGCCGGCCGCCCAGATCGGCGGACGCCTCCTGGACCGCAGCGGCGCACGCCGCCCCATCGTGCTCGGGAGCGCACTGGCCACCGTTGGATTCGCGCTGTGGGCGAACCACGCACACGACCTGTCCCTGGGCCAGCAGTGGCCCTACATCGCGATGGCCGGCGCCGGCATCGGGCTGCTCGTCGGCCCGGCCAGCACCGACGCCGTCAACCGAGCCATCGGGGCGACGTACGGCGAGGTCACCGGCATCACGCAGACCGTGCGCAACTACGCCTCCACGCTCGGGATCGCCGTGCTCGGCACGGTGCTCACCAGCACCTTCGCCAGCCAGCTCACCGCCTCGCTCACGCGACTCGGGGTACCCCCAGCGCAGGCCGCGACAGCCGCCCGCGAAGCGGCACTCGGCGGCTCCTCGTCACGCGGGTCCATCCCGCCGGGACTGAGCTCGCAGGTCACGGCCGCAGTCGCACAAGACTTCGCCTCCGGCTTCGCCGCGGTGCTCGTCGGGATGGCCATCGCGCTTGGCCTGACGTTCCTGTCGGCCACCCGCTACCCGCGCCCCATCGCAACCACGGCAACCGCCCCCCGACGAGCGCGCCGACGGCTGCAGGCGACCTAAGGACTCTCGTCGTGGCGCCAGGTACCCGATGGCCACAAGTGACGAGGTCAGCGCGTCGCGTGATCCGTCCGCGTACGCACGAGCACCGCGTGAAGCAGCACGACGGCCGTCAGGAAGGCCGCGAACGCGCAGGTCAGACACGGTGACACATGTCCGACCGAGCCGGCTGAGTTCCCCTTGCGCGGGGTTTCTGGCCACTTCTTGTCCAGCTGAGCGCCATGCTCGCGCCCAACCGCTCGCGATCTCCGCGATCGGAGCGGGCGTCAGCCGGCCGGGCGCAGGCCTGTGAGGACGACGTCAACCAGCTGGCGCATCGCTTCCTCGTCGGGGGTGTCCGAGGCGGCCGCCAGGGCGTGCAGCACGTAGGAGGCGAGCCGGGTCGGATCGGTGTCTCCTCGTACCGCCCCGACGGCCGCAGCGTCGGCGATCAGGTCAGTCACCAGGGTCATCAGCCGCAGCTGGGCCGGTTCGAGGGCGGAACCGCGATGCAAGAACCCGGCCAGGTCGTCGGGATGCCGCCCGCGGTGTCGGGCGATCCGTGCGTACGCGGTCAGCACGGCCTTCAACCCCTCGACCGGATCAGGGTTTGCCGCCCGGGTCGCCGCCAGCAGCTCCAGATGCCGGCCGACTTGTTCCTCGTGCCAGGCGAGCAGGATCGCCTCGGTGTCCGGGAAGTACTTGTAGAGCGTCGCCCGCCCGATCCCAGCCTGCTCGGCGATCTGGGACATGGTGACGGAGGCGAGTCCGCGCTCGCTCACCAGGCGCCACGCGGCGTCGAGGATCGCCCCTCGCACAGTCGCGCGATGGCCGGCGATCGTCTCGCTCCACAACCTGGGCACCCCACCACAATACATTCCGACGTGAGCGTGACACGGTGTCGTTTATCGAGACATACTGTATGATCGCGATCGGAGGATGGCGTGTCATGTGCGTTCCACCTGTCGAGGCGTCACATCGTCAGGTCCCAAGCCAGAACAGAAAGGAGGCTGCGCTGATGCCAAGCGCTGAAGCTCTCGTTGAGACCGATCGAGCCGCTCGCTATGTCGAGCAGCTGTGCAGCCACCTCGGAGCGATGCGGCACATGGGCCACCGGTCACCGATCCGGCACGGAAGCGCGAGCGTTCCTCGAGTCGATGGCGTCGAGCGCGACGACAAGCACGCCGTGATCAGGTTCGCCGACGGATCCTGCCGACTCGAGGCGCGCGACGACGGGCTCGCCCTTCACGTGGAGGCCCGCGACCCCGGAACTTTGGAGCGCCTCAAGGGCGGCATCGCGGCCCGGGTAGCGAAGATCGGCCGTCGCGACCACTTGAGCGTCAGCTGGTCCTAGCTCGCCGTATTCCACCGAGCTCGTCCGGGTCTGTGAGGCGGGGATTCCGCGCCCCGGATGCGTAGCGGCGCCGGGATCCGAGCGGACCGCGGTGGTAGAGCGATTGGCGCGTCCCTGTCCCGGACCGCCATCTCGCAATGTGGACATTTCGAGTCGCCTAGTGGAATGAGGCTTGCCACCGCGTCACGCCGAGGACTCGGATGATTCCACCGACGCAGGTCAAGGGGACCCCGCAGCAAGACCAGGGGGAAGCAATGACGCGACTGCCGGTCACAGAACGACGGGAGCAGCTGGTCGAAGCCGCCATCACGGTGGCTTGTCGAGATGGCATCGACGGCGCGACGCTGCGGGCGATCGCCGCGGAGGCCGGCGTGGCACTGGGCGTCGTCCACTACTGCTTCCAGGACAAGGACGAGCTGCTCACGGCGATGGCCTACGAGATCACGCGCCGGAACATCTCCCATGTTCTGCTGGCGATGCCGGTCCACGACGACTTCAGCGTGCTGATCCAACGAGCGATCGACCAGCTGTGGGGAGCCATCAGCGCGACCCCGGGCGCCCAGCTACTCACCTTCGAGCTCACGACCTACTCTTTGCGTCACCCCGAGGTGCGGCAGGTCTCGGTCAACCAGGTTGTCGCGAGTCATGGGGCAGCCCGCCAGATCCTCGATGCGCTGGCCACCGCCGCAGACATCGAGTGGACTGTGCCACTGGAGACCCTGGCCCGGCTCGTCACCGCGAAGCTCGACGGCCTGGTGCTCGCCTGGCTCGCCGACGGCGACAACGAGACCGCGCTCGAACTGATGCGCCTGTTCGGGCGGTACCTCGCGACACTCGCCCGCCCGAGGGCGACAACGACGGCGGAAGGCCAAGCAGCGGCCGAGGTCGAGTCAGACAAGACCCAGAGAAAGCTTCTGGCTCTTCGTCCGTCCCGCGAGGACTCCAATGCCCCGCTCCGCTGAGGTGCGGCGATGACTGCCTTGCACCAACGACACGAGAAGGCCGGACCATGCCAGCCGAGTGACCGGTCTGGTCGACAAGGCAACGCCCACCAACGACGCACTGGCCGCGGGCGCGCGCATCCCGACGACGACTCCCGCACGCCAACGGCGACGCACCCACCCAGGTCACGGCTTTCACCTGCGCCCGGGGCGCACGACCGCAAACGAGCTTTGCGGCCCCTTCGCAGCGATCGACAAGCAAGAAGGCCGCCGCTCCAACCGGAGAAGCGGCCTCTGACCTGCTCCAACGTGGAGCTGAAGGGACTCGAACCCTCGACCCCCTGAATCGCGACGATGGGTCGAGCGCCTCCGCGAAACTTCGAGTTGGCTCACGACCTCTCGA
>Ga0207836_1000103_pt1 | contig 24399 bp, 19 predicted proteins | sample LuqExpMetageno18_FD_187776 | JGI IMG/M metagenome (GOLD analysis project Ga0207836, IMG submission 187776) | Tropical forest soil microbial communities from Luquillo Experimental Forest, Puerto Rico - Sample 18 (SPAdes) | ecosystem: Environmental > Terrestrial > Soil > Tropical forest ...
CCGACCCGGCCCGGCACCGTCGTCACCACCCGTTCGCCCGCCGACGTGGCCGGCCGCTGGCGCGGGGGGATCGAGGGCGGGATCGAGGGCGGTGGCGCGTCCGTCATTCATCCTCCGCGGCGGTCGGTCGCTGGGCCTGCTCGTCCACGGTACCTGCATCACCCGCGGCATCGTCACTCAACCGGCGTTCGCCGTTGCGCGCAACCGCGATGATCCGGTCGTTCGAGTCGGGCTTCGCGAAGATCACGCCCTTCGTCGTGCGGCCGTGAGCCGGGACCTCGGACGTCGCCGAGCGCACCACCTTGCCGCGTTCCATGATGACGAGCACCTCGTCGTCCCCGTCGGTGACGAGGGCGCTGACGAGGACGGCGTCGGAGAGGTCGGCCACCTTGATGCCGAGGCCGCCGCGGCCCTGCTGCCGGTAGTTCTCCACCGTGAGCGCGGTGCGCTTGGCGATGCCGCCCTCGGTGACCGTGAAGAGGAACGCGTCCTCCCGCACGACGTCCATCGCCAGGAGGTCGTCCCCTCCCCGGAACTCCATGCCCTTGACGCCGGATGTCGCCCGGCCCATCGGGCGGAGCGCCTCGTCGTCGGCGGTGAACCGGATCGACTGGCCGTGCCGCGACACCAGGATGAGGTCCTGGTCGGCGTTCACCAGGCGGGCCGAGACCACCTCGTCGGGCCGGCCCTCGTCGTCCTCGCGCAGGTTGATGGCGATGACGCCACCCGAGCGGTTGGAGTCGTACTCGCTGAGCCGGGTCTTTTTCACCAGGCCGCCGCGCGTCGCGAGGACCAGGTACTCGGCCTGCTCGTAGTCGCGGGTGTCGAGCACCTCGGCGATGTGCTCGTCCGGCTGGAACGCCAGCAGGTTGGCGACGTGCTGGCCCTTGGCGTCGCGGCCACCCTCGGGGAGCTCGTACGCCTTGGCGCGGTAGACCCGGCCGAGGTTGGTGAAGAAGAGCAGCCAGTGGTGGGTCGTCGTGACGAAGAAGTGGTCGACGATGTCGTCCTCACGCAGCTGCGCGCCGCGCACGCCCTTCCCGCCGCGGCGCTGGGCGCGGTAGTTGTCGCTGCGCGTCCGCTTGGCGTATCCGCCGCGGGTGATGGTGACGACCATCTCCTCCTCGGCGATGAGGTCCTCGTCGGTGACGTCACCGTCGAAGGGGAGGATGCGCGTGCGGCGGTCGTCGCCGTGGCGCGCGACGATCTCGGCCAGCTCGGTCGAGACGATCTCCCGCTGCCGCTCGGGCGACGCCAGGATCGCCTGGTACTCGGTGATCTTCGTCTCGAGCTCGCCGTACCGGTCGAGGATGGCCTGCCGCTCGAGGGCGGCCAGCTGGCGCAGCTGCATGCGGAGGATCGCGTTCGCCTGCTCCTCGTCGATCGAGAGCAGGTCCATGAGGCCGGTGCGGGCGGCGTCGGCGCTGGCGGAGGCCCGGATCAGGGCGATCACCGCGTCGAGCTGGTCGAGGGCGGCGAGGTAGCCGCGGTAGATGTGGATCTGCCGCTCGGCCTCGGAGAGCCGGTGGCGGGTGCGTCGCTGGATGACGTCGAGCTGGTGGGTGACCCAGTGCCGCACGAACCCGTCGAGGGGGAGGGTGCGCGGCACGCCGTCGACGAGCGCGAGCATGTTCGCGCCGAAGGTGTCCTGCAGCTGCGTGTGCTTGTAGAGGTTGTTGAGGACCACCTTGGCGACCGCGTCGCGCTTGAGCACGATGACGAGCCGCTGGCCCGTGCGGCCGGACGTCTCGTCCCGGATGTCGGCGATGCCGCCGACGCGGCCGTCCTTGACCAGCTCGGCGATCTTCGACGCCAGGTTGTCGGGGTTGACCTGGTACGGCAGCTCCGTGACGACGAGGCACGTGCGGCCGTGGATCTCCTCGACCTCGACCACCGCGCGCATGGTGATGGCGCCGCGGCCCGTGCGGTAGGCGTCCTCGATGCCGCGCCGGCCGAGGATCGTCGCGTGGGTCGGGAAGTCCGGGCCCTTGATGCGCTCCATGAGCGCCGCGAGGAGCTCCTCCCGATCGGCCTCCGGGTGCTCGAGGTACCACTGCACGCCGTCCGCGACCTCGCGCAGGTTGTGCGGCGGGATGTTGGTCGCCATGCCGACGGCGATGCCGGCCGAGCCGTTGACCAGGAGGTTCGGGATGCGGGCTGGCAGGACCTGCGGCTCCTGCGTCTCGCCGTCGTAGTTGTCGCCGAAGTCGACGGCGTCCTCGTCGATGTCGCGGACCATCTCCATGGCCAGCGGCGCCATGCGGCACTCCGTGTATCGGGGGGCGGCGGCCGGGTCGTTGCCCGGGGAGCCGAAGTTGCCCTGGCCGGCGACGAGCGGGTAGCGCATCGACCAGTCCTGCACGAGGCGGACGAGCGCGTCATAGATCGCGCTGTCGCCGTGCGGGTGGAACTTGCCCATGACGTCGCCGACGACCCGGGAGCACTTGGAGAACGACCGGTCGGGCCGGTAGCCACCGTCGTACATGGCGTACAGCACGCGCCGGTGCACCGGCTTGAGGCCGTCGCGCACGTCCGGCAGCGCGCGCCCGACGATGACCGCCATGGCGTAGTCCAGGTACGACCGCTGCATCTCGAGCTGCAGGTCGACCTGGTCGATGCGGCCGTGGTCGATCGGGGGTTCCGTCGTCTCGCTCATGCCTTCGTCCTTAAGTCAGTGCGGTCTGCGGTGGGCTGCCTCAGATGTCGAGGAACCGCACGTCCTTGGCGTTGCGCTGGATGAAGCTGCGGCGGGCTTCGACGTCCTCGCCCATGAGCACCGCGAACGTCTCGTCGGCCGCGGCGGCCTCGTCCAGCGTCACCTGCAGCAAGATCCGGTGCTCGGGCGACATCGTGGTCTCCCAGAGCTCGTCGTAGTTCATCTCGCCGAGGCCCTTGTACCGCTGGTAGGGCTTCTCCTTCGGCAGGCGCCTGCCGCTCGCCTGGCCGTTCGCGACGAGCACGTCACGCTCCCGGTCGGAGTACGCGAACTCGTGGTCGGAGTTGGTCCACTTGATCCGGTACAGCGGCGGCTGCGCCATGTAGACGTGGCCCTGCTTGATGAGCTCCGGCATGTACCGGAACAGCAGGGTGAGCAGCAGCGTGCGGATGTGCTGGCCGTCGACGTCCGCGTCGGCCATGAGCACGATCTTGTGGTACCGGAGCTTGGCCACGTCGAAGTCCTCGCCGATGCCGGTGCCGAACGCCGTGATCAGCGACTGCACCTCCTGGTTGCCCAGGGCACGGTCGAGGCGCGCGCGCTCGACGTTGAGGATCTTGCCGCGGATCGGGAGGATCGCCTGCGTCTGCGGGTTGCGGCCGCGCACGGCCGAGCCGCCGGCGGAGTCGCCCTCGACGATGAACACCTCGCACTCGGCGGGGTTGTTGCTCTGGCAGTCCTTGAGCTTGCCGGGCATCGAGTTCGACTCGAGCAGCCCCTTGCGCCGCGTCGCCTCGCGCGCCTTCCGGGCGGCCATCCGGGCGGCCGCCGCCTGGATCGACTTGCGGATCACTTCCTTGGCGTCGATCGGGTGCGAGTCCAGCCAGTCGCCCAGCCGGTCGTTGACCACCTTCTGCACGAACGTCTTCGCCTCGGTGTTGCCGAGCTTCGTCTTCGTCTGGCCCTCGAACTGCGGCTCGCTCAGCTTGACCGACACCACCGCGGTGAGGCCCTCGCGGATGTCGTCGCCCGTGAGGTTCTCGTCCTTCTCCTTGAGAAGGCCCTTGTCGCGCGCGTAGCGGTTGACCAACGACGTCAGCGCGGCGCGGAAGCCCTCCTCGTGCGTGCCACCCTCGGTGGTCGAGATCGTGTTGGCGTACGTGTGCACGGACTCGGAGTAGGCGCCGGTCCACTGCATGGCGATCTCGACCGAGATGTGCCGCTCGGTGTCCTCGGCCTCGAAGTCGATGACCTCGGGGTGCACCGGCTCGTACTTCTTGGCGCCGTTGAGGTGCTTCACGTAGTCGACGATGCCGCCGTCGTAGCGGTACGAGACGGTGTGCCCGGCCTCCTCCGACTTCTCGGCCTCATAGACGACCTCGTCGTCGTCCGACGTGTCGGCGTGCTGCGGCCGCAGGTCCTCGAGGCTGATCCGCAGGCCCTTGTTGAGGAAGGCCATCTGCTGGAAACGGGAGCGCAGGGTCTCGAAGTCGTAGTCGGTGGTCTCGAAGATCTCGTCGTCCGCCCAGAACGTCACCGTGGTGCCGGTGACGTCGGTCGCCTCGCCCTTCTCCAGTGGCGCCGTCGGCACTCCGCGCTGGTAGGACTGGCGCCAGACGAATCCTTCGGTGCGGACCTCGACCTCGACCCGCGCCGACAGCGCGTTGACGACGGAGACGCCCACGCCGTGGAGGCCGCCGGACACGGCGTAGCCGCCACCGCCGAACTTGCCGCCGGCGTGCAGCACCGTGAGCACGACCTCGACCGCCGGCTTGCCCTCCGACTTGACGATGCCCACGGGGATGCCGCGGCCGTCGTCGATCACACGCACGCCGCCGTCGGGGAGGATCGTCACCTGGATGTCGCTGGCGTAGCCGGCGAGGGCCTCGTCGACCGAGTTGTCGACGACCTCGTAGACCAGGTGGTGCAGGCCGCGCTCGCCGGTGGAGCCGATGTACATGCCGGGACGCTTGCGGACGGCCTCGAGCCCCTCGAGCACGGTGATGGCGCTGGCGTCGTATCCGCCGTTGCCTTCGTGATGCTCTGTGGGGGTGCCGTCCGGGACGTTGGGGTTTGGCTCGGCAACCACGGGCAGCGGTCTCCTCGAAGGGCTGGACGGCGCGGAGGGCCCCGCCCGCTGACGCACAGGGCGGATCACTCCACGACGCAAGAGTTCTTGTCTCAGGACCGGCGCTGATGCGCCAGGAAGACCCTCCTAGTCTACCGCCTGGGCGCCCACATCCTGGGATTCGCCCACAGCCTCCCCGCCGCTCAGCCCCAGGTGTCGCGCGGCCCGCGCCCCGGAACTGAGCGCCGGCCACGGCCGAAGCCCGGCCCCGACGGCCCCAGCACCTTCACCTCGACGACGACGCCTTCTCCCAGCTCCTCGGCGAGCCGACCCAGGAGGCGTTGCGCCTCGAGCGTCAGCGTCGTCGCCCACGCGGTCGACGAGGCGCGCAGCGTGAGCAGCCCCGCCTGGAACGTCTCCGGTCGGCAGTGCTCGGCGATGTCCGGGCCGACGAGCTCCGGCCAGCGTCCGCGCAGGTCGCCCTCGACGAGTCCGGGGCGCCAGCCGAGCTCGGTCGCGAGCTTCCCGGCGGTGAGTCCGATGGGCTGGGGGTCGCGAGCGTCGGGCCCGGCCGCGGTCGTCCGGATGCCCGACGAGGCCCGCCGGGGCTTGTCGCCCGGCCGTAGCCCTCTCGCGCGGGCCGCCTCCAACGCCCGCGCCAGGGCGGCGCGGGCGACCTGGTCCGGCGGCGTGACCATGGGGACGGCGGCAGGCTGGGGCGGTGCGTCGTCGGCCATGGCACCCGGACCTGCGGTCGCATCGTTCCGGGCCGTCGCGCCCGCCCGTCCACGTCGGTCAGCCACACGTCACCTCGGTCCGCGTGCCTGGCGTGACCGTGGGTTCCTGCTGGTCAGAGAACACGCGCCACCTCGCCGCCCATGACGTCCACCCGCGCGCCGGCGAGCGCGTCCGGCACGTCCCCGGGGACAGCAGCCGTGACGAGAACCTGACCGGCCGGCGCGACGAGGCTCGCCAGTCGGTCACGGCGGCGGGTGTCGAGCTCGGCGAACACGTCGTCCAGGATGAGCACCGGGTCGCCGTCCGCCCCCCAGTCGGCGCCCCACACGTCACCGGCGCCACCGCGCAGCAGCGTCGCCGAGCCGAGCCGAAGCGCCAGCGCGTACGACCATGACTCCCCGTGGCTCGCGTACCCCTTGGCCGGAAGGTCGCCGAGGGTGAGGACCAGGTCGTCGCGGTGGGGCCCGACGAGGCAGACGCCCCGCTCGATCTCCTTGGACCGCAGCCGCCCCATCGCCTCGAGGAGCTGGGCCTCGACGAGGTGCTCCTCGGTGGCCTCCGGCCCCGCGGGCTCGTCGAGCGACGCGTCAAGCGACGCCCGGTACGCGATTCGTGCCTCGCCTTGTCCGGCGCTGACCTGCGCATACGCCTCGGTGACGGCCGGCTCGAGGGCGGCCACCAGGCGCCGTCGCGCCACGATGATGCGCGCACCGACGGCCGCTAGCTTCGTGTCCCAGACGTCCAGGGTGCGCAGGTCGGCCCCCCGCGACGCTCGCATCGCGCCCGCCGCCGTCTTGAGCAGGGCGGAGCGCTGGCGCAGCACACGGTCGTAGTCGGCCAGCACCGCGGCCAGCTGCGGGCGGAGCTGCACCGCCAGCTCGTCGAGGAATCGGCGGCGTCCGTCGGGATCGCCCTTGACCAGCGCAAGGTCCTCGGGCGCGAACTGGACCGTCCGCACCATTCCGAGGATGTCCCGTGCCCGCACGGGCGAGCCGCCGTTGACGCGCGCCCTGTTCGCGCGGCCCGGCGTGATCTCGACCTCCACCGTCGTCGAGCGGCCCGCCCTCTCGACGCGGGCGCCGACGACGGCGCGGTCGGCGCCGGCCCGGACGAGCGCCGCGTCGGTCGGCACGCGATGGCTCGACAGAGTGGCCAGGTAGCCGATCGCCTCGACGAGGTTCGTCTTGCCCTGGCCGTTGGGCCCGACGAGCGCCGTGACCCCGGGTTCGAGCGCCAGCTCGACCTGCGGGTAGGAGCGGAAGTCGGTGAGTGCGAGGTGGGAGACGAACACTCAGGCCCCGTCGGGACCGGCGGGTTTCACCGCGTGCCCACCGAACTGCTGCCGCAGCGCCGCCACGGCCTTGAGCGCCGGCGACTCCTGCTGGCGCGAGGCGAACCGGGCGAACAGCGACGCCGCGATGACCGGCGCCGGCACGGCAAGGTCGATCGCCTCGTCGACCGTCCAGCGGCCCTCGCCGGAGTCCTCGACCCAGTCGTCGATCGCCGCCAGGCCGGGATCCTGCTCGAGGGCCTGCACCAGGAGGTCGAGCAGCCAGGAGCGCACGACCGTGCCGCGCTTCCACGCCTTGATGGTGCCCTCGACGTCGTCGACCAGGTCCTTCGCGGCGAGCAGCTCGTAACCCTCGGCGTACGACTGCATCAGTCCGTACTCGACGCCGTTGTGCACCATCTTCGCGAAGTGGCCGGCGCCGACCTTGCCGGCGTGGACGAACCCCTCCTCCCGCGGCCCCTCGGGGCGGAGCGCGTCGAAGGCCGGCATCAGGCGGTCCACCGCCGCCTTGTCGCCGCCCACCATGAGGCCGTAGCCGTTGTCCAGACCCCAGACGCCGCCCGAGACGCCGGCGTCGACGAAGCCGATCCCTTGCTCCGCCAGCAGCTTCGCGTGCGGCTCATCGTCCTGGTAGTAGGAGTTGCCGCCGTCGATGACCAGGTCACCGGCCGTGAGCAGCCCGGCGAGCTCTCGGATGACCGCGTCGGTGATCGGCCCCGACGGCACCATCACCCAGACGTTCCGCTCGCCCGCTGGGAGCGCCTGGACCATCGCCTCGAGGGAGGGGACGTCCGCGACATCGGGGTTGCGGTCGTAGCCGACGACCTCGATGCCGGCGTGGCGGAGCCGCTCGCGCATGTTGGCGCCCATCTTGCCGAGCCCGACCAGGCCGATCTTCATGTCCCGACCCTTCCTCGCACCGGCCCCGGCGGCCGCCACCACCCGTCACTGTGCCCCAGCGCGGCGCCTCGCGCCACGCTCGGGAGACTCTGCGGTCAGCCGGCGAACCGGATGGGGACCAGCAGGTACCGGTACTCCTGCGAGTCCTCGCCCGCGGCCTCGGCCTGCCCGGTGAACTCGACGGGCTTGTTCGGGTGTGTGAACGACAGCCTGACGAACGGGGTGTCGAACGCGCCGAGCCCGTCGAGGAGGTACTGCGGGTTGAACGCCACGGTGATCGGCTCGCCGACGAGCGTCGCCTCGAGCGCCTCGGACGCCTGCGCATCGTCGCCGTGCCCGGCCTCGAGCACCACCTGGCCCTCGGTGAACGAGAGCCGGATCGGCGTGTTGCGCTCTGCGACGAGCGCCACACGCTTCGACGCGTCGACGAGCGACGGCCGATCGACCACCGCGTGGATCGGCGTCTCGTCAGGGAAGAGGCGCCGCACCGGCGGGTAGTCGCCGTCGACGAGCAGGCTGGTCGTCTGGCGACCGCCGGCCTCGAAGCCGATCAGGTCGACGCCGCCGGACGTCGTCAGCGCCACCGTGACCGAGCCGGCCGTGCCGAGCGACCGCGCGACATCCGTCAGTGTGCGGGCCCGGACCAGCGCAATGCTCGAGAAGCCCGGCGTCGACGGCTTCCATGACAGCTCGCGGAGCGCCAGCCGGTACCGGTCCGTGGCGAGCAGCGTGAGCTTCTCGCCGTCGATCTCCATGCGCACGCCGGTGAGCAGCGGCAACGTGTCGTCGCGGCTTGCGGCGACGCTGACCTGGGCGACCGCGTGCGTCAGGTCGTCGCCGTCGACGACGCCGGCGATCGGGGGCATCGTCGGAAGGCTGGGGTACTCCTCGACCGGCATCGTCAGGAGGGTGAACCGGCTCGCGCCGCAGGTGATGACCACCTTGGTGCCGTCGAGCTGCACGTCGACCGGCTTGTCCGGCAGCGACCGCGAGATCTCGGCCAGCAGCCGGCCCGAGACGAGGACCGTGCCGGCCTCCGATACGTCGGCCGGGATCTGCGAACGCGCCGAGACCTCGTAGTCGAAGCTCGAGAGTTCGATGGTGCCCGTAGTGTCGGCATGGATCCGGACCCCGGCGAGCACCGGGACCGGCGGCCGCGTCGGCAGCGTGCGGGCCGTCCACGTCACGGCATCCGCGAGGACGTCACGTTCGACCCGGAACTTCATGCCTCACCTCTTCGTCGTGCCGTCCGCGGTTGCGTCCGCGGCCCGGTGCTGACCAGTCACGAGCCTTCCGCCGAACACTACGGGATCCGTCCGACGCGACCTGGCCGGATCCCCCATCGACGGTGTCATTCATTCGCCCATAGACAAGATTCGTTGTCGTCATCGCGGCTGTGGGTGATGTGGATGACACGTCTTGGTGCACGTCGGGCGGCGCGCGGGGATGTGGACGCGGCTGTGTGACATTCGAGGCGCCGTCGTGGACGACCGTGGACGGGTCACGGAAGTCACCGGAGCGTCCACCACTTCGGGGTCCGCGGTCCACACGTTCGGGAGGCCCGTCCACCGTCATCCACAAGCGTGTCAACAGGTGTGAACAATCGTCCCATCGAAGCTTCACCGGCGAGTGGAACGTTCTAGCAGGGTTGGAAGAGTCCGCGGGGCGAGGACGCGCGGCATCGTTGTTACTGCACGTCAGCACGACGCGTTTGAGTTGCGAGACCGTCGGGCCGGCGGTAGACGCGGCCTGGGCGGGCGAGACCCGGGCAACGGCGGGCGAGCGGAAGTAGCGCTCTTCCCACATGCTTTTCCACAGGCGTTGTGGACGGATGTGGGCGGTGTCAGAGCCGGTTCTGCTGCTTGATCCGGTTCGTCAGCTCGGTCACCTGGTTGTAGATGGACCGACGCTCGGCCATGAGCTCGCGGATCTTGCGGTTGGCGTGCATCACGGTGGTGTGGTCTCGGCCGCCGAACGCCTGACCGATCTTCGGCAACGACAGGTCGGTCAGCTCGCGGCAGAGGTACATGGCGATCTGGCGCGCCGTGACGAGCACGCGGGAGCGGCTCGATCCGCAGAGGTCCTCGATCGTCAGGCCGAAGTACATCGCGGTCTGGCCGATGACCGTCGTCGCGGTGATCTCGGCAGTGTCGTCGTCGGTGATGAGGTCCTTCAGGACGATCTCGGCCAGCGACATGTCGACCTGCTGGCGGTTGAGGTTGGCGAAGGCGGTGACCCGGATGAGTGCGCCCTCGAGCTCTCGGATGTTGCTGCTGATCTTCGAGGCGATGTGCTCGAGCACGTCGTCGGGCGCCTTGAGACCTTCGGAGCCGGCCTTCTTCCTCAAGATGGCGATACGCGTCTCGAGGTCCGGCGGCTGCACGTCGGTGATGAGGCCCCACTCGAACCGTGACCGCATCCGGTCCTCGAAGCCGTTGAGCTCCTTGGGCGGGAGGTCGGATGTGATCACGACCTGCTTGTTGGCGTTGTGCAGGGTGTTGAACGTGTGGAAGAACTCCTCCATCGTCTGTTCCTTGCCCTGCAGGAACTGGATGTCGTCGATGAGAAGGACGTCCACCTCGCGGTAGCGGCGCTGGAACGCGCCGGCCTTGCCCTCGCCGATGGAGTTGATGAAGTCGTTGGTGAACTCCTCGGAGTTCACGTACCGCACACGGATCGTCGGGTAGAGGTTCTGCGCGTAGTGGCCGATGGCGTGGAGCAGGTGCGTCTTGCCCAGGCCGGAGTTCCCGTAGATGAAGAGCGGGTTGTAGGCCTTGGCCGGCGCCTCGGCGACGGCGAGCGCGGCGGCGTGGGCGAAGCGGTTCGACGAGCCGGGGACGAACGTCTCGAAGACGTACTTCGGGTTGAGGCGGGCCGGCTCGACCTGGGTACGACGACCGACCGGCGGCTCGCCGTTGGAGATCGCGGGGGCGTAGGGGTGAGGGGCCGGAACCGGCTCGGCAACCGGGAGCGGGGCCGGCACGGGAGGCATCGGCGGGGCTTGGTCGTCGAGGTCGGGGTCGACCGACACGGCGAACCGGGCCTCGCGGCCGATGGCCTCCGAGAGCGCGTGCGTCACCTCGGTGCGGACGCGTGACTCGAGGTAGTCCTTCGTGAAGTCGTTCCCGACCGCGAGGAGGAGCGTGCCGTCGAAGAGCCCCAGGGGTCGGGCGAGCCGGACGAAGGCCAGCTGACGCGGCGTGATGTCAGGACTGTTCTCCAGCTCTGACACCACATGGCCCCAGATCTGGCCTAGATCGTCGGTCACGGTCCACCCCTGCTATTCATCGACTCAAAGGCTGAGAGTTGCGGCCGTAGGCTCATCCACACACTTGTCCACATCTGTGTGCGGATCGACCGGACCTCGGCGGAAGGCGCTGACCTGGACCGGAGTCCCGGCGGCCGTGGGGTGGCGACGCAACGACGACCGATCGTAGTGGCCAGCCGGGGTTCCGACGAGTGCCGCGCCCAACGGACTTCGCTTGGTACGGCGTGTCGACTGGACAGGCGGTCAGATTTGACCCCCCGAGTGGCCGCAGCGTACCGTGATGCAGCCTTGTTGACGGCTCCCGTTTGCGCGCCTCGATGCCATCGCCCTCGGTCGTTCACCGAGATCGAGACGGGTCGAGAAGCCTGTATTCGGAACCGTCCAGCCCGGCACACTGACCTGCTCCATCCCGTCCGCGCACGTCGCGGGCCATGTCCCGGGGAGATTCTCGTGACCAAGCGGACCTTCCAGCCGAACAACCGTCGGCGCGCGAAGACCCACGGCTTCCGTCTGCGCATGCGGACGCGCGCCGGGCGTGCCATCCTCGCCGCGCGGCGCCGCAAGGGCCGCGCGGAGTTGTCGGCCTGACGCATCGCTCGGTGCTGCCTCGCGCGCACCGGATGCGCCGCGGCTCGGACTTCGAGCAGGCGGTGCGCCGTGGCGTGCGTGGTGGCCGGGAGTCTCTCGTGGTGCACCTGACGACCTCGACCGACCCGGAGCCGAATGGCCCCGTGGTCGGTCTTGTCGTGTCACGGGCCGTCGGGAACGCGGTGACTCGGAACCTCGTCAAGCGACGCCTCCGGGCGTTGGCGGCCGAGCGCATGGCAACGCTGCCGGTTCGATCCCGCGTGGTCGTGCGCGCCTTGGCGCCGGCGGCGGCCACGAGCTACGCCGAGCTGGGTTCGCAGATGGACGCCGCGCTCGCCGTGGCGGTCCGACGATCGAGCGAGCGATCACAATGAGCGGCCTCGAGCGCGTGATGCACTTCATCGTTCGTCTGCCCGGGCGCCTGGTCCTGCTGCTGTTGCGGCTCTATCAGCGGTACATCTCACCGATGAGGCCCGCGACCTGCAAGTACTACCCGTCGTGCTCCCAGTACGCCGTGATCGCGATCCAGCGGCACGGGCTGGTGCGGGGCGCGGGTCTCGCCGGATGGCGGCTGCTGCGGTGCAACCCGTGGAGCCGCGGCGGCGTTGACGATGTGCCTCCCGTGCGCGAGCGGCACACGCACCACCGTCCGACCGTGGCCGTCGCCACGCACTGAGCCCGAGGAGTTTTGTCCCGATGAGCTGGTTCGACAGCCTGCTATCGCCGATCATGTGGGTCGTCGCGTGGATCATGACGGCCTTCCACTCGCTGTTCACGGCGATCGGCCTCAACCCCGACGGCGGAGCCGCGTGGTCGTTCTCGATCATCGGCCTCGTCATCGTCATGCGGATCGCGCTGATCCCGCTGTTCTTCCGCCAGATCAAGGCGTCGCGCGGGATGCAGCTGATCCAGCCGGAGCTGCAGGCGATCCAGAAGAAGTACAAGGGCAAGTCGGACCCGGCGTCCCGCGAGGCCATGAGCCGCGAGACGATGGAGCTGTACCGCAAGCACAACACGAACCCCTTCGCGTCGTGCCTGCCGATCCTGCTGCAGTCGCCGATCTTCTTCGCGCTGTTCCGGGTGCTCAACAGCCTGAAGCCGCTGTCCGAGGGGACCTACCCGAAGACGCACATCGGGCCACTGACACAGGAGCTGGCCACCTCGGCCGAGCATGCCGAGATCTTCGGCGCCCCGCTGTCCGGCTCGTTCATGCACGCGGACGGCAACATCCACATCCAGATCGTCTCGATCGTGCTGATCCTGGCGATGTCGGTGACGACCTTCACGACGCAGCGCCAGCTGACGATGAAGAACATGCCGAAGGCCGCGCTCGAAGGGCCGATCGCGCAGCAGCAGAAGGTGCTGCTCTACGTGATGCCGCTCATCTTCGCGTTCTCCGGCGTCAACTTCCCCATCGGTGTCCTCATCTACTGGACCGTGACGAACCTCTGGTCGATGGGCCAGCAGTTCTACACGATCCGGCGAATGCCGGCTCCGGGCTCCGAGGCGGAGCGGCTCTTCAAGGAGCGGCAGGCACGCAAGAAGGCGCAGGAGGGGACTGCCGTGGCGACGGACGGCGCGAAGCCGACGATCGAGGAGAGGCCCCGTCCGGGTCAGCGCCAGCAGCCGGTCCGCAAGGACCGGCAGAAGCCTCGGCCGACGACGCCCGCAGCCGGAGCCTCGCAAGCCGGCGCTGCGATGAGCGTGGTGCCCGTGTCGGATGACGGCGAGGTCGACGATCCCGACGACGCGCCCGCATCGAGCGGCGCCGTGACCAAACCGGCCGTTGGATCGAACGGCGGGGGCGCAGCGGGTTCAACGTCGAACCCGCCGGCGAAGAAGAAGCGCAACGGACCGAGCACCGGCTCTGCCGGCACGAGCAAGTGACGGGAGCTGAGCAGACGATGAGCACGACCACGCCGGAGCAGTCCGGTGACGCCGCGGTGACGAGGCGGCTCGAGGAGGAGGGCGAGATCGCCGCCGACTACCTCGAGGAGCTGCTGGACATCGCCGACCTCGACGGGGACATCGAGATCGACGTCGATCACGGTCGCGCCGCGGTCGAGATCGTGTCCGAGAACCCGTCGGATCCGGCGCTCAAGCGGCTGGTCGGACCGGAGGGCGAGACCCTCGAGGCGCTCCAGGAGCTGACGCGGCTTGCGGTTCAGGCGCGGACCGGCGACCGGAGCCGGCTGATGCTCGACGTCGCCGGGTACCGTTCCGGCCGCAAGTCCGAGCTGACCCGGCTCGCGGAGTCGGCTATCGGCCAGGTGCGCTCGTCGGGCCACCAGGTGGAGATGGAGCCGATGAACCCGTTCGAGCGGAAGGTCGTCCACGACGTCGTTGCCGCCGCGGGCCTCGTGTCCGAGTCGGACGGGCAGGAGCCCTACCGCTACGTGGTGGTTCGACCGGCCTGAGCACCGTTTCACGTGAAACGGCGTGAGCGGCGCCCGCTTGGACGTTCCGCTCGCAGGGGCGGTTACGGGATGCGCTCGTGGGGGACGGCCGGTGTGCCGGCCGTCCCGTGAGGTCTCGCACGTGGGCCACGATCGCGCCGGTGCAAGCCGTTCGATGCATACGCCGTGCCGCTGCGTGAGCCGAAGAGGTGACGCTGGTTGGCTTCGGCGCTCAATCAATGAGGTCGTCGTCGGCATGCGTGATCGCCTCAACGCACTCGAGTACGGCGGTGTCGGGACGCCTACGTCACGTGACCCGAGACGAAGTGGTCGTAGGAAGTCTTGGCGACGCGCCAGTCGTGAGGCGTGACCGGTGCAGTGCTGCCTTGGCCGTGCCAACGTTTCGGTGGGTTGATATGGACGCCGGAGGCGGGTCTCGCCCTCACATCACCAGATCGGCGCAGGGGCCCGGTGCCACCCCTTGGTGGGCGTCGGCTCCAGTTTCACGTGAAACATTGCGCCCCTCGGCTGTGGTGCGACCGGGCTTGGGTCGCGCGGGCAGCTGCGGCGTGCCGCCCGCGTAGTCCAGGTGTGGCGCAGTGGACACCGCGAGGCTTGGCGATCTGCTCGCGGGGCCGGTTCGGTCCAGTGGAGCCTCAGCGAACCGCTTGCCGGTGAAGCCTGGGTCGTCCGGTGAGGCGGGGCTCGTCGGCCTCGGTCGTGAGGCCAGCCCGCTGCCGGGTCGGTGGAGTGGCTTGGCGCGTGTCGCCAGCCCAGCAGGGGGCGCTCGAAGTCACGTCTTGGCAGGCTCCGTTTCACGTGAAACGGTCCACGCCCGCGCCGTCCGCCAGTCACCGCCGGCACCCATCTCGCCAGGCAATCGCCTGGGCTCGTGACAAGCCCCGCCCCGCAACCGCAGCGAGTCCGTTTCCCGCCCCAACCTTCACTCGCAGCCAGTCCGTCTCCGCCCCCTCCCGCCCTACCCGCGGCGGTCGGCGGCTCACTTCTTTGCACGGAGCCGCAGTCATCGGTGGCTCGTCGCGCGCACAAGCTCCGCGCTCATGCGGGCGCTGTCACGGGCACTGGCGCGCGATCGGCGCCGGCCCGCGCCGCAACGCGCACCCGCTCCACGATCGGCGCCCACCCGCGCTGCACCGCGCACCCGCCCTGGTCACCAGCGCCGGCTCCGAGCAACACCGGCTCTGCAAGTGCCAGACGCGCCGAGCCCCGCACGCGCCCTGCAATTGCTCGCTTCGAACGGGGCTCTGTTCCTCCAGTTGCCGGTGCGAGTGGCCAGACTCTGTCCACCGAGCCTCGCCAGCGCCGTCGTCCTCGCTCGGCCTCGCCGGCATCGACTGCGCCCTCTACCCGCCCAGACCGTGCGGGCGGCGCCTATCTCCTCCGCGCCGTCCCTCAGCTGCTACTGCCGTGGCACGGGGGGTGACGGAGCAGCCGAGCGGATCGGGCGTGTCGCGCGACGCGTCGCACCCCTGGGACCAGGCGCGACGTAGCACATGAACTCAACATGTCCGGGGGTGTGGGCGATGACTCCTGGCAGCCGTCGGGCCCCGGTAGCGTGAGCGGGTCGCGAGCGTGGACGGTGCGGAGCGCGATGGATCCGGAGGCGAGCATGGCGAGTGGTGGACGCGACATGACTGGCCCGGTGACCGTGGACGGGGGCGTCGATCCACTCGACAACGACGGTCGGCTGCCCGAGTACTTCGGCGATGCCTGGCCGGCAGTTCAGAGCTTCGCTCACCTGCTACGGGTGCACGGCGTCGAACGCGGCTTGCTCGGGCCGAACGAAGCGGGCCGGCTCTGGGAGCGGCACCTGCTGAACTCGGCCGGCGTCGTGGCTACGTTGCCCACGACTGGCACGCTCGTCGACCTCGGTAGCGGTGGGGGCCTTCCAGGCATCGTGCTCGCAGCGATGCGACCCCAGGCGCGCGTCGTGCTGCTGGAGCCGATGGAAAGGCGTACGGACTGGCTCCGCTACGTGGTGGACGAGCTGAGGCTGAGGAACACCGAGGTCCTCCGTGGTCGCGCAGAGGACGTCGCGGGGGACTTGCTGGCAGATGCGCTGACGGCTCGGGCTGTCTCGTCGCTCGAGAACCTCTTCGGGTGGACGGCGCCGCTCGTCCGTGCCGGCGGCGGCTTCCACGCGATCAAGGGGGCACGGGCGGCCGACGAGGTGGCGGCCGCGGCAACAGCGGCCCGGCGCAACGGCTGGTCGCAAGTACGCGTGGACGAAGTCGGGACGCTCGAGGGCGTCGAGGTGACGCGTGTGGTGCGCGCCGTGCGCGAGGGCGGGCCGACAGGTGTTCGGTAGGGGCAAGCGCCGAGCGAAGCCAGTGGCCGCCATAGCGTTTCCCGAGGCCCGCGGCGTGGAGCAGGCCGACGACGGTGTGGCAACCCCGAACCCCACGCTCTCCGCACAGCCGGGTGAACCAGCGACCCGGTGGGCACCTACGGGAGCCGCGTCGGCGACGCCCGTTGGCTCGCCCGCCACGACGACGTTGGTGACGGCGCCTGTCGACTCGCGGCCGGCGTCGACGCGCGTTGACTCACCCGCGGTGACGACGCCCGTCGGTTCGTCGGTCGGGACGACACCTTTCGGCTCGCTGGTGCCGGGGGGACCCATCGACTCGCGGGCGGGGACGATGTCTGGCGACTCGCGGGTGGCGACCACTTCTATCGACTCGTCGACGGCGACCGCATCGCCGCGGGAGGTTCCGGGAGGGGCCCGAAGTGTCGCAGACCCGGCTTTGGACCCGGTCCGGCTCGGGGCCTCACCCGAGGGGCGAGTGCCGGGCGACCTCGTCGACACCAACGCGCTCGGGGCGACGTCCGCAACGGCCGTTTCACGTGAAACGGACCCCGTACCTGCCGCCGCGAACGGCGGTCCGATGCCCGAACCGTGGACAGACACTGACCCTGCATCCGACATGCGCGACGATGACGCCGAAAGCGTGACAAATCGCCCGGCGAGGCTTACCACCCAGGCCGTTTCACGTGAAACGCTTACGCCGCCGCCCGGGGACCCGGTCGGTGTCACGTCAGCCGCAGCGGATGAGGCCAGGGAGCCCACCGCCGCCGAGCAGCCGGCCGAGAACGGCCGGAAGGACGTGGGACGAGCGGGAGGGGCGGAGCAGGTCATGGGTATCGAGGACACGGTCGCGGAACGACCCGCAGGGGCGGGTTGGTCGCGCGTCGACTCGGCCCTCGACCCCGACGAGCGACGCCGCGCCGCGCTTGTCCAGAGCCTGCCGCCGCTGTCGGACGACACTCCCGTCCTCGCGGAGCTCCACCAGGACACGCGGCGCCGGATCGAGCTTCAGGGCCGCCGTTTCCCTAGGCCGGACGCCACGCGCATCATCACCGTGGCCAACCAGAAGGGCGGCGTCGGCAAGACGACGACCACGGTCAACCTCGCCGCAGCGCTGGCGCAGTCGGGGCTGACCGTCCTCGTCGTCGACAGCGACCCGCAGGGAAACGCATCGACCGCTCTCGGTGTCGAGCACCGGGCGGGAACGCCGTCCGTGTACGAGGTGCTCGTGGACAGCGCCGACCTTCACGTCGCGGTCCAGGAGAGTCCAGACGTGCCGGGCCTGTTCTGCGTGCCGGCGACGATCGACCTCTCCGGCGCGGAGATCGAGCTGGTGTCGATGGTCGCGCGCGAGACGAGGCTACGGACCGCCCTCGAGCACTACATGACGTGGCGCGCGGAGAACGGGCTGGAGCCGATCGACTACGTGCTCGTCGACTGCCCGCCGAGCCTCGGCCTGCTGACGGTCAACGCGTTCGCCGCCGGCCGGGAGGTGCTCATTCCCATCCAGTGCGAGTACTACGCGCTCGAGGGGCTGAGCCAGCTGCTCAAGACGATCGAGCTGATCCAGGCGCACCTCAACCCCGGCCTGCACGTCTCGACCATCCTCCTGACCATGTACGACGGGCGCACCAACCTGGCGCAGCAGGTGGCTGACGAGGTGCGGACGCACTTCCCGGAGACGACGCTGCGAACGACCGTCCCGCGGTCGGTGCGCATCTCCGAGGCGCCGAGCTATGGCCAGACTGTCATGACGTACGACCCGGGTTCGTCGGGCGCGCTGGCGTACCTCGAGGCCGCGCGGGAGCTGGCGGAGCGCGCCGAGACGAGACCGGTGGATGCCGCAGCCAAGAAGTCGCGGTCGGACTCGGCGCCGCGTGCTGACACCGCACGACCGCCGGTAAGTGTGGCGGTGCAGCAGTCGGCCGCACCCGCGGGGTGGGTGCCGGGCGATGGGGCTTCCGACGGGAACGGCGCCCTGGCGTCGTCATGGGATCATTGGCGCTCGGCGGGCAAGGAGGAGTCGTGAGCGAGAAGCGGCGTGGTCTCGGGCGTGGTCTCGGGGCCCTGATCCCCACCGGTGCCGAGACCGCACGGGAGCGCCCGGTCGACGTGTTCTTCCCGGTCACCCGTGACGGTGACGGCGCCGCAACCGCCGTGGCGGTCGCCGAGCGCGACGGCGACGGGCGTGCCGGTGTCATGGCGCAGGACAGCAACGGCTTCCCGACCGGCGGCACGCCGAGCGCGGCCGCGAACGTGTGGCAGGACGGTGCGACGACCGGCACCGGGCAGGAGTTGCTTCCCGTCCCGGGTGCCACGTTCGCAGAGATCCCGGTCTCCTCGATCCGTCCGAACGCCCGCCAGCCGCGCACGGTGTTCGACGAGGAAGCGCTCGACGAGCTCGTGGACTCGATCCGCGAGGTCGGCGTGCTCCAGCCGGTCGTCGTGCGCGCGGTGGGCGACGGGTACGAGCTCATCATGGGCGAGCGCCGCTGGCGTGCCGCCCAGGCCGCTGGGCTGGACACGATCCCGGCGATCATCCGGCAGACCGACGACGGCGACATGCTGCGCGACGCCCTGCTGGAGAACCTGCACCGGGCACAGCTGAACGCGCTCGAGGAAGCCGCGGCCTACCAGCAGCTGCTCGACGACTTCGGCTGCACGCAGGAGGAGCTGGCGGGCCGGATCCACCGCTCGCGCCCCCAGATCTCGAACACCCTCCGGCTGCTCAAGCTGCCACCGCTCGTGCAGCGCCGGGTCGCCGCGGGTGTCCTGTCCGCCGGCCACGCGCGGGCGCTCCTGGCGCTTCCCGACGCGGCCGCGATGGAGCGGCTCGCCCAGCGCATCGTCGCGGAGGGACTGTCCGTCCGGGCGGTCGAGGAGATCGTCGCCCTCGGCGGGGACGAGGCGAAGCCCGCCCGGCGCGCGGCACCGCGGGCCGGCGATCGGAACGAGGCTCTCGACGACCTTGCCGCCCGGCTGTCCGATCGGTTCGAGACCCGGGTCAGGGTCGCCCTGGGCAAGTCGAAGGGCCGCCTGACGGTCGAGTTCGCGTCGGTCCAGGACCTCAACCGGATCCTCGGCGCGCTGGCACCCGGAGAGGCCGGCCTGTTCCAGAGGTGACGTACGTCGTTACAGCGACAAGACGTACATCTGGGACGTTTCTGCAGGTCAGACCCGAAGCTCGGCGTCTACGAGTGCGCGGTACAGCGCGCTGAGCTCGTAGCCGGCGGCCTCGGCGGCCTGGGGCAGGAGCGACGTCTCGGTCATGCCGGGGGCGACGTTCACCTCGAGGAACCAGGGCGTGCCCTCCGCGTCGACGAGGAGATCGGTCCGGGAGATGCGGGCGAGGCCGAGAGCGGCGTGCGCAGCCAGCGCGGCCCCGGCGACGCGCTCGGCGACCTCGTCGGACAGCCGCGCGGGCACGAAGTACTCGGTGCGCCCCGGGTTGTAGCGGGCGTCGTAGTCGTAAGGACCGTCGGTGACGATCTCCACCGCAGGCAGCGCGAAGGGGCCGGCGCCGATGTCGAGGACCGACACCGCGACCTCCGTGCCCGTGACCGCGCGCTCCACGAGGGCCGCGTCGCTGTAGGCGAAGCACTCGACCATCGCCGCCGGAAGCTCATCCGGCGAGCCGACGATCGTCACGCCAAGGGCGGAGCCGCCGCTGGACGGCTTGACGACGAGCGGCAGCCCCAGCTTGGCCACCAGTGCGTCGAGGATCCGGTGGGCCCCGAGCTCGCGGAACAGCGTCTGGGGCAGCGTGACGAAGTCGGGTGTGGCCAGGCCCGCACGCGAGACGATCGTCTTCGCGATCGGCTTGTTCCAGGCGATGCGGCTCTCCCGTGCCCCGGTGCCGAGCACGTGGAGGCCCAGCAGCGACAGGACGTCGCGGACGGACCCGTCCTCGCCGGTCGCGCCGTGCAGCAGGGGCCAGACGAGGTCGGGAGCCATCTCGCGCAGGGACGCGGCGAGGTCGGCGTCGACGTCGTGCAGGACGACCTCGGCCCCCGTGGACCGCAGCGCCTCGGCCACGCGGCGGCCCGAACGCAGGGACACGTCCCGCTCGTGGGAGAGGCCACCGGCGAGGACGACGACACGGGGTGCGGTTGATGCGGCGTTCACGGCGGCGTGCTCCCGGCTCGGCTGGACGGACGTGACGAGGCTACCGGGGCGCCGCTCGGGCGTCCGGTCCGGCGCGGGGCGCGTCAGGCCAGGTCGGGACCGGGGAACTGCACCTGCTCGCCATCCGGCCGTCCGGCGGTCCCGAACAGCTCGACGAGCTCGGCCTCGCCCGAGACGACCGTCGCCAGCCGCCGGACGCCCTCACGGATGCGCTCGGGCGTCGGGTAGCAGAACGACAGCCGCATGTGGTCGGCGCCCTGGCCGTCGTAGAAGAAGGCCGTCCCGGGGACGTAGGCCACGCGGGCGGTCACCGCGCGCGGCAGCATCTCCTTGGCGTCGAGCCCATCGGGGAGCTTCACCCACGTGTAGAACCCGCCGTCCGGGACGGTCCAGGTGCAGTCGGGCAGGTGCTCGGAGAGCGCGCCGATCATCGCGTCCCGGCGCTCCCGGTACATCTCGCGGTACGCCTTGATCTGGCCGCGCCAGTCGCACGTCGCCAGGTACGTCGAGATGGCGATCTGGGAGGCGTTGGACGGGCAGAGGATCGCGGACTCGCTGGCGAGCACGAGCTTCTCGCGCACCGCGTGCGGCGCGACGACCCAACCGACGCGGTAGCCGGGCGCGAAGGTCTTGGAGAACGTGCCGAGGTACAGCACGCCTTCGTCGTCCATCGACCGCATCGCCGCGGTGGGCTCGCCGTCGAAGCCGAGCAGGCCGTAGGCGTTGTCCTCGATGACGAGCACGCCGTAACGGCGGCAGATCTCGAGGACCCGCGGCCGGCGCTCGACCGACAGGCTGACCCCGGCGGGGTTGTGGAAGTTCGGGATCGTGTAGAGGAACTTGACCCGGCGGCCCTCGGCCTGCAGGCGGGCCAGGGTCGACTCGAGCGCCTCGGGGATGAGCCCGAAGTCGTCGATCGGCACGTGGACCACGTCGGCCTGGTAGGCGCGGAAGACGCCGAGGGCGCCGACGTACGAGGGCGCCTCGGCGACGACCACGTCGCCCGGGTCGCAGAAGATGCGCGTCACCAGGTCGAGGGCTTGCTGCGAGCCGGTGGTGACGACCACGTCGTCGGGGTGGGCCGAGATCGCCTCGAGCGCCATCACCTCGAGGATCTGCTCGCGCAGCGCCTCGTCGCCCTGGCCGGAGCCGTACTGAAGTGCCGTGAGACCCCGGGTCGCGACGACGTGCGCGGCCAGCTCGGCGAGCGTGTCCAGCGGGAGGCCGTCCAGGTACGGCATGCCGCCGGCGAGCGAGACGACCTCGGGCCGGTTGGCGACGGCGAACAGTGCGCGGATCTCCGAGGCCTTCATGCCGTGAGTGCGCTCTGCATAGGCGCCGAGCCAGGGGTCGAGCCGAGTGCCTGCGGCGGTGGACGGGGGCTGGCCCACCGTCACACGGTCGGGCACGGGCTGGGATGTCATGCCGCCCAGTGTTTCACGCCCGAAGGATCGATCGAGACACCACGGATACAGCGGCACTTCGGCGAAGATTCGCTGGCCACGAACCCAGCGGTCCGACGATCCTTCGAGGCATCCCCTCACCCTTCCCGCACCGTGAGATGAGGGTGCCCCGCGCGAGGGCCGGCTGCGCGGTTCGTCGTGCGCCAAGGAGAACCCTCAGGCAGCGGCGAGGACCGCCTCGACGCGCTCGACGAGCATCGACTTCGGGCGGGCGCCGTAGAGCACGTCGGTCAGCTCGCCGGCGGCGAAGAACTGCAGCGTCGGCAGCGACACGATGCCGAATCGTTCGACAAGCCCCGGGTTCTCGTCCGCGTTGACGGCGACGAACGCCACACGGCCTTCGTACGTGGCCGCCAGCTCGTCGAGCACGGGGTTGAGCACGCGGCACGGGCCGCACCACTCCGCCCAGTAGTCGACGACGACCGGCACGGACGAGCCGAGCACCTCGGCGTCGAACGTCGTGTCCGTGACCTCGCGGCTCACGGTCAGGCCTCGGCCGAGACCGCGACCTCGTCGTCCACCAACGGCGGAAGGCCCGCGAGGTAGTGCTGCGCGTCGAGCGCGGCCGAGCAGCCCTCGCCGGCCGCGGTGATGGCCTGCCGGTAGACATGGTCGACAACGTCGCCGCAGGCGAAGACGCCCTCCAGGTTGGTCGCCGTGGTGCGACCCTGCACGACGATGTAGCCGGCCTCGTCGAGCTCGATCTGCCCCTTGACCAGCTCGGTGCGCGGCTCGTGGCCGATGGCGACGAAGATGCCGCCGGCCGGCAGCTCGCGAGTCTCGCCGGTGACGGTGTCGCGCAGCGTGACGCCGGTGACCTTGGTGTCACCCGAGATGCCGACGATCTCGCTGTTCCACTCGAAGCGGATCTTCGGGTCGGCCAACGCGCGGTCGGCCATGATCTTGGAGGCCCGCAGCTCGTCGCGGCGGTGCACCATCGTCACCGTGCGGCCGAACCGCGTCAGGAACGTGGCCTCCTCGACGGCCGAGTCACCGCCGCCGACCACGACGATGTCCTGGTCGCGGAAGAAGAAGCCGTCGCACGTGGCGCACCACGACACGCCACGGCCGGACAGCCGCTTCTCGTCGGGCAGCCCGAGCTCGCGGTACGCGGAGCCGGTGGCCAGGATCACGGCGCGGGCGCGGTAGGTCTCGCCGCCGCCCGTGACGATCGTCTTGATCGGCCCGGCCAGCTCGACCTCGGTCACGTCGTCCCAGACGACCTCCGCGCCGAACCGCTCGGCCTGCTTCTGCATCTGCTCCATGAGCTCGGGGCCGAGGATGCCGTCGGGGAACCCGGGGAAGTTCTCGACCTCGGTGGTGTTCATCAGCGCGCCGCCTGCGGTGACGGAACCGGCGAGGACGACGGGCCGGAGGCCCGCGCGGGCGGCATAGATCGCCGCCGTGTACCCGGCGGGGCCGGAACCGACGATGACGACGTCACGGACGGGGGTCTCGGTCACGGCTGGTCCTCACGGGAATCGGGTCGAAAGTGCGAAGGGTGCAACCGATGGTAGGCGGGGTTCTGTTCCCCGCCGGCGAGCGCGCTCAGCTGAGCTCGATCTCCGTGAGCTCGACCCGAAGGGAACCGTCGGCGGCGGTCGGCAGCTGCGTGAACCAGATGACGAGCGACTGCGTGGTCTGCGGCGCGCTGAGGTGCAGGACCGTGTCCTGGGACATCGGGCCGGACGCGAGGACGGTCCCTGCGGTGGGCGTCGTGGCGTCGCCGGTCCGGACTTCGACGTTTCCGCCCGTGCCGTTGACGTGCAGCGTCACCGTGTTGACGGTCGACGTCTGCGTGAACGTCAACTGGAGCCCGACGGCCGGCTTCAAGCCGCCGAAGTTAGCCGTCTTGTAGGTGTAGGTGCGCCAGAACGTGGCCGGGTTGCCGTCGAACGCATTGCCCACCTCCTCCTGGTGCTCGCCATCGGGCGTGTTCGGGCTGATCGACTGGATGCTGGCGATGACGGCCGAGGCGCCGGCGTGCGTCGTCGGCGACGCCGTCGCGGAAGCGTGCTGGCTCGTCGCGGTGCCGGTCGGGGAGCCTGTGGTGTGCGTGGCCGTGCCGGGGTCGAGCGTCGTTGAGTGGCCGCTGAACAGCGCCTTCGCGGCAAAACCGATCGCGACGACGACGAGGAGCCCGACGAGTGCGATGGCAATGCCCACCCCGCGACGGCGCGGCGGCTGGTCGTCCATCTGACCGAAGTCGAACGGGCCGGAGTCGGAGGGGGGCGCCTGCGACGGCTCGATCGAGGGCGGCGTCCGGCCGGCGACCGGGAGGTGAGCCGAGGCGTACCCGCCGGGGGCGGGCTGCACCGGGCGTGGCTGCTCGCCGGCGGGGGGGTGGGCGGCGACCGGGCGGGTCGGCGTGCGGGTCGGGACCGACGGTGCGGGCGTCGTGGGCGGGGTGGCTCCGGCGGCGGCACGTCCGGCGCTCGGCCCGGAGACGGCAACCGCAGCGGCAGCGGCACCGGCACCGGTAACGGCACCGGTAGCGGCACCGGTAGCGACACCGGCACCGGGAGCGACACCGGACCCGGCAGCAGCACCGGACGCGGACCCGGCAGCGGCCCCGGACCC
>Ga0207836_1000105_pt1 | contig 23711 bp, 26 predicted proteins | sample LuqExpMetageno18_FD_187776 | JGI IMG/M metagenome (GOLD analysis project Ga0207836, IMG submission 187776) | Tropical forest soil microbial communities from Luquillo Experimental Forest, Puerto Rico - Sample 18 (SPAdes) | ecosystem: Environmental > Terrestrial > Soil > Tropical forest ...
GAGCGTCGCGGCGGGGGACAGCGCCCGGACCTGCGCCGCCAGGGCCGCCACCTGCGTGCGGGCGTCGGCCAGCACCCCGTTCGTCGTGCGACGCCCGCGCCCGACGAGCCCGTCGAGGCGTGCCTGGTGCGGTGCGAGCATCGTCTCCGGCCGCACCAGCACCGGCCGGCTTCGCATCGCGGCGAGCCCGGCCTGCTCGCGCGCCAGCCGGTGGAGCACCGCGTTGCGCGCCCGGTGCCGGGCCTGCACCAGGCCGGCGCGCTCCGCGGTGACGTCGGGGACGACCCGCTTCGCTGCGTCGGTGGGCGTCGAGGCGCGCCAGTCGGCCACCAGGTCCAGGAGCGGGGTGTCGAGGTGGTGGCCGATCGCGCTGACGAGCGGCGTGCGGCAGGCCGCGGCGGCGCGCACCAGCGCCTCGTTGCTGAACGGCAGCAGGTCCTCGAAGGAGCCACCGCCGCGCGCAACAACGATCACCTCGACTGCCGGGTTGGCGTCGAGATCGGCGATCGCGGCCCGGACCTCGGGGACGGCGCGCGCCCCTTGCACCGTGACGCGCCGGATCTCGAACCGCACGGCGGGCCACCGGGCGCGCGCGTTGGAGACGACGTCGTGCTCGGCGTCGCCCTGCTGGGCGCAGACGAGCCCGACGACCGCGGGGAGGAACGGCAGCGGCACCTTGCGGGCCTCGTCGAACAGGCCCTCGGCCGCGAGGACGCCCTTGAGCCGCTCGATCTGCGCGAGCAGCTCGCCGAGCCCGACCAGTCGCACCGCGTCGCCCGCGAGCGACAGGTCGCCGGTCCGCTCGAGGAACCGCGGCTTCGCGTGCACGACGATCCGCGAGCCGTCGGTCAGGCGATCGACGATCGGGGTGACGTCGCGCGCGGGGAGGGTGACGCGCAGCGACATGTCGAGGTCGACGTCGCGTAGCGTGAGGAAGTAGAGGTTGTTCCAGCGCTTGAGGTTGAGCACCTGCCCCTCGACCCAGACCGGCGACATCTTGCCGATGTAGTCGGCGATCTTGGGCACCAGGTGCCGCACCGGCCACGGGCGGTCGGCCGAGGTCTCGGCGGCCTTGACCGGCAGCGGCAGCGACCGGTCTGCCGGTGCGGCGAACCCGGCCCTGGTCGCGTTGCCGGTCTCGTCGTGCTCCATGGGGGACAGCCTGCCGTAGACCGCCGACGAAGCCCCGCCACGCTCCCCACCTAGACTGGCCGGGTGACCGCTGGGACGACTGTCGAGACCAAGCGCGTGCTGCTCGCGGCGCCGCGCGGGTACTGCGCCGGCGTCGACAGGGCCGTCGTCGCCGTGGAGAAGGCGCTCGAGCAGTACGGCGCGCCCGTCTACGTGCGCAAGGAGATCGTCCACAACAAGTACGTCGTCGAGACGCTGGCGGCGCGCGGCGCGGTCTTCGTCCACGACACCGACGAGGTGCCCGAGGGGGCACGCGTCGTCTTCTCGGCGCACGGCGTCTCGCCGGCCGTCCGCGCGGCGGCCGCCGCTCGGTCGCTCCTGACGATCGATGCCACCTGCCCGCTGGTCACCAAGGTGCACAAGGAGGCGGTGCGCTTCGCCGCCGACGACTTCGACATCCTCCTCATCGGTCACGCGGGGCACGAGGAGGTCGAGGGCACGGCGGGTGAGGCGCCCGAGCACATCCAGGTGGTCAACTCGCCCGACGCCGTCGACGCCGTCGAGGTGCGCAACCCCGACCGCGTCGTGTGGATCTCGCAGACGACCCTCTCGGTCGACGAGACGATGGAGACCGTCCGCCGGCTCCGCGAGCGGTTCCCGAACCTCGCCGACCCGCCGTCGGACGACATCTGCTACGCCACCCAGAACCGTCAGGTCGCCGTGAAGAAGATGGCGCCGGAGTGCGACGTCGTCGTGGTGGTGGGCTCGGCGAACTCGTCGAACTCGGTGCGCCTCGTCGAGGTGGCCCGGGAGGCCGGCGCCGGCGCGGCCCACCGCATCGACGCCGCCACCCAGATCGACCCCGCCTGGCTCGACGGCGCGACGACGGTCGGCGTGACCTCCGGTGCATCGGTGCCCGAGATCCTCGTGCGCGACGTGCTCCAGCGGCTCGCCCTCCTCGGCTTCGGCGACGTCGAGGAGGTCCGCACTGCCACCGAGGACCTCATGTTCTCCCTGCCGCGCGAGCTGCGCGCCGACCTCCGCACCGGTGCCGCCGATCCAGGCCGTGCCCGCAGCGAGGCGCGCCGCACCGCGGCCGACGGCTCGGTCTGAGGCCGCCCGGCGCAACGCGCGACGCCCGGCCGACGGATCGCCAAGGCCGCCCAGCGCAACCGGCGACGCCCGGCCGACGGATCGGCCAACGCCGCTCAGCCCGACACGGCGACGCCCGGCCGCCCGTCGTCCAGCGCGACGAGGTGGTCCGCCGCGGAAGCCACCAGCTCGGGCGCGCTGACCATCGCCAGGCGCGGGTCCACGGGCGCCGGCGAGGGCAGCTCGCCCTCGACCACGCCCAGGTCGGCGAACCGGCGGGCGCTCACCAGCACCCGGGTCTCGAGCGAGCCCACCGCCTGGTTGTAGGCCGAGGCGGCGCCCTCGAGCGCGCGGCCGAGCCGCGTCAGGTGGCCGCCCAGCGTCGACAGCCGCCCGTGCAGCTCCTTGCCCAGCGACAGCACGTTCTGGGCGTTCGTCGCCAGCGCGTCCTGCTTCCAGGCGTACGCGACCGTGCGCAGCAGCGCGAGCAGCGTCGACGGCGTCGCCACGACCACGTGCCGCTCGAACGCGTACTCGGCGATGGCCGGGTCGGCGTCGAGGGCCGCCTGCCAGAACGCGTCCGCTGGCACGAACATCACGACGAACTCCGGCGCCGGCGCGAACTGGTCCCAGTACCGCTTGCCGGCGAGCTGGTCGACGTGACGCCGCACGTGGCGCGCGTGGTCGGCAAGCTTGGCGGCGCGCGTGGCCTCGTCGGGCGCCTGCGCGGCCTCGAGGAACCCGAGGAACGCGACCTTCGCGTCGACCACCACCTGCTTGCCGCCGGCGAGCCGCACGACGAGGTCCGGCCGAAGCGCTCCCTCGTCGGTGCTCACCTGCTCCTGCTCGACGAAGTCGACGTGCGGCAGCATCCCGGCCGCCTCGACCACGCGCCGTAGCTGCGTCTCGCCCCACCGGCCGCGGACCTGCGGCGCCCGCAGGGCCGTTACCAGCTGGGCGGTCTCGCCGCGCAGCGCTTCCGACGCGGCCCGCATCTGCAGCACCTGCTCGGCCATCGCCGCCTGGCCGGCGGCACGCGCCCTCTCGGCCGCCCCGACCTCGGCCCGCACCTGCTCCAGCGTGCGCGTCAGCGGCTCGACCATCGCCCGCACCGACCGCTCCTGCGCGGCGAACTCCCCGGCGCGCGCGGCCGCGAGCTCGGCGCGCCGCACCCGCTCCCCGGCCCGCGCCGACGCGACCGCCCACGCCAGGGCCCCCCCCAGCACCGCCCCGACGACCAGGCCCACGAGCACCGACACCACGTCCATGGCGGCACCGTCCCACCCACCACCGACACCGCCCCTGGGCAGACACCGCCAGTCGGGTGAGTTCGCCCAGGTGGCGCGGCGGCCGGTCCCTATGCTGACGCCCGTGCCCGACGCCGCTCCCGCCCTCGTCCTGCGCGGCCTGTGGCGCCGGTTCGGCGCCAAGATCGCGGTCGCCGGCCTCGACCTCGACGTGCCCACCGGGTCGTTCTACGGGCTCGTCGGCCCCAACGGCGCGGGCAAGACGACCACGCTGCTCATGGCCACCGGCCTGCTGCGCCCCGACGCGGGCGGCGTCTGGGTCGGGGGAGTCGACCTCTGGGCCGACCCGGTGCGCGGCAAGTCCCTGCTCGGCGTCCTGCCGGACGGGGTCAAGCTCTTCGACCGCCTGACCGGCGCGCAGCTCGTCACCTACGCCGGCCTGCTCCACGGCCTGGACCGGGACACCGCGAAGCGGCGGACGAACGACCTCCTCGAGGCCGTCGACCTCGTCGCCGACCGCGACACGCTCGTCGTCGACTACTCCGCCGGCATGGCGAAGAAGATCTCGCTGGCCTGCGCGCTGGTGCACGCGCCGCGCCTCCTGGTGCTCGACGAGCCGTTCGAGGCCGTCGACCCGATCTCGGCCGCCAACATCCGCGACATCCTCGCCGGCTACGTCCGCGGCGGCGGCACGGTCATCGTCTCCAGCCACGTGATGGACCTGGTGCAGCGCATGTGCGACCACGTCGCCGTCATCGCCGCCGGGCGCGTGCTGGCGGCGGGCACGCTCGACGAGGTGCGGGCCGGCGCGACGCTCGAGGACCGGTTCGTCGACCTCGTCGGCGGCCGCACCAGCGGGGAGGGGCTGGCGTGGTTGCACACCTCGTCCGCCTGAAGCTGGTCCTCACCGCCAACGGGCTCAAGCGCAGCGCGTGGGTGGTCGTCGGGTTCGTCGTCGGCGCGCTGTACGGGATCGGCGTGCTCGTCGGCGCGATGGCCGCGCTCGGCTACGTCTCGACCCAGGCCTTCGAGCTCCGGGAGATGACCGGCATCCTCGCCGGCGCGGGGCTGGTGCTCGCCTGGTGGGTGGTGCCGCTGGTCGCGTTCGGCCTCGACGCGACGATGGACCCCTCGCGCTTCGCGCCCTTCCCGATCGCCCGCCCGAAGCTGCTCGTCGGCCTGACGATCGCGGGCCTGCTCGGCATCCCGGGCGTCCTCACCCTTCTCGGCGCGCTGGGCTCGTCCGTGCTGTGGTGGCACGAGCCGCGCGCCCTCCCGGCCGCGATCGTCGGCGCCCTGCTCGCCGTGCTCACGTGCCTGCTCGGCGCGCGCGCGCTCACCGCGGCGCTCGCGCGCGTGGTGGTGAAGCGCAGGGTGCGCGAGGCGGGCGTCGCCCTGGTGATCCTGCCGCTCGTGCTCGCCGGGCCGATCCTCACCCGCCTCGTCCCCGCGGGCTACTCGCTCAAGAACGCCGACGTCATGCCCGTGGTGCACGTCGTGGCGTGGACCCCGCTCGGGGCGCCGTGGGCCCTGGCGCCCGACGTCGCAGCCGGCCGCTGGGGACAGGCCGCGGGCCGGCTCGTGGTGGCGCTCGCGACGATCGCCCTGGCGGGGCTCGCCTGGGAACGCGGGCTCGGCCGCGCGCTCGTCGAGCCCATCCGCGAGACGACGAAGCGCCGCGACCGAGGCCTCGGCCTCTTCGCCCGCGTTCCCGCGACCCCGTTCGGCGCCGTGTACGCCCGGTGCCTCACCTACTGGGCGCGCGACCCGCGCTACGCGATGGCCGTCGTCCTCGTCCCCGTCCTGCCCATCGTCTTCGGGCTCGTCGACCCCGGCGGGCGAATGGTCCTGGTGGCGGCGCCGCTGTCGGGCTTCCTCATGGGCTGGTCGATCTCGGCCGACGTCGCCTACGACGGCACCGCCTTCTGGATGCACGCGGCGTCCCCGCTGCCGGGGGCCGCAGACCGCTGGGGCCGCGCCCTGTCGGCCGCCACGATCGGCGTCGTCGTGGTCGTCGTGCTCTCGGTCGTCAGCGCGATGCTGGCGCACCGGCCCGAGGTCGTCCCCGCCTTGGTCGGCAGCGGTGTCGGCATGGCCGGCGTCTCGCTCGGTGTCGCCTCGGTGGCCTCGTCGCTCGTCGTCTACCCGGTGCGGCAGCCGGGCGACAGCCCGTTCTCCATGCGCCAGGGCGCAACCCTGCCGGCGCTCCTCACCCAGATCGGCGGGTGGGCGCTCGTCGCGGCCCTGTCATCGCCGGTGACGGTCCTCGCGGTCGTCGCCGTTGGCGGTCACCCCGCTGCGGGCTGGGCCGCCCTCGTCGTCGGGCCCCTGCTCGGCGCCGGGGTGCTCGCCCTCGGGGCGTGGCTCGGCGGGCGGCTCCTCGATCGCACCGGGCCCGACCTGTTCCGGCGCCTCCTCGCGATGACCTGAGGGTCTGCGCTCCTTGACGTGCTTGCGGACCTGCCAGACCACGAACGCGAGCACGGCGATGGCGGCCACCGCGATCGCCCCGTCCCGCCCCACGGCCTTCTCGACCTTCTGGTACGACGCGCCGGCGAGGTACCCGAGCGTGACGACGACCGCGCCCCACAGCGCCCCGCCGATGGCGTTGAACGCCAGGAACCGGCGGTAGTGCATCTTCGAGGTCCCGGCGAGCGCGGGCATGACGGCGCGGAAGAACGCCACCCACCGGCCCAGCAGCACGGCCCACCCGCCGCGGCGGGCGAGGAACTCCTGCGCCTGGTCGAGGCGCTCCCGGCGGCTGTCCAGGCGCTTGGACGCGAGGATGCGCGGCCCGATGGCCTTCCCCACCTCATACCCGACGCTGTCACCGGCGATCGCGGCCACGATCACCACCGCCATGACGGCCCAGAGCGGCACGTGCCCCATCGACGCGGCGACCCCGCCCAGGATCGCGGCGGTCTCCCCGGGCACGATGAAGCCGACGAAGAGCGCGTCCTCCACGAAGACGACGAGGCCGACGATGGCGAGCACCACCCAGGGGGCGGCGTTCAGCACGTGGTCGAGGAACGCGGTCACCCGGCAGACGCTAGCCGACGGACCCTCGGCCATACGCCCGTAAACTCGTCCGACGTGGCTCTCACCATCGGCATCGTCGGCCTCCCCAACGTCGGCAAGTCGACCCTCTTCAACGCGCTGACCCGGGCTCAGGTGCTGGCGGCGAACTACCCGTTCGCGACGATCGAGCCCAACGTCGGCGTGGTCCCGCTGCCGGACGGCCGCCTGGACGTCCTGGCCGAGCTGTTCGACTCCGAGCGGATCGTGCCCGCCACGGTCTCGTTCGTCGACATCGCCGGCATCGTCAAGGGCGCCTCCGAGGGCGAGGGCTTGGGCAACAAGTTCCTCGCCAACATCCGCGAGGCCGACGCGATCTGCGTGGTGACCAGGGCGTTCGCCGACCCCGACGTGGTGCATGTCACGGGCCGGGTCGAGCCGCTGGAGGACATCGAGACGATCCACACCGAGCTGGCGCTCGCGGACCTGCAGACGCTGGAGAAGGTCGTCCCGCGGCTGGAGAAGGAGGTCCGCGCCAAGAAGGCGGATGCCGCCCAGCTCGCCGCGGCACTCTCGGCGCAGGAGATGCTCTCGCAGGGCCGCGTGCTGCACGGCTCCGGGGTGGACGTCGAGGCGCTCGCGCCCTTCTTCCTGCTCACGACGAAGCCGTTCATCTACGTGTTCAACACGGACGACGCCGGCCTTGCGGACTCCGCGATGCAGGCCTCGCTGCGCGCGGCCGTCGCCCCCGCTGACGCGATCTTCCTCGACGCCAAGTTCGAGTCCGAGCTCGTCGAGCTGGCGCCCGACGAGGCCCGCGAGATGCTCGCCGAGACCGGCCAGGAGGAGTCCGGCCTGGACCAGCTGGCCCGCGTCGGCTTCCACACCCTCGGCCTGCAGACCTATCTGACCGCCGGCCCCAAGGAGTCCCGCGCCTGGACCATCCACCAGGGCTGGACCGCCCCCCAGGCGGCGGGCGTGATCCACACGGACTTCCAGAAGGGCTTCATCAAGGCCGAGGTCATCTCGTACGCCGACCTGATCGACGCCGGCTCGATCGCCGCGGTCCGCTCCGCGGGCAAGGCCCGCATCGAGGGCAAGGAGTACGTCATGGTCGACGGCGACGTGGTGGAGTTCCGCTTCAACGTCTGAATGCGGGTGGCGGAGCGCGCCGGCACGAGAGTCGTCCACAGATCCCGGGATCGGCCCCCGCGCGACCCCCCGGCTGGCGACACTCGCGGCATGGGGATCCGCTACTACGCATATGCCTTCGACGCCGACCTCACTGCACAGGCGGTGCGCGCGCCGCACAGCATCCTGCCGCGCGACCCGCTCGCCGACGCCTGGGGCATGGAGCCAGGTGCCACGGTCGGCGTGGCCACATTCGAGCAGACCGTCTCTGCGCGGGACATGCTCTATCTCGACAAGGCGTGGACGTACCTCCGGAAGCTCACAGGGCCGGCGGCAGGGGCCGCGGCGGCTCGGCCTGCGCATCGCCTTTTCGAAGGACGTGTCGAGACAGTCGGTCTGGGCTGGCGTCCCTGGGTGCGGACGCTGACGCCCGAGGAGATCCCCGCGATCGCGCGCAATCTGGCTTCGATCTCCGACGAGGAAGCGCATGAGGGGTTCAGGGCAATGGCACTTGGCCGCACTGACTCGGACGGCGTCGTGGCCCATGCGTGCGAGTACCTTCGCCGAGCGCGGGAGTTCATCGAGCGTCTCGCGGCCGACGGCCGCGGCATGGTGTACCTGATCGGATGAGAATCCGGCCGAGCGCGACGCCTCGTCTTGACACCACCGAGTCCTTAACGCCTGGCGTTATTGACGCAGAGCGTTATATGGTGCTGCCGTGATCAGGTCCTTCGCGGACAAGGACACCGAACGCATCTGGGAGGAGCAGTACGTCGCGGCGATCGACCGCACGCTTCAGCGGGCAGCACTCCGCAAGCTGGAGCTGCTGCATGCAGCCAGCGGCGTCGAGGATCTGCGGATCCCGCCCGGCAACCGGCTGGAGCAGCTCAAGGGCGATCGCAGAGGCCAACACAGCATCCGGGTCAACGACCAGTGGCGCATCTGCTTCGTCTGGCGCGACGGAGGCGCGGACGACGTCGAGCTCGTGGACTATCACCGAGGGGCATGAAGCGATGAGCGACCGTATCGAGCCGATCCACCCGGGTGAGGTGCTGATGGATGACTTCATCACCGGGTTCGGTATCACGCAGAACAGGCTGGCGGTTGCGATCGGCGTGCCTCCGCGTCGCATCAACGAGATCGTGCACGGCAAGCGGGGGATCACCGCGGACACGGCTATCCGGCTAGCGAGGTACTTCGGCACATCCGAAGAGTTCTGGATGAACCTCCAGTCGCACTACGAGCTGCGCGTCGAGCGCCGCGCGCTGCGTGACAAGCTCGCAGGGATCACCCCGATCTCCGCATGACCGACGGGCGCGTGGACCGCATCCGGAGCGCGATCGAGGGCAAGAATCCGACGGTGCTGGCCGCGCGGAACCCAGCAGATCGACAGAGCGAGACGGTTGATCCGCGATTCGATGCGGTGGAGTTCCGCGCTTCAAAGTCTGATCCGGCCTTGGCAGCAGCCCGCTCACGCGGGAGTCACTCGACGCCCGGCGGGAACGGAACGACGCTCGCGAGGTACGGCTCGGCGGCGCCGATCCGCGCGACGTACGTCCCGTTGAAGGCGACCTGGCAGCCCGACGTGCCGATCTCGACCTCGATCTGCTCGGCGCCGGCACGGAAGTAGATGTCGAGGGTGGTGCCGCTGTCCTTGGGGCAGGACAGCGAGCCCGGTGACGCGATCGCCGCGGAGTTCAGCCGGGCACTGATCTCTTCTGCCAGTGCGGCGTTGGTGACGTCACGCGACGCGACGAGCCAGTGCGTCCGGATGCCGTGCGGGTCTGGATCGACGATGTAGAGGCACAGCAGCGCGGTGGCCGGAGCGAAGGGGACAAGCGCGGTCGCCGCGCCGGCAACGTCGGCGGGAGCCGTTCCCGAGACGTTGGGGAGATCGGGCGGCCACGGGCCGGGCCGGCACGTCGTGGAGTAGTCGTCCGCCGTGATGCCCGGCGGCGCGGTGGGGCTCGCAGTGGTCACGGCCTGCCGGTTCGGAGAGGCCGCCGCCGATCCGGCGGTGATAGAGGGCGTCGTGGTCGGAACACCGGCGCACCCGACGAGCGTCATCGTGACGACGAGCGCGATCGAAGTGCCCAAGGCAATTGCTGCCCCATCCGGCCGAGCGGCCGATCGTGGCATCAGACGACCTCCGTGACGTCCTCGTCGTGGGTCTGCTGGGCGCGTCGTCCTCGACGTGACCAGGACATCCAGCATTGTGACGAGCCCGGACGCCACATGGTGGCGTATCCGGAAGCGATCCCCTAGCGGCTCGCCTCCTTCTCGTCCGCCGCGCGCCGCCTCAGGCACAGCTTGCAGTCGACGTCCGCTTCGGTGTCCACCCACTGTGGGCGCTCGAATCCCTCGATGCCCGCGTCATTCATTCCGCACAACGTCGTGTGCGCATCGACAGTTCGGCGCAGCAACCATCGCCAGGTACGCCTGACCGGCCTCCTCGATCGACAGAGGGGACGACGACGGCGTGTGCGTCGGCGTGGCGGCTTCTGCGGTGAGGGCGGGTGCGGGTGTCGTGGACGCCGGGGCGCTCTCAGTGTGGATCGAGAAGCTGCAGCCAGATAGAGCCAGAGCGCTCACGGTCAGGAGCACGCCGGCGAGACGTTCTGGGGTGCGCATGAGTGGTCATCGGCGCGGTGAGCGCTGACCTGAACGACGGCTGTGCGAATCCCCAGGACGGGTGAGGCTTCAGCGAGGGTCCGATGACGGGAGCTTCGTGGGCAGGACGAAGAGCCGGGCGCCTCCCTTGGGCTTCGTCGAGCTCGCCGGTGGTTCGGGGTCGGCGGCCGTTCCCGTCGTCGGCCGGGCGCAGGTCGCCAGGTACTTCCCGAACTCGCCCAGCACCGCACGCGCGGCCTCGTCGTCCCCGTCGGCGAGCCAAGCGATGACCACGCCGTCGACGGCCGTCGTGACGATCCGCGTCAGCGTCTCGAGCGGCACCGTCCACTCGATGTCCGCGGAGTCGGCCAGCGCCGCCAGGAACTCCCGGGCCGCGTCGTGACTCTCGACGTACTGCGTGACGGAGACCTGCCGCAGCTCGGGGTGGCGCAGCGAGTACGTCGTGAGCTCGTCGCTGAGCAGCTGCGCGTCGTGGGTCGCAGCGATGGCACTCCACAGCACGTCGATCGCCCGCTTGATCAGCACCGTGACGTCATCGTGGTCCCGGATACCCACGAGAACCGGCGAGACGTGTCGGCGTGTGATCGCGTACGCCATCGCCGAGAGCAGCTCGTCCTTGTCCCGGAAGCAGTAGTGCACGACCCCCAAGGACGCACCTGCTTCGGCGGCGATCGCTCGCAGCGCCGCACCCTCGATGCCGTCCCGGCCGGCCACGGTGATCGCGGCCTCGACCAGCTGCTCCCGTCGCTCAGCCAACGAGAACCTCATGTCGGTTCCCCCATGTGGCCGCCGGTCGCCGTTGGCCCGCGGTGTTGAGTCACCGCAAGCCCGGTCCGGACAACTGCCCAACGTCAAAAGACCCTCGCCCGCCAGGCGTGCCCCCCGACCCCCCGCCGGCGCGGCGAGGTAGCAGGACGATATGGCGGGGCACTGGCCTGTTGCTTCAGTCGAATGACTACACCTTTCGGCTGTCGATCGGGTAGGCCGACGCGGCGTTGGCAACGTTCTCTCGCCGCGTGGGCGACTCGCGGATCGCCCACCTGTGCCGCAACTTCCCGAAGCTCGGCATCACCTCCCGCAGCCGGCTCCACCCCGTGCTGCCGCTGCGCGCCGAGAGCTGACGGGCGGTCAGGGGATCAGGCGCCTCGTGACCTGGTCGAACGTGCCTTGGCGCGGTTGGTCGTCGTCCACTGCGGCGGTATGCCCTCGGCCGCGAACAGGCCCAGCTGGTAGAGGCGCCAGAGCCTGCGGACGGTCCAGGGGTGTGACCGGGGCAGCTGTGCGAGCTCCACCCATGTGCCCCGCAGGCGGCGTCCTTGCTCGACGAGCTCGCGAACGTCCACCTCGTCAGCCGCGTAACGGCCCGCCGCCAGGAGCACGAGTCCGCGCGCGCCCTGCGGTTCGAGTGCGGCTCCGTTGCGGTCGCACGAGTATTCGCGCAGGCGGGAGAGGGTCGGGCCGAGGATCGGGATCCACTGGGTGTAGCAGATCGACAGCTGGTACCAGAGCGAGACGTGCCCGAGCCGGATGTGCGCCGCCTCGTGGCCCATGATGAACCGCAGACCCTCGCGATTGCGGTCACGGAGGTTCGCGAACAGCTCGTTGGAGATCGCGACGTAGTTCTCGCTCCATCCGCTCTGCGCCGCGAACGCGTTGAGGCTGCCGTTCCCGTTCAGCAGGTAGAGGCTCGGCGTCCGCTTCAGACCCAAGCGTCCGGCGAACTCGACCAGGTTCCCGGCGAGTTCCGGGAACTGGCTCAGGGAGAGCTGGACCGCCGTGCCTTGCACCGCGGCGCGCTGCAGCTGCCGGACGACGACGAGCACCGGCGCGGTCAGCAGGATGGCGCCCGCGACCGAACGGGTCACCACCTCCCAGCCGGTTCCCCGCCAGATCTGCGGGACGTAGCCGGCCCGCAGGAGGATGTCGAGGAGCACGGCCAGGACCACCAGGTTGAGCAGGACCATGAACGAGAACATGCCGAGCTCCTTGGGATGGCGCAGCGGCATGACCCTGGGATTCGTCCGTCCGGGCACAGCCGAGGCCTATCACCATCGGGATTCGACGGCGACCTGCGCGGTCACGATGAGCCCGGAATCACTCGTTCAGGGTGAGCAGGCGCCGACGGCCCGATCGCGACTGCATCAGAGATGATGCACCTATGATGCAGAGATGCGTTCCACGGTAGATCTCCCTCCGGCGGTGCGGCGTCGCGTCGAGGCCCTGGCCGCGAGCCGCGGGCAGTCCGTGTCCGCGACGATCGCCGAGCTGACGATCCGCGGGCTGGCGCAGCTCGACGAGCCACCGGTCATCACGATCGACGAAGTGTCCGGATTCCCCGTCGTCAGCATCGGGCGTCCGATCACCAGCGAACAGGTCGCCGTCATGCTGGACGACGAATGAGCGGCGCCTGCCTCCTCGACGCGAACGTGCTCATCGCTCTCGCGGTGAGCGAGCACCAGCACCACGCGCGTGCGACGGCGTGGGCGGGAACGGTCGCGGAGTTCGCCGTCTGCCCGATCACCGAGGGCGCCCTCGTGCGCTTCCTGCTTCGTGTCGGGCACGGCCTGGCGACCGCGCGGGACGTCGTTCGCGGGACGCGCGCCCGCCGGGGGTTCGAGTTCTGGCCGGACGAGCTGTCGTATGCCGACGCCGATCTGGGCGACGTCGTCGGGCACCGGCAGGTGACGGACGCCTACCTGGCCGGCCTGGCGAGGGCCCACGGTGCGGGCCTGGCCACGCTCGACGTGGGCCTCGTCGAGCTGCGGCCGGACGTCGCGTTCCTCATCCCGGCCTGAGAGCCGGTGATTACCCCACTGCCCGCAAGACCGGCGCCCCGGCGTGCGGAGCTCGGGGCATCGTGACGCCGAGGGACTCGACGCTGGCGCCCAGGCGCAGTGCCTCCGGGATCTCGGCCACGGCGTCGACGATCTTCAGCAGGACCTCGATGTCGTCGTGCGGCGCGGTGGTGTCCACCTCGACCGAGTAGCTCACCCCTGTCGAGCGGCACGTCGGGGCGAACCCGCCGCTCGCGGTGACGCGGACGCCGTCGATGGGCACGTTCAGGCGGTGCGCCTCGCGGTAGACGTCGTTGAGGATGCACCCGGCCGCGGCCAGGTGGAGCAGGTGGCCGCCCGTGAAGTCGGCCTCGACGGTGACGCCCTCCGGAGTCCAGCGATGCGGCCACGTGACCGCGCCCGCCATCCAGCTCCGGAGCGTCCCGGCCCCCACCACGACCTCGTACTCGCGCATGTCGATCATGCTGACATCGGGTACGGAACCCGTCGCGACGGGGAACGGGTCGACCACCACCCGAAATGGGCGATTTTCGTGGCGGAAGCGCTGCGGCGAGCAGCCCTACGCTGGCGAGCATGCCCAACCCCAAGCGGACCGACCCCGAGGACTTCTATGCCCAGCTGCCGGAGGTCGCCCGCCCGCACCTGCTGACCCTGCGGGAGCTGTGCCGCAGCGGCCTCCCCAAGGCCGAGGAGACCCTCCACTGGAACCTGCCCGTGTTCGTCGAGGACGGCACGCGGCTCGTCATGCTGCAGTCGTACAAGGCGCACTGCTCGCTGCGCTTCCCGACCCGTCAGTTCGCGTCGCAGCGCGCCGCGGTCGAGGCGGCCGGCTTCGAGGCGGGGGAGGGCTTCATCAAGCTGCCCTACGACCGCGAGCTCCCGGTCCCCTTGCTGACGCAGCTCATCCGGGCCCGGCTCGACGAGTTCGAGGCGACCGGCGCCGGCTGGTAGGCGCGTGACAGTCGTCCGCCAGGGGAGCAGCCCGTCGGCGGACCCGGGAGCGCTCCCTACCGTGGACGCGTGACCCGACGCCTCAGCGACGCCGACCGCGCCGTCCTCTACGACGCCGAGAACACGTGGGCCGCGGACGACGACTTCTTCCTCGCGCTCGCGAGCCGGCGGCCGATCTCCCGCGTGCTGGACCTCGGCTGCGGCACTGGGCGGCTGACCGTCGCGCTCGCCGCGGCCGGGCACCGGGTGACGGGCGTCGACCCCGACGAGGCCGCCATCGCGAGGGCGCGGTCCAAGCCGGGGTCCGACGAGGTGACGTGGCTGGTCGGCGACTCGCAGGTGATCCCGCGCGCGGGGTTCGACCTGGCGATCATGACGTCGCACGTCGCCCAGGCAATCTGGCGGGACGACGAGTGGGCGCGCACGCTGCGCGACCTCGCCGGCGCCCTGGCCCCCGGCGGCCGCGTCGCCTTCGACTCCCGTGACCCCGCGGCCCGCGCCTGGGAGGCGTGGAACCCGGTGGACTCCCGGGGCGCGCTCACGCTCCCGGACGGCACGCCCGTCGAGGGCTGGTTCGAGGTGCTGGAGGTCGACGAGGGCCGGGTGACCTTCGTCGACCACACGCTCCTGCCCGACGGGACCGACGACGCGGCCGAGGGGACGCTTGCGTTCCGCACCCAGCCCGAGCTGCGGCGCGACCTGACCGCCGCCGGCTTCACGGTCGACGCCGTGTACGGCGGCTGGCACCACGAGCCGGTCGGCGCAGGTGCGGGCGAGCTCGTCGTGCTCGCCCATCGGTCCACGTAGTCGGGTGGCGCGGCCGCCCGGCACGCCCGACGCTGGCGCGGTGACCGACGAACCCAGCGTCTACGAGGCCGCCGGCGGCCTGCCGGCCCTCGAGCGGGTCGCGCATGCGTGGCACGAACGCTGCCTCGCCGACTCCGTCCTCGAACACCCCTTCAGCCATCACGCGATCCACCCGCAGCACTCCGAGCGGCTCGCCGCGTACTGGGCGGAGCAGCTGGGCGGCCCGCCGCTCTGGACGGGCGGCGAGCAGCGCTCGCACGTCGCGGTGGTCCGGATGCACTCCGGGGACGGCGTGCACGACGACATGGACCGTCGTGCGGTCGCGGCCTTCGTCGGAGCCATGGGCGACGCGGGGCTGCCCGACGACCCGCGCCTGCGGGCCACCCTGACCGCCTGGTTCACGTGGGCGACCGCGCTCATGGCCGCCTACCCCCGGTCGCCCGACGACGTCCCGGACGTCCTGCCGATGCCGCACTGGTCGTGGGACGGGCCCGTCGAGTCTCCCTGACGCGACGCCCCCGCATGACAGCATCTGTCCGGCGGGGGTGAGGCCGTGACCAGCGCGATCCTGTACGCGGCGGTGTTCGCCGTGGGATGGCTGCTGCTCGTCTGGCGCCGCCCGGCCGGGCGGCCGCCGCGGATCACCCCGTGGGGCGCGGGGCTCGTCGTCCTCGTCGCCGCCGGCTGGGTGGCCCAGCTGCTGCGCCCCGTGCTGCTCGACGATGGCATGCGCGAGACTGCCGCGGTCCAGGCCGGCCAGTGGTGGCGGCTGGGGACGGCGATCGTGCTGCAGGACGGCGGCTGGATCGGCGCCGTGTTCAACCTCGTCGCGCTCGCCGTGACCGTGGGACTCGCGGGGGAGGTGCTCCCGCCGCTCGCCGGCGTCCTCGTCTTCCTCCTCGGCGGGATCGCGGCGAACCTGCTGACCGTCCTGACGTTCGGGCAGGCGGGGGCGGGCAGCTCGATGGCCACGATGGTGCTTCTCGCGGTGTGCGTCGTCGTCGGGCTACGGAATCCGTCGTGGCGCGAGGCCGGCCTCGTCGTCGTGCTCGTCGCCCTCGCCGTGGTCCTGCTTCTGCTCCGTGACCAGCACGGTCTCGCGTTGACGCTGGGTCTGCTGGTCGGAGTCTGGATGCGGCGCCGTCGCTGGGTCGTCTGACCGCCGGCTGACCGTGTTTCCGGCACGTTACGGGAATCTCATCGATCGACCCTCGGGACCGAGGAATCCGTACTCACCGGTATCGACTTAGTAACGATTCGAAGGCGGTGTCCCGGAGTGCCCGATTCGTCTCATCTCGGGACGACTACCGTTCTCCCAACCTGTGGCGGATCACTGCCTGTCGCCCACCCTCGGGTGGACGGACGGCCCCGCCCGCTCCCTTCCCTGGAGGAATCTTGAAGATCAGGCGAATCAGCGCAGCGGCCGCCTTCGTGGCTGTCGGCGCGGTCGTCCTCGCGGCGTGCTCGAACGCGCCGGGGAACACCAGCCCGACGGCGACCGGCCCCGGTGCGGGCACGACTACGGGCGCGGCCACCGGCGGCACCATCCGAGTCGCGGAGACCAACGCGTTCACCACGTTCAACCCGCTGACGGCCGCGGGTAACACGGACATCAACAACAAGGTCATCTACTACCCCACCCGTGCGTGGTTCAACTACGTCGAGGGCCCGACGCTGAAGATCGTCAAGGACCCGTCGTTCGGCACCTACACGGTGGAGAGCCAGGACCCGCTGAAGGTCAAGTACACGATCAACAAGGGCGTCACGTGGTCCGACGGTGTCCAGGTGGACGCCTCCGACCTGCTGCTCTCGTGGGCCGTGGACTCGGGTCACTACAACTCGCCCGGCCCGGACGGCAAGCCCGGCACCAAGGACGACATCACGTACTTCGACTACGCGGGTGACACCAGCACGCTGGGCCTCACCTCGTTCCCGGAGATCAGCTCCGACAACCTGTCGATGACGCTGACCTACTCCAAGCCGGCCGCCGACTGGGAGATCGCCCTCGCGCCCGACGTGCCCGCGCACGTGCTCGCGACGAAGGCCGGCCTGGCCGACACCAAGGCCCTGGACGACCTGTTCAAGAGCCTCGCCGACTCCGCCCCCAAGGCGACCGCGGCCGACCCGAACCTGAAGAAGGTCGGCGACTTCTGGAACACCGGTTTCGACAGCACGACGCTGCCGAGCGACTCGTCGCTCTACCTTGCCAGCGGCCCGTTCATCGTCTCCGACGTCCAGGAGAACCAGTCGGTGACGCTGGTGCCGAACAGCAAGTACACCGGTGACCTCAGGCCGAAGGTCAGCCAGATCGTCATGCGGACGATCCCGGACCCGACTGCCGCCGTCCAGGCGCTGAAGAACGGTGAGGTCGACGTCGTCGAGCCGCAGTCCTCGGCCGACACCCTCGCTGCCCTCAAGTCGCTCAGCGGCGTCGACGTCATCACCGGCGACCAGCTGGCGTTCGACCACGTCGACCTGACGTTCAACAACAAGGGTCCGTTCGACCCGGCGACCTACGGCGGCGACGCCTCCAAGGCGCTCAAGGTTCGCCAGGCGTTCCTCAAGACGATCCCGCGCCAGCAGATCCTCGACGCGATCGTCACGCCGCAGAACCCGAACGCGAAGATCCTCAACTCGCAGATCTTCGTCCCGGCCCAGGCGGCGTACGCCCCCACGGTCGCGAAGAACGGGTCGGACCAGTACGGCGCCGTCGACATCGCCGGTGCCAAGGCGCTCCTGGCCGAGGCCGGCGTTCCCAACCCGACGGTCCGCATCATGTACAACGTCTCGAACCCGAACCGCCTGAACAGCTTCACGCTGATCAACCAGTCCGCGACGCAGGCCGGCTTCAAGATCGTCGACGACGCGCAGCCCAAGGACAAGTGGGGCAGCATCCTCGGCGACGGCTCGTACGACGCGTCGATCTTCGGCTGGATCCAGCCGGGTGTCGGCGTCTCCGGCACGCCGCAGCTGTACAAGACCGGCGGTGGCGGCAACTACAGCGGCTACTCGAACCCGAAGGTGGACCAGCTGAGCAACCAGCTGACCGTCGAGCTCGACCCCGCCAAGCAGACCGACCTGCAGTCGCAGATCGACGCGCTGCTGTTCCCGGACGCGTTCGGCCTGCCGCTGTTCCAGTCCCCGGGCGTCGTCGCCATCTCCAGCAAGGTCGGCGGCATGGACAAGTACAACTCCAGCCAGTCCGGTGTCTGGTGGAACACGTGGGAGTGGTCGATCAGCAAGTGATTCACTGCTGATCGCGCCCACGGCATGATCTAGACGGCGTCGGGAGGGGTCCGCCCCTCCCGACGCCGTCGGTCCATCTGGTCAGTGCCCGGGCAACGAGACGCTAAAGTTTTCTGCAGTTCGTCGGGTGTTCCGCATCCGACGGGTCCCCCGTCCAACGGTCGCGGTGAACCGCGACCACCCGCGCGGTTGTGCCTCACGAAGGCGCCCCGTCGCGCGAGAGCGAGAAGTTGATGGCCTCCTACCTGCTGCGACGCCTCGGGGTGTCGTTGCTCATCCTGCTCGGCGCGTCGTTCCTCGTGTACGTGCTGGTGTCGGTCTCCGGTGACCCGCTGGCCGAGTACCGGGCATCGAACAAGCCGAACAAGGATCAGCTGATGCAACAGCGCACCGAGCTGCTCCACCTCAATGTGCCGGTGGTCGGGCGCTACTTCATCTGGTTGTCAGGCGCCGTGAAATGCGTGATCCCGGGCAAGTGCGACCTGGGCAAGACGATCTCGGGCCAGCCGGTGACCGACGCGCTGGCCTCGGCGATCCCGTCGACGCTCCAGCTGGTGACGACGGCGATCCTGCTGGCGATCATCATCGGCGTCGCGATCGGCATCGTCACCGCCCTGCGGCAGTACTCCGGCTTCGACTACAGCGTGACCTTCGTCACCTTCCTGTTCTTCTCGCTCCCCAGCTTCTGGGTCGCCGTTCTCCTCAAGGAGTTCGGGGCGATCCGCTTCAACGACTTCCTCGCGAACCCGACGATCAGCGTGGCGACCGCCGTCGGATTGGGCCTGATCAGCGGAGTCCTCTGGGCGCTGATCATCGGCGGTACGTGGAAGCGCCGCGGGATCACGTTTGCGATCGCCGCCGTGGCGTCCGCCGCCGTCGTGATCTACCTCGGCGCATCCCAGTGGTTCGCGTACCCGGGCCTGGGCCCGGTGCTGGTCGCCGTGTTCGGCGCCGCGATCGCGGTCGGCCTGACCGTGCTTTTCGCCGGCCTGCAGAACCGGCGGGCGCTGTACTCGTCGCTCATCATGGTCGGGCTCGGCATCGTCGCGATGTACGCGGTGCGACCCCTGCTCGACCGGTCGAGCACGAACATCTGGACGATCGTCGTGCTCGGCATCCTCGCCGTCGGCGCGGGGCTCCTGGTCGGCTGGCTGATGGGCGGCTACGACCGCGGGCAGTCGATGAAGGCCGCGTCCCTCACGAGCTTCCTCGTGGCGGGCCTCGTGCTGCTGGACCGCTACATGATCAGCTGGCCGCAGTACGTGAGCATCACCAACGGCCGGCCGATCGGGACGATCGGGGCCGCGACGCCCAACCTCCAGGGCGACTTCTGGATCACCGGCCTGGACAAGTTCAGCCACCTCGTGCTGCCGACGATCGCGCTGCTGCTCATCTCGCTCGCGTCGTACACCCGCTACTCGCGGGCGTCGATGCTCGAGGTGATGGGCCAGGACTACGTCCGGACCGCCCGGGCCAAGGGCCTGTCGGAGCGGGTCGTCGTCACGCGGCACGCGTTCCGCAACGCGCTCATCCCGCTGGCGACCGTCGTGGCGTTCGACATCGGCCAGCTGCTCGGCGGCGCCGTCATCACCGAGAACGTGTTCTCGATCAGGGGGATGGGGCAGCTGTTCATCCAGGGCCTGCAGCGTCAGGACCCCAACCCGGTGATGGGCTTCTTCCTGGTCGTCGGCATCACGGCCGTCGCCTTCAACCTCATCGCCGACCTCGCATACTCGGCGCTCGACCCGCGTGTGAGGGTGACCGCATGAGCCAGCAGGAACGTCTCACAGACACGCTCGACAGCCGCGAGGTCCCCGAGGACCTCAAGGGCCTGTCGCAGAGCGCCCTGGTCCGCAAGCGGTTCCTCGGCCACACCGGCGCGATCGTCTCGCTCGTCGTCCTCGCGTTCGTCATCGTGCTCGCCGTCACCTCCGTCGGGTTCGGCGGGGTCTGGCACGGCTGGTGGAAGTACGACTGGAAAGAGACGACGACCATCCTCAACGGCGGTCACCCGACGTTGTCGCTGTTCCCGCCGTCGCTGGGCGAGCACCCGTTCGGGCAGGACTCGATCGGCCGTGACTACTTCGCGATGACGATGCGCGGCGCCCAGATCTCGCTGCTCGTCACGGTGATGGTCGGCCTGATCTCCGGCCTGGTCGGCGTCATCGTCGGCTCGCTGTCCGGGTTCTTCCGCGGGATCACCGAGTCGATCCTCATGCGGTTCACCGACATCGTCATCATCATCCCGCTGCTGCTGCTGGGTGCGGTCGTCGCCTTCAACTCGAAGGCCAACGTCTTCGTGCTCGGGGCGCTGCTCGGGTTGACGGCGTGGACCGGCATGGCGCGCCTGGTGCGCGGCGACTTCCTCACGCTCCGCGAGCGGGAGTTCGTCGACGCCGCGCGGCTGGCGGGCGCCTCGAACGGCCGCATCATCTTCAAGCACATCCTCCCGAACGCCATCGGCGTCATCACGGTGAACACGACGCTGCTCATGAGCTCGGCGATCCTGCTGGAGACGGCGCTGTCGTACCTCGGCATGGGCGTGCGGCCGCCGGACACCTCGCTGGGCCTCCTCATCTCCGAGAACCAGTCGGCGTTCCAGACGCGGCCCTGGCTCTTCTGGTGGCCGGGCCTGTTCATCGTCGTCATCTGCCTCAGCATCAACTTCATCGGCGACGGCCTGCGCGACGCGTTCGACCCGCGCCAGAAGAAGCTGGTCCTCAAGCGTGTCAAGGAGGCGGACTACGACCCGCTGCTCGAGGCGACGCAGGCCAGCGCGCTTCCCGGTGCCCCGCTCAGCGAGATCGTCGGCCCACCGGTAGCGGCGGGCGGCGCACTGACGACGGTCGAGCTCGAAGAGGGCGGCCGCCGGTGACCACGGGGTCAGTGGAGCAGCTGCAGCGCCACGCCGAGGGCCAGGAGCACGACGAGCGCGGCGATCGCCGGCACGTCGAGGACCCGCGTCACCGGGGTCTCGTCGGCCTCGCCGAGCGGCATGGTGCCGGACTCGACGAGCGCCTTCCAGCGTCGTTGAACCACGATGGCCACCTGGCCGGACGCGCCGGTCGGCAGCTCGCCGAGGTCGGCGCCGGCCTTGGGGTCGCGCCCGGTGGCCCGCAGGTCGACGGCCGTGGCCGTCGCCGCCGTGTACCGGCCGGGTCCGGGTGCCGCGAAGGCGCGCACCTCGCGGTGCGGCGTCACGAAGGTGCAGGCGTATCGCGTGCGCACCAGGATGAGCGCGACCCACGGCACGTGGTAGCTCGCGAAGGGGTTCACCACGTCGATGCCGTCGTCCGTGACGCTCACGCACGGCTTGGCGAACGCGAGCCAGCCCACGAGGACTCCGGCCAGCGCGAAGGGCAGCGCCCTCAGGAGGGCCGCGGCCCCGCCGTCCACGGCCTGTGCGAAGGCCAGGCCGGCCGCCACGACGGCGGTCGCCACGAACGCCGGCACGGAGCTGCGCGGGCGGTACGTCCAGTCGTTGTCGCTCGTCGGCACGTCGTCATGATCCCAGGAGTTGTTCGATGACCACGACCCCGCTCGGCACCCCCGTGCTGCAGGTCCGTGACCTGTCGGTGGACTTCGCCGTCAACAAGAAGTGGGTCCCGGCAGCCGTCGGCCTCAACTTCGACGTCGCCGCGGGCGAGGTGCTCGCGATCGTCGGGGAGTCGGGGTCCGGCAAGTCCGTCACCTCGATGGCGATCCTCAACCTGCTGCCGAAGAACGCGCGGATCCGCGGCTCGGTGACGCTCAAGGGCGAGGACCTGCGCCACGCGTCGTCCTCGCGGCTGCGGCACATCCGCGGCAACGACATCGCGATGATCTTCCAGGAGCCGATGACGGCCCTGAACCCCGTCTACACGATCGGCAACCAGATCGTCGAGACGCTTCGGCTGCACTCGATGCTCTCGCCGGACCAGGCGAAGGAGCGGGCCCTCGACCTGCTCGAGATGGTCGAGCTGCCCGACCCGGTGAAGGCGTTCCGCTCGTACCCGCACCAGCTGTCCGGCGGCCAGCGCCAGCGCGCGATGATCGCCCAGTCGCTGGCCTGCGACCCGGCGCTGCTCATCGCCGACGAGCCGACCACGGCCCTCGACGTCACCGTGCAGGCCGAGATCCTCGACCTGATGCGCAACCTGCGCGACCAGCTGAACTCGGCCGTCATCCTCATCACGCACGACATGGGCGTGGTGGCGGACCTGGCGGACCGGATCGCCGTCATGCGGCGCGGCGTCGTCGTCGAGACAGGCACGTCGGACCAGATCTTCGGCAACCCGCAGCACGCGTACACCCAGGAGCTGCTGGCGGCGGTGCCGCACCTCGGCGGCCCGGAGATCGACATCACCGCGGCGCTGGCGCACGCCACCGGCGCCGAGGACCGGGTCGTCGACGTGTCCGCCGAGGAGCTCGAGCGCCGCGAGCAGGAGAACGCCCGCCTGCTGGAGGTCGCCGAGCGCAGGGCCCGCGAGGAGGTGATGGCCGCTTCCGAGGAGGCGCCGATCCTCCAGCTGACGAACGTCGCGATCGACTACCCGAAGCAGGGCCGGATGCCGGTGTTCCGGGCCGTCGAGGGCGCGCACCTCGTCGTGCGGCCCGGCGAGGTCGTCGGCCTGGTCGGCGAGTCCGGCTCGGGAAAGACGACCATCGGCCGCGCCGCGGTCGGCCTGCTGCCGATCGCCGAGGGCACCATCTCGGTGGCCGGCGTCGACATGACGGTGCGCGACCGGCACTCGCTCGGCCGGCTGCGCCGCAAGGTCGGCATGGTGTTCCAGGACCCGGCGTCTTCGCTCAACCCGCGGCTGCCGATCGGCGAGTCCATCGGTGAGCCGATGTTCCTGGCCGGCGTCGCGAAGGGTGCCGAGCTGCAGAAGAAGATCGAGGACCTCCTCGACCAGGTCGAGCTGCCGCGCAACTACCGCAACCGGTTCCCGCACGAGCTGTCCGGCGGGCAGAAGCAGCGCGTCGGCATCGCGCGGGCGCTGTCGCTGTCGCCCGAGCTGCTGGTGGCCGACGAGCCGACGTCCGCGCTCGACGTGTCCGTGCAGGCGCACGTGCTCGACCTGCTGCAGCAGCTGCAGGCGGAGCTGAAGTTCGCGTGCCTCTTCGTCACGCACGACCTCGCGGTCGTCGACCTGCTGGCGCACCGCATCGCCGTCATGGAGCGCGGGCACATCGTCGAGCAGGGGACCCGGGACTCGATCCTGCGCAACCCGCAGGAGGCGTACACCCAGCGGCTCATCGCCGCGGTGCCGCTGCCCAACCCCGAGAAGCAGCGCGAGCGTCGCGAGCTGCGCGCCCTGCTGCTGGAGGAGCACGCCCGGACAGGGTCGTGAGACCCCCACGCTTGCTGGCCAGGGCCGCCGTCATCGTGACGGCGGCCCTCGTCGTTGCGGGCTGCACCTCCCACATGGTGGTCGTGGGTCTGCCAGGCGGGGTAGCCCGGCCTGGCCGGTAGAATCGACGCCGCGCCCGCCGTCGTGGCGCGATCCCCAATCGAAAGCTGAGCCCCCGTATGCCCGCCGTCCGCCCGGACCTGCGCAACGTCGCGATCGTCGCGCACGTCGACCATGGCAAGACGACCCTCGTGGACGCGATGCTCTGGCAGACGGGCGCGTTCGGCGAGCACGAGCACGTCGAGCGCCGCGCGCTCGACTCGGGCGAGCTG
>Ga0207836_1000109_pt1 | contig 23508 bp, 13 predicted proteins | sample LuqExpMetageno18_FD_187776 | JGI IMG/M metagenome (GOLD analysis project Ga0207836, IMG submission 187776) | Tropical forest soil microbial communities from Luquillo Experimental Forest, Puerto Rico - Sample 18 (SPAdes) | ecosystem: Environmental > Terrestrial > Soil > Tropical forest ...
GTGCGTCTGTTTCTTGAGAACTCAACAGTGTGTCTTGATGTAGTCGATGCCATTGCCCGGTTGTTGCCGGGTGTGGTGTTGATGCCGTGGTGGTTTCCACCCCCGTGGGGGCCATGACGGTTTGAGATGCCAGAAACTGTGTTGTTCTTCGTTTGACGTTGCCTGCTGGCTTTGGTTGGTGGGTGATGATCGTTTTTGACGGAGAGTTTGATTCTGGCTCAGGACGAACGCTGGCGGCGTGCTTAACACATGCAAGTCGAACGGATCACTCCAGCTTGCTGGGGTGGTGAGTGGCGAACGGGTGAGTAACACGTGAGCAACCTGCCCTCCTCTCTGGGATAAGCCTTGGAAACGAGGTCTAATACCGGATATTCACTTCCTCCTGCATGGGGGGTGGTGGAAAGCTTTTGCGGTGGGGGATGGGCTCGCGGCCTATCAGCTTGTTGGTGGGGTGATGGCCTACCAAGGCGATGACGGGTAGCCGGCCTGAGAGGGCGACCGGCCACACTGGGACTGAGACACGGCCCAGACTCCTACGGGAGGCAGCAGTGGGGAATATTGCACAATGGGCGAAAGCCTGATGCAGCGACGCCGCGTGCGGGATGACGGCCTTCGGGTTGTAAACCGCTTTCGGCAGGGAAGAAGCCGCAAGGTGACGGTACCTGCAGAAGAAGCGCCGGCTAACTACGTGCCAGCAGCCGCGGTAATACGTAGGGCGCAAGCGTTGTCCGGAATTATTGGGCGTAAAGAGCTCGTAGGCGGTTCGTCGCGTCTGCTGTGAAATCCTCAGGCTCAACCTGGGGCGTGCAGTGGGTACGGGCGGACTAGAGTGCGGTAGGGGTGACTGGAATTCCTGGTGTAGCGGTGGAATGCGCAGATATCAGGAGGAACACCGATGGCGAAGGCAGGTCACTGGGCCGCAACTGACGCTGAGGAGCGAAAGCATGGGGAGCGAACAGGATTAGATACCCTGGTAGTCCATGCCGTAAACGTTGGGCACTAGGTGTGGGGTCCATTCCACGGATTCCGTGCCGCAGCAAACGCATTAAGTGCCCCGCCTGGGGAGTACGGCCGCAAGGCTAAAACTCAAAGAAATTGACGGGGGCCCGCACAAGCGGCGGAGCATGCGGATTAATTCGATGCAACGCGAAGAACCTTACCAAGGCTTGACATGCACTCGTAACGTCCAGAGATGGGCGCCCCGTAAGGCGGGTGCACAGGTGGTGCATGGTTGTCGTCAGCTCGTGTCGTGAGATGTTGGGTTAAGTCCCGCAACGAGCGCAACCCTCGTCCCATGTTGCCAGCGGGTTATGCCGGGGACTCATGGGAGACTGCCGGGGTCAACTCGGAGGAAGGTGGGGATGACGTCAAATCATCATGCCCCTTATGTCTTGGGCTTCACGCATGCTACAATGGCCGGTACAGAGGGCTGCGATACCGCAAGGTGGAGCGAATCCCTAAAAGCCGGTCTCAGTTCGGATTGGGGTCTGCAACTCGACCCCATGAAGTCGGAGTCGCTAGTAATCGCAGATCAGCAACGCTGCGGTGAATACGTTCCCGGGCCTTGTACACACCGCCCGTCAAGTCATGAAAGTCGGTAACACCCGAAGCCCATGGCCCAACCCGTAAGGGGGGGAGTGGTCGAAGGTGGGACTGGCGATTAGGACTAAGTCGTAACAAGGTAGCCGTACCGGAAGGTGCGGCTGGATCACCTCCTTTCTAAGGAGCACCTGCCCGCCGGCTCGTGCCGGTTGGGCCAGGGTCCACGCCATCGCCGAATGTGTGGTGGGTGGTGCTCACGGGTGGAACGTCGACTACAGCCTGCTTGCTGCCGGCCAGCTCTGAGTACGCCCCGCCTCGGTGGGGAAGGAACGGGGCTGGTGGGGACGGGGTGGGCGCGAGACACACTGTTGGGTCCTGAGGGAACAGCCGCGCGGTTGCGTGGGGTTTCTTCGGATCGAGCCTGCACCGGGCCGTCGCTCTTGGGAGTGGTGGTGGGGTGTGGGGGATGGTCGGGGGCCACTGGTCCGGCACAGCCAGCTCGCCTTGTGGGTGGGTGGTTGGGTGTCGGGGGCTGGTGGTGGGCCTGGTCGTTGTTTGAGAACTGCACAGTGGACGCGAGCATCTTTGTTTTCTGTGGTTGAAGTTTATAAGTGCACAGGGTGGATGCCTTGGCACCAGGAGCCGAAGAAGGACGTGGTAGCCTGCGATATGCCTCGGGGAGTTGGCAAACGAACCGTGATCCGAGGATCTCCGAATGGGGAAACCCCGCACCAGTCATGTGGTGCGACCCCCGCCTGAATGTATAGGGCGGGTGGAGGGAACGCCGGGAAGTGAAACATCTCAGTACCGGCAGGAAGAGATATTCCGTGAGTAGTGGCGAGCGAAAGCGGAGAAGGCTAAACCTGGCACGTGTTCAAGCCGGCGGGCGTTGCGTGTCGGGGGTTGTGGGACCCCGCTGAGGTTGCTGCCGCAGCCTCGGGCAGTCAGAAAGCCGTGTCATAGTCGAAGGGTCTTGAATGGCCCGGCACAGAGGGTGGTACCCCCGTAGACGAAATGATGCGGCCTGCCGTGGGTGTTCCCGAGTAGCTCCGGGCCCGAGAAACCTGGAGTGAATCTGCACAGACCACTGTGCAAGCCTAAATACTACCTGGTGACCGATAGCGGACAAGTACCGTGAGGGAAAGGTGAAAAGTACCCCGGGAGGGGAGTGAAATAGTACCTGAAACCGTGTGCATACAATCCGTCGGAGCCTCCTTAGCAGGGGTGACGGCGTGCCTTTTGAAGAATGAGCCTGCGAGTTAGTGGTGCGTGGCGAGGTTAACCCGTGTGGGGAAGCCGTAGCGAAAGCGAGTCCGAACAGGGCGATTCAGTCGCGTGCTCTAGACCCGAAGCGAGGTGATCTAGCCATGGGCAGGGTGAAGCGCGGGTAAGACCGTGTGGAGGCCCGAACCCACCAGGGTTGAAAACCTGGGGGATGACCTGTGGTTAGGGGTGAAAGGCCAATCAAACCTCGTGATAGCTGGTTCTCCCCGAAATGCATTTAGGTGCAGCGTCACGTGTTTCTTGCCGGAGGTAGAGCTACTGGATAGCCGATGGGCCCCAAAAGGTTACTGACGTTAGCCAAACTCCGAATGCCGGCAAGGCAGAGCGTGGCAGTGAGACTGCGGGGGATAAGCTCCGTAGTCGAGAGGGAAACAGCCCAGACCACCAGCTAAGGCCCCTAAGCGTGCGCTAAGTGGGAAAGGATGTGGAGTTGCACAGACAACCAGGAGGTTGGCTTAGAAGCAGCCACCCTTGAAAGAGTGCGTAATAGCTCACTGGTCAAGTGATTCCGCGCCGACAATGTAGCGGGGCTCAAGCGCACCGCCGAAGCTGTGGCATCCACGCGTCGACCAGGCCTTCGGGTCCAGGTGTGTGGATGGGTAGGGGAGCGTCGTGTGGCGGGCGAAGCCGCGGGGTGACCCAGCGGTGGACGCCACACGAGTGAGAATGCAGGCATGAGTAGCGAATGACGGGTGAGAAACCCGTCCGCCGAATGACCAAGGGTTCCAGGGCCAGGTTCATCCGCCCTGGGTAAGTCGGGACCTAAGGCGAGGCCGACAGGCGTAGTCGATGGACGACGGGTTGATATTCCCGTACCGGCGAAGAACCGCCCATACCGACCCCGGTGACACTCAGCACCTGGGCAGCCCGGTACTCCCTTCGGGGAGGCTGGTCTGCCTGGCTGCGACCTGATCCGGTAGTAGGTAAGCGTATTAACAGGGGTGACGCAGGAAGGTAACCCGGCGTGGCGATGGTAGTCCACGTTTAAGGCCGTAGGGCGCAGCGCAGGCAAATCCACGCTGCACATAGCCCGAGAACCGACAATGAGCGCGCATGCGCGAACAGGGTGATCCTCAGCTGCCAAGAAAAGCCTCGACGCGAGGTTCTAGCCGCCCGTACCCCAAACCGACTCAGGTGGTCAGGTAGAGAATACCAAGGCGATCGAGCGAATCGTGGTTAAGGAACTCGGCAAAATGCCCCCGTAACTTCGGGAGAAGGGGGGCCCCAAGCGTGAACCTGCTTGCCAGGGGAGCGTGGAAGGCCGCAGAGACCAGGGAGAAGCGACTGTTTACTAAAAACACAGGTCCGTGCGAAGTCGCAAGACGATGTATACGGACTGACGCCTGCCCGGTGCTGGAAGGTTAAGAGGACGGGTCAGCCGCAAGGCGAAGCTCAGAATTTAAGCCCCAGTAAACGGCGGTGGTAACTATAACCATCCTAAGGTAGCGAAATTCCTTGTCGGGTAAGTTCCGACCTGCACGAATGGCGTAACGACTTCTCCGCTGTCTCAACCGCGAACTCGGCGAAATTGCACTACGAGTAAAGATGCTCGTTACGCGCAGAAGGACGGAAAGACCCCGGGACCTTTACTACAGCTTGGTATTGGTGTTCGGTGCGGCTTGTGTAGGATAGGTGGGAGACTAGGAAGCCGGCACGCCAGTGTCGGTGGAGTCAACGTTGAAATACCACTCTGGCCGCCTCGGATGTCTAACCTCGGACCCTGATCGGGCCCAGGGACAGTGCCTGGTGGGTAGTTTAACTGGGGCGGTTGCCTCCTAAAATGTAACGGAGGCGCCCAAAGGTTCCCTCAGCCTGGTTGGCAATCAGGTGGCGAGTGCAAGTGCACAAGGGAGCTTGACTGTGAGACCGACAGGTCGAGCAGGGACGAAAGTCGGGACTAGTGATCCGGCGGTGGCTTGTGGAAGCGCCGTCGCTCAACGGATAAAAGGTACCCCGGGGATAACAGGCTGATCTTGCCCAAGAGTCCATATCGACGGCATGGTTTGGCACCTCGATGTCGGCTCGTCGCATCCTGGGGCTGGAATAGGTCCCAAGGGTTGGGCTGTTCGCCCATTAAAGCGGTACGCGAGCTGGGTTTAGAACGTCGTGAGACAGTTCGGTCCCTATCCTCTGCGCGCGCAGGAAACTTGAGAAGGGCTGTCCCTAGTACGAGAGGACCGGGACGGACGAACCTCTGGTGTGCCAGTTGTTCCGCCAGGAGCACGGCTGGTTGGCTACGTTCGGAAGGGATAACCGCTGAAAGCATCTAAGCGGGAAGCCTGCTTCAAGATGAGGTTTCCATGCCCCCTCGAGGGGTGAGAGGCTCCCCGCCAGACCACGGGGTAGATAGGCCGGATGTGGAAGACGGGACCAACGACCGTCGCAGCTGACCGGTACTAATCAGCCGAACACTTCACCACAACACACACTTCTTGCTCGCGTCCACTGTGCGGTTCCCGAACCACGACCACCCCACCAGAACACCTCTGGTGCCGGTGCTGGTTGACAGGTTCCATAGAGTCACGGCGGCCACAGCGAAGGGGAAACGCCCGGTCCCATCCCGAACCCGGAAGCTAAGCCCTTCAGCGCCGATGGTACTGCAGCCGCCAGGCTGTGGGAGAGTAGGACGCCGCCGGACACCCATTCAGAAATGCCCCCCGACACCCGTCGGGGGGCATTTCTGCGTTCTCGGAACAATGGCGCGCCGCGGTGCGTGCGGGCCGGCGCTGTACGCCTATGCGGACCCGCGACCTGCGCGGATGCAGGCCCGCGGCCTCGCGGCGTCAGGGCTCGGCGATGAAGACGACCCCACCGAGCGGCGGGATGCGCACCGAGGCGGAGAATGGCCGGCCGTAGTGCGGAATGGGGTCGGCCTCGATGACGCCGAGGTTCCCTACGCCCGAGCCCCCGTAGAACGGCGAGTCGGTGTTGATCGCCTCGCGCCACGTGCCGCCGTGCGGCAACCCGAGCCGGTACTGCTCGTGCGGGACCCCGGAGAAGTTCACGACGACCACGGCCGTCGGCACGCCCGGTGCCTTGCGGAGGTAGGCGAGGGTGTTGCCGTCGGCGTCGTCGGAGTCGATCCACTCGAACCCGTCGGGCGTGTGGTCCTTGAGCCAGAGCGCGGGGGTCTCCCGGTAGACCCTGTTGAGGTCCCGCACGCAGTTGCGGACGCCGGCGTGGCCCGGGTCGTCGAGCGTGAACCAGTCGAGCTCGTGCTGATCGGTCCATTCGCCGCCCTGCGCGTACTCGGAGCCCATGAAGATGAGCTGTTTGCCGGGGTGCGTCCACTGGTACAGGTACAGGGCGCGGCATCCGGCGAGGCGCTGCCAGTGGTCGCCCGGCATCCGGCCGTAGACCGAGCCCTTCCCGTGCACCACCTCGTCGTGCGACAGGGGCAGGACGAACTGCTCGGAGAAGGCGTAGACCAGCGAGAACGTCAGCTCGGAGTGGTGGTAGCGCCGGTGGATCGGCGACTCCTGCATGTAGCGCAGGGTGTCGTTCATCCAGCCCATGTTCCACTTGAGGCCGAACCCGAGGCCGCCGTGCTCGGTGGAGCGCGTCACGCCGGGCCACGCCGTCGACTCCTCGGCGATCATGAGGATCCCCGGGGTGCGCCGGTAGGCCGTGGCGTTGGCCTCCTGGAGGAACGAGATCGCCTCGAGGTTCTCGCGCCCGCCGTGCCGGTTGGGCCGCCACTGTCCGTGCTCGCGGGAGTAGTCGAGGTAGAGCATCGAGGCGACGGCGTCGACGCGCAGCCCGTCGACGTGGAACTCCTCGAGCCAGTAGGTGGCGTTCGCGACGAGGAAGTTGCGCACCTCGGCGCGGCCGAAGTTGAACACGTACGTGCCCCAGTCGGGGTGCTCGCCCCGCAGCGGGTCGGGGTCCTCGTAGAGGGCCGAGCCGTCGAAGCGGCCGAGCGACCACTCGTCCTTGGGGAAGTGCGCCGGGACCCAGTCGATGATGACGCCGATGCCGGCCTGGTGGAGCGCGTCGACGAGGTAGCGGAAGTCGTCGGGCGTGCCGTAGCGGGACGTCGGGGAGAAGTACGACGAGACCTGGTAGCCCCACGAGCCGCCGAACGGGTGCTCCGCGACCGGCATGAACTCCACGTGCGTGAAGCCCATCTCGACGACGTAGGCGGTCAGGGCGGTGGCCAGGCCCCGGTAGCCCAGGCCGGAGTGCCACGAGCCGAGGTGCACCTCATAGATCGACAGCGGACCGTCGTGGGGGTCCTTGGCCGTGCGGTCCGCGATCCAGTCCTCGTCGTGCCAAGTGAACGACGACTCGACGACGACTGACGCGGTCGCCGGCGGCACCTCGGTGCCCTTGGCCATCGGGTCGGCCTTCTGCCGCCACACGCCGTCCGCGCCGACGATCTCGAACTTGTAGAGCGCGCCCGGGCCGACGCCGGGGACGAACAGCTCCCAGACGCCGCAGTCGCCCAGCGAACGCATGGCGTACTGCTGGCCCTGCCAGTACGAGAAGTCGCCGATCACGCGCACGGCGCGCGCCGTCGGCGCCCACACGGCGAACGCCGTGCCGACGACCTCGCCGAGGGGGTCGTCGTAGCGGCGGATATTCGCGCCGAGCGCGGTCCACAGCTGCTCGTGACGCCCCTCGCGCAGCAGGTGCTGGTCGAGCTCGCCGATGGTCGGGAGGAAGCGGTAGGGGTCGTCGGACACGGTCGTGTTGGCGCCGTAGGTGACCGCCAGCCGGTACGACGGCACGTCGTCGCGGTCGAGCACCGCGGCCCAGATGCCGTCCCGCTCGTGCGTGGCCTCCGTCTCGCCGTCCTCGGTGACGACGACGACACGGTCGGCCAGTGGCCGCAGCGCGCGGACCGTTACGCCGCTCCTGCCTTGGTGGGCGCCGAGCACCGAGTGCGGGTCGTGGTACAGACCGGCGGCCACCCGCCGGAGGATGTCGTCGTCGACAGGAACCGGGGCGGGGGCGACGGTCGTCATCCCCCTACCCAACCACCGCCTGCCATCTGCGCCAGCGCACGCCACACGCACGCCGCCGGCACGTCACGAGCGCAACTAGCCCACGATGCGGCGCAGGCCCGCGAGGGGGATCGGCAGCCAGTCGGGTCGGTTGCGCTGCTCGTAGACCGCCTCGTACAGCGCCTTGTCGAGCTCGAGGGCGCGAAGGAGGGCGCTGGCGGCGCCGGTGCCCCTGGCGAGGGTGGTTCCGGCCTCCTCGTCGTACGCCTGGAGGGCGGCTCGACGGGCGCTCCCCGACCAGACCTCGGCGTGCTCGCCGCGTAGGCCGCCGACCGCGGCCGCGTAGTCGAAGGACCGCACCAGCCCGGCGACGTCACGGACCGCGAAGTCCGGGCGCGTCCGCACGTCGAGCGGCGCGAGCGGCTCACCCTCGAAGTCCGTGACGTACCAGCGGTCGCCCGAGCGGAGCACCTGGCCCAGGTGAAGGTCGCCGTGGACCCGCTGGCGCTCGGGCGTGCCGGCCAGGGTGCGCAGATCGTCGAGCGCGCGGTCGACGCCCGAGCGGAACTCCTCGAGGTCGGGCACCTGGGCCATGGCCCAGGCGAACCGCTCGTTCACCTGCCGCGCCAGGAGCCCGGCGCCGTCCGTCGTGGGCGCGGGGCCGAAGCCGCGGAGCAGCGCGTCGTGCATGTCGGCGACCAGCGCACCGAGCCGCGCGGCGTCCTCGTCGAACAGCCGGCCCCCGCGCGCGTGGCCGCAGGCGCGCTCGAAGCCGTCCTCGGCGTCGGGGACGAACGCGCTCATGACGCCCAGGTAGCCCTCGGCCTCGCCGCCGCTGGGCACGTTCCAGCGCCCGACGAGCCAGCCGAGCGGCTCCGGCACCCCGTCCCAGCCCATCTCGACGAGCCGCCGCGGGACCTCGACGTCCGGGTTGGGGCCGTCGGCGATGGTGCGGAACACCTTGAGGATCGCCGCCGGCCGGTCGGAGCCGGCGGCGGGCAGGGCCACCGACGTGTTCGACTGCTCGCCGGTCACCACGTGCGCGCGGACGGGGTCCACCGCGGCGCCGGGGCCGTCCGCGGCGGCGAGGCACCACCGCAGGAACACGGGATCGCCGACCCCGTCGCGGACGGTCACGCCCTCGAGCACGCCGATGACGTCGCCCGGCCCGGGGCCGAACGCGAGCGGCACCTGCAGCACGGCGTCGACGCCGCGTGCCGTCACGCGCACCAGCTCCACGCGGGCCCGCTCGCCGTCCGGGTCGTCGGGGAGCGTGAACGTCCCTACCAGGCCGACCTGGGCGTCCCCGGTCTTCGCTGAGAACCAGCGTCGGCCCGGCAGCCAGGCGCGCAGGAGGGCGACGAGCGCGTCGTCGGCGGATCCGCCCTTGGGGGGCGTCGCCAGGAGCATCAGGGCGCCGTCAGCTCGAGCCAGTAGAACTCGCGGGAGCCGAGTGTGTACGTCGCCCGCCCGTCGGCCTCGATCGACGGGAACGCCGAGCCGCCGAAGGCGTCCGTCACGGTCCAGCCGGCGAACGCCGTCGGCAGCTGCACGCGGGTCGCGCGCGGGGTGGCGGCCATGTTGGCGACGACGAGGACCGTCTCGGCGGCGGTGTGCCGCAGGAACGTGAGCACAGCGTCGTTCTGGCTGGGGAGCATGACGAGCTCGCCGAGGCCGAGCGCCGGGTGCCGGCGCCGGACCGTCAGCATGCCGCGCACCCAGTGGAGCAGCGACGTCGGCTGCGCCAGCTGCGCCTCGACGTTGACGTGGGCGTAGTGGTGCACCAGCGACTGCACCAGCGGCAGGTAGAGCTTGCCCGGGTCGGCCGTGGAGAAGCCGGCGTTGCGGTCCGGCGTCCACTGCATCGGGGTGCGGACCGAGTCCCGGTCGGCGAGCCAGATGTTGTCGCCCATGCCGATCTCGTCGCCGTAGTACAGGCACGGGCTGCCCGGCAGCGACAGCAGCAGCGCGTGGGCCAGCTCGATCTCCTTGCGGCTGTTGTCCAGCAGCGTGGCCAGCCGGCGCCGGATCCCGACGTTGGCGCGCATCCGCGAATCGGTGGCGTACCACCCGTACATCGCCGCGCGCTCCTCGGTGGAGACCATCTCGAGCGTCAGCTCGTCGTGGTTGCGCAGGAATGTGGACCACTGCCCGCCCGCCGGGATCGCGGGGGTGTCGGCGAGGATGTCGACGATCTGCGTCGCCCGCTGGTCGCGAATCGCGTAGAAGATGCGCGGCATCACGGGGAAGTGGAAGCACAGGTGGCACTCGGGCTCGTCGGGGGTGCCGTAGTAGGCGACGACGTCCTCCGGCCACTGGTTCGCCTCGGCGAGCAGGATCCGCCCGGGGAACTCCTCGTCGACCATCGCCCGCAGGCGGCGGAGGAAGGCGTGCGTCTCGGGGAGGTTCTCGCAGTCGGTGCCCTCGGCCTCGTAGAGGTAGGGAACCGCGTCGAGGCGGAAGCCGTCGACGCCGAGCCCGGCCCAGAACCGCACCACGTCGAACAGCGCGTCGATGACGCGGGGGTTCTCGAAGTTGAGGTCCGGCTGGTGGCTGAAGAACCGGTGCCAGAAGAACTGCCTGCGCACGGGGTCGAACGTCCAGTTCGACGTCTCGGTGTCGACGAAGATGATGCGCGCGTCCGCGTAGCCTGTGGCGTCGTCGCGCCACACGTAGAAGTCGCCGTAGGGGCCCTCGGGGTCGGAGCGCGAGGCCTGGAACCACGGGTGGCGGTCGCTCGTGTGGTTCATGACGAGGTCGACGATGACGCGCATCCCGCGCTCGTGGGACTGGCCGACGAGCTGCGTGAAGTCCGCGAGCGAGCCGTACTGCGAGGCGACGGCGGTGTAGTCGGCGACGTCGTAGCCGCCGTCACGCATGGGCGACGGGTAGAAGGGCGGCAGCCACAGGCAGTCGACGCCGAGCCACTGGAGGTAGTCGAGGCGCTGGATCAGGCCCTGCAGGTCGCCGCTTCCGGCGCCGGTCGAGTCGGAGAACGACCGCGGCATCACCTCGTAGAAGACGGCGGTGCGGTACCAGTTCGGGTCGTCGGGCAGGTGCGCCGCCGGACCCTCCGACGGCGGGATGTGCGGCTGGCGCTTGGCCGGGAGCCCGTGCAGCGCGAGGGCGGCCGTCGTCGGCTCGACGCGGATCGTCGGGCGCCCGGGCGTCGCCGGACCGGGCTCGTTCACGCCCGGACCACCCGCATGACGTGCGCGCAGCTCAGCGCGGGGTCGAGCCGCACGAACGGGTCGGCCGTCCACGTGAACCGGCCGCCACCCAGCAGGTCCTCGACCTCGAAGAACCCGTCGAGCCCGAGCGTGGTCGCATCCAGGTGGACCGCGGCCTCGCGCGTGTGCACCGGGTCGAGGTTGACGACGACGACGAGCGTGTCGGACACGCCGTCCGGCGCCAGCTCCGCCGGCAGGTGCCGGGAGAAGCAGACGATCGCCGGGTCGCTGGTCGGGTGCACCCGCTGGATGCGGAGCTGGCGCGCGGCCGGGTGGGCGCGGCGGATCTGGTTGAGCTTCCCGACGAGCAGCGCGATGCCCAGGTGGTCGGCCTTGGACCAGTCGCGGGGCTTGTACTCGTACTTCTCGTTGTCGACCTGCTCCTCGACGCCGGGTCGCGGCACGTGCTCGACGAGCTCGTAGCCGGAGTACATGCCCCACGTGGGTGAGCCGAGCGAGGCGAGCACGGCGCGGACGGCGAAGCCGCCGAGCCCGGTGGCTTGCAGGTACGGCGGCAGGATGTCGTGCGTCGTCGGCCAGAAGCTCGGGCGCAGCCACGCCGCCTGGTCCCCGGCGACGGTGGCGAGGTACTCCTCGAGCTCCTCCTTCGTGTTGCGCCAGGTGAAGTACGTGTACGACTGGTGGAACCCGACCTTGGCGAGGGTGAGCATCATCGCCGGGCGCGTGAAGGCCTCCGAGAGGAACAGCACCTCGGGGTGCTCCCTCCGGACGTCCGCCAGCAACCGGTCCCAGAACGGCAGCGGCTTGGTGTGCGGGTTGTCGACCCGGAACGCGGTGATGCCGTTGGCGATCCAGAGCTCGACGATGCGGCGGATCTCGAGGTAGATGCCCTCGGGGTCGTTGTCGAAGTTCAGCGGGTAGATGTCCTGGTACTTCTTCGGCGGGTTCTCCGCGTACGCGATGGTGCCGTCGGCGCGCTTGCTGAACCACTCCGGGTGCTCGTGGACCCACGGGTGGTCCGGCGAGCACTGCAGGGCCAGGTCGAGCGCCACCTCGAGGCCCAGGTCACGGGCCTGCTCGACGAACCAGTCGACATCGTCGAACGTCCCGAGCCCGGGTTCGATCGCGTCGTGGCCGCCGTCCGGCGAGCCGATCGCGTACGGCGAGCCCGGGTCCCCCGGGGCGGCGTTGAGCGCGTTGTTGCGGCCTTTGCGGAACGTGGCGCCGATCGGGTGGATCGGCGTGAGGTAGACGACGTCGAAGCCCATCGCGGCGATCCGCGGCAGCTCCTCGGCGGCGCTCCGCAGGGTGCCGGAGACCCACTCCCCGGTCGCCGGGTCGACGTGGGCGCCGTGGGAGCGGGGGAACATCTCGTACCAGGCGCCGGCCAGGGCCAGCTGGCGGTCCACGATCAGCGGGTACTCCCGAGAGGGCGAGACGAGGTCGCGCAGCGGCGTACGGGCCAGCGCGGCGACGACCTCGTCGGACAGCCCGGCGGCGAGGCGGTCGTCCGGCGCCCGCCGCTCGTCGGCCACCGCCGCCGCGGCTGCGTTCAGGGTCTCCGCGTCCGACGGCGGCACCTCGAAGCGGGACGCCGCCCGTGTCAGCAGGCGGGTGCCCTCGGTGAGGACCAGCGCGACGTCGATGCCGGCGTGGACCTTGATTCGGGCATCGTGAACCCAGGTGCCGTAGGGGTCGCTCCAGCCCTCGACGCGGAAGCTCCACAACCCGGTCGCGTCGGGCGCGACCCAGCCCTCGAAGCGGTCCAGTCCCGGGGCGATGTCGGCCATGCGGACGGTCTGGTGCACCGTCCCGTCGGGACGGAGCAGCACCGCGCTGGCGCCGAACGCATCGTGGCCCTCACGGAACACCGTGGCGCGGATGGGGATGGCCTCGCCGACGGTGGCCTTCGCCGGGTAGAGGCCGTCCTCGGAGACCGGGGACACGTCGAGCACCGGGATGCGGCCGACACGCGCGGTCGGCGTCGCGGTGCGCGCCGTCACGCGAGTGGCCGGGGTCTCGCCGGAGGCCGACGAGCGCTTCGGAGTCGCCACCAGCCGAACCTATCTGCCGCTCGGCGGCGGAGCCATCTGCAACGCTGCCCGCAGGCCGCTCACCGGGCCATCGCGCGGCCGGCGGTGCGGCCCGTGAACAGGCAACCGCCGAGGAACGTCCCCTCGAGCGCCCGGTGCCCGTGGACGCCGCCGCCCCCGAAGCCCGAGGCCTCGCCGGCCGCCCACAGGCCCGGCAGCACCTCGCCGGAGGGCCGCAGCACGCGGCCCTGGGTGTCGGTGAGCAGCCCGCCGAGCGTCTTGCGGGTGAGCACCGAGAGGCGCACCGCGTACAGCGGTCCGTGGGCGGGGTCGAGCAGGCGGTGGGGCTCCGCGACGCGGATCAGGCGGTCGACGACGAAGTGGCGGGCGGCCGCCGCCGCGATGACCTGCGGGTCCTTGCCGAGGCCGGTGGCCACCTGCTCGTCGCGCGCCTCGATCGTCGCGCGCAACGCCGCGGGATCGATCCGGGAGGTCCCGGACAGCGCGTTCATGGCCGCCGCGAGGGCCTCCGGCGTGGCCGCGTGCAGGAACTCCGGGGAGCGCGACGCGAACAACTCCACCGGGCCGACCGCGCCCGGCTTGAGCCGGTCGAGCAGGAGCGCGATGTCGCGCCCGGTGAGGTCCGGGTTCTGCTCGGAGCCGGACAGGGCGAACTCCTTGCCGAGGATCGTCTTGTCGAGGACGAACCACGAGTGGTCGTCGCCGCGGCCGGCGATGTGCGTCAGGGCGCCCAGGGCGTCGAAGCCGGGGAACAGCGGCGGCGGGAGCCGGTTGCCGTCGGCGTCGAGCCAGAGGGACGACGGCCCGGGCAGGATGCGGATGCCGTGGCGGCTCCACACCGGCGTGTGGTCCGTGATGCCCTCCGGGTAGTGCCACATCCGGTCCTCGTGGACCACGGCGCCCCCGGCCTCGCGAACGAGCGCGATGCCGCTGCCGTCCACGTGGTCGGGGACGCCGGAGAGCATGCGGTCCGGCAGGCGACCGGCCGACGACGGCCACAGCGAGCGCACCAGCTGGTGGTTGGCGCCGATGCCGCCCGTGGCGATGAGCACGTCGTCGGCAGCGACCTCGAAGGGCCCGACGACCTCGCGGCTCGTCGGCACGCCGCGCGCGGCTTCGTCGTGCGCCAGGACCTCGCCCCGGACGCCCGTGATGCGCCCGCCGGTGGTGACCAGCCCGGTGACGCGGTGGCGGAACCGCACGTCGACGAGCCCTTCGGCGCGGGCGTCGAGCAGTGCTCGGACGAAGGGCTCGAGGATCCCCGGACCGGTGCCCCACGTGACGTGGAACCGCGGGACGGAGTTGCCGTGCCCGCCGGGGAAGTAACCGCCGCGCTCGGCCCACTGGACCAGCGGGAACCACCGCACGCCCATGCCGTGCAGCCAGGCGCGCATCGGCCCGGCGGCGAACTCGACGAACACCTCGGCCCACGCCCGGCCCACGTCGTCCGAGGCGTCGAACTGCGCCGAGCCGAGCCAGTCGGCGAGCGCGAGCTCCGCGCTGTCGTGGACGCCCAGCCGCCGCTGCTCCGGGGAGTCGACCATGAAGAGGCCGCCGAAGCTCCAGTACGCCTGGCCGCCGAGGCCACGCTTGGTCTCCTGGTCCAGGAGCAGCACGCGCCGGCCTGCGGCCGTGAGCTCGGCGGTGGCGACGAGCCCGGCCAGCCCGGCGCCGACGACGACGACGTCGTAGCGGTCCGTCATGCGAGCAGGCTGCCACGGACCGCCGGAGTGCCGCACCCCTCTCCGCTAGAGCCGCAGCCCAGCCTCGAGCTGCTCGGTCGCGCGTTCCACGTCGTGAAGGAATCGGTCGGGGTCGCCGGCGGAGCCGATCCAGGCGGCCACGACCGCGCCGAGGAGGGCGCCGGCGAACACCCGCACCTCGAAGTCACCGGGGTCCCGGCCGCTCCGCTCGGCGACCAGCTCGGCGATGGTCGCACCCATGCGGACGATCTCGTCGACCGTGCGTGCGCGGATCGCGGGCACGGTCGCGGTCAGCCGGGCCGTCTCGCGCAGGTGCTCGGTCTCCGCGGGCGTCAGGCTCGTGACGAGGTCGTGCGCGGCATGGCGCAGCGCGACCATGGCGTCGGCCTCCGGCGGCTGGGCACGGACCGCGTCGATCCACCGCTGGTCCATGCCGTCCTGCAGGACGACGTCCTCCTTGGAGGGGAAGTAGCGGAAGAACGTGCTCGGCGAGACCTCGGCGGCCTCGGCGATCTGCTCGACGGTCGTGGCGTCGTACCCCTGCTCGCGGAACAGGCGGTACGCGTGCTCCCGCATGGCGGCGCGGGTCCTGGCCTTCTTGCGGTGCCGCAACCCCTGTTTGGCCGGCGGCCTGGTACTCGCGGCGGGCGCGGCGTCGCCGGTCCCACGTCTGTCGCTGTCAGGTGCGGGCGACGCGTTCATGGGGCAATTCTCCGCTCGCACCGGCCTCGTCCTCGGGCGGGACGGCGGTCGTCGTGACGTGTCGGGGCAGGAAGAACAGGGACAGGATCGCGCCGAGCAGGGCGACGCCGACGCTCACCCACAGCATGAGGCCGAGGCCGTGGACGAACGCGGAGCGGACGGAGGCCATGAGAGCGGCCGAGCCGGTCCGGCTGGCGGCGGCGACGCCTGCGTAGACGCTGTCGCGCACCGCCGTCGCGATGCCTGATGGCAGGCCGGTCACGTCGAGGTGCGACCGGTACCCCGAGGCCAGGACGCTGCCGAGCACGGCGGCCGACAGGGGAGCGCCGGCCTTCTGGACCGCCTGCATCACCGCCGAGCCGACGCCGGCCCTCTCGGTCGGGATGTCCACGAGGGCTGCCGTCGCCGCCGTGGCCAGCACGAGCCCGAACCCGAGTCCCGCCAGTCCGGTCCAGACCGCGACCGCCCGGTCGTCGCTCGAGACCGTCATCGTGGTGCCGAGCAGCAGGCCCGCGGCGAGGACGACGAAGCCGGCCGTGGCGGTGGCCTTGGCCGTGAACCGCTTGACCCCGACGTTGGCCAGCCCCGCACCGAGTGCCAGCCCGATCAGCAGCGGCAGCAGGCGCAGGCCGCTGCCCATGGCGTCGACGCCGCGGATCACCTGCAGGAACTGCGGCAGCGCGAACAGCAGGCCGAACATGGCGAAGACGCCGAACGCCTGAAGGATCGTTCCCCAGGTGAACCGCTGGGAGCGGAAGAGGTCGAGGTCCATGAGCGGCTGCCCGCCGGGCCGGTTGGACAGGTGCCGCTCCCACGCGACGAACGCCGCCACGAGGGCCGCCCCGGCGACGATCCCGACGATGGCGGCCGACGAGCCCCAGCCGTCCTGCCCGGCGGAGATGAAGCCGTAGATGAGGATCGCGAGCCCGGCGCAGGAGGTGACGATGCCGACGGGGTCCAGACCCGGAGGCGTGCTGGCGCGCGACTCCGGCACGAGCGCCGCCACGGCGACCAGGCCGATCGCGACGACAGGCAGGTTCATGAGGAACACCCAGCCCCACCAGTGATGGGCCAGGATCCATCCCCCGAGGATCGGGCCGAGCGGCAGGCCCAGGAAGGTGGCGGCTCCCCACACCGCCAACGCCTTGGGCAGCTCGGCGTCGGTGAACAGCACAGCGACGACCGAGATGACCAGCGGGATCATGAAGCCCGCGGACAGCCCGAGGAAGGCCCGTGCCGCGGTGAACTGGCTCGGCCCGGACGCGGAGGCGCAGGCCAGCGAGCCGACGCCGAACATCGCGAGGGCCAGGAGCATCAGCTTCTTGCGGCCGAACCGGTCGCCGAGCAGGCCGCCGGGAAGCAGCGCCACGGCCAGCGCCAGCGTGTACGCGGAGACGAACCACTGCAGGTCGGACGTGGACGCGTGCAGCGACGTCGCCAGGGTGGGCAGCGCCACGCTCAGCACGGTCGCGTCCAGGCTGACCGCCAGGACCGCGAGGGAGAGGCCGCTCAGCGCCCACCACCTCCGGTGGTCTGCCTGGCCCGACACGAAGCCCGCACCCATGGGCTCACCCCATCCCGAGTGCTACATGCAATTGCAAGTAACCATCAGATGAGAGTGTGACGCAGTTTTGCGGAGGCGTCCACCAGTGGCGGGCACCTCGTGGGATACGGCGGGTTCCGGGCTCAGGCGCGCGGGACGTAGACGCGCAGGCTGAGCGGCTCGAGCGTGACCAGCTCGCCGGGCTCCGGGTGCAGGCCGCCGTGGATCGCGGAATCCCGCGAGTCGTCGGGGTTGTCCCACACCGAGTCCCAGGCGAGCTCCCACGGGTGCTCGGCCGCGGCCAGCTGCACGTCGATCGGGTTGAGCGCGCCGTTGACGACGAGCAGCGCCGCGTCGCCGTCCGACGTCGTCCGTGCCATCTGGAACGTGCGCAGCGCCGCGTCGTGCCACCGCCCGTGGTCGAACTCGCCGCCCTCAGGCGTGTACCAGCCGAGGTCCGGCGCCCCGCCCTCGTGCGACGCCAGCCCGGTGTAGAACGTGTCGGCCCGCAGCGCGGGGTGGGCCCGCCGCAGGCTGATGAGGAAGCGGGCCGTGGCCAGCAGGTCCCGACGCCACTCGGCCAGGTCCCAGGAGACCCACGAGATGGCGTTGTCCTGGCAGTACGCGTTGTTGTTGCCGGCCTGGGTGCGGCCCATCTCGTCGCCCGCGGTGATCATCGGCGTGCCCGCGGACAGGATCAGCGTCGCGAAGAGGTTGCGGATGGAGCGCCGGCGCAGCGGCAGCAGGTCGGCGGCGGGGGAGTCGGCGCGCACCGGGCCCTCGGCGCCGTGGTTCCACGACCGGTTGTCGTCGGACCCGTCATGGTTCTGTTCGCCGTTGGCCAGGTTGTGCTTGTAGTCGTAGGCGACGAGGTCGGCCATGGTGAAGCCGTCGTGCGCCGTGACGTAGTTGACCGACGCCGTAGGGCTGCGCATGAGCGGCGGGGCGCCGTGTCCGAAAAGGTCGACCGAGCCGGACAGGCGCGTGGCGAGGTCGCGCATGCGGTGGCCCGGCAGGCCGTGGGCGGCGCGCCCGGGGTCGGCGAGCCAGAAGGAGCGGACGGCGTTGCGGAACCGGTCGTTCCACTCGGCGAACGGCGGCGGGAACTGGCCGGTGCGCCAGCCGCCCGGGCCGATGTCCCACGGCTCGGCGACGAGCTTGAGCCCGTGGAGGGCCGGGTCCTGGCCGGCGGCGACGAGCACCGGGTGGTCGGGGGAGAAGCCCTGCTGGCCGCGGCCCAGCGTCACCGCGAGGTCGAACCGGAAGCCGTCGACGCCGACAGTCTCAGCCCAGTAGCGCAGCGAGTCCAGCGTGAGCCGGATCACCTCGGGTCGGCGGAAGTCCAGCGCGGAGCCCGTTCCGGTGACGTCGACGAGCGAGGCAGGGATGTTGCCGTCGTGCAGGTAGTAGATCGCGTTGTCGAAGCCCCGCCAGGACACGTGCTGCCCTGGGAGGCCGCCCTCGCACGTGTGGTTGTAGACCACGTCGAGCAGCACCTCGAGGCCCGCCGCGTGGAGCTGGTGCACCGCCCCGCGCAGCTCGTCCAGCACCGCCGCCGGCCCGGCGGCCTGCGCCGCCGCGGTCGCGTACGCCGCGTGCGGGGTGAAGAAGCCGAGCGTGCTGTAGCCCCAGAAGTTCGTCAGCCCCTTGGCGACCAGGTGCGGCTCGGTGGAGAACGCGTGGATCGGCAGCAGCTCGACCGCGGTGACGCCGAGGCGCAGCAGGTGGTCGACGACGGCCGGGTGCGCCAGCCCGAGGTACGTGCCGCGCAGCTCGGCCGGCACGGCGGGGTGGTGCAGCGTGAGGCCCTTGACGTGGGCCTCGTAGACGAGGGTGTCTCGCCACGGGATGTAGGGGCGGTTCGCCGCGGGGTCCGGGCCGGGCAGGTGCCGGGTGTCCACGACCACCCCGTGCGGTACGTGGCGGGCCGAGTCCCGGGGGTCGGCCGGGCCGTACGTGTCGCCGAGCAGGTCGTCGTCCACCACGTGGCCGTAGGTGGCCGGGCCGTGCTCGAGCTCGCCGACGAGCCCGCGCGCGTAGGGGTCGACGAGCAGCTTCGCCGGGTTGTAGCGCAGGCCGTACGCCGGCTCCCACGGCCCGTGCGTCCGGAACCCGTACTCGTGGCCCGGCCGCACGCCGGGCACGCGCCCGAAGAAGATGCCGAGCCGCGGCCCCTCGAGCCGCACCCGCCGCTCGGCCGCGCCGTCGAACAGGCAGAGGTCGACAGCCTCCGCGTGCGGCGCGAGGACGGCGACCTCGATGCCCTCGTCCGTCACGTGCACGCCGAGGCGCGGCGGGCGGGTGCTCTGGGTCGACACCTGCCCATTGTCACCGGGAGGCGGGACGAAGGTCGGGTGCGCGCGCGGTGACAGGTAACGTTCCCTGCCGTGAGGATCGTCGTCGCCGTTAAGCACGTCCCGGACATCCAGGCCGAACGAACCCTCGGGGAGGACGGCCGGCTCGCCCGCGACGGCGGGGACGGCACGCTCAACGAGGTCGACGAGAACGCGGTCGAGGCCGCGCTCGTCATCGCCGAGGGCGCCGGCGGGGCCGAGGTGATCGCCCTCACGATGGGGCCCGACGACGCGGTCGACGCCGCTCGCCGCGCGCTGCAGATGGGCGCGGACTCGGCGGTACACGTGCTCGACGACGAGGCCGCGGGCTCGGACGCCATGGGCACCGCGCACGTGCTCGCCGCCGCTGTGACGAAGATCGGCGGCGTCGACCTCGTCGTCACCGGCATGGCCGCCACCGACGGTCTGACGTCCCTGGTCCCGGCCGCGCTCGCGGCGGAGCTCGGCATCCCCGCCCTCACGCTCGCGGTGGACGTCACCGTGGACGGCGGCTCGCTCGTCGTGCGCCGCGAGCTGGACCATGCGGACGAGACGCTGCGCGCCGCGCTGCCCGCGCTGATCTCCGTGTCCGACCGCGCCAACGAGGCGCGCTACCCGAACTTCGCCGGGATCATGGCGGCCCGCAAGAAGCCGGTGACGCTGTGGTCGCTCGCCGACCTCGGCATCGACGCCGCGACCGTGGGTTCGTCCGGCGCCCGCACCCGCATCCTGTCCGCCGCGCCACGCCCCCCGCGCGAGGACCGCGTGCTCGTCACCGACACCGGCGACGCGGGCACGAAGCTCGCCGCCTTCCTCGTCCAGCACAAGCTCGCGTGACCGGAGGACCTCCCGTGACTGTCCTTGTGCTGCTCGACCACGCCGACTCCGGCGACCTGCGCGCCACCGCGCCCGAGCTCGTCGCGCTCGCCTCGACCCTGGGTTCGGCCGAGGGCGTCTGGGTGGGCGCCGCGCCGGTGCCCGGCCGGCTTCCGTCCGGGCTCGCCCGGGTGCACCGCGTCGCGGTGGCGCACGACGAGCACCTCGCCACCTCTGTCAGCGACGCCCTGGCCCTCGTGGCGGGGGAGACCGGCGCCTCCGCCGTGCTGCTGGCCTCGACCTTCGAGAACAAGGACGTCGCCGCGCGGCTCGGCGTGGCGCTCCGCGCCGGCGTCGTGACGGACGCGGACTCGGTCGCTGTCGAGGACGGGCGCTTCGTCGCCGGCAAGACCGTGCTCGCGGGCACGTGGACCACCCGGGTGGAGGTCGTCGCGCCGGTGGCGATCGTCCTGGTCAAGGCCGGGGCGGCCGATCCCGCTCCGCCTTCGGGCGCGCCGGAGGTCGTCGATCACACCGTGGATTCGTCGTCCGCCGCACCCGTCGAGGTCGTCGAGCGCGCCGAGCGCGCGGGCACCGGGCGGCCGGACCTGGCGAGCGCGCAAGTCGTCGTCGTCGGCGGCCGCGGGACCGAGGGCGACTTCGGGCCTCTGGAGGAGCTGGCCGACGTGTTGGGCGCCGCGATCGGCGCCACCCGCGTGGCGACCGACGAGGGCTGGATCGCGCGCGACGCGCAGATCGGCCAGACCGGGGTGACCGTGTCCCCGCGGCTCTACATCGGCGCCGGCGTCTCCGGCGCCGTGCACCACCGCGGCGGCATGCAGGCCGCCGGCACCATCGTGGCGATCAACAACGACCCGGACGCCCCGATCTTCGAGATCGCGGACTTCGGGATCGTCGGGGACCTGTTCGAGGTGCTGCCGCAGACCACCGCGGAGCTGCGCCGACTGCGCGGCTGAGCCGACCCCTACTCGGTGGTCAGGACGATGGCGGCCGCAAGAAGAGACACCGAGGCGACCGTGAGGACGTACCCGAACCGTCGATAGCGCAGGCGGATCTCGCCGCCCTTCGGCCACTGCGTTCGATCCCATTGCACCGGCGGCATGCGGTAGCGGACCCTGCGGCGGGTCGATCGGGGCACCGCGCGCAGGCACAATGCGTACGCCGACGCCGCGCACAGACCGCCCAAGGCGCACACGTAGAGAACCGCGAGAGCCCCCGGCGGAATCGGCTTCCCGCCCATGCCTGCTAGGACCACCCCGCTGACGAAGATCAGGAACCCGAAGGTTCCCCCGGGGATCAGCATCCGACCACCGCTGCGCCAGTAGTCCCGGCTGTTGCCGAACGCGACCGACCGCCACTCGACGATCACCGCGAACCCGGCGCAACCGGCGATGAGCCCCAGAACGGTTGCTGTGCTTCGCACGGCGCTTCGCCCTTCCTCGCAGTCGTCGAAGGACTGGCGCTCTCACCCCGGCTTCCGATGAGCAACGTACTGATCTGCTGGACCGCGCGTGCCCACGTGGTGATCACCGTCACCGCCTGGCACTGAGCTACTCGCAGACCTCGTGCAGCCAGCGCAGTGCGGCCTCGGCATGCGCCGACTGGAAGGGCCGCAGGTTGGGCACCCCGGGGGGCGCCGGCTGCAGCGACCCCCACACGAGCATCCCGGTCAGCCCGGCGAGGCCGGCGCGCAGGTCGTCGTGCGACACGTCGGGGGCGTGCTCGGCGAAGATTGGGGCCGGGTCGCCGCCGCCCTGGGCGGCCGCCGAGGCCAGCAGGAACGCCAGGTCGATCCAGCTGGGCCCGAGCGAGGCGTGCAGCCAGTCGATGATCCAGACCTTGCCGTCGGCGTCGATAAGGATGTTGTCCGCGCGGAGGTCGCCGTGGACGATCCCGTCGCGCGTCTCACCGTCGAGCGCGGTCTTCTCCCAGGTGCTGAGGTCGTTCAGGCGGGACAGCGCCCACTCGGCCAGCGGACCGCCGGTGGCCGCGAACTCGTCGCGCACCTCCTGCGGGGCGTTCCGCATGCGACACCAGCCCGTGAACTCGTCGGCCAGCAAGTCGGAGGTGCGGGGCAGCGAACGGCCCGGCAGCGGCTGCATGTGCGAGAGCTCGTCGAGCGTCGCCAGGACCAGGTCCAGGTCAGAGCGCTTCCAGGGGATCTCCGGCGATCGGCCGTGCACGGCGTCGAACCCGAGGAGCACCCACTCGCCGTCGTCGTCGGACCACTGCAGGCGCGGCGTGGGGACCGACGGCGGCAGCGCGGCCGCGGCGACGATCTCCTGGCGCGCCTCGGTGACGGCCACGGGGGAGATGTCGCGCGAGATCGCCTTGACGAAGACGTCACGGCCGTCGGCCAGCTCGAGCACGGCGACGAACCCGGGGGAGAAGCCCTCGGTCGCTGTGATCTCTGCGGTCACCTGCGCGCCCGCGAGCTCATCGATACGACGCCGTACGTGCCGCGGGAGATCGCGCCAGTCGAGCCGCTGCCCGCTGAACGCGTGCGGCAGTGTGACGGCGTCGTCGGCACTCACGCAGGACATCTTGCCAGGTAGCGCCTGGACCATCGATGAGCGTCCAGCAAACGGTTCGTAGACTCGGGGCGATGACCGTCTACCTCGACCACGCGGCGACCACGCCCGTGCTCCCCGCCGCCGCGGCCGCGCTGGCCGACGCGCTGACGCACGCAGGCAATCCGTCGTCCCTGCACGCCTCCGGGCGGGCCGCGCGGCGCACGGTCGAGGAGTCGCGGGAGCGGCTGGCGGCCGCGCTGGGGGCGCGGCCGTCTGAGGTCGTGTTCACGTCCGGCGGCACCGAGGCGGACAACCTCGCGGTGGAGGGCCTGTTCCGTGCCCGACGAGCGAGCGACCCCCGCCGGCGCCGCGTGCTCGTGTCCGCGGTGGAGCACCACGCCGTGCTCGACCCCGCCGCGTGGCTCGCCGCCCGCGAGGGGGCCGAAGCCGTGCTGCTCCCGGTCGACGGCGACGGTGTGCTGGACCTCCGGGCGTTGCACGACGAGCTGGCCGCCCACCACGACGAGGTCGCCCTGATCTCCGTGATGTGGGCCAACAACGAGGTGGGCGCCCTGCAGCCCCTCGCGGAGGTCGTCGCCGCGGCGCACGCCCACGGCGTCCCGGTGCACGCCGACGCGGTGCAGGCCGTGGGCCAGGTGCCGGTGGACTTCGGTGCCAGCGGGCTCGACGCCATGACGGTGACCGCGCACAAGATCGGCGGGCCGGTGGGGATCGGTGCCCTGCTGGCGAGGCGCGGGCTGGCGCTGGAGCCGATGCTCCACGGCGGCGGGCAGGAGCGCGGCGTGCGGTCGGGGACGCTGTCCGCGCCGCTGGCCGCGGCGTTCGCGGTGGCCGCCGAG
>Ga0207836_1000110_pt1 | contig 23365 bp, 23 predicted proteins | sample LuqExpMetageno18_FD_187776 | JGI IMG/M metagenome (GOLD analysis project Ga0207836, IMG submission 187776) | Tropical forest soil microbial communities from Luquillo Experimental Forest, Puerto Rico - Sample 18 (SPAdes) | ecosystem: Environmental > Terrestrial > Soil > Tropical forest ...
ATATCTCTCAGTTTAGAATGTTCATCAATCAATCCGAGTTCAGATGTGTCAACAAAAACAACAAAGATCGCCTTATCAAACCAAAAAAGAAGTTCTTCGTGTTTGAAGACTTTGATACAATGTTGCCTGCCAGCTTCTGGAAACACGAAGACGCTACAACACATGCAGAGGCAAACAAAACTGCCGATGCGACAAGTAGTGGATCTACAACAACTACGACAACCACGGCGCCTGTTACATCTACAACACCAAAGAATAATGAATCATTCAAGAATTACAAATATTCTGACTTGCTTAATTTGTTAGATGGTATCATCAAAAATAAAGATGTATATATGTTCTTTACCACAAATCATATCAACAAAATAGACAGTGCATTTTATAGACCTGGCAGAATGACTCTCAAAACATATGTCGGCGATCTAACCATCAACGAGACTATTGCATTTATCAAGAACAAATACTCCACAGATATAGAACCAGAAAAGATCACTCGCAGAACGACATTAGCCGAACTGTACGCACTAGAGTCATTGGTTGATAATGTGGAAAAATTCGTTGACGGACTCAATAATAAGTTATACGACTCTCTTGGAAAAAATTAATTGGCATCAACAATAAGATCTATATCATCGTTGTCATATATGCCGCGATATTCAAGGCACTCATTATACTTTATTTCTGATTTTTTTGTGTACCTTTCGCGTAGGAAATCTGATATATCAACACAATAATTGAAGTATGTTTCGCAAGATTTGTTTGGAAATATCAATCCTCCGTGCATCCGATAAATGTAATACAGCATATAATTATATTGTTCCGGTAATCTGTGATTAAATCGTACGGCTAGATCTTCTACATGCTCATCACCTATGTTATAGCCATCATCATACAAACGTTTTACTTTGGCGGCTCGTACCTTACGTTTGCAACGGAAATCAAACGGACATGTTGCTCCCATATAGAATCTCATTTCTATTACTTTCCCAGACATTGGTGCGTAGGTATACCATTCTATGTTTAAGAGGTCATCTAGACTATGGCGCAACACCTGCAGAATAGAGTACATACAAGAATATTCATTCCCAAAATTATTCCTTCCGTCAATCAACAGATCACGGATGATATTGATGTATGAGAATCTGTTGATGAATATCTTTTTTGCGTCGATGATATATTTGTCTGCAAATGAAACTATTACATGAGGATCAATGGCTGAATTATCGTCGGCGGAATCATCTTCAATGATATCTTCGATGGATTGTTCTATGACGTTATTGGCCTCAGACTCAACGTCTGTATTTGCATCATCATAAAGCCAATCAAGGAATGTATTGACACTAACAAACAGCGCCTCTCGGCTAATATCTGTGTCTAGGGTGTAATCATCGACGTCTTTAAATGCTCCTGTGTTATCAGCCAACACAAAGTATCTTTTGTAGATATCTTTATCAATCATAAATCTGACAGTATTTACTGTAAATGTTTTAGGCAAAGACATTAGTTATGTGTTTTCGGATAATATGAATCAAATTTGTTGCCCACTTAAAATTGATTGCTTATGACGGATAATCAATATCTATCTACATTACACAATGAACTCATCAGTCGAACGTATAGATGAACTCTTGATGCTAACTATCGTTAATACGATCTCAGCATCACTAATCAAACTCGTGACTGGTTTTATTGAAGGTATATTTTCGAAAATAAAGTCATTATTCACGTCTGCTAGAGACTATATCTCAGACTGGAGATATGGTAAAATGCTCAGGTTTATTATCATAACTACTGGAAATGAAGTCCGTAAGCCCCCTATCGCAAGATATTTCTTTGAGTACTTGGAAACAGAACATGGCTTTCATACAGAAAGATACACAAACTACAGAAACGAGCTTGTCAAAGATGACATGGAGGTCGGCAATCAATATATTGGTGCGACATACAGATGCGTAGCAGGAGATGAAGAAAAGAATAAGTCTCAAACTAACACATTTACGTTCTATTCTCGTATGCATCCGCAAAAAGAATTCGAGGCACTATGTAATGAAATCATCAAGAAGTCCGTTGACACAGTTATTTATGAGAGACGTATAGTGAAATATTCTCGAAATAGAACAGTAATGTACCCATTCGATAATTCTGTGGAAGATCCATATGCTGTCGATAAGGCAGAAAAGATCAAGAACAAAATCGAATCATTAGAATATGCTAACATCTTGTTGCACGGACCACCAGGCACAGGTAAAACAAACATGATCAAATATATCGCAAAAAAGATGGACGCATCTTTGATTATCTGTAATTTCCATGATTTCAGTAATCTCAATCAACTTCATGAACTGCTTGTTAAAAAGAGCATTACAGCGCTTGATCTTGACGCAGATCAAAATGTCAGCATTTGCACAAAAAAGAAATTCTATATCTTTGAGGACTTTGATACAATGTTACCAGCAAAGTTCTGGAATGCCCGCAGAGTAGAACAAATAGAAAGAGAAACCAAAACTACATCCTATGAGAGTATGCCAGATTACAAATATTCCGACATGCTAAATTTGTTAGATGGTATCATTAAGAATTTCGGCGCATATATCTTCTTCACCACTAATCATCTCGACAAAATCGACAGTGCATTTTATAGACCTGGTAGAATGCATCTCAATCTGTATGTCGGTGCTTTAGAAAAAGATCAGATGTGTAACTTTATCAAAGATAAATATAAAACAAATGTCACACCAAAAGAAATAAAAAGAACTGCGACATTAGCTGAGATGTATGCCTTATATTCACTGACAAAAAAGTCAGGCGAATTTATCACAAGATTAAACAATAATTACTACTCTAGTCTTGGTAAGGACGTTATCTAATTTTTTTGTTCTGCTGGCAATAATTTATAGAGCTTTCTTGATGATACCTTCGATTGCTGACTTGTTCAAATCTTTCTTGGAGGCGGACATTGCATCGCTGCAAGTGAATGCAGCCCTTGATGCAGCATAATATATCATTCGTTCTGTGGATTCATCGGATTTCGACTTCAAGAAATTGGCAGCGAAACTCTTGAACTTAGATTCTTTGTCTGCCATTTTAAGTGCCTTCAGAACAGATTCTTCAACATCAATCTTTCCATCATGTATATTACCAAAGACAGGCATGATGCTCTGTAAATAGTCTTGTGCAACTACAGCACTGAATTGATCGCCAAAGCTAATCGTCTCGAATGTACAGCATGGCTCGATCTTTGTGCCGTACTCTGTACGCAGAGTACCTTTTTTGCTTTCCATTTCTGGGAGTTTGGATTCAGCACCTTTTTCGATTCCATCTATTGCCTCATCTTTCAGTTTTTCTACTTTGCCGAATAAACAGACTTCAACTTTTGAGACTCCGTCAATAAGTTTGTTAGCGCAGTAATTATATGACTCCTTATCAGGTCTGATTTTCTTGCGGACATTCTTGTCATCCACTCCATACAACTGTCCGATAAGAATTGCGTAATATGCATACACACGATCTGGGCGGAGATTCTTGCAGATCGTATTTGTAAGTTTACGAATGCCGGCAGCTGATTTCTTACAGTTTGCTGCAATAATCACATGTGAACTATCAACACTGACATTCATGCTGGTAACTCCGATTCCAGCAGCAACTGATGCGGGATGCATTACACGGCTTTCTACGAGCTTAACAAGTGCGGCACATACAGCACCACCATCCAACTTCTTGTCTGTGTATGGGCATCCGTCGTATGCACTTCTGAATGACCAATAATCTGCAACACCCCCATGAGGGAAACTAACCACAACACAAGCATCTTGTGCAGTCGTGAACGGTATTATCGAGAGCTTCATTTTATGTTTTTCGGTGCAAAAAAATAATGATCGAAATCAATATTCATTATCGCGATATTCTCGGAACAAGAAGCACATTGTATCGGCATCTGGGGTATCAACAGAATTATTAGAATAACCTGGATAAAGGGCCCTAAATAATGGAGTGTATTGTTCATGCCAGTTCATCAGAAGAATGATTTCATCCATGATGTCATCATATTCATTGATTGCTGTTCGAACCTCAGACATGGTGACCGGGATCTCAGGATCAACATCGGCGATGTTACATATCTCTACATAAATAACATCAGCATCATCACTATCGAACAGGTCTCTGTATTTGGCAGCCCAATCACACAGTAAATGTTTATTGTATCCTATATTCTTTCTTTCAAGAATAGCCTGCAAGATCTTATCCATTGTTGGTTTATTAACAAGTGTTTTACATGAAGTGTTCCTGCTGTAGATGTCCTTGACGTTATCAGGAATTAAGCTTACAGATATATCTGTCAACAAATGTGTGTTTAGGGTTTCAACAATGAATGTATCTACCAGGCGGCAATTAGGAAGACTTGACACTAATACACCAAGGTATGAAATGTCAATAGCAACGGGTGTTGCATATGGTCCGCAACAGAAGTCGATGAATTGTTGAATATGTGTATCGTAACCTTTACCTGATACATATATATTTTGTACAGTGTCGTGCTTATTTGATGGAGCAATCAAAGACATAAGTTCGTCACAGAATTGTGTATCAATATATTTTGCGGTGAATCTTATGCAACTCTCGGTGTGAGGATTGCAATACGATATGAGTATATTTCTGGCGATCTTTTTTGCTGTGTCAGACCAAGATCCTATCTTTAAGATATTGTGTGCCAACACAACTACCAGTGCATGTGTATCATTGAGACTTGCATCAGCTATCTGAGCAACATCTATAATTCTCTGACGCATCTCACTAAAGACTTGGCGATACATGTCAGCTACAAAGTTTAGGCTAAAGATTTCATTGAAACGAAATGTATCAACATATATCTTTGAAAACATCTCTGCCAAAATATGTGCTTCAGCGCTTGATGATGAGCGGCATAATTCTGACAGTTGTGCAATATTGCGATCTCCTATATAATGCACGCCGACATTTTTAAAGATCGTGTATACATGATTCTTGATTGTGTCTCGTGATGCTTCTGTTATCTTGGCATTTAATGTTTGGGTGTTTATCAATGGAAGTCTAGAAATGTGCATGTTATGTATTATTGTAGCTGGATATATCGGAGTCAATTTTCGCTAAAATTGATGCCAAAGAGACTTATCAAAAAAAATGACTGAATATATCCGTGGCAACCAACTACGCATCGGCAAAAATTATTTGAGATATACTCAAGGTGCGGAAATAAGCATAAAAACTAAAAACAATATACATGGCGTCTGGGAAAGTTCTGATGTTATAGTTACATGTATGAAAATAGAATCAATGTATTTTATTGTGATATTTGGGAAGAGTATAGGTGCCTTAAAACAGTGCAAGAGTTATAGTTCTAATTCATCAGTCGAGGAAGTATCCCAGAAAGACAATATCTTGAGAGTTAGAGCCGGAACCGTACATGTGATCTTTGAAATCACTAAGCTAGGAAAGATAATAGCAATCGGATGGATAGAAACTCGTGGAGGAAGTCTCCTGCAAATAATAGATATAAGAAATACGTCTCATAAACGCAGAGAATTTATAGACATGGCAAGATCATGCTACACGCCATCTCCAAAGAGATTTCCAGTACAGGATACTTTGTTTCAAGGAAAAAATATAAAAAATACGCTGTGTGACATGTACATAATAACGAATGACTAAGATTTACTCATAATCATCATCTTCGAATGTCATATTTTTTTCGTTTGCATTAGAATCGAGATGATTTTCATCAGAATCAATACTAAGTGCCATGAAATTTTCGTCAATATCATCAGCTAAATATTCTTGTAGGTCATCACTATCTGCTAGACTAGCATTTGTCGGATATTCATTGTCAGAACTATCTATGCTGAAAGCAAACTCATCGTCGTCAGTGTCATCATACACAGCATGTTTATTGGCACGTTCTTTGTACAGATATAAGTCATCACCGAATGATACTTTCTTCTTATCCATATCTTGTGGAGCATTTCCAAGTATGTCGCAGAACAATACATACATTGTATCTGCATCCGGTAGATCATCACCATAATGCGGATATACTACTCTAAATAATCGCGCATATTTTTCATGCCATTCCATCAGACCAAGGATGTCATTATCTACAGCGATAAATTCGGCTGTGGCCTGTTGCATCTCAGATCTGCAGTTTGATGCTAATCCCACCACTGTGGTTAGTGCCTTGGATTCTGTACGGCGTGCATATGAAGCTGGATCGCAACCATATTCATTACAGAATATGAGAAACATGGTCTCTGCATCAGGAACTTCTCCGAAATCTGGATATGTGTTTCTAAAGAAGTCTGTATGTTTAGTCCGCCATGTGGCTAAGTCCTTGGTATATTGATATCCATTGAGAGCATCGAACAGATATTTTGTTTTGACGTTCCAGAACTTGTCGTATTGCACAACAGAAGAATCAACATGACCTGGGACTATAGGAGTATCAACATGTCTCGGGACAAAATTCAATGGAGGACATGTTTGATACGCTTGCTGCGCCTGCTTTTGTTCTAAGCGAGCTTGCTGTAATGCTTTGGATCTAAACTGCCCGATGCTTGCTGTTTGTTGAACCAAACGTTGCACAGTAGATAAATTCTCTGTATGTTTGATTGCATCGTAATATACTATCTTCATGTTTATTGGCAACAAGTCAACATCGATATCTACAGTCATAGCAAGATTTTTTAAGAGATGAGTTATATCTTCACAAGCATCACTTGGGGCGAGCTTAGAAATAAGATTTATAGATCTATCGAGAATACACATGTATAGAACTTGTGCGACTTCTTCTGTAGAACCAGTACTGCAGCAATAATCGACCAATGAGTCAACATGATTTCTGTATGTGTTAACATTAAAGACAATGATGGCGTCAGCTGGAAGGTTAGACATAAACAAATTCTCGAATGTATTACGCATACCTGGGCATGCCAATGAAACTACCTCAAAGCATTTTGCACGGGCCTCAATAGATAATGTGTCGAAGAACGACATCATTATTTTTTTGACAACGATGATTACATCATCGGAATCGCCAAAGATCAGCAACAGATTCATGCATACTGAAATAAGTACGAATTGTTCTTCGCTGAGGATGTCTGGCTTGGTATCAGATATGTCATCCATTAACTCGAGATATCCTGAAAAGATCTGTTCGTACAGTCTATCTGTGGCATACAGCTTAATAGAATCTCCGTAACAACAATCATTAGAATACATCAGGGCTAATAAGTTCTTCAGGCAATGAATCTCATAAAGACCATCTTTGCATCTTCCTTGAACACGTTCTAGGAGCACTCCGATCTTATCTGTGTCAAGTGGTGACATCTCGATACGTCTGAATGTGCCAGTAACACAGTATTTAGTCTTGTGTAAGGTAATTTTTGCGCTATAAGGCTGTAACAAGAAAACACGTTTATTGAACATTATTGTTGTTTTGTATCTTCGTCGAAGCGTCAATTTTAGCGTAAAATTGACACAAATATATACTGCATAAGAAATGAAAGTCGATATCAAATACTGCGTAAACAACTACGACAAGGATTCCATAATCCAGTGCCTTGAAATGCTTGGAATTAGACCATGGAATTTTGAGTATGCATTAAGTCTCATGTCGAAGTTCGATGATGGATTTCTTGGTGAATACTTAGATTGGTATGTAGAATATCCCAAAGTTACTTCTGTACTCAATGCGCAAGTCGCAGCTCTTGTTGCGTTATATGTAAAGCTACCAGATACTATCAAAGATAGCATGCAGCATAAAGATTTCTATGAGCAGATAGTATCTCCCATTACACAGCGTACATACGCGGCGTATGCAAAAAAGATGGCGCATATAAAAGATGTAACTATGTACAAAACAGCACCAGATGCATACATAAGTATTAGTAGCGGTCTAAAGAATATTGCGTTATGTAACTTGCCAACAGATTCTCAGACAGCTTTTTATATTAACACAGTAACTACGAGATTTGCAAACATGAAGTTGTGGAAAGTATCTAAGCAACGGGCACGTGCTGTATACAATCTGATCTATAATTCGAATGACAGATCTGGACTGTTGCCATTCATGATCATTAATCACGAACATTTTAAGTATTCTCAGATCAATGAATTTCTTGGAGTAAAGTCAAAACCTGCCACCGATGAATGTCAACGCGCTATATTCATGAGTCCGGACTTTTATTTATCGAAGACATTCAATAAATTATCAGCGAACCGTTCTGGTATGCTAACATATGATAATGTCATGTCACATGCAGACATATCCGATTTCTCAGAAATAGATAAATTCTTGGTGTTACTGCCAAAAGACAGGCTTCATGTATATGCTCTGTTCTCGAGATATATGAAAACATATAACATAAACGACATCCGCAAAAATTATTCGCCAGTAAATGTTGCGGAATATAGATCTAGTCAATCTATACCAGATCAGATTGTATATCTTGAGCAACTAGGGATGTTGACAGGTAAAAATCACAGATCATTAAAACTAGACAAATTTATTCCCGGCGATCCAATGAATAAAGCATTCGGTGGATATATTCTTGGGCTCAATAAAGAAGATGTCATAGAAATGGTTACATCAGGATTAGAACGTACAAGATATTACGATGTATATAAACTCGGATTAAAGATGATCATTCATAAAAGAGATGCATTAATCAATCATTATGCAGTACCTGGTTTATATGAGCACAACCTTGTAACTGGTGTTGGGTCTCGTCTCGCAAAAAAAGATGTGATACTGTGTAATGTTGCTGGAGATAAATCTGATGCACGCAGTATTGCAACGAGCGTTGTAAATGATTTCATCAGTAAATACTCAGATACAATTGTGTACCTCTATAGAATTCCAAGATACGATCTTACTGGCAGATTTACATGTGGAAAAGGTGCATATGCAATTTGCTGGCCAAATGAATCTATTGTTAGGTGGAATTACATGAAATATCCATCAGTGTTTCGTGTTGAAGACAATTATGGCAACGTTTCCGATATAAATCTCTACATCAGAGTTATTGGAGGCGCTAGATTCTTGCTCGCTATGAAGAGGGCCATCAACAGAAATGACACATTGTCAGATGTAGATATAGTATGCGACAAATAAACCGCAGGCCATTAGTGAAATAAAATTGACGCATATATTTTTTGATATCATATTCCACCGCCAACAATGAATACAATCATCGCAATCAAAAAGACTATTGAAAAAATCAGAATGTGTGATCCACTAAATGATGATCTTGATGCTCTTTGTGATGAAGCCATAAATAGTCTTGATGCTGCAAGAGTTGAGCTACCTGTTTATCTCGCAATAGAATATGCCGACAGTCGAATTGACACAGAAAATGATTGCGACTGCGATGATGATGACGGATTAATCTTTGAAACAGATTGTATATGTGTGTCGTTGGTGCAATTTCATCCATGTATGGATTCATTGCCCACTATGAATGTTCGAGGAAAGAGTTGCTACTATCTGCATGTTAAACCGTTCAACAGAACGGTAGCATTATGGTTGTGTAATTTATTACGCAACGCACAAGACATGCATGGTCTTAAAAACATGACGTTGGACAATATATGTATATTGCATACTCATATGTTGCAGACAATAGGAGATCTATGGAAGCAATGTAATGGTCTCAATAAACTGGTCGCCGCAAGAAAACATATTAATAAATCTATTCTTTCAGACATTATCAACGCCATAAACTAACTTCTGCGTTATTTTTTGCTAGATAATATATGATGCAATTCGACGCAACATTATTAGATGAAGCAAATTTATATGCCATATCAAACGACCGTGCTTTGTATGATCCATACTTTGTTGCCTTCGAGGAATATTGCTCAGATCATAAAGTAGTATATACTATGTTAAGCGGCGCATACTGCATACTTAAGACCCATGACCTAGAACTGCGGCCGAAATATGACAGCTATATGGTTACAGTCGTGTCAAATAATCCGTACAAAACTACTGTTGATGTTTGCAATATTCTTGTTGCGACAGTAAACAAACACATCAATAGTCGAGGAGTAAAGTACAAAAGATCAGGGGACGATTTTGTTATAAGCATCAACACAAGAGAATGTTTCAAAGTTTCTGCAGCACCGATGTACAGAGATGCATTAGTGGATAACTTAGTTGGCACTATGCCAGGAAAGGGACTATGGACCGGACGTGATGTAATATGTCAGAACATATATAGTTTGTTGTCGTATTTATTGAGCCAGTCATACGACCCACGAGGCAAGTTAGATGTAGTCTTAATAAGAAGCATAATAGATGTTATCAGACCAAGCATCAAGACAGCGGTCACAGGCGCAAAAGACAAGCACCGAGAACCTGATCGTGTTCGTATACTAAAATATATTTCTAGTCGTGATGATGTTTATGTTGTTGATAAAGGTTCCGTATTGCCATCATACGTGCTAGATGCGCCGTTCGATGTGTTGCGCAAGGAATTAGAAGGACAGTTCAAGATTCGTGTGGCTAGATATAATCTACACGATCTCGATGATTTCGCTCTACACAAATTTATCATACATGACGCGGATGACAAGGCTGTATGCGCATTCTTCAATTCATTAGAGCATCAAGTGGTTCCTGTTCGTCTGTGTAAGGGCGAACGATGCCTCAGCAGGAGATATGCCGCAAGAATACAGTTCCTTGAAATTCAGATGCTGAAAATGATGTCACATATAGGCAAAGACATGTCTACAATAATCGGTGGTATATTGCGCCGAGTAATTCAGTTGGTTGATGATCCTAAATTCTTTGACGAAGACGATATCATAGGTTACGCTGGAGTATGCGTTAATTGGATCGTCTTAAAGAGAATGTTAAAAAAGACGTTTATGCAGGATGTATATGCGCTACCAACAGATCCTGCGTTCGAGGTAGTAGTCCGTAAGCATGGCGGACAAGAGAGCAAATATGTAGATGCTACAGATATTATCGATGGTGGCTGGTAAGCAAAAAAATAATTTGTACTATTCGAGATAGTTAGTATTTCATTAATCTCTCTGCAAAAGCATTTACTTTCTGGTCTTCTTTACCTTGACCTTTTGAACTTCTTCCTCTTCTTCTGAGTCACTGTCTTGCTTCTTGGTAGCCTTCTTGTGAGACACCTTTTCTACTCTTTCTGAGTTATCAGTTTTCTCTGGCTTCTTTGCTGCAGCCTTCTTTTTTTCTTGTGACTTCTTGGAATCTTCTTCAAGACTTTCTACAACAGTATGCAAGCATGAATAGGCAGCGGCAAATGAACCATCATAAGTAGTTTCTGGGATGGCTTCAAAGCCTTCGCTCTTTGGCAATGTAGACTTATCGATTGGCTTTTCATAGATACCTTGTTCAAGCTTAGCCTTTCTTTCTTCTCTTGCTTGTTCGAGAGCTTCTTCATCAACGATTTCGATTTCATTGAGAGTGAACTTTCTAACAACATTCAATGAACTTGATGAAATACCAACCAAGAAGACGAGCATTTCTTCGACATCATATGTCTTGTTGTCATTGGCCTCGAGATCAGCCAAAGCAGCACCAGAGACATGTGACATGAATTCAAGAATAGATCTTTCGAAGAACTTAGAAACTTCTGATGATACACTGTATGATCCATTTGTTTCTTCCTTGAACTTTCTCTTGATAGCATTGGCGAATACCAAATCTTCCTTAACCTTTTCTGGCTTTTCGGCCTCGGCTTCAGATGATTTCTTCTTCTTTTGACTTTCACTGAGAACTTCTCTTTCCTTCATGCGACAGACTTCTTCATAAGTCAATCCCTTATACTTTTCAGCTTCTTCTCTAATCTTTTCAAGTTCGGCTTGCTTCTTTTGTTGTGCGACCTTTTCTCTAGCAGCAGAACTCTTGGTATAGCCTTCTTTCTTAAGACGTGACTTTTCATCGGCAGCACCAGTCTTAGTGGCACTAACAACTTCTTCAGCGTGAACAGCACCCAAAGCCTCGAAGAAAGCCTTTCCGAAGAAAGCCTTAATACCTGGCAAGGTCAAATATTCACATTTCAGGAGATGCAAGAGTCTAATCTTGAGCTTCTTACCGATATCCTTCTTTTGTTCAAGACTGATCTTGAGTGCTTGATCAGCAGCCAAGTTAAGCCATGCCAAAGACATCTTTTCAACGAAAGTAATCAACAATTTAATAGCATTCTTACTGAATCTAACCTTATGTTGCTTATAGGCAGAGATCTTTCTAGACAAAGCATCGAATTTAGTTGCTCTGAACTCATCGACGTATTTTTGCTTTTCTTCTCTAACCTTTGCGGTAAGTTCTTCTTGACGGACTTTGCTTCTAGTTTCAGGAACTGTTGACTTAACGCCTGTCTCCTTATTAGTTACTGTCTTCATCTTTTGAACTCCATTACTGTCAAGTACTGGTACCTCATCTAAAACTTTGACTCTCTTTCCATCCTTATCAGCAGTATAAACGGCTTCTTTACCGGTTCTGAGTTGCATAGAAAACTGTCTATATTGCTTCATCTTATCGTTCAGCAAGTCGATTTGTTCGTTAACATCCTTATTGATGTTAGCTCCCAGAATTTCCTTGACTCTTGCGGATGAGATGACGTGTTTGGTAGTGCTTGACATAGTATCGTATAGATGTGGTTATGGTTGATATTTAACTAAAAATAAGTGTTCAATTTTAAGAGCCTGAAAATACCTGAAATTGATCGTTGCATCAACAAAGAGAAAATTGAATGCCATATGCTGTCGTTATTCCATTGTACCATGTTCATTCCAACTATCCAGGTCACCTCTGACGAAAGCGTTGAAAAAGAGTTCACACGACTTATTAAAATGGTTAACAACAATAAAACGATCTTAGATCAAGCTATCAAGTATGATCAGTTCTGTCGCGATAAATACCATAGCATCATGTCTACTGCGCTAACTTCTGTCGGATGCAGTCTCACAGAGAACGGCATTAAATACGTAGTACAGAGCTCCTATAGTGCAGAAGTATATATTGATACGCCTGGAGATGTCGATCTAGATATTGTTGCACTATACAATGATGATAATGAACTTATTCGCCTTAGATATGTGACCTGTGAAATGGGGTTCGAGTATCTGGAAACCCGTAATGCGGATATGCCACACATGATACATTATGTGTATACAAAAAAATACGGCATGTTTGAGATCGAACTGAAACTCAGATTCTGGGATACATACAAAGATCATCTGTACAAGATACATAATTACCTAGACGCATTGCCAGCTGCCACAAGGATAGCATGGAGATACATCCGCAAGACAGTCATGAACAAAGACGACAAAACAAAAAAGATGATCAAATACTTGTGGTATATGTACGGGGCCATAAAAACCGGTGTCCCAACAAACAAAGAATACTTCCCAATGAACATCTATTATTGATTCGTATTGACTAAGGATCTTCTTCTGACAACTTAGAGTTGCGTGCTTCTGCGAGAATCTTGTAGTAGAGAGCTTTATTCTTTTTTAGCGTCTTTTCATTCTGCACATGAATGTAATTCAACAAACGCAATTTCTCTGGGTTATTGGCGAACTTCGTTTGTATAATCTTGTATATAAAGAATGGATAATATGTTCTACCCGATGGTTTTACATCTGTACTATTACGGATCTTGTCAAATGTCTCTATGATAACATCAAAACGATATGCAATATCCATTCGCTCTGTGTCAGTTAATTCAGGTGGTGTGCGACCTGTCACTTCTTTCAGAAACCATGACACAGATTCATAGTAGTCGTTTAATGAGTTCTTTTTTAAATAATTTCTTATGCCTGTGTACTCAATTAGATCTTTTGGCACACCAATATTCTTAAAGTATTCTTTAATTTTCGGGACAAGTAGATGCGCACCCGGTCGTACTTCAATAGCAAGGATTCTATTGAGCCAAGTCTCGAAGTGCTTTGAAACTTTGTATGTGTTACTTTTTACTTTCTGTGTTTCTGTTGATGACGCACTACGATCTTCTTTGAATAAAGCCAGCGCGGATTCCTGGAATAGACCGCATACGGAACAAGATATACATCCGCTTTCTAGATCGATCTTCATCTTTGCCCCGCATTGACAAATATCCATTGCAATTATCGATACTTTTGGCAATGAATCTATTTTTTGCTGATATATTTCTATACATTCTATTAATCGCTGTGGATATACTTTGATGACTGTATTAGCATGCGGCTTTTGTATTGTATCTAGCACCAAATCATCTACAGACATTTCCATTAATGCATCAAATGATGTATCACGTTGAATGATATCCACTGAGTCTTCTATTCCGAGAGTCTTGGCAAAACCTATCAATCGCAGAACAAAATCTCTGATCCCTGACTTGATATAATTCATTCCTGTGTCATTGTTCAAAAGATTTGCACGTTTATATTCAGATACTACACGACCGAATTCCTTTGCCCAGAGTTCAGGTGTTGGTAGTGTTTCTATTAATTCATATATCACCTCAAATTGCTGTGTGAGGGCATTCTGTATTTCTAATTTGGCCATTTATACATCAATGAAAATAATGCCGAAGAAGGAATTAACCAATAAGGATATCGAAGATTTGATCGAACAAGCTGCTGCTGATAGTAATGTTACAAAGGATTGGTCCGATGAAGTTAGTATCAAAGTGCTGAGTTATATGCGTAAGCGTGGCGTTCTGCATAAGAGCAATCAATACGCATGTCTATCGTTTATTAATTGGTCGGAGAGTTTGATGCAACGATTCTATTTAGTTGCCGCCAATGCATATATCGATAGAGCTATCACAGAACATCGTATGAATGGAGCACCAGAAAATGAATGCCAGATTATTGAAAAATTCTTCAGACAGAAATTGTGCTTTAACTCTGCCAAACATGTTATGGATGGATTAGATGAAGGCATGTCTCGTGAGAGGATTATCTCAGAATTAGGTATCTCTGCAACAAGTGATAACAGTTCTTCGGCTCCCGAGGCACTAACAAAAGAACAAAAGAGTATCTTGACAGCTACACGTGATTCGATTAGAAGCGCAAAGAATGTTGCAGAACTTATCAAAGATCAAACAAAAGATCCATCTAGAAGAGATGTTATGCAACGTCGTATTGACGAACTGCAGGTAAGTAACGCAAGAATTAGCAATCTTCTTGGAGATAACTCCAGAGATATTCTAAAGGCGCTTGATTGTATTCCACCAGTTGATAATGTTCATTATTTCAGCAGATTCTGTAGTGATAACTATGAACATATCCGAAAGCTGACTAGTTTGGCATATAATGTGCCAGATGATATGGAGGCGCATATTTGGTTCCATGGTGCAGCAAGCACTCTACCAGAAATCGAAAAATTCATGCGTGATATCCACAAGCAATGTTCGTTTGGTGCATTTATTATTGGTAATGCAGGATCTACGCCAATTGCTCCTGATCTCGAACCATCTGAAGCTGAACGTAAATACGGAACTAACACCGATATCATCAGCAGCATGATTGATGCCGCAGAGAAATCACAGAATATCGTGGAAAAGATCACAAAGAAGAACATTCGTGATGCCCGTAAGAAAACAATTCTGGACGATTTCAAGAAAAATCCTACAACACGTAAGAAGGCTATCATGGCAAGAAGAGCCGGCAAGAAGTTTGATGCCACAGGTATCAATAAATACAGCAAGCTCGTAGGAGCATTCAGACCTAATAATACTGTCGATTTAGATTCTGATGATGAACAAGAGATTATTGATGAAGTCATCAAGACAGAAGTAGAAGTCGAATACGCAGACGATGACGTCGACAATAATATCAAACCAATCAGAGTTATGGGTATCGACAAAGACGGTAATTTCGGTGAAGCAGATGTTAGATTCAATATCCCAGATGAGTATGCGTTCGAAGCCGGCGCAGAAAAAGATGCACAAAACAAAAAATAATTGCCGTACCGATACTTGTATGTCTAGTGATATTGATTGAATTCCTGCAATGCAGTTTCTTTTTTGATTAAGTAACCAATATATCAACAAAATAATGATACGCATAAATTGCCCCGATAAACGTTATGTTATACATGTATATGAGTCATATGACGATATATATATCGTCAAAGATGATGACGATAATGACAGCACGGAAAGCCAGTTCTTCATTAATCCGAACATCAATGAAATAGATGACGACTATATCACAGAATTCACACGAAAGAGTTTCCTAGGAATATTCAACTGGTCGCTTGAAGATGGTCTTAGTCCATTGACACAAATAGAAGATATATTCGATGTACACAATATTAACACAGAACCTATTATCTGTGTTACCGGAGTGAGAAAGATCATAAAGATCGAAATCCCGTATCCAGCCCTGACTAAATTCTCTAAGTTTGTAGAATATGATTATACGGCTCTTGGCTACCTAAAATATCTATGTATAAAAGATTACTGTTTGTTTGTGCCATATCATTGGATGATTGATCAGGTCGACATGAACTACGATTGTATTGCGACATGCGATACATATTATATGAGTGCTTTTAAGATCAATGTCTTCAAGGGCAGCACAAGTACTAGTTATTTGGATATGTGGTATTATGACTCGACTAAAACACCAACATGTATTACTGGAGTTTATGAAATGATCCGTGACCAAGTTTTCAAAAAAAATAGTATTCCACAGAAACAACAACTTAATGTTGCAACAGACATAATGTGTGCCGGAATCAAACAAAATACAGCAATCATAAAACTATCTGATGTATGCATTACATGTCGAGACTGTGAATGAAATCATCAAAATGTTCTTTGTTTGTATATTCAATATGATTCAACAAATCATCTTTTGTTATTCCGATTATTTCGCATATTTTTTTTGTTCGTGAGGATAATCCATAGCGATAACATTCATGTAATGTACTATCATAATGATTAAAATATGGGAATTTAGTATGTAGCCAGGCTACTACGTCCCACATTTCTAATGTACATATTATTCTAAATATGTCTCGAGGACGTATACCTGTATATGTCGAAATAATCCATTCGGCCATATCTAGTTTTCTTGTTTTGCATGCCTCCATGACACCGACTTCCCAATACGTTAATGTTACATTACATATTTTTGTATATTCTATTAGTTCAGGTATTGTTTTTTTCTTGCACAATTTTTTAATGCTGTTATGTAATGTAATGTTATAGCCCTTTTCATAAAAATACTTAACTATGTTGTAGTCATCTATAGCCTCATAAATGTACGGCTTGACTTTATCAGCATCAAACTCAATATTTTCATATAACCAACGTATTCCCTGTAGATGTCTGTGTTTACACATCGCTAGCAAAACATCATATTTTAATCTCTGTCCGGATTGTATAGCCCCGAGCATTATTTTCGCAGCATCGAATTGGTTGTGTAATAACGCTTGTATTATGCCGGTATAGCATCCAGTATATGTAAGATTATCATGCATTAATACTTTACAAATCTGTAGATAACCGCAGGAATAGGCATTGGTGATGCCTAATATTCTGTCAGCCTCTGAGGCTGGTGTTGTTGACATAACAAATTCAAGATGACCATGTAAACATGCAACACTAAATCTGTGTGATGCAGGTGTATGTTTTATTATTTTTGTGGCTTCGAGCATACTACAATGACCGTGTGCTGCATGACATACGAGATCTAAATAATCCGTAATGTCCGCATCCGACATATATTTTGCGATGGTACTAAACACAAGTCTATCCATGCTTATAGGTATCCCCAAACTAACGCAGCATCAATTTTGTATGGCGCCTAAAATTGATTCAATACATTAAGAGTACAATATAACAATGTCTATGAAAATCATCAAAACAATCTTAAGATTAACAACATGCGCAACTAGTCTGATCACATTATACTATGTGCTAGATATCCGCAAAAAAATAAATGGCGGTAGACCAAACGAGGACCGCCTTATGTTGGAACCATATAGTATTGGTGCAGGCAGCAATGCATATAATGCACATAAATTCTTCCGTCGTTAATTTTTTGGTCATCAAAATTGATGCTTTTAAAAGCACATCAATAATATGGTGCGTTATCATACTTCTATCGACGGAGATAAAACATACAAAGTTTGTATTCCATACACAAAAATAAAGGAATGTATAGATTGTTTTCGTATAGAATTCGACACCACAGAATTTCAGATGTTGACTACTCAAAAAAATAATGGCATGATATACAAGTATAGTTTGTACACAGGATTCGAGATGTGTAATATTGAGCATGAATGTGTTATATACAACACCATATATTGTAAACGTTCTAATGTTATTCGTATAAAACCATCAATCCCAGAACTTGTCAAATACTCTCAGTTAACTGGATTTGATTACACGAAGTTCGGATGCATTTTGTATGTGATATATGGAGTAACGGCTAGTTATTCATCTGAGTGTATTCCTGTGCCATTACATAGATTTCTGCCAACAACATCTGCGCTAGGAGGATATATAGTTGGTAGAGCATCCATATATATTGAAACAATTGATGATTGCTCGAAATATTACATGTCATTGTCGTATATGGCCGATGAACATAAAAGTTACTATACAAACAACACAATCAAAGTCAAGAAAACCCCAAGAGTATACACAAAAAAATACACTGACGTTGTCATACATACCAGCGTACAAAATTGATGCTTATTTTTTTGAGATAACAGAATGCCGCAATATTATGTTACATGCGATCCTCGCAAAACATATATTCTGGAGTCTATATATATTTCAAACGTGCATGATGGTTTTAATTATTTTGTGTTCACGAATACGGCAGAGTTCGTTTTACCAAAGAAGTATGAAATGTATGGAGTAAAATTCTTGTATAATGTATACACCGGATTTCAATTTATCGATAATGACGCAGTTTTGACAGCCGGATATGAAACGCTGGTGGTTCCATATAGTAATGCAGCGCGAATAAAAGTACCTGATTCTGTGTTAGTGGCTGTGTCGAAATGTACAAATTTCGATTATGTTTCTTTAGGACATTTGATGTACATATCAATGAAATTCACGAATGGCAAATATATTCCAGTAGCGATACACAAGTTCTTGCCAAACAAATGTATTCGAGAGATGTCTGTTACAGATCAAGGTAATGTAATGATCCTACAAAATACCACAAAAAAGTATATGCATCTCCAGAATCATAACACAGAATACATTGAATTGTATACTGACACAAGTGACATCAAAAAAGCAGACCCAAAAAAGATACGCGTCCGTGATAATCTGTCGGATATAATAATATCGACTTACTTTTTTTGCTGCGTTGCTGGTTGCTGTGTTGCATCGCCGTCGGTTGGTTGTGGTTTCTTGCGCATTGCGTTAGACATCATACTTTGCAGGTTCTCATTTGTTTGAGCGGCAATCTTTGCAATTGCTGGATCGAGTTTCATTCCTGATTTATCCATTTGTTCGATATAATAGTTCAAGATCTTAGTGAACTGAGACACAAGACTCAACTGCGCGTTAGAATTCTTATCTGTCACATCTTTGATGAAACTAATGAAAATCGTCGTTGTGTTCTTGTCTGAGTTAACAAACTCTTTGTAGTATTTGCTAAAGTTGTCTTCTAGTAAGTTCATTGATTCTTTGATCTTGTCAAATGCTTGCTTACAACCTTGTAATCCCGGCTCGCGTTCTGCAGCTGAGAGAATTGTGATGACAGTGTCACAGAATTTCTTGATATCGATGTCTGGTTTCTGAACTTCCTCACTGAGATACATTCCTAGGGTGTAGACTTGGTTTAAGTACGATATCCATGTTCTGATGATCGGGCTAGATGTCTCAAGAGTACGCAAAGAATATAGATTCATTTCTGGGCAAAATACCAACGGCTTGAAATGAAATCCTTCGCCCTTATAAATAAAGTCTGATTTCTTTGCGGCTAATTGCACAGCATATGGTTGAAGATATGATGCAGTAATCATGATATGTTTTAGGATAGTTTCGTTCTTGAATGCATTGTACACGGCCGTAAATTCAAGAATATGTTGTTCTTGAAACTTACCAAACAAGCGATCCATGTCAGAAATAACTGGAATTTTCTCTGCGCGCTTAAGTGCAGATAAAATATTGTTCTGGAAGTCAACAAATGAGTTATATATCTCCGTATTGCCAAGAAAATGATCCTCCGTCAACATGCAGCCACAAGATGCAAATGTTTTGAGTTTATGTGTCATATCTACTAGACGCGGGCCTGCATATCTCAGATCAACACGGCTAACTCCGATTAATTCCTCGAACATTTTAGCAACCTCATCTGGGTTAAGGCCAGCTTGTTTCATAGCCTTTGGCTGCTTCTTGATAACTTTCACGCGTCCACTCATGTGTGATTTATAACTAGACAAAATTAGATGATCCAATTATAAATGAATAGATACACCCAGGGACCACCAAATCGCTATAATCAACCCATTCGTCAACCACAACCATACAATTTGCCATATGGCAGACCATCAATGAATGACGCATCGCGGGCATTTCCTGATTCGCATGAACTTACAAAGCAGTTTATGGCACAAGAAGATGCACAGAACGCTACAACTAAATATATTGCATCATCTCAGTCCGGTGTATCTGGCACGACTTCGCTGATTGATACAGTATCGAATGATTATGGATTCTTGACATACAATGTTGTCTTAGATTCTGCGCGACCTAAATTAAATAGTTTCGGACCTTCACCTGATAGTTTTAAGGTGGGGACTATTGCATTTGACTTTCCTAGAATCGGTAATCAATACTATGTAGTAAATGCTGTAGCACTAGATTTATTCCCATTCTTCTTACCACAACGTTTGACGGATACAAGTGTGCATCCTGACTATTATTTTGATCAGTTCATTGGAGTTCAAGTTAATGAACTTAACACAGAATCTAATGTATATCAACCTATTGCCGGTAACGGAGTTAACGCAGTATGTATGACTGCGACACCATCAGGTACAAGTGTGACTGTTGATCCAATGTCGACAAGAATCGCATTCAACAGACCAATACCAAACGTTTCAAGTATAACCATGACATTTTATCGTATCTCTAGACATCCGGAAAATACAATCTTTGAACCGCTCGACATGCCAAAGACGATTGTTACTGCTATTTTTAAGCCGCATCTTGTGCCGCTTGATCTTGTCGTTGGAAATAGATTCCAGGTAATTAATGATAGTATCACTGAATTTATTACACAAGATGCATATCTCGCAACACCAACATTCAAGGCCGCCATTCATCTGATTCCATTGCAGGATACTGCCGGAATGACAACAGCAACACTTACAACAATCGACAATCAATATGGATGGTATGCAGCAAACTTCGATTTCACTAATAACACATTTTTGGTTCCTGGTCTCGATTTAAGCGCATATGCACCAGCCATAGTTGCCGGTGCAGTGATATCATTTAACATTATCATCATGCCAAACAGAATCAACATCACCGGCACATTTATCTGTCGTACAGGCAGTAAAACGAACGACATTTCTGTCGTGTTGTAAGACAATGATGCAATATCTAACTATTTCCTGTGTTAGTTGACTGTATCTTTTTTGCTTGTGGCTACTCACAGATCAATAGTTCATGTCGACTATTTTGTCAGTCAATCCAGGAGGATTACCTCCAGCCTTAGACAGATTATATGCATCCTTAGAAAAGACACGGCTGAATGGCACATTTTGGTTCAGAAGGCTGGCTACATAAGCTGGGTATGATTTTACATCGGCTACGAATGATTCTATGCGGAAGTATACATACAGGGCAACCACCAATAGAATCCCGATAATAAGATATTTATACATGTATACTAAGCCGCGTGGTAAATAAGTTTAATGAAATTTGAATTGTTTTAGTAGCAATATAACAACTTTGCACATTATGTCGTGGTCAAAAGGAAGTACCGAAAGTTTCACTGTAAGTCTTGTATTTCATGATTTCTTGGAACTAGCAAATGACCCCAATGCAGCTATCGAGAAGTCTCTGAAAAAGAACTATGTTGGCACAAATTACCAGGGCAAATACATAGTCAGTTTAGTCAGTGTAGACAATTATCAAGAGCCGTTCATCAATAATGTCGATGCGTTCGTTACTATGATCGTGCAATTTACTGCACAGTGTATTCGATTGCTGCCGAACAGGATAATTCATGATATGCTCATTCAAGAGTACATGCCAGACAGCCAGTATGGTGTTCGTTCTCTCGGAACTAATGGAAGTGATATCAATGTAATCTATGATAATGAATACAACGATATTTTCACAGGTGCCATTTTCCCTACAGTGATACGTAAGGCCTCTCATAGTCCTCATGCCAGAAATATCACAGTAATGGGTGATGTACTAATTCCGCCACCAAAGATGTTATTTTATAAACATGATGGATCGACATCTCCTAATGATAGAATTGAAAGAGTGACCGTATCGCAGGCAGCAGAAGATATGTTCAACAAGATCCGTGTATTTTATGATTTTCAGGAACTTGCTGCAGGTAATAATCTCATCGTCACAGGCAACTTCAATCATCAACAAAGCGCAAACAAAATATATACTCTGCGTGGACCGTTTGGCCCGATCATCGAAGTCGAGAACAACACAAACATCGGGACAATTGCATGGAAGGATATTGTTGCAGATGCCGCGCTTGTCAATATGTATGACATAGAGATCAACTGTATAGATGCATCTAATGCTATCAAACAGCTGTCTGAAATGTATGCCTCCGATAAAGAGACAGCAAAAAAGATTCAGCCATATCTTATCTTTGTAAAGAACAAAGTAAAACAGCGTATTGCAGGCGGAAGACAAAAGCAATCTGTTACAAAACAACATGAAGCAAAATAGAAGATTTATCTTTCATATTCATTCCACCACCATTGACGTTGATCTTTCTCCATATCAGATCCGAACACAGTATTCATTATGTCTCTACTTGTGTTACTAATTCTAGTGCCGCGTTCGGCTGATTCTATCAGAACGTTATTTCTCTTGCGGTTCATTTCATCCATCAAATCAACAAAGTGCATTCTTTTTTTGTAGACAGGACCATGCAGAGGATCATATACTGTTCCTGTGATAGGCTCCCTCGGGTCATCTATGACAGATGAATATTTATCTGATACATCGAAATAATCCGATGCATTCATCTGTGGAACATTGCGATCATTCCAACGATATGCGTCGACACTCGCAGGCAATGAAGTCTGTACATTGCCATAATATGCAGTAGATTCGTTGAAGTGAGTTACTGCTTGTTGTTGGTCGGTGATACCGATCGTACGCCCTGAGTTCGAATACTACAT
>Ga0207836_1000116_pt1 | contig 22043 bp, 21 predicted proteins | sample LuqExpMetageno18_FD_187776 | JGI IMG/M metagenome (GOLD analysis project Ga0207836, IMG submission 187776) | Tropical forest soil microbial communities from Luquillo Experimental Forest, Puerto Rico - Sample 18 (SPAdes) | ecosystem: Environmental > Terrestrial > Soil > Tropical forest ...
ACAGCACCGAGATGGCGGTGGGGTCGAGGTCGTCGGCCACCATCGGGGGCAGGCGGTCGAAGGCCTTGTGGTACACGCGGGCGAGGAGCGGCCGGCCCGCCGTGAGGCCTACGACCAGGCCGATCACCGCGACGACGGCGACAGCGGCGAGCGCGAGCCGGCCCTTCACCGGTTGTCCCCAGGGTCGGGCGGGATCGTCGTCGTCAGGTACTCGGCGTAGCGGGACCGCCGCGCGTAGAGGCCGAAGAACTTGCGCACGTCGTCGACCGACAGCCCGGTCGCCGCGGCGGCCCGGTCCTCGGGGACACCGTCGTGGTAGGCCCGCCACAGCGCGTCGCCGGTCTCGACGGACGTGCCGTAGAAGTACTCCTCCTGGCTCTGCGGCGCGCTGAACGTGTCGGTGGTCGGCGGCCGCCGGCGGATCGACACGGGCACGCCGAGGTGCTCGGCGAGGTCGTACACCTGCGACTTGAGGAGGAACCGCAGCGGGAACACCTCGCCGCAGCCGTCGCCGTGCTTGACGAAGAAGCCCTGGTCGATCTCGAGCCGGTTCGACGTCCCGACGACGAGCAGGTTGCGCTCGTCGGCGACGCGGTAGGCCGACAGCATCCGCAGGCGCTGCTTCTGGTTCGTCGCCGCCATGATCGTGAGGAAGTCGCGACCGCCAAGCCGGCGCCTCGTCGTGACCCCGCCGCGGACCACGGTCAGCACGAAGGACTGGAGCCGCGCGCCCTCGCCCTTCGCCGGCACGAACTCCACCGAGAACGCGTCGCCGGCGGCGGGGTCGAACCCCGGAGAGAGGCGCCGGACCACCGCGAGCCGGTCGGCGTAGCAGCCGAGCGCGTCCAGCGCGTCCGTGATGTCGCGCACGACGAACTCGACGCCGAACAGGCCAGCCACCTCAGCGCCGAGCCGCGCGGACACCGGGTCGGACTCCTTGTCCGGCAGGGCGATCGCGACGGTGCGGGCGGGACCCAGCGCCCGGGCGGCGAGCCCGAGGCACACGGCCGAGTCGATGCCGCCGCTGACGGCGACGACCGCGCCGAGGCGCCCGAACCGGCGCGCCGCCGCACGGATGTCGGCGACGAGTACGGCGGCGGTCGCGGCCGCATCCTCCAGGTGGACGTCGAGCGTGGTGGTCATCGGGCCTCCAGGTGGGTGTCGACGCCGCAGGCGTCCGCGAGGACCTGGGTGCTGAGCACCCAGAGGATGGCGAGGTCGTCGTAGTAGCTCGTCCGGCCGCGGCGCAGCTTGGCGACGAGCCACGCGACCCGGGCCGGGTCGAACAGCCCGTGCTTGGCGAGCGCGGCCTCCGACGCGTACGTGTCGAGCAGCACCTCGCCCGCTCGGGACCGGAAGACGTCGCCCTCCGGCGCGGTGTACGGCTGCTTGACGCGGGTGCGGATGCTCTCGGGCACCACGTCGGCGGTCGCGGCCTTGAGGACGGCCTTCTCGTCGAGCCCGGCGAGCTTGGACTCCAGGGGAAGGCTGAGGGCGAAGTCCACGACGTCCTCGTCGAGGAACGGGTAGCGCGCCTCGATGCTGTGCGCCATGTAGGGCCGGTCGCACTGCGACGCCAGCAGCGCCGTCGACAGGAAGTACGTCGCCTCGAGGTACTGCGCCTGCTCGACCACCGACCAGCCGCGGTACCGCTCGGGCAGCCGGTCGCGGACCCCCTGCAGCACGTCCTCGGCGCCAGTGCCCGCCCGCCACTCGGGCGCGAGGTACTGCAGCAGCCGCGCCGAGGACCGCCAGCGGTTCTGGTGGGAGAACACGGGGTCCGACCGCTCGTCGATCCCTTGCTCGTAGAACGCGCGCTCGACCGCGCGGCCCATCCCTCGCTGCTGGGCGAGCGCGTCCTCGAGCAGGCGCGGCCACCGCGGGTCCGCGGGGTCGCGGCTCCACCGGTCCCGGATCCACGCGACCTTGAAGAGGTCGTAGCCGCAGAACATCTCGTCGGCGCCCTCGCCGGAGAGCACCGCGCGCGTCCCGTTGGCCTCGATGTGGGCTGCCAGCCCGATCGACGCCGCCGGCGCGGTGCGGACGAGCGGCATCTCCGCGTGCTCGATCGCGTGCACGAGGGTCCCGGCGACGGTCTCGTCGTCCGCGACCACCGCGTGATGCCTGGTGCGGAAGGCTCGCACGGCGGTCTGCTGGAAGCCCGACTCGTCGAGCACCGCGCTGGCGAACTCGATCGAGTACGAGTCCACGGGGACGTCGCCGACCTGGCGGCGCAACAGCCCCGTGACGGCGCTGGAATCGAGGCCGCCCGAGAGCAGCACGGCCGGCGTGCCGTACGCCGGGACGCGCCGGGCGACCGCCGCCCCGAGCAGGTCCGCGAGGCGTTCCGCCTGGTCGTCGATGGTGCCGGGATCGCGCTCGGCGGCGTAGTCGAACGACCAGTACGGCCGCGCGTCGACCACCCCTTCCCGGACGACGACCGAGTGCCCCGGGGGCACCGATCGGACCCCCGCGTACACGGAGCGGCCTGGGTGCAGCCCCCACAGCACGCCCGCATCGACAACGTCGCCCACCGCGAGCGGCGTGCTCAACCCCCCGGCCCGCAGGGCGTTCACCTCCGACGCGAAGGCGACGCCCTCGGCGCGTTCCGCCCAGTAGAGCGGGACGATGCCGAACCGGTCGCGCGCCAGGAGCAGCGTGCACTCGAGGGAGTCCCAGAACGCGACGGCGAACTGCCCGCGCAGCCGCGGCAGGGCGCCGCCCCCCCAGCGGATCAGCGCATGCAGCAGCACCTCGGTGTCGCCGGACGTCCAGAAACGGACCCCAAGCGCCTCCAGCTCGGCACGCAGCTGCCGGAAGTTGTAGATCTCACCGTTGAACGCGAGCGCGTACCGCCCGGTGGGGTCGACCATCGGCTGCTGCGACGTCGGCTTGTCGACGAGCGCTAGCCGTGCGGTGCCCAGCACGGCGGCGCCGAGGGGGACGGCATGCTGCTCGTCCGGCCCGCGGTGCGTGAGGGCCGCCAGCATCGCCTCGACGCGGGGCCGATCCGACGCCCGCGCCGTCGCGGCCGTCAGGCCTGCGATCCCGCACATGGCGTCACGTCAGCGGTGTTCGTCGATGAAGGAGACGACCGCGTCAACGGAGGCGAAGGTCGACCGGACCTCTTCGGACTCACGCAGGGGGCGCCCGATCTCCTCCTCGATGAACACCGCGACCTCGGCGATGCCGAGCGAGTCGAGCACCTCGTCGACGAGCGGTGCGCTGTCGGCCAGCTCGTCGTCCGAGAGCGGGACCAGCTGCCCGACGATGAGCCCGCGCAGCTCGGCGCGCACCTGCTCGACGGTCTTCATGAGGCTGCCTCCGGTTGATGGTCCCTAGTGCAGGTGGAGAACTCGCGGTGGGGCTCCGATGACGCTCGAGCCGGCCGGCACGTCGCGGGTGACCACGACGTGCATGCCGATCGTCGAGCCGTCGCCGATCCTGACCGCACCGATGAGTGCGGAACCCGCCCCGAGGCGACACCGGGCCCCGATGCGCGGTGGCTCGTAGTAGTCGTCCGGCTTCCCGGCCTCCCACCGGACGCCGATGACGACGCCCTGGTAGACGAGGCAGTCGTCGCCGATCTCGGTGTACGGGTGCATGACGACGCCGTGCTGGTGGAAGAACCGGACCCGGCGCCCGATCGTGACCGTGTGCTCGATCTCGAAGCCGAGGACGTTGCGCACGTAGACGAAGAGGGCGTGGTGCACGAGCCCGCCGACGAGGCGCACGACGGCCGAACGCTGCGGCGCATGGACCCACTGCCCGAACCGGTAGACGGTGATCATCTGGGTGACCGGGGCCGCCGCATTCCTGCCGTTGACCGACAGGTCCTCGCGCAGCACGGATCGCAGCCCCGCGAAGGACGACATGTCCCACGCGCTCGGCGGGCTCACCTCGACCGCGACCCGCTCTCCGAGCTCCTCCGGCACCGGATCCCCCACGAACGAAAGGCGCATTCCAGTCATCCGACGAGCCGAGCGTAGTGAGGACACGCCGCAGCCACACAGGCGGACAACGGCTGAAAAACGCCAGGTCGGCACCGCTTCCGGCGCGGACGCTCCAGGCCTACCCTGCGGCGGAGGGTGGTCGGGCAAGCATTGGGGGGCGTCGTGGGCCACGTGGTCGTGGTGGGGGCAGGGATCGTCGGCCTCGCGATCGGCTCGCGCCTGGCGCGCGACGGCCGGCAGGTCACCGTCCTCGAGAAGGAGGACGGCCCCGCCCGTCACCAGACGGGGCGCAACTCCGGGGTGATCCACTCCGGCCTCTACTATGCGCCGGGCAGCCTCAAGGCGCGGATGGCCGCGGCGGGGCAGCGCAGCATGACCGCGTTCGCCCGCGAGCGCGGCGTGGACGTCGAGATCACCGGCAAGCTCGTGGTCGCCACCACTCCTGAGCAGGTGCCGCAGCTGCACAAGCTCGCCGAGCGGGCGGTCGCCAACGGGGTGCGGGCGACGCTCGTCGGGCCTGCCGAGGCGCGCGACCACGAACCGCACGCACGCTGCGTCGAGGCGCTCTGGGTCGAGACGACCGGCATCGTGGACTACAGAGCGGTGTGCCGTGTGCTGGCCGGGGACATCGAGGCGGCCGGCGGCGAGGTGCGGTACGGCACCGAGGTGACCGCCGGGCACGAGGGCGCGGCGGGCGTGAGCGTCGTCACGCCCCGGGGCGACTTCGCCGCGGACGCCGTTATCGCGTGCGCCGGCCTGCACGCCGACCGCGTGGCCCGCACCTTCGGCGTCGTGCCCACGGCGCGGATCGTGCCGTTCCGGGGCGAGTACTTCGAGCTGACGCCGCCGGCGTCAGCGCTCGTCAACGGGCTGATCTACCCGGTCCCGGACCCGCGGTTCCCGTTCCTCGGCGTCCACCTGACGAAGACGTTCCACGGCGGCGTGCACGCCGGCCCGAACGCGGTCTTCGCGACGGCGCGCGAGGGCTACCGATGGACCGACGTCTCAATGCGAGACCTGGCGGACTCCCTGACCTGGCCGGGGCTGTGGCGGCTGGCCGCGCACAACGTCGGCCCGGGCACCCGCGAGATGGTCCGCTCGCTGTCGCGGCGCGCGTTCGCCGCGAGCCTCGCGGAGCTGGTGCCCGGCATCGGGCACGACGACCTGATCCCGGCGCCGTCCGGGGTGCGCGCACAGGCGCTCGAGCGCAACGGGTCGCTGGCCGACGACTTCCTGGTCCAGTGGACGGCGCGGCAGGTGCACGTGCTCAACGCTCCGTCCCCGGCGGCGACGGCGGCCCTGGAGATCGCCGCACACGTGGTGGGCATGCTGGCCGCCGCCTGAGGCGGGGCGAAGAGCACCCGTGACCGTGGGGTGAAACCGGGCTCGAGGCGGGGCGTAATGGCACGGGTCGTGGGTACCGTAGGCGCGCCGACATGCCCGAATTGTGTCGTCTTGTCCCCACCGTCCCCTCGACGCCCGACACCGGAAGCTGGTCATGGCCCATCGCACACCGTCACTCCGCGCCGTCGTGGTCGCGTGCGCCGCCGTCGTGGTGCTCGGCGCGGCCGCGGTCGTGGGGATCACGGCGTGGGCGGACGGTTCGGGGCCGACCGCCGGCGGCACCCCCTCGGGGACAGCGACAAGCCGCGCCGCGAGCGCACCGACGGGTACCGGTGCGGGCACCGCGGGCAGCACGGCGCGACCGGGCGCCGGCGGCCTGTCGGCGCCGGCCACCCCCGGGGCTTCCGCGGCGACACCGGCGACCGCGCCGAGCGAGGCGAGCGAGCTGTCGCCCGGCACACCCCAGACCCTCCCGACCCAACCTCCGCCGACCCCGGCGCCCACCCGTCCCTCGTTGACCGGGCCGCTGCCGGCGACCGGCTCGGAACGCGGCACGCAGCTCGTGGCCGGTTTCCCGGTGCAGGTGGTGCCCGTCCTGGACGGCATCACGGTGGTGTCCAGCTCGGTCAGCGGGCAGGGGAACCGACTCCAGGTCGGCATGGAGGCAAGCAGCTCCGCCGACCCCGCCACCGTCACCTCCCGATACGTGGCCGCCTTCAGCAAGGAGGGTTTCACCGCGACGGCCGCGGCCGCCCTCCCGGGCAGCACCGCGACCCGGTTCACGCGCGGCGCCGACGGCATCGTGCTCACCGTCACCCATCGCGTGGGTGGCGGCACCGAGCTGACGATCGCGGCGACACTGACGACCTCCGGGTGACTGCGTGACCCGGCCTCCTCGCAGAGTCGTCGCACTCGTCGCCGTCGTCCTCGTAGTCGTCCTCGGCGTCGGCGCCTACGCAGTCCACGCGGTGCGCCGGCACCAGCTCGACCTCGTCGCGGCACCCGCGGTGGCGTCCGCGCACCTGGCGGCGGTGCTCGCCGGACCGCACATCGTCTTTCGCAACACGCTGCCGGGCGCTCAGTACGGGGTCGTCGCGGCCGTCCCGCTCGACGACCCGACCGGAGCGCGCGCCTTCACGCCGATCGCCTGCGACCGCGTGGACGTCGCGGGCGCGTTCGCCTCGTGCCTGCGCACCGTGCCGGGCGTCGAGACGACGTTCGAGGCGGACGTCGTCAACCTGTCGACGTGGCAGAAGACGCAGTCGTGGCCGCTGCCCGGAATCCCCAGCCGTACCCGGCTCTCGGACGACGGGACGCTCGCAGGGACGACGGCGTTCGTCACCGACGACTCCTACGCCACGGTCGGCTTCTCCACCCGGACCGAGATCCACTCCACCGCCGACGGCTCCAGCCGTGGCAACCTCGAGAGCTGGCACCTCACGGTGGACGGGCAGCTGTTCACGGCCTCCGACCGCAACCTCTGGGGGGTGACGTTCGTCGACGACGACACGATCTACGCGACGGCGGCCTCCCACGCGGCAGGGACGACCTGGCTAATGACCGGCTCGATCTCGGGTCAGTCCCTCACCTCGGTCGCGGACAACGCGGAGTGCCCGTCGGTGTCCCCCGACAAGACGAAGGTCGCCTACAAGAAGGTCGTCGACACGGTCAACGGCCAGTCGGTGTGGGCCGTCGCGGTGCGCGACATCGCCTCGGGGACGGAGACCCTCATCCCGTCGACGAAGGGGCTCGACGACCAGGTCGAGTGGCTCGACAACGCGACGCTGCTCTACGGCCTGCCCCGTGAGGGCCAGGCGGGGACGACGGATGTTTACTCGGTCGGCATCACTGCCGACGCGCAGCCCTCGGTGTTCATCCCGGGCGCCTGGTCCCCGTCGGTCGTCCGGTGAGGGCCACGGTGCGGACGACGCCGCGGTGCCTCGTCTACGCGCCGTACTCCTTCAGCGGCCGCGGCCCGGCCGAGAGCTGCGCACAGATCGTGGCCGGCATGCCCGCCGGCGGCCTGTCGCCCGAGGTCCACCTCGGGCGACGGCGTGCGGCCCTCCCCCCTGGGGTGCGGGCCCGCACCCCGCTGCCCCTGATCGGCGGCGTGCTGCCGTGGCGCTACGCCGAGGGCCCGGCGCTGCGGCTCCTCGGGAGCCAGTTCCGGCGGGCGCTCGACCACGCCGACCCCGCCACCACCGTCGCGTGGTTCTGGCCCGGGAGCCCCGTCGAGGCGATCGCTCACGCCCGCCGCCGCGGGATCCTCACGGTGCGGGAGATGATCAACTCGACCCTGGCCACGTCCGGGCCGATCCTCGACGCGGCCTACGCGCGCTCGAGCCTGCCGCCGACGCACGGCGTCACGGCCGCGACGATCGCCGACGAGACGGCAGAGCTCGGCCTCTACGACTACGTGTTCGCCTCCAACCCGGAGGTGGAGCGGTCCCTGGCCGAGCTGGGGATCTCCCCGGAGCGGATCCTCTCGACGACGTTCGGGTGGGCCCCGCCGCGGTTCGCCGGCGACGAGGCGATCCCCCGCGTCCGATTCCGCGCCGTGTTCGTGGGCCGCATCGGCGTCCGCAAGGGGGTTCCCGACCTCCTGCACGCATGGCAGGCCGCGGGCGTCGACGGCGAGCTGTTGCTGGTGGGCACCGTCGACCCGGAGATCGCCGGCCTGGTCGACGAGCACGTCGCCGGCGGCCGGGTCCGCCTCCACGGCTACGCCGCCAACCCGGCAACCGTGTACCGGGGCTCGGACGTCTTCGTCTTTCCCACGTTGGAGGAGGGCGGTCCCCAGGTGACCTACGAGGCGGCCGGTTGCGGGCTCCCGGTGGTGACGACGCCCATGGGAGCGGCGCGGCTCGTCGAGGACGGGCGCACGGGGATCGTCGTCCCCCCGGCGGACCCGGAGGCCCTCGCGACGGCGATCCGTGGGCTCGCCGATGATGCGGATGCCCGCCGCGCCTACGGCGTCGCCGCCCGGGAGGCTTCCGCCGACTTCGTGTACGACCGCGTGGGCGCCCGCCGTGCCGCCCAGCTCACACACGCGCTCCGGTCGCGCTGAGCGGTCCGGGCACCGCCGCCGCGAGGCGCCGCACGCGCCGCCGCTCGAGCTCGACCACGGCTGTCACGGCGCCCGCCGCTGAGAGGACCCAGATCATCGCAAGCGTGCGCGCCTTGCTGCCGTGGAACTCTTCGACGTTCGGTGGGTCGGGCACCACGGTCGCCGTGATGCGGTCTCCCGGCGCGACGCCGGTCTGGAGCTCGGCCAGCTGTGAGGAGATCTCCCCGAGGAGCACTTCCTGGCGCGTCCGCACGTCCTCCTCCGTGGGGCCACTCACCTGGACATCAAGCACCTGGCGGGAGAAGACCCGGCTCCACTGGCCGCCGTAGTCGGGGACGTGCACGGCCCAGCCGTCGTAGATCCCTTCCCCGACGATGGTGGCGGCCGGGTCGGAGAGCTTGTTCCAGGTCGCGTTCCCATTGATGTGCTTCGCGATGAGGCTCGCCGTGTCGATGAGGTCCGTCGAAGTCGTCGTCAGCGAGTTGGGGTAGACAGTGCTCGCCGGCGCCAGGAACGTCACCTCGGCCCGGGACCAGTACACGCCCGAGTGCGACTTGACGACGTAGCTGGCGCCCAGGGCGATGAGCAGGGCGAGCAGCGCGATGTACCACCGGCGCAGCAGCGTCAGCAGTACGTCCCAGATGCCCATCCCCTCACCTCCCTCCGCGATCTTCCCATCCTGACAGGGCGACATCCCGGCCCAGAGGGGGCGAAAGGGTGACGGAACGGGCGAAATCCAGCACATCAGGGCGAACGGTGCGGCCCGCGCGGTTAGCCTGAAGGACATCGCCGACGCTCATCGGCGCCCGGCGGGTCTCACGGCCCTTAAGCCTGGCAGGGAGTTCATGGACTTCAACGGCGTCATCACCGCCCTTCTGCACCGGTGGTACATCGTCCTGGCCGGGCTGATCGTCACCGCCGGGCTCGCCGTGGGCGCATTCATGCTCGTTCCGCTGACCTACAGCGCCACCGCGAGCCTGCTGCTGCTCCCGTCGCAGGAGTCCATGACGCCCGGGGCGAACCCACTCCTCCAGCTCGGCGGCCTCGAGCAGCCGACGTCGCTGGTCGTCGCCTACCTCGGCGGGAACCAGATCCACCAGCAGTTCGCCGACAAGTACCCCGGCGCGACCTTCACCGTCGTGGTGGACACGCTGGGCCGCGGCCCGCTGATGATCTTCACCGCCGACGCCCCCACGAAGGCCGGCGCCCTCGCCGCCCTGAGCGGCGCGGTCGACCTGGTCCCCGGGGCCCTGACAGCACTGCAGGACAGCGTCGACGCCCCGACCGCCGCCCGGGTGCGCTCGGCTCCGCTGAGCATCGACGAGGTGGCCACGACCGTGAAGGGAACGACGCTGCGGGCGCTCATCCTCGCCACCGGCGTCGGGCTCGCCATGACGTTCACGGGCGCGGTCGCGCTCGACAGCCTGCTCGCCCGCCGGGCACAGCGCCGCAACGAGGGGCAGGCCGTGGAGGCCACGTCGGCGCCCGAGGTCCCCGAGGCGGCGACGCCCGAGCCGCCGAGCGCCTCCGTCCAGTGGTCGCCGCGCGCCGTGGCGCAACGGCGCGGCTAGGGACGTTCCATGACGGTCCGTCGCGCGGGCGTCCTCGGCCTGCTCACCGTCTACGTGGTGCTGCTGCTCGGCATCCCGACCCGGCTGGTGTTCGCCCCGCTGCGCAGCGCCGGTGCGCCCTCGCTGCTCTTCGGCCTGCTGTGCGCGTTCGCCTGGTTCCTCGCCCAGCTGTGGCGCACGACGAGCGAGCCGGGATCCCGCCGGCACGTCCGGTTCGCCCTCGGGTGCTTCCTCGCGTGCGTCGGGATCAGCTACGCGCTGGCGATGGTTCGCCCCATCGAGGCGGACGAGATGAGTCAGGCGGACGTCGCACTGCTCACGATGCTGTCGATGTCCGGCATCTTCCTCGTCGCGCACGACGGCCTGGTGCTGCTTCGGGACATCGACACGATCCTGCGGCGGTTCGCCCTGGCGGGCGGCCTCATGGCGACGCTGGGCCTCGCCCAGTACGCGACCAGGCAGGTTATCGTCGACCGACTCTCGATCCCCGGGCTGAGCTCCCTGAACGAGACCGGCGTCGTCTTCCGGAACGGCCTGGTCCGTGTCGCCGGGACGGCCACCCACCCGATCGAGTTCGGTGCCCTCCTGACCGTGCTGCTCCCGATCGCCCTGCACTGCGCGCTCCACCCGACCGGCCAGGGCTGGGTGCGTCGATGGTTCCCGGTCGTGACGATCTTCGCCGCGCTGGCCCTGTCGGGGTCCCGCTCGGCCTACATCGGCTTCGCCATCGTGTTCGTCGTACTGCTGCTGGGGTGGCCACGGCGGCTCAGCCTGCGGGTGGGCCCGGCCGCCGCCACCGTCATCGTGCTCATGTGCCTGGGGATCCCGCCGCTCTTCCGGTCGGTCCGCGCCATGTTCGCCGGCGCGAAGGGCGACCCGAGCATCGCCTCCCGGACCGACAGCTACGCGATCGCGGGCCAGTTCGTCGCGCGATGGCCTGTCTTCGGACGCGGCCTGGGCACGTTCCTGCCGAAGTACCGCATCTTCGACAACAACTACCTCGGGCTGCTCGTCAGCGTCGGGATCGTCGGGACGATCGCGTTCGTCGCGATCCCCGCGGTGGGAATCTGGATGCTGCTGCGACGGCGGCGCCTGTGGGCCGACGAACGCTCGCGCGACCTCGCGCTGTCCCTCGCCGCGGGCATCCTCGCAGGCTCGGCGTCGCTCGCGTTCTTCGACGCCTTCGGCTTCCCGATGACGATGGGCACCCTCTTCCTCACACTCGGCATCGCCGGCGCCTACGTGTCGGCACGCGGCCGCAGCCCGCTGCCGCCCGAACCGGCGGCCGGGAAACACCCCGAGGCTCCAGCCCGTCCCACGGTCCAGGTCCCGGAACCCCGGGTCTCGGCCACGGAGTCCGTCCCGTTCAGCTCCGGGGCCCCCGCGATCTGACGAACGACTCGAGTGCGGCGGAGTCCTCCAGGTCCACGTACCGCCGCCCCCAGGTATCCGCCTCGGCCATCACCGGCGGCTCCGGCTCGGGCGACCGCCGGGAGAACAGCCCGTCGAAGACGGCGACGTAGCGTGCCCGCTGCGGGCGCCAGTCGAGCTCGTCCTCGGCGCGCTTGCGGGCGGCCAGCGACAGCGCCACGCGGCGCTCGACGTCGTCGAGGAGGGACTCCGCCGCGTCCGCGAGCGCGGGGACGTCGCCGGAGCGCACGAACACCCCGGTGTCGCCCGCCGAGAACTGGGACTCCACCAGGTCGAACGAGACAGCCGGGACGGCGTACGCCATGTACTCCATCGTCTTGTTCATCGTCGACACGTCGTTGAGCGGCGTCTTGCGGTCCGGGCCGAGGCCGAGGCTCGCGGCGGACAGCTGCTCACCGATCTCGCGTGGCCCGACCCGGCCCGTGAAGGTCACCACGTCGTCCAGGCCCATCGCGGTGCACCGCGCGCGCAGGTCCTGGAGGCAGTCGCCGAACCCCATGAGGACGGCCCGCACGTCCGTCCGGCCGCGCCCGCGCGCCAGCTCGTCCATCAGCTCCAGGAGGATGTGGACGTCGTCCTGCGGCCCCATGATCCCGAGGTAGGCGAGCACGTGCTGCGTGCGCGGTCCTTCCTCCGGCACCACAACAGGTCGCATCCGGCTCGTGTCCGGGCCGCTGCGGACCACCTCGGTGTGCGCACGCGGCACGCCGCCGCGCTCGAGGGCGATACGCCGGTAGGACTCGTTCGTCGAGATGACGCGGTCCGCCGTGCGGAAGGTGCGGCGCTCGAGCCACAGCAGCCCGCGGTACTGCAGGCGTGCAGCGATCGAGTGCGGCTCCCCGAAGCGCGACCGGAACAGCTCGGGGTTGAGGTCGTGGTGGTCGAAGACGAACCGCACGCCCGCGATTCGCCACAGCAGGGCGAGCAGCCAGTATGTGTCGGGCGGGTTGCACGCCTGGATGGCGTCGAAGCCGCGCTCGCGGCGCACGACGAGCGACAGCGCGGCCGTGCGGAGCCAGGAGTAGACGAACTCGACGACGAACCCGAGCAGGCCCCGCGCCTCAGGAGCCGGCCGATATCGGTAGATCGCGACTCCGTCGAGCAGCTCGCGGGAGGAGTCCGCCGGGCCGCGTGGGCAGATGACGCTGACCCGATACCCGGCCGCGGTCAACGCCTGGCACTCCAGCCACACCCGGCGGTCCAGGGGCACCGGGAGGTTCTGCACGATGATGAGGACCCGCGGCGCGCGCGCCATCGTCAACCCTTGGCCGCGACCGACTGCTGGACGAACTCCGCCAGCGACCCGACGGTCTCGAACACCTCGCCGGTGATGTCCTCGTCGTCGATCGAGATCTGGAACCTCGCCTCGAGATGCGCGACGAGGTCGAGCACGGCGAGCGAGTCCAGCTCCGGCATCGCGCCGAACAGCGGCGTCGACGCCGTGACGGTCGCCGCGCGGTCCTCGATGCCGAGCGTGCGGACGATCACGTCCGTGACGGCGCCGAGGGTCGCCGGGTCCAGAGCCATGAGGTGCCTCCTGTGTCAGACGAGGACTTCCACGGGTTGCGGATGCCCGAGGAACGCCGTGGGGCTGGCCGTCAGGCCGTAGGCCCCGGCCTGGAACAGCACGACGAGGTCACCGACGTCGGCGCGGGGCAACTCGACGTCGGCACCGAGGAGGTCTAGCGGCGTGCACAGGCACCCGACGACGGTCACTGTCTCCTGCGTGGCACCCATGCGGGAGCCCACCGCGATCGGGTAGTTCCGCCGGATCACCTGGCCGAAGTTCCCGGACGCCGCCAGCTGGTGGTGCATGCCGCCGTCCACGACGAGGTAGGTGCGTCCCCGCGACTCCTTGCGGTCGACGACCCGCGTCACGTAGAGGCCGGCCTCACCCACGAGGTATCGCCCGAGCTCGACGACGACCTGCGCGCTCGGCAGCTCCTGCTCGACGCGTTCGGCGACGAGCCCTGCGAGGTGGCTGCCCACGGCGTCGAGGTCGAGCGGGACGTCCTTCTCGAAGTACGGGATCCCGAAGCCGCCCCCGACGTTGACGTAGCGCACCGGCTGGGGAGCGTGCCGCGCGAGCGAGAGGACCAGGTCGACGGTCCGGGTCTGCGCCTCGCGCAGGATGTCCGCGCTCAGGTTCTGCGAGCCCGCGAAGACGTGGAACCCCAGGAGCTCGACGCCCGCCGTGCCCAGCCAGGCAAGCAGCGACGGGACGGCTTCGGAGTCGACGCCGAACTGCTGCGGCCCGCCACCCATCCGCATCCCGGATCCCTTGACCTGGAAGTCCGGGTTGACGCGGACCGCGACCCGTGGCCGGACGCCGACCTTCTCGCCTGCCGCCACGACCCGCCTGGCCTCGCCCGCCGACTCGAGCTCGACGAGCACGCCCGCCGCCACGGCTTGAGCCAGCTCGTCGTCGGTCTTGCCCGGGCCGGCGAAGCTGATCCCTTCGGCCCGCATCGGGGTGTCGAGCGCCACCTGCATCTCGCCCGCCGAGGCCACGTCGAGCGCGTCGACGAGGCCCGCGAGGTGCTGCACGACCGCAGGCATCGGGTTGGCCTTGACCGCGTACTTCACGGCGATCTGCCCGCCGAGCGCGGCACGCACCTCGCCGACGCGCTGCGTGATCGCCGCGCGGTCGTAGGCGAAGAAAGGCGTCGAGCCGACGCGCGCGGCGAGACGGTCCAAGGGCACGCCGCCGACGACGAGCTGGTCGCCCGCGACTGCGAAGGACGTCGCAACGCTCACGGCGCCAGCTCCGCCCGCAGCAGCGCGCGGTCGAACTTGCCGTTGGGCGACCGCGGGATCTCGTCGCGGCTGACCACGGTGCTGGGGAGCATGTAGACCGGCACCTGGTGCTTCATCGCGGCGAGCAGGGCGTCGACGTCGAGCACGCCGGGCGACGCGGGGCTCGCGACGAGCACGATCCGTTGGCCCAGCCGAGGGTCGGGCACCCCGAGCGCCACGGCGTCCCGCACCATGCCGGTCGCGTAGGCGACCTCCTCGATCTCTGCCGGGCTGACCCGGTAGCCGGAGGTCTTGATCATCTCGTCGTGCCGCCCGACGAAGTAGAGGAATCCCTCGTCGTCGGCGACCACGGTGTCCCCGGACCAGACCGCCATCTCCGGCACGCGCCACGCGTCGTGGGGCCCGGGCACGGGCCGGAACCGCTCGGCGGTCCGGTCCGGGTCACCCCAGTAGCCCTGCGCGACGAGCGCGCCCCGGTGCACCAGCTCGCCCTCCTCTCCCGGCTCGCAGCGGGTGCCGTCCGGCCGGAGCACGAGGATCTCCGCATTGGGGATCGCCTTGCCGATCGAGTCGGGCCGCCGGTCCACCTCGGCCGGGTCGAGATAAGTGGAGCGGAAGGCCTCGGTCAGCCCGTACATCAGATACGGGAGCGCGCCGGGGAAGAGACCCCGGAGCTTGTCCAGGAGGGTCTTCGGCATCCGGCCGCCGGTGTTGGCGAAGTACCGCAGGCGCGCGGTCGCCTCGGGCGGCCACGCGACCTCGGCGATCTGGATCCACAGCGGCGGCACGCACGTCAGGCCGGTCACCCCGTGCTGCACGCACATCCGTGGGACGTCGCGCGGGAGCAGGTAGTTCATGAGCACCACGTGCGCACCGACGGCGAAAGCCGTCGTCACCTGGCTCAGGCCGGCGTCGAAGCTCAGGGGCAGCACCGCGAGGATGACGTCGTCACTGGTGTTGTGGAGGTAGTCGCTGACGCTCTCAGCGCCCACGATCAGGTTCCGGTGCGACAGGACGACGCCCTTGGGCTTGCCCGTGCTCCCGGACGTGTACAGCACCGCCGCGATATCGACGTCGATGCCCTGCGGGACCGCTGGCCCCTCGCTCACCGGGCCTGGCCAGCCGTGAACCTGCCACCCGCGGGCGCCGTCCGTCGGCGCTTCGTCGACGAGCAGGACGTGCGCCAGGTCAGGACACTCCCCCAGCTCCGCACGCACGATCTCCAGACGCTCCGCGGACGTCACGAGGACGCGCACACCGCAGTCACGCAGGATGTAGCCGACCTGCTGCGGTCGCAGCAACGGGTTGACCGGGACGAAGGCACCGCCCGCGGCCGAGGTGCCGACGAGGGCCGCGACCGTCTCGATCCTCTTCTCGAGGAAGACCGCCACCCGATCCTCGCGGGCGAGCCCCATCGCGCCCAGGGCCGCAGCGACGCCGCGCACCTGCGCCCACAGCTCGGAGTACGTCAGTGTCGTCGACTTGTAGGTGACGGCCGGCCTGTCACCGTGGGTCGTCGCGCGCTCTTCCACCAGCGCGTGCAGGTTCCGCCTCACTCCCGCAGGCTAGCGGCCGATTCGGCGCATTTCGGGCGTCGGGGACAAAGTCACCCGACGTTTCACCACGGGACGCAGGTCAGCTCGCTGTACAGGTCGTCGACCTCGTCGGGCGCGACGGTCGACGAACGGACCATCTTCGGGCGCCCCGTGATCGGAACGGCCGCCCGGGGCAGTGCACCGACGATGCGCCGCTCGACGAGCGTGAACGGGATCCCGTGGCGCACGAGCAGGTGCCCGTAGACCGACCGGCCGAGCTCGTGGAACAGCTCACGATCGCCTACGTGGAGCACGGCGGCGAACACGGGCAGCCTCTTGCGGGTCACGCGACGCCACATCACGTGGCAGGCACGCCCGTCGCGGACCACGACGAGGTGATGGCTCGCCGTGGCGGCCGCGTGGTCGCGGTAGATCTTCAGCCCTTCGTCATCGAGCAGCCCCTCGATGGCGGCCGGGTCTGTGACGAGCCGCACGCCGCGCCGAGGCAGCGGCGGCAGGTTGACCACCAGCGCGCCCGCGGTGTCCAGGTGCTCGAAGCCGAGGCGCTCGTCCAGCCCGACGACGTTGCCGCTCGGCGACAGGTCGGTGAACGTGTAGCCCTGCTGGGCGAGCATGGCGCGCACCAGTCGCAGGCCCTGCGCACGGTGCTCGTCCAGCACGCACCAGGCGGCGAGGTTGCAGAACCGCTCCGTCCGCCCACCGATCGCGCGCTCCGAGTAGAACCCCGCGTAGACGCCGACGAGTGTGTCGTCGTCCCACAGCGCGACGCCGTGACGCGTGTCGGGCGGAGACCATGAGGGTTGGAGCGCGGCAGCCCACTCGCCGGGCGACAGGCGGGCGTTGAGGTGCAGGTGGAGGAAGCGCCCGACCGCCGGGAGGTCCCCCGCGACGATCGGGCGGACGGTCGCGCCGGTCGCCATGACCGGGAGTATGGCGCAGCGAGCCCCGGTTGTCCGGGTTTGTTCCCGGGTCTCATCGAACGAGATAGACAGTCCATATTGCGAGACGCGTGGCGAAGTTGGACCAATGTTCACTCCGACCTGGGAGGTTCTTGGTTATGTCGGCCTCATCCGAACGGGTGAAGCGGCCGCACGGCGGGGGTGAATTTGGCGAGGCCATCGCCCATGCCACGATGACCCCGACCAAGGCCGCATTGCTCAAGTTCGGGCAGAAAACGGACGAAGTACGTGGGCGAACCAAGCGGACCACCCGCATGTGTCGCTGACACGCACCCCGCGAGGAGAAGCACGATGGACCGACACCCCTACGACGGCTGGACGGCCGTCGCCCCGGCAGCACGGAGGCGACGAGCTCGCCGAGGCGGGCGCTTTGCAGTCGTCGGCGCTGTGGTGGCTGCAGGACTTGTCGGAATCAGCAGCGCACAGGCCTTGTCCACACCGATCAGCCTGCCCTCGGGCTCGCAGACCCTCTGGGGCACCGGCCGACCGGCCTCGGCATCAGTCGACTCGGACACCGGCTCCGTGGAGCTCGGCCAGCAGTTCACGCCCACCGTCACGGGCACCGTGCTCGGCGTGAAGTTCTGGAAGACCAGCAAGAACACCGGCTCCCACGTCGGCAACCTCTGGACGAAGGACGGCACCAAGCTGGCGAGCGTCACGTTCACCGGCGAGACGCGCGACGGCTGGCAGGTCGCGACCTTCTCCAAGCCGGTCGCCGTCACCGCCGGCACGACGTACGTCGTCTCGTACCTCGCCCCCAAGGGCCACTACGCGACCACGGAGAACTTCAGCGGGACGGACTCGGCCCCGCAGCTCACGATCCCGCCGGCCAACTCCGGCGTGTACTCGTACGGCGCTACCAGCTCCTTCCCGAGCAAGACCTATCGCGGCAGCGAGTACTGGGTCGACGTCGTGTTCCAGCCGGGCGCAGCCAACGCCGGTGCACCGTCCCCCACGGCCACGGCCAGCGCGACGACGACGCCCCGGCCGACCACCACGCCGTCGACCCAACCCACGACGAGCCCTAGCGCCACTCCCACGGTGAGCGCCACGCCCTCCCCGACGCAGTCGCCGTCGACGAGCCCGGCTCCGCGGCCCACGTCGACGAGCCCCTCGGCCACCCCGACGACGCCCACCACGCCGTCGCCGGCACCCGCCACGGGCTTCCCCGGCGCGACGACAACCGGTGTCCCGGCCGGCATCGCCCTCACCCCCTACACGGGGCCGGCCACGATCACCACGCCCGGCACGGTGATCGACTCCAAGCTCATCACGACGCCGCTCGTGATCGCCGCGGGCGCCAACAACGTCACGATCCGCAACAGCGTCGTGCGCGCGCAGGGCTTCTTCCTCGTGCTGAACGACCAGGGCGCGACGAACCTGCAGATCGTGGACACCGAGCTCGACGGCCAGAACAACTCGTCCGGTGACGCGGCGGTCGGTGGGTACAACTACACGCTGACCCGCGTGAACGTCCACGGGACCATGGACGGCCTCAAGCTCGGCGACAACGTCACCGTCCAGGACTCCTACATCCACGACCTGGTCATGACGGCGGACTCGCACAACGACGGCATGCAGTCGCTCGGGTCGGACAACGTGAAGATCACGCACAACACCGTGGTCATCGGGAACGGCTCGACCTCCGCGATCATGCTGTCGACCGGCTCGGCCGACTCGATGAAGAACATCGTCATCAGCGGCAACCTGCTCGGCGGCGGCGCGTACACCGTCTACGGCGGCTACGCGGCGGGCGTCGACACCCTGTCCAAGGTCTCGGGGATCGTCATCTCCAACAACCGCTTCACGACGGCGATCTACCCGAACGGCGGCGCGTTCGGGCCGCTGACCTCGGTGGACCCGCCCGCGGTGACCGTCCAGGGCAACACCTGGTACGACGGCCCGAAGGCCGGGCAGCCGGTCTCCTAGGCTCCATCGGCATCCCGGAGCCTGCGGGGTCGATCCCGTAGGCTCCGGGGCATGTCCGGCATCGGGTCGCGGGCCGCCCTACGGCCCGGCTCGGATCGATGACGAGCGTCGTGATCGCGGCCTACAACGAGGTCGCCGTCATCGGCGCCAACCTCGACCGCCTCCTGGCGGGTGCGGCGCCGGGCGAGCTCCAGGTGGTCGTGGTCGCCAACGGCTGCACCGACGGGACCGCCGCCGTGGCGCGCACGCGGCCGGTCACCGTTCTCGACCTGCCGCGGCCGGGGAAGGCCGGCGCCCTCAACGCGGGGGACGCGGCCGCGACCGGCCACCCGCGCATCTACCTGGACGCCGACGTCGGCGCCACCGTCGCAACCGTTCGGGCCCTCGTCGAGGCGCTCGCGGACGGCTCCGGGCAGTTCGTCGCCGTTCCCGACCGCCGACTCGTCGTGACGGGGCGGCCGCTGGCGGTGCGCTGCTACTACGCGATCCAGTCGCGCCTCCCGGCCGCCCGCACCGGCTTGTACGGTCGGGGCATGATCGCGGTCTCCGAGCGGGGACGTGCGCGCTTCGAGCGCTTCCCGGACGTGGTGGCCGACGACCTGTTCCTCGACTCGCTCTTCACGGCCGAGGAGCGAGTGGTGGTCGGCTCGGTGTGGACGACGGTCGAGACGCCACGACGCACGCGTGACCTCGTCGGCCGCCTGACGCGCGTGCGGCGCGGCAACGCCGCGCTGCGGGCCTCCGGCGCCGCAGGGGTGCGTGCGTCCAGCCGCACCAGTTGGCTGCGCGACGTGGTGCTGCCGCGCCCGTGGCTAGCACCTGCCGGCGTCGTCTACGCGGTCCTCACGGTGGTGGCGGAACGGCGCGCACGCCGGGCCGACGACTCCTGGGCCACGGACGCGTCGACTCGCACACCCGCCCGGGGGGAACCGTGAGCGAGGTCCGGAACGTCTGCTTCCACGGCATCGGTGCGCCCTCAAGGTCGGTCGACGACGCCGAGGCGCGCTACTGGGTGACGTACGACGACTTCCTGCGGATCCTCGACGAGGTTGCGGGCTGGCCGTCCGTGGCGTTGTCGTTCGACGACGGCAACGCGTCGGATTCGCGTCTCGGGCTGCCGGCGCTCGTCGAGCGCGGCATGAGCGCGACGTTCTTCGTCCTCGCGGGCCGGCTCGGCGCCCCCGGCAGCCTCGCCGCCGACGACGTTCGGGCGCTCGGCGAGGCCGGCATGGCGATCGGCACCCACGGGATGGACCACGTCTCGTGGCGCCACCTCGATCCCGCCGCGCGCACGCGCGAGCTCGTCACCGCGCGCGATGCGATCGCCGAGGCGTCCGGTCGAGTCGTCGACCAGGCGGCCTTCCCCCGGGGCCAGTACGACCGGGCGGCCCTCGCCGCGCTGCGCCACCTCGGCTATCGCCGGGTGTTCTCGTCGGACGCGCGCCCGGCCCGGCCGGGCACCTGGCTGCAGCCCCGGTACAGCGTGACAGGCGACGACACCGTGGAGTCGCTCCGCCGGCGTGTGCTTGCACCGACCCCGTTCTCCCGCCGGGTCACCCTGCAGGCGAAGGGCCTGGCCAAGCGCCTGCGGTGACGGCTATGCGATGCTGTGCGGCCCCTTCGCCGCTCGCAGGTATGACGGGCTGAGCAGCCCCTGCAGCGCGGCGCGGCTCGTCTCCTTGCCCAGCACGGCGCGGCTCGCCTCGCGCACGACGAGCACGGTCCAGAAGGCGGCCGACGCCGGGCGCCGGTGGCGCCGGGCGTAGAGGCGGTAGCGGTTGGCGACGAGGAGCCGCCACAGCCGCGGGTTCCCGGCCGACCCGCCCTCGAGATGGGTCGCGGTCGCGCCAGGCACGTACCACGTCGCGTACCCGGCATCGCGGGCGCGCAGGGCGAAGTCCGTCTCCTCCGAGTAGAGGAAGTAGGACTCGTCCCACGGTCCGACCGCCCCCCAGCACGCCGAGGAGACCAGCTGCGTGGAGCCCTCGGCCCAGTCGGTCGCACTCTCGCGGCCGTACTCGGCAACGTCCGTGACCACCTCACCGAGATCGCGGATCCGGCCTGCGCGCTCGGCGCCCAGCAGGGCGTCGGCCACCGCGCGACGAAGCGTCGGCTCGCGCCGCCGGGACGCGATGAGCTCGCCGCGCGCGTCGAGGAGGCGCGGCACGGCGATCCCGGCTGCGGTCCGTCCCAGGGCGGCGAAGAGCTCGCGCGCACATCCAGGCGCGAGGCGGACGTCCGGGTTGAGGATGAGGTACGCGTCGCGCTCGCCCAGGCGGGCGACGCCGAGGTTGATCCCCGCCGCGTAGCCGCCGTTGCGCGGCGACCGCACCGTTTCGGCATCGGGTGCCGCGGCACGCACGGCCTCGATCGTGCCGTCGGTGGACCCGTTGTCCACGACGACGACGGACCAGTCGACTCCGTCCATGCCGGCCGGCAGGGACGTGAGGACGCCCGCCACGACGTCCGCGCTGTCGAACGTGACAACGACCACGCCGACGCGCCCCGGGACGCCGGTCACCAGCGCGTCCGGCGGTCACGGCGAGCCACGGTCGGCATCTTCGCACGCCGGTCGGCACGGGCACCGTGGGCGGCGGGTCACCACGCGGGTGAACCTCGTCCCGATCGCGGCCTATGGTGCGTTTCGTCCCTTATCGTCCAGGTGAGGGGATTCACGGGCCCCCCTCGTGGGGAGGCGCGTTGCCATGGCGGACGAGGGGCGCGAGCCGGTGTCGATCGTGTGCGTCTTCAACAACGCCGCCGTCCGGTCGTCGTGCCTGGATCGCTCGATCCGCGTGAACCTGGACTCCGCCCCGGACACCGAGTACATCCCAGTCGACAACACCCGCCGTCAGTACGCGACGGCCGGCGCGGCCTTGAACGCCGGTGCCGCCCAGGCCCGACATCGGGTCGTCGTCTTCGTCCACCAGGACGTCTACCTGCACTCGCTCGTCGCTCTCGAGCAGGCCGCCGCACGCCTGGTCGCGACACCCGACATCGGGTTCGTGGGAGCGATCGGGGTCACCTCGTCGGGCGAGGTTGCCGGGGTGGTTCGCGACCGGGTCGTCTTCATCGGGCATCCCTCGACGGACACGGATGCGATCGACAGCGTCGACGAGGTCCTCGTCATGGTCACCCGCGACCGGGTGCTCAGCCAACCGCTCAGCGAGGACCCGGACCTCGCCTGGCATGCCTACGCCGTGGAGTACGGCGCACGTGTGCGGTCTCAGGGGCTTCGAGTCGTGACGGCCGATCTCCCGCTGACGCACAACAGCATGACGACGAACCTCGACCGTCTCGACGAGGCGCACCGGCACATCGCCCGGCTGTACCCGTCGCTCACCCCCATGCGCACGACGTGCGGCGTCGTGCGCACGAGGGGCGACACGGGGGCTGTGCGGACCGCCGTGCGGCGCCACCGGGGTGCCGCCACCTGGTGGCACGAGTCCGTCGCGGCGGCCCGGCTCGCTCGGGCC
>Ga0207836_1000118_pt1 | contig 21795 bp, 20 predicted proteins | sample LuqExpMetageno18_FD_187776 | JGI IMG/M metagenome (GOLD analysis project Ga0207836, IMG submission 187776) | Tropical forest soil microbial communities from Luquillo Experimental Forest, Puerto Rico - Sample 18 (SPAdes) | ecosystem: Environmental > Terrestrial > Soil > Tropical forest ...
CCAGAACTATCCGCGCTCCGCTAGATGGATGGCCGCCTCAAGGGCGGCCATGACGGAGTGGGGTCATCGCGTACTCACCCCAAAGCCTCAATCAAACCTTCGAACATCGCCTTGCCGTCGGTGCCGCCGAGCAGCGGATCGCAGACGCGTTCGGGGTGCGGCATCAGGCCGAGGACATTGCGCTTTTCGTTGAGAATACCGGCGATATCGCGAGCCGATCCGTTGGGGTTCTCGCCTTCGGCATATTTGAAGACCACGCGGCCTTCGCCTTCGAGGCGGTCCAGGGTCTCGTCATCGGCGAAATAATTGCCTTCGCCATGGGCGACGGGGAATTCGACGCGCTGACCGGCTTCGTATTTGCGGGTGAAGGCGCTTTGGCTTTCGACCACCGTCAGCCCGACCGGCTTGCAGACGAATTTCAGCCCGGCATTGCAGACCAGCACGCCCGGCAGCATGTGGGTTTCGGTCAGAACCTGAAAGCCGTTGCAGATGCCCAGCACCCGAACGCCTTGCTCGGCCTTTTCCTTCACCGCCCGCATGATGTGGGATTGGCCTGCCATGGCGCCGCAACGCAGATAATCGCCATAGGAAAAGCCGCCCGGCAGTACGATCAGATCGACATCCGGCAGCTCATTGTCGGCATGCCAGACCATATGCGGCTTTTGACCGGTGATCTGTTCCAGTGCAACGGCCGCATCACGGTCGCAATTGGAGGCGGGAAAGACGACAACGGCCGATTTCATTTGCCCTGACTCTTTGATTGATCGCTCTTTGACGGTTCGGAACTCTTCGGGTGCTCGGGGTTCTGCGGTGCAGCGTTCTGTTGCTGGGCCTTTTGTTCTTCGGCCTTCTTCTGTTCGGCGATGCGCCCGGCAATGTATTGCTGCAGCCGCGCCATGAAACGCTGGGTGAAGGGCTCGGTGAGTTTGATGCTTTCGGCGCTGAGGGCCGGCATTTCTGCCGCGAAATGCTTGCCCGCATCGGTCTTGTAGAAGGCGATCAGGCCCTTCAGGTCTTTGTCGGTGAAGTGCTTGGCATAGACCTTGGCGGCATTTTCCATCAGCGTCGGCTTGAAGGCAGTGAATTCTTCCACCGCGATTTTCTTGATGTCGGCCATGGTGGCGTCATCGGCGCCTGGCATGTACTGACGGATTTGATTGACCATCAGGTCCAGATTTTTTTCGTATTCGTCGTAAGCGGCGGTGGCGCCGCTCATCTGCATCACCTGTTTGGCGAGTTCCAGCCGTGCAGGGGCGATTTCGTCTTCGGCACGGCTGGCGCTGCCCAAAAGCAGAAATGCCAGACTAGCAGCAAAAAGAATCTTCATGAACGCATCACCTTCTTACGCTAGCTGTTCTGCCCGTATCTGGGCTTTTTTCGTTCCGCAGTAAACTGACGTTGGCAGCTTTCAAAGCTTCACGCCCTGTTTCTGTAATCTCTCGGTCGCCTTTTGGATCGCCCGCAGAGCCGTCTCACGGCCCCATTTGACTGCGATAGGCGAGGTTTCCTTCATAATAATGGCTTGCTCGCTGATATAATGGCTACCCACATCGCTGCGATAGAATGCGGCGACTGTCTTCAGGTCCGCTTCGGAGAAATGTGCCGCATAGACGCTGGCCTGGAGTTTCATCAGCTCGGGAATCTCGGCCTTCATTTCTTCCCGAAAAGCCTCTCTGAACGCCGTGAGAGTTTTGTCATTCGCGTTAGGGTGGTCCTGGCGAACGCTGCCAAGCACGTTGTCGGCCATCACGTCGATCAGGGCTTCCATATTATTTTTGGCGTGAGCAGCTTCCAGAACGTCGAGCGCGGCCTGCAGGTGAGAATCGAGCTTGGGAGCTTCTGCCGCTTGATTTTGCGGTGCCAGATCGGCCGCGAGGGCGGGTGGAGTGCAGATCAGTGCAACCAAAGCCAAGGCAGTTGCGCGCATGCTCATGTCCTTCCCCGCTTGGCCGTTCAGGCCGTCAACTCGATTTCGTATTTCTCGATCACCGTGTTGGCGAGCAGCTTCTCGCACATGTCCTTGATCTCCGCACGGGCCTTTTCTTCGCTGGTTTCGGTGAGTTCCAGCTCGATCAGCTTGCCCTGGCGCACCTCGCCCACCGAGCCGAAGCCCAGATTGTTGAGGGCATGGCCGATGGCTTTGCCTTGCGGGTCAAGGACGCCGGTTTTGAGGGTGACAAAGACGCGCGCTTTCATCGCTATTCCTTTTTGTAGTCCGGCCGCAGGTCCGAAAGGGCACACTACCCCTGCGGTTGGCTGGACGAATTCGAAAAAGCCTCGACCCTGAGGGAGGCGCGGCGGCTCTGTGCTTAACGCACCAGCATCGGCCCTTTGGCTTCTCCTTGCCCTGATTCGGGGAGAATTCCCAGGCGACGTGCCACCTCAGAATAGGCTTCCATCAACCCGCCCATATCACGCCGGAAGCGGTCTTTGTCGAGTTTTTCGCCGGTCTGAACGTCCCACAGGCGGCAGGAATCCGGGCTGATCTCATCGGCCAGCACGATCCGCATGTAATCGTTCTCCCACAAGCGGCCGAATTCCACCTTGAAATCAACGAGCTTGATGCCGACACCGAGGAAAAGACCCGACAGGAAGTCGTTGATGCGGATGGTCAGGTTGACGACATCATCGAGGTCCTGGGGGCTCGCCCAGCCAAAAGCCGTGATGTGCTCTTCCGACACCCAGGGGTCGTGCATAGCGTCGTTCTTGTAATAATATTCAATGATGGAACGGGGCAGGGGCGTGCCTTCCTCGATGCCGAGGCGCTTGGACATCGAGCCCGCCGCCACATTGCGCACCACCACTTCCAGCGGAATGATTTCGACCTCTTTGACCAGCTGCTCGCGCATGTTGAGGCGGCGCACGAAATGCGTCGGCACCCCAATGAGGTTGAGCTGGGTCATCAGGTATTCGCTGATGCGGTTGTTGAGGACGCCTTTGCCTTCAATCACCGCCTTCTTGGTGGCATCGAACGCCGTGGTGTCGTCCTTGAAGTATTGCACCACGGTGCCGGGCTCGGGACCCTCATAAAGGATCTTGGCCTTGCCTTCGTAGATCATGCGCCGGCGCTTCATCGTATTCGTCCTAACTGCCTGGCGCGCTCCAGGATAAGAGGTGCCTTGCCGGAAAGGGGCTTAGCGCCAAAACGCGAAACGGGGCCATCGTGACCCCGCCGATGGGGGGAAAATAGCATGCTGCCTCGCTGGGGCAATGCGCACCGCCGTTAGGTCAGGTTCGCTTGCGCGGGGGACTTTGGCCTGACGGATCTGAATTCGCTTCCAGAAGTTGGTATTTTCTTCTGAAAATTCAAGTGGTTGATCAGCGGCAGCGATGATGGGCGGCAGCAAAACCACGAGGACAAAGAAGCGCTGGCTGAGCAATTGCGGTTCAAAGCCACGGCGCGGCACCGCCGCTCCCTGGACTGCTTATGGATTGGGCGTGGCTGAGGAATGGGCAGGAGCTTGCGCCAAAATAGCGGTGCCTGCCGGGCGCCTGGAATCCCGGATTTCTGGCGGGATAGCTGCGCTGCCGGGTGCGGTTTGGTAAAGATGGCCCTATCCCGGGTGCCAAATTTCGCCAAATACGCGTTAAAACAAGGGCTGGCGGTCACATAAGCGCTTGTCCCTACAACACGCTGAGCGCGTGGCGGTACCGCTATCTCAATGGCTCTTTTCTGCGCATAAACCAGCTATGCCTTTAGAATAATTCAAATATCCATGCAGCCATTTCTGCCCTGTAAAAAGCACCAGAAGGACTCTGGCTGCAGCCTCCGCTTTTCTCAGCTTCCGATTGTATGTGTTTGTTTTAACTCAACTATCTGAAAACTTTTCGTAAATCCTTACAGCCCATTCTGCTCCGGACGAAGATTGAAGATGAGACGCAAAACTCGTCTTTCTCAGGCACGATGCAACTGGAGGCCTAATGTTTTTTCAGCGCCGCGATAACACCGCACAAGCTATTCTCGACGCACTCGACAATTCTTTGGCCATCATCGAATTCACGCCAGACGGCAAGATTCTTCGCGCCAACGCCAATTTCTGTAACGCCCTGGGCTATACGGCCGCCGAAATCGTCGGTCAGCATCACAGCCTTTTTGTCGAACCGGCCTATGCCCAAAGCGGCGAATACCGCGCCTTCTGGGACAAGCTGCGCCGCGGTGAGTTCGATTCGCAGCAATATCTGCGGCTCGGCAAGGGCGGGCGGCATGTCTGGATTCAGGCGACCTACAATCCGGTCCGCGCCGCCGATGGCCGCATCGGCAAGGTGGTGAAGATCGCCACCGACATCACCGAACGCGTCAATGCGGTGATTGCCGTGGGCGATGCTTTGGCCGATCTGGCAGGCGGCAAACTCGACCGCCGCATCGCCAATACCTTCCCCGCGGATTTGGAGAAGGTCCGCACCGACTTCAATCAGGCGGCGGAAGCGCTGCAGAATGCGCTCAGCCAGGTCTCCGTCAGCACGCACGCGATTGCCAATGCCGCCGGCGAAATCGGCAGCGCTTCGGATGACCTCTCGCGCCGCACCGAACAGCAGGCCGCCTCGCTGGAAGAAACCGCCGCGGCGCTGGAAGAGATCACCGCCACGGTAAAGAAGACGGCGGCCAATGCCCGTGAAGCCTCCACCAGTGTGACCGGCGCCAAGGACGCGGCGGAAAACGGCGGCCGCGTGGTGGAAACCGCGATCAAGGCGATGGATTCCATCGCCCAATCCTCCAAGCAGATCACCGATATCATCGGCGTCATCGATGAGATTGCCTTCCAGACCAATTTGCTCGCCTTGAATGCCGGTGTCGAAGCGGCCCGTGCGGGCGAAGCGGGCCGGGGCTTTGCGGTGGTAGCGAGCGAAGTGCGCGCCCTGGCGCAGCGTTCTTCGGAAGCGGCCAAACAGATCAAGGCGCTGATCAACACTTCGAGCGAGCATGTCGGCAGCGGTGTGAAATATGTCGGCGAAACCGGACAGGCCTTGAAGCGCATCGTCGATCAGGTGCTGCAGATCAATGCGCTGGTCACCGAGATGGCCCAAGCCGCTGAGCAGCAGGCCTCTGGTATCGAGCAGGTCAATGCTGCGGTCAGCCAGATGGATCAGGTCACGCAGCAGAATGCGGCGATGGTCGAAGAGGCGACCGCCGCTTCGCGCAATCTGGTGGGCGAAACCCAATCGCTCAGCGAGCTGGTCAGCTTTTTCTCGGTTGGCGCCTCCTCCCATGTCGTGCCGCTGAGAAAAGCGGCGCCCGCCGCTGCGCGTCCGCCCGTGTCTCCAGCCAAGCGGCCGGCGGCTAAAGCCGCAGCAGCTGGCGGCGGACGCCGTGCAGTTTCCGCCTCTGGCGAGGATTGGGCGGAATTCTAGGAGCACTACCGGATCGGTAGCGGGCAATCGTTGTCCCGGTGGAGGCAGCAAAGAGCCAAAGCGATACCCAAAGCCGTTAATTCATCACCTTATGGCTCGGCCCATCTGCTTGCACGGGACTTCATGGCGAGGGCTGGTGATCTGTTGGGTTGCCCTTCCGCTTTTTGCTCTTGCGCATTTGCCGTTATCTGCGCCTAAGCGGCATAGGCCGAGCCCTGTGCGGCCACCGTCAGATGCGAGGTGGCCAAAAGCGTGATCATGCGGCCATCGAGGATGGCGATGCCGTCCACATAGCTGTCCTCGCCGCTCTGCATCACATCCGGTGGAGGCTGAATGTCGGCCGCGCGCACGGTGATGATGTCGGAAACCGCATCGACCAGAACGCCGCTGGTGTGATTGCCCGTGGCCACCACAATGATGACGTTCTTAGGAGAAGGTTCGGTCAGGCCGAGACCGAGCTTGGCTTTCAAGTCAACGACAGGCAGCACATTGCCGCGCAGGTTGATGACGCCCCGCACGTAATGAGGCACATGCGGTAGCGCCGTGGTGTCGGTCCAGCCGCGGATTTCGCGGATCGCCATGATATCGGCGGCGAATTCCTGCCCGTTGGCAACAAAGGTGATGTATTGGCGATTGTCGGCTGCCTGCAGAACTTCGCTCATGCCTTCTCTCCTGCTCTTTATGCCCGGGCGGATTTCACCGCTCCCTTATGTGCTAAAATTCAGCCCATTCTTCGCTCGGCTCTGGAGCCAGTGCTTTTGCCGCAATCGCGGTTTTGCCTGCCGAAGCCATAGTGCGAAGGACTGGCTTTGCGGCGGCTGGCCTCTTGACCGGCGTAGGAGCGCGATGGACCTCTGGTGCGGTAAATCTTGTCTCGCCGACTGAGAAGAAGTTGACCAGTTCGGTGAGCGTTTTGGTCTCGCTTGCCAGATTGCGCGAGGCTGCTGTCGATTCCTCGACCATGGCGGCGTTCTGCTGGGTGACTTGATCCATCTGGCTGACGGCCGAGTTGACCTCTTCGATGCCGGTGGATTGCTGCTCGGCGGCTTGTGCCATTTCGTTGACCAAGCTGTTGATTTGCAGCACTTGGTCAACGATGCGCTTCAAGGCATGGCCGGTTTCGCCGACATATTTCACGCCGCTGCCGACATGCTCGCTCGAGGTGTTGATCAGGGCCTTGATCTCTTTGGCCGCTTCGCTCGAACGCTGCGCCAGGGCACGTACTTCCGAAGCAACGACCGCAAAACCCTTGCCGGCTTCACCAGCGCGGGCCGCTTCGACGCCTGCGTTCAAGGCCAGGAGGTTGGTCTGGAAGGCGATTTCATCGATGACGCCGATAATGTCGGTAATCTGTTTGGAAGATTGCGAAATGGCATCCATGGCCTTGATGGCGGTTTCGACCACGCGGCCGCCGTTTTCGGCGGCGTCCTTGGCTCCGGCCACACTATGCGAGGCTTCCTTGGCATTGACGGCCGTTTTCTTGACGGTGGCGGTAATTTCTTCGAGCGCTGCTGCGGTTTCTTCCAGGCTGGCCGCCTGCTGTTCGGTGCGGCGCGACAGATCGTCGGCGGCGGTCGAAATCTCGTTCGCATTGTTGGCGATCTGATGGGTCGAGCCGAGGACATTCTTGAGCGTGTCCTGCAGATGAGTCATGGCGGTGTTGAAGTCGTCCTTCAGCTTGGCAAACGCCCCGGTGAGATCAGCCGTCACGCGATGGGTGAGATCGCCTTTGGCCAGATAGTCGAGACCGGCACCGATCGACGAAACGATCACCTGTGTCTGTTCCTCCTTGGCGCGTTCGGCAGCGGCGAGCTGGTTTTTGAAGGTTGTCATCACCTCGGCGAGTTTGCCGATTTCATCCTGTTGATCGGAATGGGGCACATGGGCATTGAGGTTGCCGCGCGCCAGTTCGCCCATTGCGTCCGTCATATTGCCCACCGGCGTCGATATGGCGCGCACCAGCACATAACCGGCTCCGGCGCAGAAAAGAACAGCGGTAGCAAGAGCGATATAGATCCAAAGGCGGGCCAGGGCATAGGCGGCTTGGCCTTCTTGGGCGCGTTTGCTGCTCATCTCGTCATTGAATTTGACATCCGCGTCCACGGCGGTGACCAGCGCGTTGAAGGCATTGCGGGATTCTCCAATGGCAAACGCGGCAGCCGCTTCGCCGCCGCTGCTTTGGAAAATTTCCCTGTTCCGGGTTAGCGATTCATCATAGGCCGTTTTGGCGGCAGCAATTTTGTCAGCCAGACCCTGTTCGGTGCCTTGCGTGATCATTGGTTTGTATTTTGCCCAGGCCGCATCGGCTAAGGCCATATAGTTTTTCAGATTGGAAATAGCAGTGGCCCGCGCTTCGTTGGTAATTTGCATGTATTGATTGTTTTGGTTCGCGCGGATTCGCGTGATGGCATACTCGTATTGACCAAGAACCTTCACGGACGGCATCCAGTTGGTCGAGATGTCGTTGGCGACGTCGTTGACTTGCGACAGGCTGTATTGCGCAAACAGCCCGAGAGCGACCGTCACGGTCAGCACCAGAGCAAACACGCCGGTCAGCTTCTTGCTGATGGCAAGATCCTTGAAGTTCATGGTTTCGCTCCCATTATGAGGCGCTTGGGCACTTCGTTGGTGGTTGCAACGATCTGTCGGAATGTCTTGAAATGTGGTGTAAACTTAGCTGGCAGGTTCCGGCTGCTTGCCGCTGCGCTTGCTCTTGCTGTGCGGCAAGCCTTTGAAAGCATTTGTTGCCTGCCCGGCTTTTGACGATACCCGGTGTGACCTAGGGACTTTTACGAGTGCGGAAAGATACCTAGCGGGTCGTGCTGGTGCTTTGCCAAGATGTTTTTCTTCCGGCCTAAGTTTGACTCCGTCGCAAACGCACAGCGAAGAGTCCAGCTTTTGGCTGTCCGCAATCGCGTCTCAAACACCTTGATTTTCTTTGGTTAAAGCGCGCGGCGGGGTTGAAATCGTATGTTCTGCTTCCCACATCTATCGTCGGTGTTTGATGATGGAGTGCGTGCCAAGAGGCCTTAGGGCCGAGGACTAACCTCGCGTGCGAAATACAGGGCTGGTTCGATGTGCCGCCGTGCGCATCGCAAGGGGCGTGAAGACGCGCTAACAGCCCGTGGGAAAGCAAAGGCGCCTGTCTTCGGCCGCGTGACAGCGGCCCCGTGCTCGCCTGCCGTAGCTTTTGGGTCTGATAGACAGACAGGAGCGGAAGCGGCGCAGGTCCTCTTCCGCTTTTGGCTATTTAAAAAGGCCTGCAGCCGAACGCGCTCACGTCACCGCTTCGCGCGGCCGCTCCACCCGGTGTCGGTGTTCGCGCCAGGCGATGAAGAGGCCGGAGACGATCACTATCCCCGCGCCCGCCAGCACCAGGCTTTCGCTCATCTCCCCGAGAAGGAACCAGCCGAGCAGCATGGCCCAGACCATCGCCACATAATCGAACGGTGCCAGCAGCGACGGCTCGCCATAGCGATAGCAATAAGTCATCAGCAATTGACCGGTACCGCCGAACAGCCCGCACATCACCAGCCAGAAAGTATTGTGCAGGGTGAACTCGGGATGCTGAAAGCCCATCACGATCAGCCCCACCACGGCGCAAGCGCTCATGAAATAAAAGACGATGGCTTCGCTGCGCTCCGTCGCTGACATCTGACGGATCCACACCACCACGACCGCCGAGAGGAAAGAAAAAAGCAGGGCATAGACCACGCCGCGCGACAGCTTGAGGGCGATCAGGCCTGAGAGCCCGCCATGCGGCTCGATCATCATCAGGACGCCGACGAAGCCCACCACCACCGCACTCCAGCGCCAGGGACCGACCATTTCCTTGAGAAAGACGGCCGCCAGGATCACGGCGAAAATGGGCTGCATGAAACTGAAGGCCGTGACAGTGGCGAGCGGCAGCAAGGCGAGGGCGGCGAAGTTGAGGAACATCGAACTCACGCCGACGGTGCTGCGCACCACATGCAGCATGGGCTGCTTTGTGCGGATGGCGGCGCGCGGGCCGACCGTGAACCAGGTCCAGGCGAACAGCGGCACCAGGGCGAAGAAGCCGCGGAAAAACACCACCTGCCCGAGCGGAGCGGGACCGGCGAGTTTGATGGCTGCGTACATAAGCGAAAACAACAGCGTCTGGCCCAGCTTGAGCCCGATCGCCAGGGGTGGGTTTTTCAAAGCCAGCCTTTACGCTTGAACCAGATGTAGGGAACCACGGCCGACACCACCATGATGATCCAGGCCAGCGGATAGCCCCAGATGGCATTGAGTTCCGGCATGTGCTGGAAATTCATGCCCCAGATGGAAGCGAACAGCGTCGGCGGCAGGAAGACCATCGCCGCTACCGACATGATCTTGATGATGTTGTTCTGGTCGATGTTGATGAGGCCGAGCGTGGCATCGAGCAGATAGCTGAGGCGGTTGGTGAGATAGCCGAGATGGTCTTGCAGCGAGCTGACGTCGCGGGTCAGCGTCTTGACATGCGGCAGCACGTCCTTGTTGGCCTTGTTGTCCATCGCTTGCTGCAAAAAGGCGAGCATGCGGGCGATGGTGAGCAGGCTTTCGCGGATTTTACCCGCCAGATCGTGCTTGCGGCCGAGCGCCCTGAGCACATCCTGGAATTCGCGGGAGGTGATGGGGTGCTGGGTGTTGCCGGGATCGAAGATGTCGCGCGAGATCAATTCGATTTCGGTCGAAGCGCGTTCTTGAATATCGGCGAGGCGGTCGATGATGACATCGAGCAGCGCCAAAAGGATGTTTTCGGCTTTGCTGGCTGGTACGGTCCCGCGGCGGCAGCGCGCCTCGAAGGTGCGGAAGGGCTGCGGCTCGGTATAGCGGATGGTGATCAGGGTGTTGCGGATCAGCGCGAAGGTGACGACGCCCGCCACCGGATTCTCGGTGCCCGAATTGGCCAGCACCAGCGCCGTCATGTAGACCGCATCGTTCTCGGCATAGAGGCGCGAGGAGACCTCGATCTCTTCCATGTCGGCGCGGGTCGGCAGATTGATGCCGAGGGCATTGTTGACCGCTTGGCGCTCCTCCGGGCTCGGATCAAACAGGTCGATCCACAGCGCCTCGGGCGGTATCGCCGCGCTGTCCGCATCCGGAACAATTCTCAGGCCGCCGTGGAGCGGCAGATAGGTCTTCATCATCGGACGGCGTCCGGAACGGGCGAGTGGATGGAGCCTCTGCCCAGCCGGGCGCTGAGGCTGGCGGACCATAACCTCGCCAAGGCCGCGAGGCTAACGGTTTTTGGCTAGGCAGCCCGCCAGGGACTGCGCCAGTTGGCGCATCAAGGCGGGATAGAGGTCGGGCCCAGGTCTGAGATCCGCGCCTAAAGGGTCGAGGATGCCGATTCGGGCTTTGGTATCGGCATCCAGCGTCTCGATCAGCTTGGGCGGGAATTGCGGCTCCCGGAACAGGCAGACGGCCTTGCCCTGCGTTACGGCCGCCCGCAATGCCGCAAGCCTGCGTGCGCCAACGGGCCGCTCGGGCGATACGGTGATGGCGCCTGCTGGCTTGAGGCCGTAGCGCGCCTCGAAATAGTGATAGGCGTCGTGGAAGACGAGATAGGGCGTATTGCGCACCGGTCCGAGTTTGCTGGCGATCTCGCGGTCGAGCGCCTCCAGATCCGCAATGCGTTTGGCAGCGTTGGCGCGATAGAGTGCGGCATGGGCCGGATCGCTCCGGACCAGTGCCTCGGCAATGGCCCGGGTCATGGCGATGGCATTCTGGGGATCGAGCCAGATATGCGGGTCGGTTGGGCCATGATCATGCGCGTCCTGGTCCTCTCCCCACAGCCCGCCATGCCGGGCATGTTGCAGCCGCACGCCCGGAGCCTGTTCCAGGATAACCACTTTGCCCTGTGCAGAAGATAAGGCGCTGGACAGGTAGGTCTCCATGTCCGGGCCAATCTCGAAGATCAGGGTTGCGGCGCGGAGCTTGCGGGCGTCGGACGGCTTCATCTCATAGGAGTGCTCGGATAGCGCGCCGCCGATCAAAAGATCAGGCGTGCCCGCGCCTGCCATGACGCCGGCGACCAGTGCGTGGACCGGCTTGATGGTGGCCAGGACTTGCGGGGCAGCCGTTGCCGGGCTGAGAACCGCGGCCAGAAGGATAAAGAACAAAGCGCGAGGGCGCATGTGCTAATCTCAATACCAACGCGGAGCAGGATAGCATGACTGTCAACACCCCGACGTTTGCGGATGTCGAGCACGCCGCCTTTGTCCTGGCGCCCTATGCGGTCGCAACACCTCTGATCGAGAACCCCGATCTCAACGCACAGGTCGGAGCCCGGGTGCTGCTAAAATGCGAGAACTTGCAGCGGACAGGCTCGTTCAAGTTCCGCGGCGCCTTCAACCGTATCAGCCGCATACCGCTGGAAAAGCGCAGGCAGGGTGTGGTGGCGTTTTCCTCCGGCAATCATGCCCAAGGCGTGGCGGCCGCGGCCGCTTTATTGTCGATTCCCGCTTTGATCGTGATGCCGCAAGACGCTCCCAAGGCGAAGATCGAAGGTACGAGGAATCGCGGTGCCGAAATCGTCTTTTACGATCGCCTGCACGATAACCGCGAAGCGATCGCACGACGGATTTGTGAAGACCCGGCCAGCAAATGGCATGGCGCGACTTTGGTTCCTCCTTTTGATGATCTCTATGTTGTGGCGGGGCAAGGCACGGTGGGGCTAGAAATCGCCACAGATGCCAAGGAACGCGGGCTGCCGAACATCGATTGGCTCTTGGCGCCTTGCAGCGGTGGCGGTCTGGTTTCCGGCATTGCCTTGGCTTTTTCGGTTCTGTCTCCGGCGACAGAGATCTGCAGTGTCGAACCGGAAAACTTCGACGGCATGCGCCGGTCCATGCAGGCAGGTGAACGCGTGCCGGCGCCAGGGGGAGCCTTATCTGTGGCGGACGCTTTGATGGCGCCCATGCCAGGCTTCATTCCCTTTGCCTTGGCACAACAACATCTGGCGCACGGCCTGACGGTTGACGACAAGGCGTTGTTGCATGCGGTTTCCTATGCAGAGCGGATGTTAAAACTTGTAGTAGAGCCAGGCGGTGCAGCCGCGCTCGCCTATCTGTTGGTAAACGCCACAAGGTTCAAAGACGCCTTAGTCGCAATCGTCCTTAGCGGCGGAAATGCGGGTCGTAATTAAGGAAAACTTTGCAGAATTTTGCCTCAGTTTTGCCATTTGTCTTCCCAATGCCATCAAAGTCCGTTACCGTCATTTCTTAATAAAATCCTAATGTCTGGGCTTGGTGGGGAATATGGACAACGGGGTAGTTGGCGGGACGAACCGTGGCCTGAAAGTCTTTATCAGCGCGGTTTTTATGCTTTCTCTTGTGGGTTGCGGCGGTTTGGGCTTGCTTCCGCGCGAAACAAAAGTTGCCTCAAACAGCTTCCAAACTTATGAGCAGGTGCAGGCGGCTTATTCCGAAGTCGCGCCGGGTGCGACTCGGCTGACGGATTTGCCCAAGCTGGGATTCGATACGGCGACAACGCCCAACGTCGAAATTCTATCTTATCTCGGTGTGATCGAGCGTTTCATGCCGCGCAGCTCGATGTCTTATGACCGGCTGGCACCGCAGGTTCAGGCCTGTATCGAGGCCCAGGACCATTGCTCCGCCTTCGTTTTCCATCCGCAGCATGTCGAGTCGCGGCGGACGGGCAATCTTTTCCTGGATTTGCTCGGCTTCGAACGGCAAACGGTCGATACTGGCTGGACGGCCGAAGTGGTGCTGCTGATGCAGGATGGCCGCGTGGCTTACAAGCTGATGAGCGGCCGTCCGCGCATCGAAGATACGCGTGAGCAGATCAGCCCGCTCGGCCCGCTACAAGACATCGGCAACTCGGTGACCAAGACGGCTTCACGCTTCCTCTGATCGGGCACTGTCAAGGGAAGGCCCAAGAGCAAAACCCTCGAGCGATGCTCGAGGGTTTTGTATTGCACACTCTTTCTATCCCTGCGTAACGGGAAAGTCCGCCCGACGGGCGGGAAGGGAGTTAGCGCGGCGCCAGAACCATCATCATCTGACGGCCTTCGAGCTTCGGCCACTGCTCCATCTTGGCATAGGTCTCCGTATCCTTTTGGATGCGGTTCATCAGCTCCATACCCAAATGCTGGTGCGCCATCTCGCGGCCGCGGAAGCGCAGTGTGATCTTGACCTTGTCGCCTTCGTCAAAGAAGCGGCGCATCGCCTTCATCTTCACGTCATAATCATGATCATCGATCGTTGGGCGCATCTTGATCTCTTTGATCTCGATGACTTTCTGCTTCTTGCGGGCTTCGGCGGCCTTCTTCTGCTGCTCGTATTTGAACTTACCGTAGTCCATCAGTTTGACCACGGGAGGCGCATTGTCCGGGGATACTTCCACCAGATCCAGGCCTTTCTCTTCGGCGATGGCGCGAGCCTCGTCGGTACCGATCTCGCCATACTTATGACCGTCGTCGCCGATGAGCAGCATGGTCCTTGCGAAAATCTCTTCGTTCACGCGGGGACCGTCTTTAGCAGGAGCACGGTCCTGCGGTGAAAACCGTCTTGGGGGGGCTATGACTCTCTCTCCTTCATTACGCCGCGCACCGCTTTCGTCTGGTGAGGATTTGCCTGCCTCGCCAAACGTTTTTTCGTCTTATGCGCGCAGGGATGTTTCCTCCGAAAGCCAGCCGTTGGGCCGCTTACATAGTACAGAATAGGAATGCTAAAGGGTTTCGCAAGGGTTAACCTGCGATTTCCCGGCGTTGTCGCGACGCAGCCACGCCAAAACCCTGGTAAAAGGGGCTAACGCCTACCCGTTCGGCGGGATTCTGCCGCCGCTCGAACATGATAGCCAGTACCGGTCGCATTTGGCCAGGAGGCGGCCTTGGAGGCCGCCTCGACCACGGGAATTACTCCGTAAGGTCTTTGCGGGTTTCGGCTTCGGTCTTGATCCGCTCGATAAAGGCTTCCAGCGGCATCGCCCCCAGATCCTTGCCCGAGCGCAGCCGCACTGCGACCTTGCCTTCAGCGGCTTCACGTTCGCCTACCACCAGCATGTAAGGAATCTTCTGCAGCTGCGCTTCTCGGATTTTCTTTTGCATGCGTTCGGCCGAGAAGTCGGCATCCACGCGCAGGTCCGGCGTGCCGTTGGTCAGCGGCGTCTGTTTTATTTTGCGCTGCAGCTCGAGGGCGTAGTCGGTCACCTTATCGCTGATAGGAATGATGCGGGCCTGCAGCGGGGCGAGCCAGGTAGGGAATTTACCGGCGTAGTTCTCAATCAGAATGCCGATGAAGCGCTCCAGCGAGCCCAAAATGGCCCTGTGCAGCATGACCGGAGTTTTGCGATTGCCGTCTTCGGCGATGTAACCCGCTCCCAGCCGGCCTGGCATGTTAAAGTCGACCTGGAGCGTGCCGCATTGCCAATCGCGGCCAATGCAGTCGCGCAAGACAAACTCCAGCTTCGGACCGTAGAAGGCACCTTCGCCAGGGTTGATGGTATATTCCAGCTTGGCCGCCTTCATGGCGTCTGCCAAGGCGTTCTCTGCTGTATCCCATTGCTCGTCAGAGCCAATACGCGATTGCGGACGTGTCGAAAGTTTTACGCGGACTTCCGTGAAGCCTAGGTCGCGATACATATCGAGAAGAAGCTCACAGAATGCAGCAGATTCGCTGGTGATTTGCTCCTCGGTGCAGAAGATATGCGCATCGTCTTGCACAAAGGCGCGCACGCGCATGATGCCGTGCAACGCGCCGGTGGGTTCATAGCGGTGACACGAACCGAACTCAGCCATGCGCAGGGGAAGTTCGCGGTAGGATTTGAGCCCATCCTTGAAGATTTGAATATGGGCCGGGCAGTTCATCGGCTTCACAGCGAGGATTTTGTTTTCGTCCTCGACTTCCGCGATAAACATATTGGCGCGGTAGTTTTCCCAATGGCCGGAGGCTTCCCACAGCTTGCGGTCAATCAGTTGTGGCGTCTTCACTTCGATGTAGCCGGCTGCCGAAATCTTGCGGCGGACATAGTTTTCCAGTGTGCGCCACAGGGTATAGCCGCGGTCATGCCAGAAGACTTGGCCGGTCGCTTCTTCCTGCTGGTGAAACAGATCCATTTCCCGGCCGAGACGGCGATGATCGCGCTTCTCGGCTTCTTCGAGGCGGTGCAGATAATCACCGAGTTCTTTCTGGTCGCGCCAGGCTGTGCCGTAGATGCGCTGCAACTGCGCGTTCTTAGCATCGCCACGCCAATAGGCGCCGGAAATTTTGGTCAGCTTGAAAGCGTCGCCAATCTTACCAGTCGAAGCAAAGTGCGGGCCGCGGCAGAGGTCATGCCAGTCGCCGTGCCAATAGAGAGAGACGTCTTCGCCTGCCGGTATCGATTCGATCAGCTCAGCTTTGTATTTCTCGCCCATCGCCTTGAAGTGCTCGATGGCCTTGTCACGAGGCCAAACCTCGCGGCGGGTCGGCAGATCGGCCTTCACGATTTCGTGCATCTTGGCTTCGATTTTGGGCAGGTCTTCGAGCGTAAACGGCTCGTCTCTGGCGAAATCGTAATAGAAGCCGTCCTCGATCGCCGGACCGATGGTCACTTGTGTGCCCGGAAAAAGTTCCTGGACGGCCATGGCCAAGATATGGGCTGTATCGTGTCGGACTAATTCCAGCGATTCTGGGTCTTTTTTGGTGATGATGCGGATTTGTGCATCTTTCTCGATGGGGCGGAACAGGTCGTATTCCTGGCCATCCACCATGAGTATGAGCGCCGCTTTGGCCAACCCCGGCCCAATGGATGCCGCGATCTCCGTTCCCGTCACACCCTTGGGAAAGGATAGCGTCTTGCCATCCGGCAGGGTTATGACGATATGATCGGACGATGCTGGCGCTGACACGGGAATATCTCCTCCCAAAAGGCGCCCGGACCATCTTCCAGTGGCTGGCCAAAAGTCAAGTTTTTGTAGGCCTTTGGCAAGGGTTGGTGAGGCAGATAAGCGTTTGTTGGTCGTAAGGACTGGTTGTGCGTAAGTTGGGTTCATCGCGGCGTCTTGTCGCTCTGGCGTGCTTTTGCTGCACTCCGGCCGCTTTTGCCGGGGATACACCAGACACATCTACGGTCCCGGAATCGGTAGATTTGGCGCCCCTCATGGCGGCTGCCGCCCAGGCCGATGATACTGCTCCTGTTCTGACCATCAGCCCGCCGACGGGAGTGGTGCAAACTGCCCCCGCACCCCGCAAGAAAGCCCAAAAACCTGCGGCGAAGACGTCCACGTCGGATGTATCGTCGGACGGTCCGATTGTTCTCGGCCAGGGGGCCGTTGCCCTCAACCTGTCAGCACCACGCCCTTCCTCGGATTTGTCGAGTGGGGCCAGCCTCAACCTTCGCCTGCCGGCAGGTGCGGTTAAGGCGGAGGCGAAGACTTCTGTTGGTAAGGACGACGGCAACTGGAATGCTTTCTGGCGTAAAGACAGCGCCCAAGTTGAAGCGCAGATTTCCGGCCCATTGGGCTCGGCTCTGACGGTGAATGGCGAAAATCAGCTTGGGCTCAACTATCGGACTGCCGAGAGTATCGGCGCCTCCGACTCCTCGACCCATGTCGTTCGCTCCGAAAATCAGACTGGCCGGGTCACGCTTTCTCTCCCAGTCCATCCGGTGCAAGTGAATTTGGGGGGAGAGAGTGCGAGCGCCCATACCGAGGACACCTCGCGCGACAAGAGTACGACCACTTCGGCGACGGTGCGTACGACCGATCATACTGCCTATGCCAATATGGCGTGGTCTCCGGTGCCGGGGATTTCGATGGAAGGCGGTGCAGCCGCTCGCGTTGCCAATATTAGTTGGCAGGACCAATCTGCCCGTACGGCCACTTTCCAATCTCTGGATCCGCACGTCAGCGTCAGCGTGAGCCCGTGGCGTGATGCCAAGCTGAGCGCGAAGGTCGAGCACACAGTCTCGCCCTATGACGCCGCCGCTTTCGCCAATTACAGCCGGGCGGAAGGCAAGACGGTGACGACGGGCTTCGAGCCCGATCATGCCTGGCAGATGGAAGCGCGTTTGCAGCAGGCTATTGGGCCTGCAAGCGTTTCCGCCACCTATACGGCGGCCCAGAAGGGGACGGTGACGGAGTTTGCAGAGATTGGCGGCGTGCAGGCGCCAGCCACGACGCCATTGCTGGATCGCGAAAGCGTGGCGGTATCGGTGACAATGCCGCTGACGCAGGTCGGCCTGCCGCGTACGGATTTGACCTCTGAAGCACGCTGGCAAACCTCCCGCGTGATTGACCCGGTCACACAGCAGGCTCGTGCCGCTTCTGGCGAGACGCCGCAAACTGTGTCCGTGAAGCTCTCGCATTCGCTGCCGAGCAATAATCTGAGCTTCGGTGTTACCGGCCAATTCAAAGGCGCCAGTACCTCCTATCAGGTGAGCGAATTGTCGACCACGTCGGACAGCGGCTCGGTTGGAGCATTCCTGGCGTATAAGCCGGGCCCCTACGAGATCAATCTCAACCTGAATGGGCTCTATGGCGGTTCGACCCGGGATGAGTTTTACCGTGGTCTGCGTGGCGATTCAGAAATTGGTCGTACCGCCGTGCAGGATAACAGCGGTCCGATGCTGAAGCTGTCGCTGCACAAGGCATTTTAAGGCATACCGCACCGCCTGAATGAGCGGCCCTCCGCCTTGCATCACATTATGCAGAAGGCTCCGGAGCGCTCCAGAGCCTTCATTTGGAATGTTGTAGAATTCAGCGCCGTGCCAAAATCTCGATAGTCACGCGATAGCCGTCGAGTGCGCGGCAACGCAGATAAACCTTGGTGATGTTTCGCTCGCTGCCTGGCAGGTCATAAACGGTTATCCGCCCGCGCTCCAGCGTACGTCCGTCGGCGAGCTTCACTTTGCGGCCGCCGTCGAATGTCGCGACAATACTCATGCATTGTGCATCGGTTTCGAGAGCGCGAAGAGCGATGCGATCCACGTGCCGGCCGTTCCAGTCGGTAAAGCTGCTTTCGCGATCGTTGCGGCCTTGGAAGGTCTGTCGTCCCAGCGGAAACCAGTCGCGATTCCGATCGCCGGTGTCTCTCATCTGGTCGGCCCCTCTCATCCGATCTGGTCCTCCCATTTGGCCGGGCCCATCCATACGATCCGGCCCATGCGTGGCATCGCGATCTGAGCCGAACAAGGCGGCCCAGTTGCGATCCCAATCACGGTCCCGGCGCCATTCCTCGCGAAAATGCCCGACATCGCCTTCGATGAAAATGCGTCCGCCGCGAGATTCATCAGAGCGGCAGGCGAAGCGGATGCTGTCGATGCGCCGGGCGCGATCACGCAAATTCACCTCCACCGGCTGGCGCTCATCCAAGCGGCCGGAAAAAACGCTTTCCCTGTCGCCACTCTCGTACTGCACCACAATCGAACGGCAATAGATGTCGCTGCGGCCTGCAATCAAGCGCAAGCTTTCAAGCCGCCCGCCAAAACGCGAATAAACAGTATCCCCATCTGTCCGATAACTCACATCGGCGCTGCCTAACCGCACATACTCTGCCGCCGCTGGAGCCGCAAACGCGACCGCCATGACTGCGGCACCAAGCGCCGTCGTCATTGCTTTCATGGTTTCCCTCCAAATTTGCCCCGGGACCATGCTGATTCGTGTCCCAACCACGCTCATTTTCGGCGTGTTTCATGAACCCTGCAATGCAGAAGCTCGTGTTTGCATCTCACTTACGCCGTCCAACAAGCAGGCTCGACAAGGCATCCAGGTAGCGCCTGGTGCTCGAGGCTGGTGTTAATCCCGCCGCTTTTTCTGTCGATAGGCCGGGTACGGATAAATACTTAGCTCTGCAGCGGCCACTTCCTGCATGAGGGGAAGCATTTCCCAGGATTTATTCAGGTTTCTGAAAGCTCACGAGTCTCAATATTCGCAGATGGGCCGGGTTAGGTCTCAGGGTGCGGATATGAATGCTTTTTTCGGTTTGAAGACGGTCTCCAGCAAAGCGCTGCTGCTCGTTGTTGCTCTAATTGCTCTGAGTGTTCTGGCGACAACGTTCTTTCTCTTGTTGCATTTCAACAAGGTGCTTGGCGTCGATCGGTTGCGGCAGAATTTGACGGCCGCAGAGATGATCATCAATCCCAGCCATGAGGGCTACAGCTTGCTGGACGGCAAGTTGATGGTCGGCAGTCATGCGCTTAATGGCGATTTCAAGGGTGTGGATGCGGTTGCCTCTGCCTTTGGTGGAGTCGCCACCGTGTTTCAAGGCGATACGCGTATCGCCACCAATGTGAAGAAGCCTGATGGCTCGCGCGCGGTCGGAACAAAACTGGCCGCCGGTCCGGTTTATGATGCCGTGTTGGGGCAAGGCAACGAGTATCTGGGCTCGGCAAAAATCCTGGGGGACGATTACGTCACCGCTTATGAGCCGATCAAGGATGGTGCGGGGCAGACGATCGGCATTCTGTTTGTCGGCTTCAAGAAGTCCGAATTTAACAGGCAGATGGTCAATGCCATAGAGGTGGCGATTATCGCGGGGTTGATTCTGGCAACAGCTTGCGCCGGCATCGGCTGGTACTTTTTCGGGCGTCTCTTTGCGCCATTCCAGCCGCTGGCGAAGTTGATGGAAGAGGCTCGCCAAGGCCACTACAGCGACGATGTGCCTTATACGGATAGGGCCGACGAATTCGGCGAACTCGCCCGAGTCATCGAGATGTTCAACAAATCTGTGATGGATCGCCGGGCCCAGCGCGCAGCCAATATCGCGCTCGTCAACAGCACCTTTGGGGAGGCGCTGGCCGCTCTCGCCCACCGTGATCTGCGCTACCGTCTGACAAAAGAAATACCGTCCGAATACAAGGCGCTGCAGGACAACTTCAATCACGCCGTGGCTGAGCTCGATGCGGCTATGCGGGATATCGACAAGCGCGCCACGGAGATTGCTGCAGGAGCGGCCGAAATCCACAATGCGGCGCAGGAGATGGCGCAGCGCACGGAGCGGGAGGCGGCGGCGCTGGAAGAGACATCGGCATCACTCGACGAGTTGTCCTCCGCCGTTGACAAATCTGTGCACGGGGCGCGGGCGGCCAATGACGCTGCTGCGCTCGCAAAAGAGGATGCACAATCGGGCAGCGTGATTGCCAAGAATGCCGTGGATGCCATTCGCGCCATTGCGCAATCATCGAATGAGATCACCCAGATTATCGGTGTCATCAATGAGATTGCCTTCCAGACCAATCTTTTGGCTTTGAACGCCGGTGTGGAAGCGGCGCGAGCGGGTGATGCAGGCAAAGGTTTTGCCGTGGTGGCAAGTGAAGTGCGCTCACTCGCGCAGCGTTCTGGTGAAGCCGCCAAACAGATCCGGCAGATTATCACCAACAGCGAAGAGCAGGTTGAAAACGGCGTGAAGCTGGTCGAGGAAAGCGGTGTCGCTTTCGGCAAGATCGTGAACGAGATCGGCTCGATCTACGATTTGGTTTCGGCCATTTCGGCTTCACAGGGTGAGCAGGCTTCCGCGCTCAAGGAAATTGACACGGCCGTGCAGCAGCTCGATCAGACAACACAGCAGAACGCGGCGATGGCCGAGGAAAGCTGTGCCGCGAGCGATGCCATGGCCGGTTATGGGCGTGAATTGGAGGATCGTGTCGGTATGTTCAGCACCACCGCGTCTCAATCCGCGCCGATACGCGGGACCCGGGCGGCCTAAACTTTTGGAGCTGCGGGTTCAGAGGCGAACAATTTTGCCATAGCCAATCCTGAGCGGGGGCGATAAACCGGCAGCGTCGCCTTCCTTTGGAGATCGGCCATGGCCGCCAAATATTCCCGCATTGCCGTTGTTACGGGCGTCACGTCCGGTATCGGTGAAGCCGTCGTCCGGCGTTTTGCCGCCGAAGGCATTGCTGTGGTGGGAAACGGCCGTACCAAGGAAAAACTTGTTTCATTGGAAAAAGACCTCTGGCCGATGTTTCGCGGGGTGGCGGGCGATGCAAGCAAGGACGAGGTCGTCGAAGAATTGTTCACCTCGGCGGAAGCCGCATTTGGTCCTGCCGATATCGTGGTCGCCAACGCCGGCCGGGGGCTGGGCGGTAGTGTTGCGACCGGCGATACGGCACATCTGGCGGCATTGTTTGAACTCAATGTGCTGGGTGCGCTGGCCTTGATGCGTGCCGCCACGACGCGGATGGTGCCGCGACAAGAGAAGGACTATCCCCAAAAGGCGCAGGACATTGTGGTGCTCGGCTCGGTCGTTGGCCGTAATATTTCGCCTTTCAGTGCGCTTTACGGTTCTACCAAACACGCCGTTCATTCCCTCACCGAGGCGCTGCGGCGCGAGATCGGCCCGAAAGGCGTGCGTGTGACGCTGGTGGAGCCGGGATTCGTGCTGAGCGGGTTCCAGGATGGGGCCGGTTACAGCAAAGAGATGGTAGATGGGTTCGTGACCCGTCTCGGTCCACTGCTGGTCGGCGAGGATGTGGCGGATGCCATTCATTACGTCGTTA
>Ga0207836_1000131_pt1 | contig 19756 bp, 22 predicted proteins | sample LuqExpMetageno18_FD_187776 | JGI IMG/M metagenome (GOLD analysis project Ga0207836, IMG submission 187776) | Tropical forest soil microbial communities from Luquillo Experimental Forest, Puerto Rico - Sample 18 (SPAdes) | ecosystem: Environmental > Terrestrial > Soil > Tropical forest ...
AAGATACGATTCTTGTTTGGGTGTCCCTGTAGTATACGTCATCGAAATCGATTCTAAGGCACTAAAAAAATAGATATCCATGTAGTTTGTGGCACATGTTACATGACTTTTATTTTTTGCTGATTAATTCCTTTACTATCTCTGGGCTAGACCCATTCAACAAACGACATGGATCGTCGAAACTAACACAGCTACTATTGCCGATTCTGAACATACTTATGCATCGTTCTTTGCGGCCAAGAAGTATTGTATATGTTGTTCCTTCAGTACTCCATGCCTCTAAGAATCCTTCTATTGATACATATGTACAGCAATACATTTTGGTATATCTGATATCATATCCATCGGTTATATAATATACCTCTGTGGTGGTTTCGTCATTAGGAATTAAGTCCTCAACAAATTTCATGAGTGCCTCACTTTTTTCTGGGTAACCTCCACGGAATGGCGTGTTCATGAGGGCCATCACATCTTTTATTGGTAGCTTATATACTACAAATTTTTCCGCGCGATTCTGGCTGATTTGCTGCCTAATAAGATTATCATTCAAATCTCTCATGTGTCGGCATTCATCGACTGACTGCGATAACTTTCTTTTATAATGTCCGATAGTAACGTCATGATCCTGACTGATTTGAATGATCTTTTCTGCATATTCTTCACGAGCCTTAGTTAGTGCTTCATTTAAAACATTGATCTCGTCCTGTAGAACATCAATCTTGTGATTCATGTCTTGCATTCTTTCCGCAAGAATGTACTCCGGGTTCTGTGTATATATCTCTGTGAGAATGGTTTTGTTGCTGAAGCAGCTAGCCATATCTTGACACATGGCAATCTTTTTATACTCGCTTATTAGCTCAGCTATTTCTTTGCTGACCTGATGACCATTCAAGAATTGCATTATTTCGACGATGTGCCCGTACAAGATACCATTTGTTTCATCTCGGTATTTAACAATCAACGAATTTTCTATCTTTGTTGACACCATCAATGCATCTTTAACGAAACGATATTCGCATGTTTTTGTCTTACCATCGGCTGATATATATTTGACAGATTTTCTTGTTTCTGCTTTTCCGATGACTGATCCCCAGGCTAACGCACATAGCATATCAACATTTATAGCCCAATAATATTTTTTGTGTGATAGGTTTTTATCGCATATCATACGTCTGATAGATTCTGAGTAATAGATATCGCTGGCCATGGTTCTGTACACCGATAAAAAGATATCAATTTTCAAAAAATAAAGACCTGTGGGAGGAGGCGATTATTTTATCGTGTTGTCGAGGTGGTTATACATAGATACTTATACATAGATACTTATACATAGATATTTATACATAGATACGATATCATTTTATCATCGACATGTCCTACTCGTTGTGGTATCGCGAATACACAACTTTTGGTCATCCCATTACTCAGGTATTCAGTTTATTATAGACTGTTTATCGAATCATATACATTTATCCAAAGGCATTTTGGCCTGTGAGGAGTCTACATACGGCATTCAATATAATCTTTTAGTAACTTACTAGCCTGGTGTCTGGGTGTTGTTTGCTTGCGTCACATAGAGCGTAAATGATGGTACTTAAACCTGTCATCTAGCCACAATGTATATTGCGAGCCTGTAACAAATCAATGACGTCCGAAATCTATACTTTATACTCTCACAACTCAATAAGCCACATCTGTATCCATTTTGACGACATTACTAGTATGGTCATCGATGGAAACATTATGTCTTTTTTGCTGCTTGGTATGTTTCTAGGTTTCGTCCTTGATATCTTGATCAAAAAATATAGGATTCAATTTTAGTCCGACTCAATTAAGATGTCTTAAATAGATCTAATATTTGCATCAATTCCGCTCCAGTCTGTCTTGTCAACGCGGCTATAGATTGTCGCATTTGTCTCAAAGTTAGATTCTTTCTTTATGAGATTATTATTAAGAGCATAACCCGGAAGTGCACCGATTGTATATGGTCCTTTACCCAGATTTAATCTGTCGATGAGTTCATTGACCTTTGCTCTGGCAACCTCACACAATATATGTGCATTGATGCCTGGTACACTGATATCATCAAATGCTTCTGCCGAGCACGATTCAATAAACTCTATAAATTCTGCACATACGGCAACGGCTTCGTCGCTAGACGGCTTTAATTCTTCAGGATACTTGTTAATAAGCATTATCGCAAAGTCAGCATGGGTAGCTTCATCAGCCATAATCATAGTGTTTGCTTGAATAAAACCTGGCACACGTTTATTGAGACCTTCTATAGTTTTCTCTGCTGTCCATGAAACAAATGTGAAGATCACTGGTAACAATACGTGTTCGATGAGAAGATTAGCGAACAAACCATATTTATAGTTTGCATTAGTAATGTACTTTGCAGAATATCTTAATAATTCCTGAATAGGCTTAAAGCTCACGAACGCCGTGAAAAGCTCTTGTCTACGAATCGAGTCATCCAAGAACTCTGTGACGAATTTCTTGTAAGTCAGAGCATGTTCTTTTTCCATGTACTCAATAAATGACTTAATACAGTCGATAATGAACTCTTCTCGAATGTTATCTGGTACGATCTGCGCCCAATGAGCACTGACAATGTCATCAACAGACAGAAGCATAGTCAAGAAGAAATCATATAACTTTTGTACACGACTATCTAGAGTAATGTATGCATGTCTATCTCCACTACCCATTACTTCTGAGTGACGCCATACGGTTGCAGTAATCGACTTAAACAATTCATAAAACTCCATCATCTCAGGCTTTACTGGGAAGTTCTCGCTTAATTTGACTATGGCTTTAGACATTGTCTATTGTGGATATATATAGTTAATGTATTTATACTCAGCTGGCAGATTTCTTCAATTTTCGATAAAATCTAAAATTGAATCCCGAAATTTACAATCAAATAATCAACGATCATTTATCCACAACCAACATGTCTACCAAAACTGCTGTTAATGCCTCTACTACAATTGCCAACTTGGCCATTGCGTATCACTCTGAGCAATATCAACAAGTCGGAAAAGACATAGAAGTTAGATATCCTGATTCAAAATATGTTGATTTCCAGACTTTCCTTGATAACAAGTGTGATATTCCTAAGGAAGCAAACGCTAAATCAAAGATTTATACCCTTGATACCGAAGCTGTAAAGCTATTCAATGCTTTCTCAGAAAAGGTACAAGATATCGTAAAAGATAACTGGGATGATTCATTCAATGATTTTACTAAGGCTAAGGAACTTTCCGAGCACGCAGAAGGATCTGTAAAGGCACTTCTCGACTTCAGTAAGGCAAATCCAGTCGATAAAACATTCGAAAACGCAGTTTCCGATACTATCACTGAACTTGAAAAATCACTCAGCCGTTATTGGAATAACAAAAAGCAAACAAACAAGATGAAGCCAGAGATCTCTAAGATCTTTGCCAAAGTCATTGTTGACATTGTATTTGCTATCGCAGAATTCCTCGCAGTCAATGCGATCTTTAATACGGCTAAAACCACAACAAAGATTGCAGGCAAGGATGTCATGGTAGGATTTATGTACTTGGCAAAGAAATCTACACATTTAGACAATGTATATAATTTCTTGGTCGAATTCGGAACACCTATTACATCTAAGCCAGTGCATGTTACTGTGAAAACCGGTACTTCTGCCGCAACAAAGGCAAAGGCAGGCGGTAAAACAACTAAATCGAATGTCAAAGATAGTATTTCTGACGGAGAATCCGAAGAAGAAGAAGCTGTTGCAAAGACAAAATCAAAGAAAACAGCCACCAAGAAAGCCAACAAGAAGGCCAAGGAAGCACAAGAATCCGATTCTGAAGCTGAAGATGAAGATAAGGCTTCAGATGTTGAAGATGATGAAGAGTAAATCTTCTTATGACGCCTATAACAACTAAAAAATAACAATTTATTTTTTTAGCCACACAGACATATTCATGACAAACAAAAAATTATGCCCAATAATCAAGGTAACGGAGGCGTTATATAAAGGCGGCATATATTCTGCAGAAGACAATAATGCATGCACATGTAATATTGACAATGTCTCATATGTTTTCGATGACGCACCAGCAATCATTGGATTGGAAGCATTTGACTCAGTACGAAGGGGTGGTAAAGATGAAAGTGACAGTAACGCAGAAATACATGAGACATTAGAGATGCTTAACGGTCTGCGTATAGTTGATCACTTACACAAACTAGAAGCACGTAATTCTATTCGCGATCTGGTAAAAACAGGCTCTGCAGAAGTGCTATGTCGAGATGATATTATCAATAAATATACGTCTGGTGGAAAAAATTTAATGTCTGCAGAAAAGATGATGCGAGACAGAGTCAATGAGTTAACTAGACGGGAATAACTTGTATTTTTTTAGGATACTATCAACATTAAAGTCAATATCATCCGCTATCTCAGCATCCTCTCTTGTGACCATCACAAGACACTCTCTAAATTCATCTACATCAGGATGCTCTTCAATCAGATATCCGAGATATTTAATAGTATGTGGTAACTTACGAATTTGCACACTGCTAACTACAGCCTTAGATCTGTGGAACTCGTCGAATATATCTGTGAAGTAATGCAGATTAATCTTTATAGTCTTACGAAACCTCTCGAATGTATTCTTCTTGCAATGATCACATGCCGTTTCAATTACTTTATTCTTGAAGCTGAATCCGAGCTCCTTGATCAAAATATATACCGCGCCAGCAACACGACTACAGATATAACAACGCATGCCGCACTTGATTACAAGAGTTCTAGTGATCAAATCAATCACAAACTGTATATTTTTTTGCGTGAATATTTTGCCTGGGCATTCATTATCGAGATTCTTCAGATAACGCGTAGCCAAATCAACAATAACATCCATCGGGTCATGATTCAAGTCGATACCGAGAATCTTGATAATCTCTAAGATCTGAGTTTCTCCGGAACTAAACCCAGTTTCATCTAACTCGAAGATATTGATTATAGTACTCCTCTGAACGCTGAGATGTTTGATGTTCATAAACTCATACACCAAATAAGCTAGGATTTGATTCTTGCGATTACCTCTCTTGACAAATTTCTTACGGCACAAATTAAAGTACATCGTCTGTACACTTGAGTAAAATCTTACAGCTTCATCAATTATTTCTTCTGGTACTTTCGGACACCCGGTTCTCTGCGCATAGGCATCATTCTTCAGAATTAGATCGGTACGATTCTTCTGAATCTGCGACAACCGATAATCAGCACGACGTGTTCTGGTTTTATGCATCTTGCCAAAGGCATCACGCGTCTGAAGTTCATCTGTGTTGTTAGTTGCTGCTATGATTATTTGATGGTGATGACGCAAACTGCATATGGAGCACTCATAAATGTCATCTGTAATAAATACCATTCTCTTGTTGCATGCATTGCAAAATATACCGTCAACTGTATGACTAACAGGTTCAGAATCCTTAAAGTTTCCACGTGCCAAAAGTAATTTTGCTGCCAACATATTAACCAATAATCGATAATTGAAGTTCTTCAATTTTCAATACTCGTATAGTATTATATACAATAATGCTTCATAATCTATCTTTTGACGAATCTACTGGTGTCTGGAATAAAGACACAGTTCATTTTACCACAATGATAGGCGGATATTCTCATGCTACAGTAACAAGAGATGTCTATGGTACAACAATAAACTATGTTTTACACAATAACGATATGCCGATCTATGAAGGCGGAGATGACGCAGATGCATTTTCGGACGAAAGTGACGAAGACGGTGAAAACGTCAAAAATACAGACTATGATGAGCGTGAATCTGGTGATACTGATACTGCATCAAACAGCCAGTCTGGATCGTCTTATAGTCACTCAACATCTATCGCGACATCAAAGTCACAATCATTTGTATGTCGTGATTACATCAAGTATAATCGTATGATCTTTGATTTTGCTGAAACTACAAATCGTATCGCATTATGCGTTCCATCATTATATTGTGCTAGTCTCGTGGATGGTTATTTGTGGTGGCGCAATATTAAGTACTCTGTTACACATGTTGTGTATGCCGGTAAACAAGTTACAGTGACAGCCAGAACGCAGAACGATAAACACATCTTCTGTTTCATCCGAGATGACAATGTCTGGCAAAAGGTAATTATTAATGGTATTCCTTACACTGTAGTCGAGTTTGGAACAGGTACAAAAAATACGAAGCCACAAGATTCAATAGAATCCGATGATAGTGATTCTGACTATGAAACATGCAGCGACTCAGACTAATTTCTGAGTGATGGCTCAACATACGGGACACCCAGAATGTTATATAACTCCTGTTCGTTTGTGATAGTTATCTTTTTTTGCCCATTATACAAGCCATGTTGGCTTAGTTTCAGACCCTTCTTTATTGCGGCATTACGCAGATATATGTTGTGTTCTGCGCTACCCGTGCTATAGTTTAGATGTGCTACATATTCATCCGGACGAGATATAAACATGTCGACCTGAATATATTTTGTTGAGGCCTCGATTTGTATCTTTAGCAAGAACATTATTTTTTGCTCGCCAGATGATATCACGACTATCTTTTCTGGCTCGTACGCATATTTTGTTGTAATGGCAGACATGACATCATTGCCAGTCAACATAGCCGACTTGATAAGAACATCTACATCGCCGCTTGTTGCAGACCCCCTACGATAGCTACCACTAACAATACTCTCTGAACCTGGGTCAAGGGAATTGATTATCTGTTGCAAATCTTCAAACGCAGATGTAATCACGGCGCGTGGTATGCGCAAGATAATTTTACCATAATATTCTATGCCTATTTTTTGTTGCTTAGTTAGGTATGGATTATCTGCCAATGATTCTAGTGATGTGTAACCTTCCTCAACGAACTTAAGTGCATTGACAGGGCCGACACCCATTATTTTTTCGAAACGCTCTAATGCAATGATCTTAGGATCTGCACGTAATGATGATAATTCTTTAATGCTACCTGTGGCTATGAACTCGACTACTATCTCACGTATTTTCTTACCGATGCCTTTAGGCAAATCTACACCATCTAATACCCTGCGCAAAACAACCGTGTCTTTTATTATCTTTGCTGCGTTATCATAGGCTCGTGCGGAATATTCTTCGCCGATTATGTTTCTATACTTAGCCATTTTCTTCAGGACTTCGCGAACATCACTCAGTCTATCAGTAAGCATTTATTTTTATGCACCAAAAAAAGATACACGCAATAACGTAGTGTGCATTTTAGGATATACACATGACACAAATATCTGCTGGATACATCATAGGATATGACCACACACATTGTGCGCTGCGATACGCCATGTCTATACCGGTACACCAATACCTGATGAATTCTCGCCATGAACTAAATTCTATGTCTACTATTTTTTCATAGTCAACGGTGTGGTCATCTATACTAAAAGTATATTGTCTTGGGTTATATGCATCAATTTCATTGCTATCTAACGGCCATAATTCTTTGGTAAATACTCTGATTGCGTGCATTTTTCTGTAGGGGTCATACCACAATGAAAACACTTTGTTGTTTGGATCATACAACGTAACAAAACGTTTGGCAAGATGGTCGATAAATGTTGTTGTATTGAGCATTGTCTTGCGTATAAACTCCATTTTATCGAGAACATCTATAACGTCTGCCCCAAATCTATGTTCTTCGAAACTATCAAGTTCCATATATTCATCCAAAGCATTGACTGGGCACAATTCTACAGATTCTTCGAATGTTCTTTTGTAATAATCGCCCCATCCATATAAATCATACCTAACGATTTGTCTATCGGAACCAAAATAAAATATTGCTCCATTGATCTTTGCGAATGGTCCGTGAATAACACATATACCGTATTTTGTTGGTAAGGTCTGCTTAAAGGTGTCAAATACATGATCCATTAAAGCATCAAAGTCACTGCGAACATTGTCACAGGAATAGTACATTTTGATCAAAAAAGATAAACATCAATTTTGGGTGATTGTATACGATATAACATGGTACTTAATTATCGTCCGTACATACTACCATAACGTCCGATGGATATTTAGTTCCCCATATTTTCATGCCATAGGCATTAATAAAACCTGTCTCAAAGTAATGATTCATCATTCGAACTAAATCGCGCCATGTGTTAAACTCGACACTGAAGATACATTGATAATTCTGTATCTTGTCTGTGTTATGTGGCTCTTTTGCTGTATTATATCCAACTATTTCTGTACTAGGCAAAGGCCAGTACTGTTTTTCGGATAGTTTCACAAGATAATAATCATTGTTGCCTGTCATGTCTTTATAGACCTCGAATTTACGAAAATGAGAGTCATGCAATGTGACAAATTGCTTCAGAAGATAGGCATATTCGTGATCATGTTGTGTAATGTATCTATTGACAAACTCTCTTTTTTCGATGAACAACGCCATGTCATGTTCGATCCGCAAATCTGTTGTAGGTGATATTAGCCGGGTATAACCCAAACTATTGATCGGCATGGATTCTACGCGCTGTTTCATGGATGTATTCAGTCTCGATAACAACGTTACATATAATTTCTTTATTTCTCCAGTAGACTCTTTATAGTATCTATTGTAACCAGCCTCGATATATGGACCATACTTAATACAAACAGATCCATGTATACTTAAAGCATTTGTCGTAGATTTAACATGCGTGGCTATTTCCTTAAAATCTTCCTGCGTTTTCTTGAGAATATATGCCATACTAATATTTGTAGTAAAAAAGGTGTCTTAATAAAATTGATTCATTTGGCACTAATCAACAAAACACTTCAGTTTGACATGTCATTTGACGCAGAAATCACATATACAGAAACCATTCTCACAAGTGCAAGAGAAGCATATTGGTTCGCTATTGACAGACGCTATGTTGCAGATGAAACATGCCCAATAGTGGCATTGATTTGCTCCCAGCCAAAATATGCATACTATTACATGAAATTTATTATGTCAATGGGTCATGGTATAAATGGCGCTCCAAGTATATTGCGTACATCCCCAAAGTATGCTTGTAAATTTGCAGTAAATATTGCTAGATGTATTGTACCAGAATTAAATGATGTCATCATGAACTCAAAATATATGCCTGAATATTTCATGAGATGTCATATAAAACATGACGGCCCTTACACAATGAAAAAGGTGACATACGAAAAAAAGACTGGCAAAATAATAGAACAAAAAAAGATAGATGTTACTGACAACATCGGCAGATAAATATAAGCAGTCAAGCAGCACTATATTTTTTGCTGTGCTATAATGAAAACTATATCATACATACTTAAATTATTTCGTGCTCATACATCTTGAAAATCATGATCGATATTAACGCCATAATTAAAGCCTGTATAATAGTTCCGTAATTGGTTGGTATACCCATGTTAATGGCGCCATTGAATTTATCTAAAATTTTGTCGTAGAAAATCTGACTGTTTAATCCTATGTATAATAAGAACACCAGTCCGAACACGATGTAATTAAAATCAGTAACAAAATCAGATAATGCGTCTGTGAGACTACTAGTCATTTATACTGACTGTAGAATGAATTTATTTGTTCGTTATTAATACCAATATTACTTTGTGAGTTTTATGATCTATTTGTTCTAGATCAGCCGGGGACCATATCTTGTATTTTATAACTCTGCGTAATTCCATGTCTTTAAGACCTTCGACAAACCCCTGCATGTTATATCTTTTATATGGTAGCTTTAATACCATCGTCCATTTCGGACCACGCCATAGTCTCTTGCCGGCGCCGTCAAACACATACTCAACGATCTGATTCATATCCATATCTCCTATCAGTAAATTTTCACAATAATCATCTTCATATGCATCACCAAATGGCGGATCTGCATATATCAGATCATACTTGTTTTGAGTTTCTTGTAGGAACCTCACAGAATCGACATTATTGACAGACCATCTATGACTAGCGTTATACTCTGAACAATTATGTAGTAACCCAGAATGTATGTCTTTGTCGAGCTCGTTTATATCTCCCGACCACTCTGGTTTCGTCCAAAAAATACTACTATCGCCTCCGTAGTTTGCTGTCATATTCAACAAACGATAGCCTAGCTTTTTGTTCGTATACTTTGGCATCTCTTTCATGGCAAGATTGTAGATTATTAATGTATCTCGAACTGTAGTCATCCATGTAATACATTTTCTGTCTACAATAAGATTCTTGCCCTTAGCGAATGCAAATAGCACGTTGTAATTTATTTCTGCAGATTCATCTGTTGTGACTCTTGTAGCATTATGTGAATCGGTTTCCATTTGGATGGCGTGTGTTTCTGATGACATGATTACCAACTATTCAGATGGCTCCAAATATATATCATTGCACGTACATCACTAAGAGCATCGTGAGCGTTTTGTATCTCTCGACCTGAGTATAGCTTATATACGCTGCCTAATTTATTTGAGCCGCCGATTTTTTTACTTCTTACTAGTTCTAGACAACATTTCCATGATGCATATCGCACAGTATCTGTGCATGTGTTATATGATCCTATAAGCATTCGCTTGTCGAATTGTGCATTATATGCGACAACATAATCAGCCAATATAAGCATATTGTCTAGCTCCTTGAATACTGCATCAGCCGACAGACCGTATTTTGTTAGACGACCTTCTGTTATTCCGTGTACTTTTTTTGCTGCCCAATGAATCTTTAAACGCGGCCAATAAATGTATTCGTCAAAAGTATATACTTCGATACTGCGATTGTCGATTCTCCAAACCAATACATATGCTAGCTGTATAACTTTATCATAGCTAGACATACCAGATGTTTCTGTGTCAAGGAACATGTACCATTTACCACCGAACAAATTAATTTTCTTTGAGAACAACTTAAACGGCTTTTGGTTGCCGGAATTGTATTCATCAAATACACCACGCACATAGTTGATCTTTGTATCAATGGGCATATCGCCAGCTTTGAATCCAATAAGAGCTTTATCTGCATCGCCATGATAGTATTCTCTTAATGTAGAATCCGAGTTATAAAGTTTACAAAAAAGACTGGTGCCACTAAGACATTTGTCTTCTGGCAAAACGAACAATTCTTCTGTTTCTTCCATAATATTCCTGGGAGCACATGTATTTAAATAGGAGCTGGCCATTTTGCGAAACAACTAATACATTGTAATGTAACTGTCGGAGGCTCATCACCTCTGGCTATTTGCTTCGATTCTTCAATTGTTTCATCACATCCACATTTACACTTGTAACGTTTAGTAGTTTTCAAGACGATCTTAACATTCATTCTGCGTTCTATTTCATCTTTGATTTCTTGGTTGGCTTCCGGCTTGAAATCATCGATAGTTTTCGTGAACAAATCGCTCGGAAGGATATCCTGTCTACGCAACTTTGTTAACGCGTTAGTTTCTTTGAGGATCATTGCCGCATTCTCAAACATTGTCATATATTCACTAAATATGCTTGCACATGCTAACAGTTCCTTTTTGTCGGGGATGTTATACTTACGCATTAATATTTCATATCCGGCATCAACAATCTTTTTTGAATACTTCTTTGATTTCTGTGAACATTCTTCCACATCAGCAATCTTTTTCTCAAGCAAATCATATACAACTCCTCTCAATACTTTTTCTGCGTTCTTAGGTGGATCCATTCTTCATACCACACTGTACATACTTCAAATTTAGAATGTCTATTAGAGCACAAGTATAATGCCATTAACATACGTTATTGCTGTGTGTATTATTGTTCTACTAGTATTTTATTTTTACATGCGTCATTCCCGGCTAAATGATATGGTCGGTTTTTATGTTGCCCCAGATGAATTTGCCAAATCGTCAGGGCTAAACAGCATGTCATTTATCATAACAGAAATATCCACATTTGGTCATGCCAGAGGGTTTATGGTACTAGATTCCACTGTGGTGCCATTCAGCATGTCTGTGCCTGTATATAGATTCGATATGCATGAGGTCCCTGTAACGATGGTATATGATGTAGATGATATAGATATCCCTAATAGTCTACTATTAACTCTGCATCATGGCCATTTGCTCCTAGAGGATGACGACAATATCTATGTGGCAGCTCAATGGATGCCAGTTTATTAAAATTGAGGCCCGGTCCACTATTCAATGAATACCATTGAAATGTCACAAGTTAACGCTTTTACCGTGAAGAAATCATGCAAAGATGCATATCTCAATATCCCAGAAAATGTTAATGTCAAAAGCATCATGATAAATATAGATGATAGTGTCGAACGGCCAATTATCACTATATCTCATCGCGGTGTAGATTATGAGTTACATTACAACGAAGTATTCAAACATCAAGAACACAAGCATGAAAGTGTTGCTAAAATGAGCGACCTAATTGTTAGCATTTGTACCGAAGGAAATAGTATCTGTGCTGCAGATATTAATGCGGCTGAAATAAATGATGGTACATATGTTGATGAATATTCTGTAGGAGAGTCTGTAGTTAGCACAGCAACATCGACAAGAGACTTCAAGCGGTTATTTCAGTTTCCAATTATTCCACCACAGGTTCCAAATCGTGCATCAAGAGTTAACTCTGGATTTGACAGAATATCTGCTAGACCTTCACCAGTTGTTAATAGAGCACAGCAATTACAACAAGCACAGCGAGCACAGCAATTACAACAAGCACAGCGAGCACAGCAAGTACAACAAGTACAACAATCGTCACAAGCACAAACATCAAAGGCATCTGATCCACCACGTTCGCCAACAAAATTCAAGCTAACTGATTTCGTACACACATCAACAACAGCAAAACAATCCTCTAAAAACTCTGCATTCATCTATCAAGAGAAAGTCGATTGTAACATCATGGCTATACTAGATAATCGTGACCTAGTAAATGTTACACATGACAAAAAAATTCAACCAATATGCAGTCTCGATCATATTGAAAATGCATATGTTATATGTGATGAAGGTTGTCCTAATCCAAAGATCGCTATACATTATTCATCAACGCCTGGGTTAGTAAAAGCTAACGATATTATATTCTTATATTATGACCAAGGCACACATCACTTTAGACAAGTGTTGCCACCAAACCGCAGCATATTTGATGGGCTTGTTATACAACAAATATTACATGCAAAAAGACTGAACACAAAACGATGCCCTGCTAACGCAATTAACTATCACGGCAGAATTTATGAATTCTAAGCATATTTTTTTGATCATGTAGGTATACATAATGAACTACACAATCATCATAATAGCTGTATTATTGATAGTATACTTTTTCTGGGATTATTTACATGAATCATTTGATACTATCCAGGAAAAGATAGATGCCAACAAAAAATATTTCGCTAACAACAAGTCACCATCATACGAAGATTATCGTGATTCAGTCCCAGGAGGAAATTTCGTTGATTATAGCAAGTACAAAAAAGAATTCGCATAAATGCTACGCCACTTATTATATACACATGGGTTATTTTTTGGTCTTCTTTTGCTTACTAGCATTTTTCTTGAAAACGACCAAATTATGCATGTTACAATATACAATATCATCTCGTGTTAATGATGCAGCGACCTGAGGTTCTGCGGTGTTAAACTTTGAGAGATATTCTCCGAATGACTCATTCGAGACTAGATTTAATCCATAATCTACCGCATCTGTAGAAAGTGCCTCAATATTACACAGTGGTTCGGTGTATAATTTAGTTGTCATCGGTAACTTGACAGAGATCTTCTGTCCATATTTCTCGAGATTTGACCCAGGATAATCTTTTCTGATCAAATATTTATCGAGAGAGTTTTCTACCACTTTCCATGCCTGTCCTTCCTCAACATCCCGAAGAATGTCAAATACCTTTGATCCATCCAACACAGTCATAATGAAGTATGTATCATGACTTGGATCACACATACTACTAATAAATCCTAGGGCATTACCTGCGGCACCTGCGCTTGTACAGAAGTAATGAAATGCGAAATTGCAGACAATAATATCAACATCATCTATGGCAAATCTCTCCGCCAAAGCTTTCTTATTAACGTTACTGTTACCAGATACATCCGACACAAGAACATTTAATTTCATCGGGCCATGACCACGACGCATATCAGTTATATGTTTATCCATAGATCTGTGTATAAGCTCGACTAGCGCAGTAGGATCAATATCCATTGCGATCAGTCTACCGATACCTGCCTGATTATACGGTCCGAGATCTGCGCCACGACCAGCAGCAATATCCAATACACTGATTCCAGGTGTCAAATATTTTTTGAATGCTTCTTTAATGACAAATCTCTTAAATTTATTTGGGGAACGATACATTGCATCACGTTGTTTTTCGAAGTATGATGAATTGCCTGTCCATAAGTCCTCAATGACGAATGGATCAATAATGTTACTAAAGACTTGTTCGGCGATGTCGTAATCATTACCGTACTCTCCTGCTGTGATACTACGATCAGTTCTTATTCTATTGAGCTGCCACAAATTTAATGATGTAGTATCAATAGCGCCCTTTGAAAATGCGCTCTTCAAAGTATTTGCTGCTGTGATGTTAACGCTAAATTCACATACCTTGCCATCTAAGTCTGCGTTAGTGGCTGTCATGTTAGAATCGATTTTGTGATAGTATACATATGAATAAGGCCAGAGTGCGCTTTGAAATAATACAGGAACATATGGCTGGCTTTGATCAACATTTGTATCTTCGTTGTATGAAGGCCATAGATTGATTCCGTATTGCTTACGTCTATGTGAGTTCATTCCGCACATCAAAACATACACATCATAACCTGGTCGTGATGGTATTTCTTTGCGGCCTAAAAACGTCTTCGGACACTTCACAACCATAAAATCGATAGTATTTTCTTCTGTTGGCTTCCACTTACGATTTTTTGTCTCATAATAATTTCCTGTATGTGATGTCAAAATAAGGCCATCGATCTTATAATCACGTTTTGTGTTATACACCCTCAAAATACCTTCTTCTATCGGCTGACTAATTTGGATATAGTCTTTGATGAATACCTCGACGCCGATTGCTTTAAGGGGCTCAGCGACTTGCGCAAGTACAGTTTTTGCGTGTACCATACGATCCTCAATAGTTAATCTTGTCAGGTCTTGGCCATTACAATTCATTATATCAAATACTCCCAGAAGACGTTTACCGCTAGTAGTAGTTATCAATTCACAGTCAGCAATATTCTTGAGAATGCCATTCGGCACAGCAACCATTTCCACAGAAGAATAGACCAAATTTATTGTTTCTCCGGAGGAATATAACACACATCGTTCTCCGTCAGCCTTATCTGTGACATACCAACCTAGTGGTGGATATACTTCAGAATAATATGATGACTTGGTCATTGATTTAGCCGCATTCAAGATATTTTTGAGGGTAAGTTTCTTCTGGACAATATTGCTTGAGATAGATTCATAGATCTCATGCACTAATTTTGTGCGTGGATCATCTGATTTAAAGCTCGTATCGAACGTCTTCCACAAGAAATTTAGTGCAACATCAATCTCGGTTCTGTCTTTAATCGGTTCCTGTGATATCCTTTCTACTTCTATCTCCTGATTAATACCCGGGTTAGATGTCTTGAGAAGAACTATTGGCAATATTTCAGGCACTAACATTCCTGTCTTGATGCCTGTAAACATCTCTTTACGCACAATACCTGCTTTGCCTAAAGAATTGCCATAATGTTGTAATTGTTGTGTTAAAGTGTAGTCATAACGCCATGATGGATTTTCTGTTGCTATGAATGATAATCTGATCTTGAATCTGTATAATGCAGCGAATGCAACTGTCTCTTTTGGCGCTTCTTTATGAGAAGTTTCTTTCGAGACGACAAGCGAATATTTCATGAACTCGCCGGATGAGTTAAATTTCATCCCTAACATTTTTTTGCTGCTGATAGACTCAGATATCTTCTTGTTATCGTCGTATGAATAGGTTCTGATAAGTGAACATGCGACACCATTATCATCAGTATCATTGATAATTTCATTGATACTTGTACTGATTTCTACCAAAGAAGCCATCTCTGAAATAGCTTTCAAAGAGTCGCTAAAAGTATCGGCAGACAAACTTTGTATTTTTGCCTCCATTTCAATGTTCTCATTAGAGGTCTTCTTGCCGATAGCTTGATTATACTCAGCAATAGTGTTCTCAATAGAGTTTCTAAATGGCGCCATTATAGATATATAGGTATTTAGGAACATTTACATCTTCAAATTTCAATGCACTTTTCAGGGATAAATATAAAAATGCACAAAATAGTGACGGTGTTTATTGTTGTTTTGCTAGCAGTGTTATTAGTAGTTTTTGTTCCACGCAGCAAAATAGAGACTATGCGCGAAGAAGCATCTATGCAATCTGATACAGCTCTGATACCCATGCATAATGCCATCAATCCATTTACTCAGATTAATCAAAGCACTCCAATAGATCCTGGCCGTACAACTGATTCTGGTAGCATAATCAACAACACAAAAAAGATAACAGGCACGACAAGTCACAAGAAACGTGTTGCGTTTGGAACACATAATGAACTCTTGAAATATAGCCCTGACACAGGTAAAAATTTGGCCTTTACCAAAATAAAGATGAGTCCTGCAGCCATTACTAATGGCGTTAAGCGTACCATAAAAAAAGATGCCGAGAAGCTTGTCTTGGAAAATGTGTTATCAGAGGACCTCGCTCAATCTGCGACCATGGGAATGTCTGCTATGTCGGCAGCTACCAGTACCAGCATTGAGGATATAATCCTGGGAACAGCTGCTTTATTATAACAGGTTCTGTGCTAATGCAACTTGTTATAGGCACAATAACATATATTTTATTCCCTATATATCCAACAATATTGTATGAAAGATACGACAATGCGTATTCTATGTTTTCTGGGATAGAATCTATTACTGTGTATGTGGCTCGTTTAGTGTTTTTTATTTTGTAGTGATTCGCGGAGCCAGCGCTATCTTCATAAGAAATGATATTTTTGTTTAGCCGTTTACAAGACACAATACCTGTAAAGAATACGGTATCTCTATCATTTATTATTATCAGTTGTTGATGTCGACGATTATAAACAATCGACTCAATTGATAACGCAGTAAATTTAGCTAATTTTAGCCATGAGTTCATATAGATACGTTCGAATGTTTTTTTGCTTATATCCCGATGATAGCTTTTGTACGAATAATCAATATTTTTCTTTAGTATTATTGAGACATCTAAAAGATGCAAGTCTCTACACATAGGGACGTCATATGTATTTACTGTGAGTGAAGGATTGATATGAGATACGGTCCCAATAAATACTTTTTTGTCTATACGGTATAACATGAGAAATTTGTTCATTATGTCACTTGAGGAGTTCTCTGTAAAGTTATTTGCCAAAACAATATTTTCATTGCGGCGTTTCATGGAGTCAATGACATCACTATACATATTTCGGCATGTACATGCGAGTCTGCACTTAGTCAATGGATCGGTAAATTCAATGACCTCATTAAGCAATTCTTGTGGTAGAGAGTAGATGTTGATGATCATTTGTTGTTTACGTCTTTTGTTCAACAAAAAAAGGAATCAATTATACTTGATTTATCATGGCACACTATATTCATGACTTGTCATCGGAATAACGACTCGCATTTCATCACGATACATTCCGACGATATGTATGCCGAGCGATAAATGATACGTTATCTCGTCATTAAGATTATAGTTATCAATCATTATCTTTGCTTGTGGCCTATTTCTGATTGTATACTTCATTCTGTGTTTATTTGGCAGATCATATGTAACAGTCATGCTTCTGACTTTACAATACACCACGCCTTGTATTATACTAATTTTTTTACCTCGTTGTATGGCCAGTAATTTATGTTCTGAGTCATACAAGATGCATTCTGGCAAAGATGGATAATATTCTCTGGAAATAGAATCCTCCGATATCAATGTTTCACTAATATAAGACCCACGATGATATTTATAAAATCTTGTGTGAGCTTCGCGTATAACTGCTGTATCATATACTCCGAACTTTTTACATAATGCACGATCGTAACGCACAATAATATTTTTCACAGCCTCCTGCACCGAGCCATCATGGCCGCATATATGCCATGTATTGTTACGTTTGCATGCGATTACATATTTTTCATCACGATAGTTGTCCGCAAAGATGAATATTTCTTTGTTTATGGCGACATTCTTTTTTGCTAGTCGATACATTTCACTGCTACTGATCGCCATGCACCATTTTGTTTGTGGATCGACAAAATTCATTATTTCGTAAATCATGTCTTGTGGCAAAGTGTTCATTTTATGATGATCTTTGATAAATGCGTTCTGGCATCAAATTTGAATCGCCAGATATCGATATATTACTACTATTATCCAGTGTCTCAGGCGAGAATGAACATCACCAACAACGTTTACAAACATATCTATAATGCATCTGTTGACACTGACTTGGATGTTGCTTCTTCGTATGAATCTCTAAAAGAAGAGAGTTACTCAGAAAGATATCGTCGTATAGTAAATCTTCGTCGAATGCGTCTTAGTGACACAACAATCGAGGATCGTATTATCACTGTGCGTTTAATAGATTCACAGACATACAGAATCTTCGAATTTAAGTCTCGGGCAAAATACTTCGACAAAAAATACATCAAATACGGACACGTTGAAAGACTCATCGCACCAAATAGTATTGGATTTCAATATTTTGCTCTGTGCATTTGGTTTTATCTTGTGGAAGACATACCAAATTCCACTCTCTTGAATACGTACAATACATACTGTAAAAACATATCACTAACAACTCTTATGGATCTTGTATTCTTTATGTACAGCACAATCGAAGATGACACTCGCAGACGCATTATCATGACTGACATCGCAAGAAGATGCGGCCCGAGATTCTTAAATCTTGCGACCTCTAGCCCAGAAGAATATGATGCCTCCATAGAAGACTTCAACTTGTTTTCTGACGATATCGATGATTTAATCAAGGCCAGACTACAATATACATCTGTTGGTCCGGCAACCAAAATATTGTCTCATAAAATAAAAGATTTGTTTGACGAATATTTCGACGGCCATCAACTATTGTTTGAGTAATTTTTTTGTTCTGGTCACCAAAAAAATAGTTATGTGACTTAATACATAACATTCGACTACACTTTATTTTTTGAAGATGTCTTGCTCAACATAATTCTCTACAAACGTACCCAATATTTTCTCGCTGATTTCTTCGTTCTTCATCATACTCAAAATACTAGTCATAAATGTATTATAGGTTTCTTTGGCTGAATTGCAGGAATCTATCTCAGAAGAATAATAGTAATTATAGACATCATTCTCAATCATCGCCATGCCATTTTCATTGAAGACTTGATTAAGGCAATATATCATTTTCATTGCACCTATAAACTTTATGTCTGTAAAAATATCCTCTGAGAGAGTATCGTGTTCAGAGAACATTAACCCTACATATTTTACGGTCGACTCAATCAAGTCTACATCGACCCATTCCGGCACAATAACACTTCGAGTATGGCTATTGATAGGTTTCAAGTATCTACTTTGTATGCGTAGAGTATCTATACATACACCATCTTTGATAAACTCTACGACTTTTAAGTCATAGGTGTTTATGTACATACACAACTGCACTA
>Ga0207836_1000146_pt1 | contig 17487 bp, 15 predicted proteins | sample LuqExpMetageno18_FD_187776 | JGI IMG/M metagenome (GOLD analysis project Ga0207836, IMG submission 187776) | Tropical forest soil microbial communities from Luquillo Experimental Forest, Puerto Rico - Sample 18 (SPAdes) | ecosystem: Environmental > Terrestrial > Soil > Tropical forest ...
GGCCGCCCCGGCCGGTCAGTGACGGCACGGCAACGGACGAGGGCACATGGCTAACAAGACCGTCCCGCACGAGAACATCCTCGAGATGCGCGGGATCACGAAGCGATTCCCGGGCGTGGTCGCGCTCGACGACGTCAACCTGGTCGTCGAACGAGGCGAGATCCACGCGATCTGCGGTGAGAACGGCGCCGGCAAGTCGACGCTGATGAACGTGCTGTCGGGGGTGTACCCGCACGGCACCTACGAGGGCGAGATCGTCTACGAGGGTCGGCCCGTCGAGTTCCGGAGCATCCGCGACTCCGAGCGGATCGGGATCGTCATCATCCACCAGGAGCTGGCGCTCTCGCCTTACCTGTCGATCGCGGAGAACATCTTCCTCGGCAACGAGCAGACGAACGGCGCGGTCATCGACTGGAACGCGACGAACGTCAAGGCCGCCGAGCTCCTGAAGCGGATCGGCCTGAACGAGCGGCCGGAGACCCGCATCGCCGACATCGGCGTCGGCAAGCAGCAGCTCGTCGAGATCGCGAAGGCGCTCTCCCGCGAGGTGCGGCTGCTCATCCTCGACGAGCCGACCGCCGCGCTGAACGACGAGGACAGCGCCCACCTGCTCGCGCTCCTGAAGGAGCTGCGCGGCCAGGGCATCACCTCGATCATCATCAGCCACAAGCTCAACGAGCTGCTCTCGGTCGCGGACAGGATCACCGTGATCCGCGACGGGCGCACCATCGAGACGATCGACAACCAGGGGCCCGAGAAGGTCACGGACGAGCGTCTCATCCGCGGGATGGTCGGCCGGCCGATGGACCACCGGTTCCCCGAGCACACGCCGAACATCGGCGACGAGGTCTTCCGCGTCGAGGACTGGACGGTGTTCCACCCGATCGACCAGTCGCGCAAGGTCGTCGACAACGCCTCGATCACGGTGCGGCGCGGCGAGATCGTCGGCCTGGCCGGCCTGATGGGCGCGGGCCGCACCGAGTTCGCGATGAGCGTGTTCGGCCGCACCTACGGCGTCAACGTCACCGGTCGCGTCTACAAGGACGGCCAGGAGGTCCACCTCCCGACCGTGCAGGCGGCGATCGGCCACGGCATCGCCTACGCGACCGAGGACCGGAAGCGTTACGGCCTCAACCTGATCGACACCGTGCAGCGGAACATCTCCGCCGCGGCGCTGCGCAAGCTGTCCCGGCGCGGCGTGGTCGACGCCAACGCGGAGCAGAACACCGCCGAGCAGTACCGGCGCGAGCTCAACATCAAGACGCCGACCGTCAAGGTGCTCGCCGGCCAGCTGTCCGGCGGCAACCAGCAGAAGGTCGTGCTCTCCAAGTGGATCTACGCCGAACCCGACGTGCTCATCCTCGACGAGCCGACACGCGGCATCGACGTGGGTGCGAAGTACGAGATCTACGTGATCATCCAGAGGCTCGCAGACATGGGGAAGGGCGTCGTCTTCATCTCGTCCGAGCTCCCCGAGCTCATCGGGACGTGCGACCGCATCTACACCTTCAGCCAGGGCCGCGTCACCGGTGAGGTGGCCGAGGCCGACGCGACCCAAGAGCTCCTCATGACGTACATGACGATGGACAAGGACGTGACCGTGCGATGAGCACAGACCTCAACCTCGTGCCGACCGAACCCGGCGTGACCGGGAAGCCCACGCTGCGGGAACGCTTCGCGGGCCTGGGCGGCAACACGCGCCAGTACGGCATCTTCGCCGCCCTCGTCGTCATCATCCTGCTGTTCTACGGGCTGACCGGCGGCAAGCTGCTCTACCCGAACAACGTCGCGTCGCTCGTCAACCAGAATGCGTACGTCATGATCCTGGCCATCGGCATGGTCATGGTGATCATCGCCGGCCACATCGACCTGTCGGTCGGCTCGGTCGTGGCGACGGTCGGCGGCGTGGCCGCCATCTCGCTGCACGACTGGGGCGTCAGCTGGTGGGTTGCGGTGCTGATCTCCCTCGCGCTCGGCGCGGCCATCGGCGCGTGGCAGGGCTTCTGGATCGCGTACGTGGGCATCCCGGCGTTCATCGTCACCCTGGCCGGCATGCTCATCTTCCGCGGCTTCGCGCTGGTGATCGTCACGCAGAGCATCCCGGTGCTCGACAAGACGTTCAACGGGATCATGTCGAACTCGCTGCCCAACTTCGCGAGCCGCATCGGCAAGGCGGACGTGCTCACGCTGCTCATCGGCGCGTTGCTCGTCGTGGCCACCGTGTGGGCGCAGCTGCGGGCCCGCACCTCGCTGCGCAAGCACAACCTGGCCGTCGAGCCCGTCGCGGTGTTCCTCACCAAGGTCGTCCTGGCGTCGGTCGGCATCGGCGTCGTGACGGTTCTGCTGTCCCAGTCGGACGGCGGCACCCCGATCGTCCTGGTCGTCTGCGGCGTGCTCATCGTGGCCTACTCGTTCCTCATGGCCCGCACGGTGTTCGGCCGTCACATCTACGCGATCGGCGGCAACCGTCAGGCCGCGCGCCTCTCGGGCGTGAACACCCGGCAGGTCGACTTCTGGATCTTCGTCAACATCGGGGTCCTCGCCGGCCTCACCGGCGTCGTCGTGACGTCCCGGCTCGGCACCGCGCTCGCGGCGGCCGGCAACGGGTTCGAGCTCGACGCCATCGCCGCGTGCTTCATCGGCGGCGCGGCGGTCACCGGCGGCATCGGCAGGATCTCGGGCGCGATCGTCGGCGCGCTCATCATGGGCGTGCTCAACCAGGGCCTGTCGATCATGGGCGTCGACCCGTCGTGGACCCAGGTCATCAAGGGGCTCGTCCTCCTGCTCGCCGTCGCCTACGACATCGTCAGCAAGCGGCGCGCCGGCGTGAGATAGGTCCCGCGCCGGGACTCGTGGTCGACGACAGGTAGGTTGCGAACGTGACCAGCAAGGCAACTGCGGGCTCGCAGTCGTCGTTGCGCGAGGCGAACCGGTCCCTGGTGCTGCAGACCGTGCAGCGCTGGGGCGGCCTCACGCAGGTCGAGCTGGTCGCCGCAACCGGCCTGTCGCCGGCCACGGTCTCGACGATCGTGCGTGATCTGCTGTCTGCGGGTCTGGTCGACACGGCCGTGACGACCCGCAGCGGGCGGCGCGCGCAGCTCGTCACCGTCGCCCGGCGGGTCGGCCTGGCGGTGGGGATCCACGTCGGGCACCGGCACCTGCGGATCGCGCTGGGCGACTTCGCGCACGAGGTCGTGGCCGAGCAGTCGCTGCCGCTGCCGACCGACCATCGCGTCGACACCACGCTCGACCGGGCGGCGCTGCTCGTCGTCGACCTGCTCGAACGGGTCGGGGCCTCGCTCGACGAGATCACGGGCGTCGGCGTCGGGGTGCCGGCCCCGGTCGACTCCGCGACGGGCCTCATCTCCGTGCGCGGCATCATGCGGGGCTGGGACGAGGTGCACCTGGGCCAGACGTTGTCGAAGCGGATCGGCCGGCCGGTGTTCGTCGACAACGACGCCAACCTCGGCGCGCTCGCGGAGAGCACGCTGGGCGCGGCCAAGGCGTTCCGCGACAGCGTCTACGTGCGCGCCTCGTACGGCGTCGGTGCCGGGATCGTCATCGACGGCCGCGTGCACCGCGGCTTCGCGGGGACGGCCGGCGAGATCGGCCACGTGCAGGTGAACTCGGCCGGCGCCATCTGCGGCTGCGGCAACCGGGGATGCCTGGACACCGTGGTCGGCGCGGCGGCCCTCGTCGAGTCGCTGCGCGTCAACCGCGGCGCGCTCGCGCTGCGCGACGTCATCCAGCTCGCGAACGAGGGCGACCAGGGCTGCGCCCGGGTCGTCGCCGACGCCGGCGCCCAGATAGGCGCCGTCGTGGCGGGCCTGGGCCAGGCGGTGAACCCGCAGATCGTCGTCGTCGGCGGCGAGCTCGCCGAGACCGGCGAGCTGTTGCTCGGGCCGATGAGGGAGGCGATCACGCGGCGGATCCCCGTCAACCAGATCGCGCCCCTCGAGGTGGTCCCCGCGGCGCTGGGTGGCCGCGCCGAGGTCGTGGGGGCGCTCCTGCTGGCGCTGCAGGCCGCGGACGTCGAGGTGCGGGTCGATGGGGAGGACGAGGTGGAGGTCGGTTGACGGTCGACGGCGCGAAGGATTCACTGATCCGTCACGTGTTCGAAGGGGAGCGGCGATGAACTCGACGGCGGCGCCCTTGCTGTCGCTGCGCGGCGTCACCAAGCGCTTCGGCGCGGTCGAGGCGCTGGTCGGCGTCGATCTCGACGTCCACGCCCACGAGGTCGTCGCGCTCGTCGGCGACAACGCGGCGGGCAAGTCCACGCTCGCCAAGGTCGTCGCCGGCGTGCTCCAGCCCGACTCCGGCCTCATCGAGATGTCCGGGCAGCCGGTGACACTCCCCACCCCGGCGTCGGCGCACGACCTCGGCGTCGCGACGGTGTTCCAGGACCTCGCGCTGTGCGAGAACCTCGACGTGACGGCCAACCTGTTCCTCGGCCGGGAGGTGCGCGGCACGTTCGCGCGCAACGACGCCCACATGGAGCAGGTCGCCCGGGGCGTGCTCGCCGCGCTGGCGAGCCGCATCCCGTCGGTCCGCACACCGTTGTCCCACCTCTCCGCGGGCCAGCGGCAGACCGTGGCGATAGCTCGCACGCTCATCGGCGAGCCACGCCTGGTGGTGCTCGACGAGCCCACTGCGGCGTTGTCGGTGGTGCAGACGGCCGAGGTGCTCACCCACATCGAGCGGCTCCGCGACCTCGGGATGGGCGTGATCCTCATCAGCCACAACATGACCGACGTCCGCGCGGTGGCCGACCGCGTGGAGGTGCTGCGCCACGGGCGCAACAACGGGTCGTTCGACGCCCAGCGAGCCAGCTACGAGGAGATCATCGCGGCGATCACCGGTGCCACCCGGATCGAACCGCCGCTCCACCCCGTGGAGACCTCCCTGTCGGCCGTCGGCTGAGGGGCCCCGCCGATCGGCCCACGCGCAGTCGCATGTTGACCGCGTCAGAGGCGCCTTGCGTTCAAGGCTTGACCGCAAGGGTCTTGGGGCGGTAGATATGACGGCCATGTCGGTGAGGACGCGAGTCATGGTGTCGCAGCGCGACACCGGCTCGCAGAAGGCCCTCCGCGAGCGGAACATCGGCATGGTCGTGTCGACGCTGCGGGCCCAAGGGCCGCGCACGCAGGCGGACCTGGCGCGGGCCACGGGGCTGTCCACGGGGACCGTGTCGTCCATCGTCCGCGAGCTCGAGGCGTCGGGCCTCGTCGCGACGACGTCGACGATCAGCTCCGGCCGCCGGTCGGTGGAGGTCTCGCTCGGGCCCGACCCGCGGGTCGTCGTCGGCGTCGACATCGGGCGCACCCACATGCGGATGCTCGGCTGGGACGCCGCGCGGCGCCCCTGGGGCCAGGCGCTGGTCCAGCTGGCGCCCGGTCACGAACCCTCGGACACGCTGCCCCTGGCGGCGGAGATGCTCGACGGCCTGCTCCGGGAGCACCACATCGACCGCTCGCGCGTGCTGCGCTGCGGCGTGGCCCTTCCGGCGTCGCTCGAGCCGCGCAGCGGCCGCGTGGTCCAGGCGAGCGTGCTCCCCAACTGGTCCGGTTTGAACCTGTTCGATGCGGTTCGCGAGGCGCTCGGCATGCCCGTGGTGCTCGAGAACGACGCGAACCTCGGCGCGCTCGCCCACGCCGGGTCGGGCGCGCAGGCCGGTGCACACAGCCTCGTGTACGTCAAAGTGGCGACCGGTGTCGGCGTCGGGCTGGCCGTGGACGGCGTCCTCTACCGCTCCACGACCGGCATCACCGGGGAGATCGGGCACATCCCCGTCGTCGACAACGGCGAGCTCTGCTACTGCGGGAACCGCGGCTGCCTCGAGACGCTCGTGTCGACGCGGCGCATCGTCGGCGACCTGACCCGCACCCGCCCCGGCCAGACGTGGGACGTGCGGGAGGTCGTCAAGGCGGCCGAGGGCGGCGACGTCATGGTGCAGCGGCTCCTGTACGACGCCGGCGTGGCGCTCGGCCTGGCGATCGCGCCGGTGTGCAACCTGCTCAGTCCCGACGCCGTCGTGCTCGGCGGACCGCTGGTCGCCGGCGGGCAGCAGCTGCTCGACGGCATGGTGGCGACGGTGCGCCAGCGCGCGCTGCCGGCCACCAGCGCACACACCACGTTCACGCTCACCGACCTCGGTGAGACGGCCGAGGTTCAGGGCGCCTGCCTCCTTGCGCTGAAGGACGCACTGCGCCCAGATGACGTTTTGGTCTCAAACTAATGATGGTCTGGACACGACCATGTGTTCAGAAGTTGACGAGATGGGCGCGCCTGCCTAGTGTCCAAGACCGGGGCTATGGCGCCTCATGCGTGCAGAGCGGCACTGGGAGTTGGTAGATGAACGACGACGTTCCCGTCATCCTCGAGATGAAGTCCATCACGAAGGAGTTCCCGGGCGTCCGCGCGCTGGACGACGTCACCATGACGGTGCGCCGTGGCGAGATCCACGCGATCTGCGGCGAGAACGGTGCCGGCAAGTCGACGCTGATGAAGGTGCTGTCGGGCGTCCACCCGCACGGGAGCTACGAGGGGACGATCGTCTACGACGGCCAGGAGGTCTCCTTCGCCAACATCCGGGCGTCGGAGAAGGCGGGCATCGCGATCATCCACCAGGAGCTCGCGCTGATCCCGGAGCTGTCGGTCACCGAGAACCTGTTCATCGGCGGCAACGAGGTCGCCTCGCGCGGCGTCATCGACTGGATCGCCGCGCGCCAGCGCGCCATCGAGCTGCTCGAGCACGTCGGGCTCGACGTCGACCCGGACACCGCGATCAAGAACCTCGGCGTCGGCCAGCAGCAGCTCATCGAGATCGCCAAGGCGCTCGCCAAGGACGTCCAGCTGCTCATCCTCGACGAGCCGACGTCGGCCCTCAACGAGGAGGACGCGGCCCACCTGCTCGGCATCCTGCGGCAGCTCCGCTCCCGGGGCCTGACGAGCATCATGATCAGCCACAAGCTCAACGAGATCGCGGCCATCGCCGACTCGATCACGATCATCCGCGACGGCAAGACCGTCGAGACGCTGAGCGTGGCCGAGGGCAGCGTCACCGAGGACCGGATGATCCGCGGCATGGTCGGCCGGACGCTCGAGTCGCGGTTCCCGCACCACACGCCGAACATCGGCGAGACGTTCTTCGAGGTCCGGGACTGGGTGGTCGAGCACCCGCAGAGCCCCGGACGCCTCGTGGCCAAGAACTCGAGCTTCTACGTCCGCCGCGGCGAGATCGTCGGCTTCGCCGGCCTCATGGGCGCGGGCCGCACGGAGCTCGCCCGGTCGATCTTCGGGCGCTCGTACGGCGTCTGGAGGGGCGGCCAGATCTTCATCGACGGGGAAGAGGTCTCCATCCCGTCGGTCCCGTCCGCGATCGCGCACGGCATCTCGTACGTCCCCGAGGACCGCAAGACGCTGGGCCTCAACCTGCTGGACACCATCAAGGCCACGATCGTCTCGGCCGGCATCGGGCGGATCTCGAAGCGAGGCGTCATCGACGAGCAGGCCGAGATCGCCGCCAGCGAGCAGTACCGCAAGGCGATGCGCATCAAGGCCGGGTCGATCGACGTCGGCGTCTCGACCCTCTCTGGTGGGAACCAGCAGAAGGTCGTCCTGTCCAAGTGGATGTTCACAGAGCCGCGCCTGGCGATCCTGGACGAGCCGACGCGCGGCATCGACGTCGGCGCCAAGTACGAGATCTACGGGCTCATCAACGAGCTCGCCGACCAGGGCAAGGGCGTCGTCATGATCTCGTCCGAGCTGCCCGAGCTGCTCGGCGTGTGCGACCGCATCTACACGGTGTTCGAGGGTCAGATCACCGGCGAGGCCGAGACCAAGGACTGGACGCCAGAGACGCTCATGCGGCAGATGACCGACACGGCCACCACAGACACAAACCCGACGACCAACGTCACGAGATGAGCAGGGACCGGACACGATGAAAGCGATCCAACAAGTACTCGGCGGGAACCTGCGGCAATACGGCATGTTCGTCGCCCTGATCCTGCTTATCCTGTTCTTCCAGGTGGTGTCGCATGGCGTGATGCTCACGCCGGCGAATGCGCAGAACATCATCAACGGCTATTCCTACGTGCTGATCCTCGCGATCGGCATGCTGTTCGTCATCATCACCGGCCAGATCGACCTGGCCCCGGGATCGGTGGCGGCCGTCGTCGGGATCTGCGTCGCGCTGTCGATCCTGAACTGGCACTTCCCGTGGTGGGCCGGCGTGCTCTTCGGGCTCCTGGTCGGCATCGCGATCGGCTGCTGGCAGGGCTCGTGGCTCGCGTTCGTCGGAGTTCCGGGATTCATCACGACACTCGCCGGCCAGATCCTGTTCCGCGGCCTCTACCTGCACATCGGCAAGGCGGCGTCGATCCCGGTTCCCGAGCAGATCCGGTACATCGGCAACGGCTTCCTGCCGGAGTGGGGACCCAGAACGGGCTTCAACAACTCGACCCTGCTGCTGGGACTCGTGGCGATCGCCGCCGTCGTCACCCTCGAGCTCCGCCGCCGCGGTCGGACCGTCAGGTCCGGCGGCACGCCGGCCCCGGTATGGGCCCTGGTCGCCCGACTCGTCGTGATGGCGCTCGCGCTCGGCTACCTGACCTACCTCTTCGGCAGCGGCCGCTACGGCACGTCCTTCCCGGTGACCGGCTGCATCCTCGTGGTGCTCGTCCTCGTCTACAACTTCATCGCGAGGCGCACGACGATCGGCCGCGGCGTCTACGCGGTGGGTGGCAACCGGGCCGCGGCGGCGCTGACCGGCGTCAACACCAAGAAGGTCTACTTCCTGGCGATGGCGAACATGTCGTTCCTCGCCGCCGTCGCCTCGATCATGTTCATCGGCCGCTCGACGTCGACTGGCCCTGGTGACGGCATCGGGTGGGAGCTCGACGCGATCGCCGCCGTGTTCATCGGTGGTGCGGCCGTCTCGGGCGGCGTGGGCACCGTCTTCGGGTCGCTCATCGGTGGCCTGTTCATGGCCGTCCTCAACAGCGGCATGTACCTGGTGGGCGTCGGTTCGGACTGGTCCCAGATCATCAGGGGCCTCGTGCTCCTCGTCGCGGTCGCATTCGACCTCTACAACAAGACGCAGGGCAGGCCGTCCATCACGGCCGCAATTCTTCGCGGCCTGCGGATCAAGGGGAGGGGTGAGACGAAGGAGGCGGAGCTGCCTCGTGCCGAGGTGACACAGAGCTAGGCGTACAACGAAGAAACGTCTTGCCGAATCAATCAGGAAACCCCAGAGAAAGAAGTGTCATGAAGAGAATCACGACCGCCGCCGTGGCAGTCGCCGCCGTCGCGGTGCTCGCTCTGGCAGGCTGCAGCAGCAACAACGGGCGTTCCGGCGGAGGGGCGACGACGCCCGCCGCCACGGGCTCGGCGGCGGCCTCGCTGCCGACCTTCCCGGCCGGCTCGACCATCGGTGTCTCCCTGCCGCAGAAGACCTCGGAGAACTGGGTCCTCGCCGAGGGCCTGTTCAACGACGGCCTCACCAAGGCCGGCTACAAGCCGATGGTCAACTTCGCCAACGGCGGCGTGACCGACCAGCAGAACCAGATCCAGGCCATGATCACGGCCGGTGCCAAGCTCATCGTCGTCGGCGCCATCGACGGCTCGCAGCTCGGCAGCCAGCTCCAGGCGGCCAAGCAGGCCGGCATCACGATCGTCGCCTACGACCGGCTGCTCACCAACACGCCGGACGTCGACATGTACGTCGCGTACGACAACTACAAGGTCGGCGAGCTGCAGGGCCAGGCCCTCCTGGACGGCCTCGCGAAGAACAAGGCAACCGATGGCCCGCCGTGGAACATCGAGCTCATCGCCGGCTCGCCGGACGACGCGAACTCGAAGCCGTTCTTCGAGGGTGCCATGTCGATCCTGAAGCCGAAGATGGACGCCGGCCAGCTCAAGGTTCCGTCTGGCCAGACGACCCAGACGCAGGTGGCGACGCAGGGCTGGCTCGCGAAGAACGCCCAGAACCGCATGGACGCGATCCTGACCGCCAACTACGCGAACGGCACGAAGCTCTCCGGCATCCTCTCCCCGAACGACACGCTGGCTCGCGCCGCGCTGACGTCGGTGAAGAACGCCGGTCTGCCGAACCCGGTCATCACCGGTCAGGACTCCGAGGTTGCCTCGATCCCGCTCATCGCTGACGGGACGCAGTACTCGACGATCAACAAGGACACGGGCAAGTTCGTGGCCCAGGTCATCGACATCATCAAGATGATCGGGGCCGGCACGCCGGTTCAGTTCAACGACACGACGTCGTACAACAACGGGGTCAAGGTCGTCCCGTCGTTCCTGCTGACGCCTGTGCTCGTGACCCAGGCCAACGTCTGCACGGCGTACGACCCCACGACGAGCCCGAGCGCCTCGCAGGCCGCTCTCGCCTCGCCGTTCTGCAAGAAGTAAGCATCAGCTCGCTGATGTGACGCGGTGGCCCGTCCCTTCGGGGGCGGGCCACCGCCGCGTCTACGGACAGACGCGACATAGGTCCCGTGATGCGTCCGGGGCCGCATCGCTAGCGTCGGCCGCGACGTGGGCGGTGCAAAGGGGGCACGGTGAACACACGAGGGCGCCTGGTGGCGTCCGCCGCAGTAGCGGTGGTCCTTCTCGCGGGCTGCTCGGCCGGACCGTCGGCGCAGGTCAGCGCGCCACCCGCGGCAACGCCGACAGCGACCGCCGCGCGCCAGCTCATGGCGCTGGAGCGGGTTCCGGCCCCGTCGCTCGCCGGGAACCTGCTCGGCGACCCGACCGAGCGCGAGGCGCTCGTCGTGCTGCCGCCGTCCTACGTCGACTCCGATGCGCGCTACCCGGTGGTGTACTTCCTGGACGGGCACCAGGAGTCGGTGGGCCGCTTCGGCCCCGTGCGCGCGCAGTTGGCCAAGCAGATGCAGGGCGCCGGGAAGCGCGAGTTCATCGTCGTCGAGATCGACGGCCGCGGTGGCCTGCCCGGCAACTTCTACGCCAACTCGCCGGTGAGCGGGAACGTCGCCGACTTCGTCGCCGAGGACCTGACGAGCTACATCGACGCGCACTACCGCACGGTGGCGGATCGGTCGTCGCGCGGCCTCGCGGGGTTCTCGATGGGCGGCAGCGGCGCGGTGAACCTCGGGCTGGCGCGACCGGACGTATTCGGCGCGGTCTATGCACAGTCGCCGGGGCTGCTCGACCCGAACGGTGGGCTCGAGGCGATGCTGCAGGACAACGGTGCGTGGCCGGAGTACGCGGCGGCGTTCGCCCCTGATCCCACCGCCACGGCGGCGCCCTACGCGCACCTCCTCGACCCGAGCAGGCCGCTCGCCGAGCAGGACCCCGGCGTCGTAGCCGGGTACCAGAGCGGGTTCGGAGACCTCGCGACCAAGCTGCAGGCGTACCTGGCGCAGCCGGTGCGGCTCTCTGCGATCCGCGTGTCCTACGGCACGAACGACAGCTACGCGTGGATCCCGAAGGGGTGCGACTACTTCGTCGGGCTGCTCGACGCCGCCGGCGTGCCGCACTCGCTGCGGACGTTCACGGGAGGGCACACCGTCGACGACGTGTTCCTCGGCTCGGACTTCGTCGACTACTTCTCGGCCCAGCTGACGTAGGCGTGGGGCTAGCGGAAGACGATCGTCTTGGGGCCGTCGAGGAGTACCCGGTGCTCGGCGTGCCAGCGGACGGCGCGGGCGAGCGCGCGGCGCTCGACGTCCTGACCGAGGCGGACCATGTCCGCGACCGTCCGGTTGTGGTCGACGCGCTCGACGTCCTGCTCGATGATCGGGCCCTCGTCGAGGGCGGCCGTCACGTAGTGCGCGGTGGCGCCGATGAGCTTGACGCCGCGCGCGTGGGCCTGCTGGTACGGGCGGGCGCCCTTGAACGACGGCAGGAACGAGTGGTGGATGTTGATGATCCGGCCCGGAAGGCGTGAGCAGAAGTCGTCGGACAGCACCTGCATGTACCGGGCGAGCACGACGAGCTCGACGTCGAGCTCCTCGACGAGCGCCCAGAGCGCGGCCTCCGAGGCGGCCTTCGTCTCGGCCGTCACCGGCACGTGGTGGAAGCCGATGCCGTAGAAGTCGGCCAGCGGCCGCAGCGTCTCGTGGTTGGACACCACGGCGACGAGGTCGATCGGCAGGTCCTCCGAGCGCTGCCGGAACGCCAGGTCGTTGAGGCAGTGCGCGGCCGTCGACACCATGACGAGCGTGCGGAGAGGCCGGCCCGCCGCGTCGAGGGACCAGTCCATGCCGAACCGGGGCGCGAGCGCGGCGAACGCGCGCGACAGCTCGTCGTACGGCGTGGCCGCCTCGAGCTGGACGCGCATGAAGAACTGCCCGGTCTCGGGGTCCCCGAACTGCTGGGACTCGGTGATGTTCCCGCCGTGCTCGGCGATCAGTCCGGCCACCGCCGCGACGATCCCGGGCCGGTCGGGGCAGGACAGGGTGAGAACCCAGTCTGTGACGTCGGACACGAGGCTCGACAGTAGTGCCACATCCGGTCACCTGAAACGATGGGGCGCATGACGGACGACGAGCTCGAGATCCGCGCCGTGACCGACGAGGACGCCGGCGAGCTGCTCACGCTGCGCCGCGCAGCCTTCGTTACCGAGGCGCAGGCCATGGGTGACCCGAACATCCCGCCGCTGACGCAGACGCTCGACGAGCTGCGGGCGGACCTGGCGCGCGACGACGTGGTGACGCTCGGCGCCTGGGCCGGGCACCGCCTCGTCGCGTCGATCCGCGTGCTCATCGAGGACACGAAGGCGACGCTCGGCCGGTTCGCGGTCGCGCCGGACCTGCAGGGCCAGGGGATCGGCACGCGGCTGCTCAACGAGATCGTCACGCACCTGCCCGAGGGCACGCAGGAGGTGTGGATCTTCACGTCGCGCGACTCCCTCCACAACATCGCGATGTACCAGAGGCGCGGCTACGAGTACCAGCACGACCAGACGGCCGGCGACCTCACCTACGCCTACCTGCGCAAGCTGCTCGGCGACGAAGCCGAGGACGACGTCCCCACGCAGTGACCTCGCTGTGGGTCACCGGTTCGTCGCCGCCGCGCCCTCCGGGCCGGTGGTCGTCCCCGCGGCGGTCCTCGCCATCGCGGCGGGTGAGCCCGCGGTCACTGTCTGGGTCAACGAGTGCGGCGGCGTGACGTTCTCGCTGCCGGACTCCCGACGACGAACGGACGGCGTCCTATCGCGCGATCTGGGACGCGACGTGAAAGTACTGGATGCCGGTTGTTAGGCTGAGGCACGTCGCGACTGGCGCAAGGTGGGTTCCCACCGGGGAGCGACGAAGCAGCAGGACTGCGGGTCGGACGCCTGGGCCCGGCGGTCGCCACACACCATGGTGTGCGGGCCGACCCGCCCCGCACACCCCGACTGCACCGGGAGCGCCGCCATGACCAACCTCCTCGACCAGGGCCTGTCCGAGGTCGATCCCGAGATCGCCGCCGTCCTCGACGGTGAGCTCGCGCGCCAGCAAGGCACGCTCGAGATGATCGCCTCCGAGAACTTCGTCCCGCGTTCGGTACTCCAGGCCACGGGCTCGGTGCTGACGAACAAGTACGCCGAGGGCTATCCCGGCCACCGCTACTACGGCGGCTGCGAGCAGGTCGACATCGCCGAGAACATCGCGATCGACCGCGCCAAGGCCCTCTTCGGCGCCGAGCACGCCAACGTCCAGCCGCACTCGGGCGCCACCGCGAACGCGGCCGTCCTGCACGCCCTCGCCACCGCCGGCGACCGGATCCTCGGCCTCGAGCTCGCGCACGGCGGCCACCTGACGCACGGCATGAAGATCAACTTCTCCGGCCGGCTCTACGACGTCGCGGCGTACGGCGTCGACCCGCAGACCTACCGGATCGAGCCGGAGGCCGTCCGCGAGGCCGCGCTGCGGCACCGCCCCGAGGTGATCATCGGCGGCTGGTCGGCGTACCCGCGACACCTGGACTTCGCGGCGTTCAAGGCGATCGCCGACGAGGTCGGAGCCAAGCTCTGGGTCGACATGGCGCACTTCGCGGGCCTCGTCGCCGCCGGCCTGCACCCGTCGCCCGTGCCGCACGCCGACGTCGTCTCGTCGACCGTGCACAAGACGATCGGCGGCCCGCGCTCTGGGTTCATCCTGTCCAAGGCCGAGTGGGCGAAGAAGATCGACTCCGCCGTGTTCCCGGGCCAGCAGGGCGGCCCGCTCATGCACGTGATCGCCGCCAAGGCCGTCGCCTTCAAGATCGCCGCGACCGACGAGTTCAAGGACCGGCAGGAGCGCACGCTGTCGGGCGCGAAGATCATCGCCGAGCGGCTCACCTCCCCGGACGTGAAGGCGGCCGGCGTCGACGTCCTCACGGGCGGCACGGACGTCCACCTCGTTCTCGTCGACCTGCGCAACTCGCCGCTCGACGGCCAGCAGGCCGAGGACCTGCTCCACGATGCGGGCATCACGGTCAACCGCAACGCGGTGCCGTTCGACCCGCGTCCCCCGCGAGTGACGTCCGGCCTGCGGATCGGCACGCCGGCGCTGGCGACGCGCGGCTTCGGCGACGAGGAGTTCACGGAGGTCGCCGACATCATCGCGACCGCGCTCGTCGGCGGCGCCTCGACGGACGTGGCCGCGCTGCGCGCCCGCGTGGCGAAGCTGTCCGACTCGTTCCCGCTGTACTCCGACCTGAAGCAGTACTGATGACGGCCGCCCTCCTGGACGGGAAGGCGACCGCCGCGGCCATCAAGGACGAGCTGTGCGTCCGCGTCTCGGCGCTCGCCGAGCGCGGCGTGCGGCCGGGCCTCGGCACGCTGCTCGTCGGCGACGACCCCGGGTCGCAGCTCTACGTCGCCGGCAAGCACCGCGACTGCGCGGAGGTGGGCATCGCCTCGATCCGCGAGGACCTGCCCGCCACCGCGTCGCAGGACGAGGTCGAGGCGGCGATCACGCGGCTGAACGACGACCCGGCGTGCACCGGGTTCATCGTGCAGCTGCCGCTCCCGAAGGGACTGGACCAGCAGCGGGCGATCGAGCTGATCTCTCCTGACAAGGACGCGGACGGGCTGCACCCGACCAACCTCGGGCGGCTGGTGCTGCGGGTGGGTGAGACGCTCCACTCGCCGCTGCCCTGCACGCCGCGCGGGATCCTCGAGCTGCTCACGCGTCACGGGATCTCGCTGCGGGGAGCCGACGTCGTCGTCGTCGGGCGCGGTGTGACCGTGGGCCGGTCCATCGGGCTGCTGCTCACGCGGCGCGAGGTCAACGCGACCGTCACGCTGACGCACACCGGCACGGCGGACCTCGCCGCGCACACCCGCTCGGCGGACGTGGTCATCGCCGCCGCCGGGGTGCCGTCCATCGTGACCGCGGACATGGTTCGTCCGGGGGCGGTCGTGGTGGACGTCGGGGTGTCGCGGGTTCTCGATCCGGTCACCGGGAAGTCGCGGGTGGCGGGCGACGTGGACCTGTCAGTGCGCGAGGTGGCGGCGTGGGTGTCGCCGAACCCGGGCGGCGTCGGGCCGATGACGCGGGCGATGCTGCTGGCCAACGTCGTGGAGGCCGCCGAGCGCTCCATCCGGTGAGCCGTGGAGCGAACCGCCCGTTCCGCTCCGCTCGTCGGAGTGGGTCGGCCCGGGCGGGTCGCTCGGCTCGTGGTGGTGGCTCTCGCGGGCCACGATGGTGGGACCCGGTTCAAGGAGGTCCCATGGTCGCCGTCCGCGCACACCTGTGGTTCAACGACAACGGGTACGAGGCCGCCCGCTTCTACGAGCAGGCGATCCCCGACACCCGGATCACGAGCGTCGTCAACGCGCCCGAGGGCGTGCCCGGCACGCCGGCCGGCAGCCCGTACGTCGTCGAGCTCGAGCTCGTCGGTGTGCCGTTCACGTTCCTGTCGGCGGGGCCGAGCCTGTCGCTCGACGACGCCTTCTCGGTGATGCTCACGGTCGACGGCCAGGACGAGGTCGACCACTACTGGGAGGTCCTCACGGCCGACGGCGGCCAGCCTGGGCCCTGCGGGTGGGTGCGCGACCGGTTCGGCGTCTCCTGGCAGGTGGTGCCGCGCCAGCTCGCGGAGGTGATGTCGCGGTCCGACGCCGAGGGTGTCCAGCGCGCGATGGCGGCGATGCTGAAGATGGGCAAGCTCGACGTCGTGGGGCTCGAGGCGGCGTACTCCGGCGCCTGAACTGCTGGACCGGCGCCTGGCGCGTCGGCGGGGTCCGGCAGGATGTCCGGGTGCTGCGAGTCGCGACCGTCAACGTCAACGGGATCCGGGCGGCGTTCCGGCGGGGGATGGGGTCTTGGCTGGCCTCGTCGGCTCCGGACGTGCTGCTGCTCCAGGAGGTCCGGGCGGACGACGAGATCCTCGCCGACCACCTGCCGCACGACGAATGGCGCCTTGCCCACGAGTCGGCCGGCGCGAAGGGTCGTGCGGGCGTCGCGATCGCGTCCAGGCTCCCCATGCGAGCGGTCCGTATCGGCCTCGGCACGGGTGCAGCCGCCGACTCGGGTCGTTGGGTCGAGGCCGACCTCGACCTCCCCGGCGGCGACCTGGTGACGGTGGTCTCCGTCTACGTCCACTCCGGCAGGGCCAACACGTCGTCGCTCGACGCCAAGTACGCCTTCCTCGACGCGATGACCGCGCGGTTGACGGAGATAGCCGCGTCCGGCGCCCGCGCCGTCGTGGCCGGTGACCTCAACATCGCCCACCGCGAGGTCGACCTCAAGAACTGGAAGGGCAACCTGACGCACGTCGGGTTCCTCCCGCGGGAGCGGGCCTACCTGGACCGCTGGTTCGACGAGCTCGGCTGGCGGGACGTCGGCCGACGGCTCGGCGGCGACGGCCCGGGCCCGTACACGTGGTGGTCGTGGCGCGGCAAGGCGTTCGACAGCGACGCCGGGTGGCGACTCGACTACCAGATCGCCTCCCTGGTGCTCGCCGACCGCGCGGTCAAGGCCACGATCGACCGCGCGCCGAGCTACGCGGAGCGCTTCAGCGACCACGCCCCGTTCGTCGTCGACTACGACATGTAGCCGGCCGAGCGCGCAGGCATAGCCCGACGGCTCAGGCGGAGAGCAGCTGGAGCAGGTCGTCGGGTGGGCTGGTGGGTGTGTCGTCGGGGTCGCTGGGTGGTGCGCCGCCGTAGGGGCGCCCGTCGGGGTGGTGGTGCTCGAGGCTTCCGTCCGCCCGGCGGGTGATGGTGATGCCGAGGCGGTGGATCTCGTGGTGGTGGAAGGAGCAATAGGGCGCGCAGTTGGCCACGTCCGTGTCGCCTCTGTCGCGTTGCCACCAGGCGATGTGGTGCAGCTCGGTGTAGGCCAGGCGCATGCCGCAGCCTTCGATGGCGCAGGTGGTGGTGCCGGCGGCGTACAGGGCCAGCCAGTGCTGGCGTTTGAACGCCCGGGAGCTGCGGCCCAGGTTGAGGTCGGCCTGCGTGGTGGCGACCACGGCGCGGGTCAGGGTGCAGTCGCACAGGGCGCGGGCGATCTCGGACGCGGGCCAGGCCTGCCCGGACTC